>Ga0097691_1001931_pt1 | contig 14505 bp, 13 predicted proteins | sample NGESurdeep072012_8_FD_72858 | JGI IMG/M metagenome (GOLD analysis project Ga0097691, IMG submission 72858) | Arctic peat soil microbial communities from Barrow, Alaska - NGEE Surface sample 210-1 deep-072012 | ecosystem: Environmental > Terrestrial > Soil > Wetlands > Peat ...
CGTACAATTCTAATCTTACATTATATAGCAGTAATGGTATAACGGTTATAGGAACTCCTGCAGGTGAAGGTACCACATCCGTATCGGTTGTTTATAATACAAACAAATCGGGAACATATAAACTATTGGTTACCGGAACATCTGGTGCTTATAGTGCAACAGACTGTTATACACTTAACGTTGCAGCACGTAACACAACTTTTACTGCTGCTGTTGCAGACGTATCAAACAATATAAGTTTGGTAAAAGGAGGAATAAAATTATATCCTGTACCTGCTTCTACAGCTATTACAATTTCTTTTGATGCATATGCAAAAAGTAATGCAGATATTATTATAATCAATCAACTTGGTCAGCAGGTCTTAGTTAAGAAAGTGATTGTAAATAACGGCACCAATTTTAATACTATTGATGTTAGTGTACTTAAGTCTGGTGTTTATACTCTTAAAATAAATAATGGTAAAGAAATCCAAACAAAAAAGATGATTATAAGTAAATAATCATTTAGCAAAAATGTATAATTAAAAGGCTGTCATCCGACAGCCTTTTTTATAATTGGGCACAATGCCTGCATCGTGGTTCATAAATATCTTTTTCTCCCAATAACACTTGCCCCTCCTGTTCAATTTTTCGATAGGAAATATTGGCGATATTGCCGCACTGCATACAAATTGCATGCAGCTTGGTTATATAATCTGCTATAGCCAGCAGTTTAGGCATTGGTCCGAAAGGGTTGCCAAGGTAATCCATGTCCAATCCTGCAACAATTACCCTAACGCCTTTTAATGCCAGTTGCTCACAAACAGTAGTTATCTGCTCATCAAAAAACTGGGCTTCGTCAATGCCCACCACATCTACATCCTGCGCCATTAATAAAATTGTTTGAGAATTATCTACAGGGGTTGAATGAATTTTGTTTTCATCATGACTTACAATTTTTATTTCATCATAACGAACATCAATTGAGGGTTTAAAAATCTCCGCTTTTAAATTGGCTATCTTAACTCTTTTTAATCTGCGTATCAGCTCTTCCGTTTTTCCGCTGAACATGCTCCCGCAAATAACTTCTATCCAGCCTCTGCGCTCACCTTTAAAATTTGGTTCTATAAACATAATTAGTAAATATTTTTAAAATTCAATTTGTAACTTAGCCTGAAGTGCAAAGGTTAAAATGATTTTACATGAAATCAAAAACATTAATTTTATTTTTTCGTTGTATTGGTAGAACCGGGCTTAAAGCAAATTAAATTAAATTAAATTAAATGGAAAGAGTGCGTACACTCATAGAAAAACTACAACAACAAATTGCTGAGAATGCATCTGCAGATAAATTATTGATTACTGTACAAATGCTTCAATCTGAGTTGCTTCAGCAAAAAGCTAATACTACATTCATAAATAAAGGAAATGTTGCTGTTATGATGCCGGGGATTGCAAGCAATAATTACAAGCAGCAGCCTTATGCAAAACAAACTGAACAACCCGCTAAGCAGGAAGAAAAAATAATAGAGGTTTTAAAAGTAGACGAAAAAGAGATTGAAGAAGAGCTGGAAGAGATAAAAAGAAATGCACAGGCAAAAAATCAGATGAGTGTAAATGCAAAACCTGTTTTAATGTTTGATCCTATTGAAGATGTACCCACATTAACACATCAGACACCATTAGCGAATACTCAAAAAAATATCAACGAATCTGCTGCCAGACCAGAATCTTTAAATGAGAAATTAAAGCAAAGTAAGATTGAGCTTTCTGATATGCTCACCGAGGTTCCTGTTAGAGATCTGAAAAAGGCGATCGGTGTTAATGATCGTTTTTTATTCATCAATGAATTATTTCGTGGCGATGAGGCCATGTATGAGAGAAGTATAAAAACGATCAATAATTTTTCAATTTTTCCTGAAGCACAGTACTGGATAGAAAGAGAGCTCAAAGTAAAAATAGGATGGAGAGAATCAGACCCTATAGTGAAGCAGTTTGATCAGTTGGTTAAGAGACGGTTTTCCTGAATAAATTCCATGATCTTTTTTGTTGCACCTGCTTTACTATACACATAATTTTTAGCAGCAATACTTCTTTTTTCTAATTCATCTGCATTGCTAAATAAGTGCGTTAAAGTTTTTTCAAGCTCAAGTGCATTTTCTATAGTTATTCCTCCGCCACATTCAATTAATTCCTGCGCCTCAAAATTTTTTTCAAATTCAGGTCCAAAAATTACCGGTTTTCCATATACGGCTGCTTCTAAAATGTTGTGTAAGCCATCATAGCCAAAACCGCCGCCAACATAGGTTATATCAGCATATTTATAAAGCCTTGAAAGCATACCAATGTTATCAATGATGAGGCAGTTGCCGTGAAACGTGAAAGGTGAATCGTGAGAAGGAGTTTCGCTTTTCACGTTTGACGTTTGACGTTTCACGTTTAAGATCCACTCAGAATATAAAATTGAATTGACAAATTCTTTCTTTACATCCCTGAGATTTTCTTTATCAACTTCATGTGGTGCGATAATAAATTTTATGTGTGCATTTGTTTTTGCATAATGCACCAGTTCGGCTTCATCATCTTCCCAGGTACTACCTGCAACAATAACTTTGTTATTGCCGCAAAATTCTTTTATCAATGGCACATCATCAAAATTTTCAGCAATAGTGATTACCCTGTCAAATCTTGTATCTCCTGAAACAGTTACGTTTTTAATACCGATGTTTTCTAATAAAATTTTTGAATCTTCATTTTGTAAAAAATAATATGTAAAACAATCAAGCATCTTTTTCCAAAAGTTTCCATACCATTTAAAAAAAGGCTGATCTTTTCTGAAAGATCCTGATATTAATAATGTAGGAATATTTTTCTTTTTTAATTCATGTAAATAATAATACCAGTATTCATATTTTACCCAGAGTACTAATTTTGGATTTATAAGCTCAATAAACTTTTTTGCATTTAAAGCGGAGTCCGCAGGCAGATAAAAAATATGATCAGCGCCACTAATTTTTTTTTGTATCTCATAACCTGATGGTGAAAAAAAAGTAATTACAATAATATAACCGGGATATTCTTTTCTGATTTTCTCTATCAAAGGGCGCCCTTGCTCAAATTCGCCAAGACTGGCGCAATGCATCCAGATGGTTTTATTTTTCTCATCAGAGGAATCAAATGAAGGGAATTTTTTTCTGCCTTTTACCCAAAGCAATGCTTTATCATTCCACAATGAGGTAATGCGAATTCCGATAGGATATAACTTTAAAAAAATAATATAAAATAATAAGCCCACATTACCTGTTTAGAATAACAAATCTAATTTCTTCCAAAGGAATTCATAACGAATAATTTGTTCCAAAAGGAATCCTTTGAGGATAATTTCAATTTCCTGATTCAATTCCTATCTTTGCACCCGCTAAAAAAGTGCTAATATGAAGACCATTCAAATGGTGGATTTAAAGCAGCAATATCTCAAAATAAAATCTGAGATAGACACTGCTCTTTTAAATGTGTTGGATAGTTCTGTATTTATCGGTGGAAAACAGGTAACTGATTTTGCAGCTAATCTTTCAAAATATCTCGGTGTTAAGCATACAATTTCCTGCGCTAATGGCACTGATGCCTTGCAAATTGCAATGATGGCGCTTGACCTGCAACCCGGTGATGAAGTTATTACTCCTTCTTTCACGTACATTGCCACAACAGAAGTTATAGCATTACTTAAATTAAAACCGGTATTTGTTGATGTTGATAAAAGAACATTCTGTATTGATCCTGCAGCAATTAAAAACGCTATCACTCCAAAAACAAAAGCAATTGTTCCGGTACATTTATATGGGCATACTGCCAATATGGAAGAAATAATGGCTATTGCAGAAGAACATAATTTATTTGTAATTGAAGATAATGCCCAGGCAATTGGCGGAGATTATATTTTTAAAGATGGAACAAAAAAGAAATCCGGAACTATTGGCACTGTTGGCTGTACATCTTTTTTCCCCAGTAAAAATTTAGGATGTTATGGAGACGGAGGCGCTATGTTCACCAACGATGATGCATTGGCTGAAAAATTAAAGATGATCGCCAATCATGGGCAAAAGATAAGATATTACCACGAGATGGTTGGGTGCAATTCCAGGCTGGATGCGATGCAGGCTGCTGTTTTAAATATAAAACTTTCATTGCTCGATGAATACATTTCTGCACGCCAAAAAGCTGCCGGTTATTATGATAAAGCATTTGCAAACCATCCAAAAATAACAACACCATACAGAGCTAAATATTGTACGCATGTTTTTCATCAGTATACTTTGATTTTAAATGATATTAACCGAGATGAATTGAAATCTTTTTTAGAAAAGAATAATATTCCTTCAATGATATATTATCCCGTGCCGGCACATCGTCAAAAAATGTTTGAAGCATTTGGAGGCGGTGATTATAATTTATCCATAACAGATTGGTTAGCCGACAGAGTAATTTCATTGCCAATACATACAGAGTTAGAAGAAGAACAACAATTATATATAACAAAAAAAGTATTGGAATTTATAAATAAATAAAATAAATAAATGAAGATAGCAGTTATAGGAACAGGTTATGTAGGATTGGTAACAGGTACTTGCTTTGCAGAAACCGGGAATAATGTTACCTGTGTTGACATTGACAAAAGTAAAGTAGAAAAATTATCTTCCGGGCAGGTAACAATTTATGAACCCGGCCTGGAGAAAATTTTTGTAAGAAATGAAAAAGAAGGTCGTTTGCATTTTACAACATCTTTAGAAGAGGGAATTAAAGATGCTAAAATTATTTTTCTTGCATTGCCTACACCACCCGATGGAGATGGGAATGCTGATCTTAAATATGTTTTAGGCGTTGCAAAAGATATGGGCCGATTACTTAAAAAAGATGATTACAAAATTATTATTGATAAAAGCACAGTGCCTGTAGGAACTGCAGAAAAAGTAAGAAATACAATTTTAAAAAATTCCGGCGAAGACATAGAAGCAGCTTTTGATATTGTAAGTAATCCTGAATTTTTGCGTGAAGGAGTTGCAGTAGATGATTTTATGAAACCTGACAGAGTTGTAATAGGCACATCATCAGAAAAAGCGAAAAAAATATTAGGAGAATTGTATGCGCCGTTTGTAAGGCAGGGGAATCCGATAATTTATATGGATGAAAAATCTGCCGAGCTAACCAAGTATGCTGCTAACTCATTTCTTGCTACTAAAATTTCTTTTATGAATGAGATAGCCCAGCTTTGCGAAAGAGTAGGAGCAGATGTTGACATGGTTCGCAGGGGTATGGGTAGCGATGAAAGGATTGGAAGAAGATTTTTATTTCCTGGTATTGGGTATGGAGGAAGCTGCTTTCCAAAAGATGTAAAAGCATTAGAGCAATCATCACGTGAAATTGATTATGATTTTAAAATACTGAAGGCTGTGATGCAGGTAAATGAGAAGCAAAAGCTGCATTTGGTGCAAAAAATAAAAACCTATTTTAATAATGATCTTAACGGAAAAAAAATAGCACTTTGGGGACTTGCATTTAAACCCAATACTGATGATATTAGAGAAGCTTCTGCGTTAACGATAATTGATGAATTAACAAAAGCAGGCGCAAAGATTTCTGCATTTGATTCTGAAGCTATGGCAAATGTAAAAAGGGAGTTAGGCAATAAAATTGAGTATGCAAAAAATCAGTATGATGTCTTAAATGGCGCAGATGCTTTGGTTATTGCTACTGAATGGAGTGAATTCAGAACACCGGATTTTAACAGGATGGGTTCACTATTAAAAAATAAAGTAATTTTTGATGGACGTAATTTGTTTGATCTTGTGCAAATGGAAGAATGTGGATTTTATTATCAAAGTATAGGGAGAAGAACCATAACCCCCGCCTGAACGATTAGTCGGGCAGGCCTAAAGAGGATTTAATAAATTAATTTCCTGGAAAAATATTATGATGGGTTCAGATAAATCAAATAAAACTAAAAATAAAATTTCCCCCTTTAAGGGATCGGGGGGACGAGTGCTTATAACCGGGGCAGCAGGTTTTTTGGGCTCTCATCTTTGTGATAGATTTATCAAAGAAGATTTTTTTGTAATCGGAATGGATAATCTTATAACCGGTGACCTTAAAAATATTGAGCATCTTTTTAAATTACAGCAATTTGATTTTTATCATCATGATATTTCCAAATTTATTCATGTACCCGGTAACCTTGATTATATTTTACATTTTGCATCTCCCGCCAGCCCAATAGATTATTTAAAAATCCCTATTCAAACATTAAAAGTTGGATCGTTAGGAACACATAATTGTTTGGGTTTGGCGCTTTCAAAAAAAGCCAGAATTCTGGTTGCATCTACAAGCGAAGTTTATGGGGATCCGTTAGAGCATCCGCAAAAGGAAGAGTATTGGGGAAATGTAAACCCTGTTGGGCCACGTGGTGTTTATGATGAAGCAAAGCGGTTTCAGGAAGCTATTACAATGGCGTATCACAATTTTCATAAATTGGAAACAAGGATTGCAAGGATATTTAATACTTATGGTCCGCGGATGCGATTAAATGACGGACGAGCCTTACCTGCATTTATAGGCCAGGCATTAAGAGGAGAAGACTTAACTGTTTTTGGCGATGGCAGCCAGACAAGAAGTTTTTGTTATGTAGACGATCTTATTGAAGGTATTTACAAATTATTGATGAGCGATTATGCTTTACCGATGAATATTGGTAATCCTGATCAGATAACTTTAAAAGAATTTGCTGAAGAAATTATCAATCTTACCGGTATTAAGCAAAAGATTGTTTATAAGCCATTGCCTCAGGATGATCCGAAACAACGCCAGCCGGATATTTCAAAAGCAAAAAAAATATTAGGATGGGAGCCTAAAGTTTCAAGAAAGGAAGGATTAAAAATTACTTATGAGTATTTTAAATCTTTGCCTAAAGAAGAATTAAACAAACTTCCAAAAGAGTTTGAAAGCAGAAGATAAAACAAAATAAAAATGTACCAGGATTTAATTGATAAGAAGAAAAAATTAGCAGTGATCGGGCTAGGATATGTTGGATTACCGATTGCACTTGAGTTTGCCAAAAAACTTTCTGTAATTGGGTTTGATATAAATGACGACCGCATAAAATTAATGAGACAGGGCATAGATCCCAGCCATGAATTAGATAAAGAAGCCTTTGAAGATTGTAATATTGAATTCACATCCGATTTGGATGTTTTACAAACAGCAGCTTTTTATATTGTTGCTGTACCTACCCCGGTTGATGAGCACAATGTTCCTGATCTTCGTCCTGTAAAAAAAGCAAGTGGAACTATGGGAAAGGTTATTAAAAGAGGGGATTATGTTGTGTTTGAATCAACAGTCTATCCCGGCTGTACAGAAGATGATTGTTTGCCGATCATTGAAAAGTTATCCGGCTTAAAAAATATAGTTGACTTTAAACTTGGCTATTCACCTGAAAGAATTAATCCAGGTGATAAAGAACACACTTTAAGCAATATAGTAAAAGTAGTTAGTGGCTGCGATAAAGAAAGTTTAGAGGTAATTGCAAAGGTGTATGAATTAGTTGTTGATGCTGGAGTTCATAAAGTTTTATCAATAAAAGTTGCGGAAGCTGCAAAAATAATAGAGAACACACAAAGAGACCTCAATATCGCTTTGATGAATGAGCTTTCCATCATCTTTGATAAGATGGGAATAAATACTTACGAAGTGCTGGAAGCTGCAGGTACCAAATGGAATTTTTTAAAATTTCAGCCAGGCTTGGTTGGCGGGCATTGTATCGGGGTTGATCCATATTATCTTACTCATAAATCAAAAGAACTGGGATATGATTCGCAGGTGATACTTGCCGGCAGAGCTATAAATGATGGCATGGGTGGTTATGTTGCAAAAAAAATTTTGCAGCACATTATTCATAATAACGGAAATGTAAAGAATGCAAAAGTGCTGGTGATGGGCGCTACTTTTAAAGAGAATGTAAGTGATATCCGTAACTCAAAAATTGCAGATGTGGTAAAAGAATTGCAATCGTATTCACTCAATGTTCATGTTACTGACCCGCATGCATCAAGCGAACAGCTTACACATGAATATGGATTTGGATTAACACAGGAGTTAAGCAACGATTATGATGCAGTGATTATAACGGTGCCACACAACGATTATAAAAAACTGAATGATGCAGAATTTGCCGCAGTAACAAAGCCGCATGCAATCATTGCCGATCTTAAAGGTATTTATCGTGGTAAAATAACCAGCAGAACGTATTGGAGCTTGTAATTCGTTTAAATAATATTCAATAATCAATAATTAATATTCAAGTTTTTTGAACAATACATTTCACGATAAAGATTTAAATGATAAAAGTTTTCTTGTAACAGGAGGCGCAGGATTTATAGGCAGTCATATAGCAGAATATTTATTAAAGAATGGCGCTAAGAAGGTACGGGTATTGGATAATATGGTAAATGGATTTCAGTCCAATCTTGATCTTTTAAAAGAATATTCTTCTTTTGAGTTTTTAGAAGGTGATATCAGAAATTTAGAAACATGTAATAAAGCATGCAATGGTATTGATTATGTAACTCACCAGGCTGCATTAGGTTCTGTGCCGCGTTCAATTAAAGAGCCGCAAATTACTAATGATGTAAATGTTGGCGGCTTTGTAAATATTTTAAAAGCATCCGTTGATAATAATATAAAGCGATTTGTGTATGCCTCATCTTCTTCAGTTTATGGTGATGAACCAACTTTACCCAAAAAAGAAGAAAGAATAGGGAACTGTTTATCACCATATGCAGTAAGCAAACGGGTAGATGAAATATATGCACAGGTTTTTGCAGATGTTTATAAAATTCCTCTCATTGGTTTACGGTACTTCAACATTTTCGGTCCACGCCAGGATCCCGAGGGGCCTTATGCAGCGGTTATTCCATTGTTTGTAAAAGGCATTATTAATAAAACGCCTGTTTATATAAATGGTGATGGTGAACAAACAAGAGATTTTACTTTTGTAGAAAATGCTGTGCAGGTAAATATCAAGGCAATGCTTACAGATAATAAAGTAGCAGTAAATAAAATTTACAATGTGGCAGTAGGAGAAAATTTTTCTATAAATTATGTGTATCATGCTATAAAAAAATATTTAAGCAGTGAACACAAAGCTGTTTACAGAAAACCAAGGGCAGCAGATGTTAGAAATTCTTTGGCAGATATTTCTCTTGTAAAAAATTTATTAGGTTATCAGCCAACAACAAAATTTGAGGAAGGATTAAAAGAAACAATTAAATATTTTAAAAACCTTTATTCATAAATGTACATCGTACACCTGCCTGCCGGTAGGCAGGTCGTACATCAAACATCGTAAATAAAACATGCCTTTTATTAAAACTGAATTCCCCGGCTTATTGATATTTGAACCAAAAATTTGGGAAGATGATCGCGGATATTTTTTTGAAAGTTATAATCAAAAAGTTTTTAGCGCCGAAGGGATTGAAATAAATTTTGTACAGGATAACCAGGCAAGTTCAGTGTATGGAGTTATCCGTGGACTTCATTATCAATTGGATCCTTATGCACAAACAAAGCTTATAAGGGTGTTAAGTGGAAGTATTTTAGATGTAGCTGTTGATATTAGAAAAAATTCACCAACTTATGGCAAGGTATATACCATAGAATTATCTGCTGAAAATAAAAAGCAGTTATTGGTGCCAAAAGGTTTTGCTCACGGGTATTCTGTAATAAGCAACACAGCGGAGGTTTTTTATAAGTGTGATGAATTTTATAATAAAGAAAGCGAAGGCAGTATTGCCTATAATGATGCTACCTTAAATATTGATTGGGGAGTTGATAAAAATAAAGCCATTGTATCAGATAAAGATTTAAAACACCCGGGGTTGCATGAATGTAAAAATAATTTTGTGTATGAAGGATAAATGCCGGTAAAAATGAATGATTCTTTTTCTTTTGAAAAAACTATTTTGGTTACCGGTTCCGGCGGGCAATTAGGTATGGAATTATGGAAATTATGCGATGAATATCCATCTTATAAATTTTTATTTACAACAAGGGAAGATCTACCCATAGATAATTTTAAACTTGTAAAATTTTTTTTTGAACAACAGCAAATTCATCATTGTATAAATTGTGCGGCATATACAGCTGTTGATAAAGCTGAGTCAGAAAAAGAAAAAGCATTTCTTATTAACGCAGATGCAGCAGGTAACTTATCTGCAATTTGTAAGGCACACCAGGCGCAACTAATTCATATCTCAACTGATTATGTTTTTGACGGCACATCTTCAACACCTTACAAGGAAGAAGACAGGATTTCTCCTATAAATGTTTATGGTGCATCCAAGCTAAGAGGAGAGGAGTTTGTTTTAAATAATAATTCTTCTGCTGTTATCATTCGCACTTCATGGGTTTACTCTTCTTTTGGAAATAATTTTGTAAAGACTATGCTCAGGCTGCTAAAAGAAAAAGAAAGTATAAATGTGGTAAGTGATCAATATGGCTGCCCTACATATGCTGCAGATCTTGCTGCAACAATTATGACGATCGTTGAAAAAGAAAACGGTGAGCACTCTCAAACAGGAATTTTTAATTATTGCAATGCAGGTGTAGTAACATGGCATGAATTTGCGAAGGCAATTAAAAAATTTATCAAAAGCAAATGCAGCATCAATCCTATTCCAACATCAGCATATCCTTTGCCGGCAAAGCGTCCACAGTACTCAGTTTTAGATACCACAAAAATTAAGAAAGTATTTGGCATAACTATTCCGAACTGGAAAGATAGCCTGCATAAATGCTTATCACTTCTTAATTAATTTTCTAAAAATTATTCAGGAAGTAAAAACTATGATTTCTGCTTTAACAACTCTAATCTCATCTTCTCTAAAATTTTAATTTACTTTTGATGACGCAGGCTTATCATGAAAATTCTCGACTGGTATATACTCAAAAAATATTTTGTCACTTTTTTATTTTTCCTGCTCGCCCTTACAGCCATTGCAGTAATTATAGATCTTAGTGAAAGAACTGATGACTTTGCAAAAATTAAACTTCCTGTATCAACAATAATTACTCAATATTATTTTGGTTTTATCCCAAGAATAGATGCATTGCTTTTTCCATTATTTATATTTTTATCAGTAATATTTTTTACATCAGCAATGGCGGGCAGATCGGAAATTATTGCCATCCTTGGCAATGGTATAAGTTTTCCCCGTTTTTTAAAGCCGTACTTTATCGGCGGAATTATTTTGTCAGTTTTTCTATGGTGGTGCAATCAAAGTATTTTACCGCGGGCAAATGCAAAATGGGCTTCCTTCTCAGCTCAATATATTGATCAAACTTATGGCGGATACCGCAACCAGTCTTTTATCAATAATTATTATTTCAGGTTAGATTCATTTTCCTATGCAGGCATACGCTATTATGATACAGTCAGCCGTACTGGCAATAGTTTCTTTGTACAAACTTTTCGTAATAACCAGCTGGTTTATAATTTACGATCGGAGACGATCACCTGGGATACTTTAACTAATAAGTGGCGGCTTAATGGGGTATTGGAAAGATATATTAATGGCATACATGAAGAATTAAAGCAACATCCTGCTATGCAAATGGAATATAATTTTAAACCAAGGGATTTGCAGAGAGATGAATACATGAAGGATAAATTATCTACAAAAGACCTGAATGATTATATCAGGCTTGAAAAGTTACGGGGCTCAGAAACTGTAAATACATTAATGTTAGAAAAGAGTACCAGGGATGCAGGACCGCCTTCAGTATTAATACTAACTCTGATAGGAGCTATTGTTGCTTCAAAAAAAATAAGGGGAGGAAGCGGATTTCATCTTGCCATTGGCATAGTAATAAGTGTTTTGTATATTTTGGTTGGAAGATTTTCTTCAGTCTTTGCAATGAAAGGTAATTTTAATCCTGTTTTGGCAGCCTGGGTACCTAATATTTTTTTCGGGCTCTTAGCTTATTATTTATACCGCAAAGCTCCCAAATAGCGTATAGTTTTTCTTGTTATATAAATATTCAGAATAATTATTCAGTGTTCAATTCTTAACTTTACGTTATTGCAAACAATTAAATAAATTTTATGGGGGACATCAAAGATAAATTCAAAGAAAAGGCTGACGTCATGTCTGCAGAGGTAAAGGAAATTTTAAAGCAACATGGCGATAAAAAGATTGGAGAAGTTTTCTTATCACAGGTTTACCAGGGCATGCGTGGAATTACAGGTCTTGTAACCGAAACATCTTTGCTTGATGCCCAGGAAGGTATTCGGTTTCGCGGATATTCAATTCCTGAATTACAACAAAAATTACCAAAAGCTCCCGGTGGATCAGAACCTTTACCGGAAGGTTTATTTCACCTGATGTTAGTGGGTGAATTGCCCACCGATGATGATGTGCAACACCTTACCAGCGTATGGCAACGGCGCAGCCATGTTCCCAATCATGTATTTGCTACTATTGAAGCGTTACCTGTTACCACACATCCTATGACGCAGTTTGTTGTGGCAATTATGGCATTGCAAACCGAAAGTCAATTTGCAAAAAAATATGCGGCTGGTCTTAATAAAAAAGATTATTGGGAAGCAGTGTTTGATGATTCGATGGATCTTATAGCACGACTACCAAGGGTTGCCGCATATATCTATCGCCGTAAGTATAAAAATGGCGATCATATTCAACCCAATGGATTGCTGGATTGGGCAGGTAATTTCGCTCATATGATGGGATATGAAGATGAGGGTTTTAAAGAATTGATACGATTGTACATGACCATTCATGCAGATCATGAAGGTGGAAATGTATCTGCACATACCACACATTTGGTTGGCTCTGCCTTGAGTGATCCGTACTTAAGTTTTGCTGCCGGAATGAATGGGCTTGCCGGGCCATTGCATGGTTTGGCAAACCAGGAAGTTATTAAATGGATATTTAAAATGAGAGAGAAGTTAGGAACTGAACTTCCTTCTAAAGAGCAAATTGTGGAGTACGTTAAAAAAACTTTAAGCGAAGGAAAAGTTGTGCCTGGTTACGGGCATGCAGTTTTGCGTAAAACAGATCCGCGGTTTACAGCACAAATGGAGTTTGGGAAAAAACACATGCCGGATGATCCGTTAGTGCAAACTGTTTGGAATATTTATGAAGCTGTACCACCGATTTTACAATCTCTTGGAAAAATAAAAAATCCATGGCCAAATGTAGATGCTCATAGCGGCGCTTTGCTGGTTCATTATGGAATGAAGGAGTATGAATTTTATACTGTTTTATTTGGAGTATCAAGAGCATTAGGTGTATTGGCAAGCTTGTGCTGGGACAGGGCTTTTGGTTTTCCTCTTGAAAGGCCAAAGTCCATCACCAGTGCACAGGTAAAATTATGGTTGGAGGGAAAGGATGAAATTTGGGGAGAATAAATTATTTTTATTTTTTAAAAAATAATTTTTGGGGGATTAGCTCAGTTGGCCAGAGCGCTTGCATGGCATGCAAGAGGTCACCGGTTCGAGCCCGGTATTCTCCACAAGGCGCATTTTAACCGTTATGTTTTTCTCTGCTTTAAAATATTATTTGTTTTTCCTGTGCTGATTGTTTTTATTTCCGTTTGATTCGTTATCATCTTTTCTTTTTAATCTATCATTTACATAATCATTTTTTATTTCATCTTTTTTTGGCTGATTTTTTTTATTATAGTTAGGATGAGTGTTACCGGTTCCAAAAACACTATTGCTATTTGCATGAATTTTTGCATTAGCATTCGCATTAGTGGTTGTTTTCAACATACCATTTATTCTTGGCTGCTTTATTATCTGTATGGAATGCGAAGACCGTTCCGGTTGTGCAAACAGATGATTGCTAATTAAAAATGCCATGAATAGGATTATGATTTTACATATAGGTTTCATTATAAGATTTTTAAGGTATAATAACGTATAAGTAAATATATAAAATGCATAAACCATGCCTTTAATAAAAATAAGTGTATAAATATTTGGTTAAACTAAAAAAATTAGTATTTTTACACTAAGCAAATTAGTTTCATATGGCTATAGCAGGACAAAATTTAAAATACTTACGCAAGCTTAGAGGCTGGACACAGGATGAGTTTGCAAATAAATTAGGCATTAAACGCTCACTCATTGGAGCATATGAAGAAGAAAGGGCTGAGCCCCGCCTGGAGGTGTTGGAGATAATTAGTGATATGTTTAAAGTAACCCTTGATGAATTGCTTCGTAAAGATATAAGTGTTATACAAGGAAGTAATTACCTGGCTAAAAGACGCCAGTTAAAAATGATGAATGCTGATAGGAATGTTATTCATTTTGTTCCTGTAAAAGCAGCGGCAGGATATCTTGCCGGTTATGCGGACAGTGAATTTATTGATGAGTTAAATACTTTTACTTTACCTATGTTAACAGGCGATAATTATCGCGCCTTTGAAATAATTGGTGATAGTATGATGCCAACACCT
>Ga0097691_1001932_pt1 | contig 14501 bp, 13 predicted proteins | sample NGESurdeep072012_8_FD_72858 | JGI IMG/M metagenome (GOLD analysis project Ga0097691, IMG submission 72858) | Arctic peat soil microbial communities from Barrow, Alaska - NGEE Surface sample 210-1 deep-072012 | ecosystem: Environmental > Terrestrial > Soil > Wetlands > Peat ...
AGGTCAGCAACTCGGTGTGGACCAACTGGCCCTCGAGCGCTGATGGCAGCAACCACTGGCTCCCCACGACATGGAACGGCTACTGGCAGATGGGTGCCGTCTTGATGCTTACTGAGCTCAAGCCGGTTCCGCCTTCCCCGTAGTCGTAAAGAAGCGTCCCTCCTCCCGCGCAGCGGGAGGAGGGACGACCACGCCTGACCTTGGGGCAGGCGACCAGGGGACACCGAGTGCGACGCTACTTCGGGCGCAAGCTCCTCATCTACGCGGCGACGTTCTTCATCGCGGCCACCATTGACTGGTTGATCCCGCGATTCATGCCGGGGGACCCAGTCCAGAGCCTGGTCAGCCGGACCGGATTCGGGCTCAGCCCTGAAGGGGCGCAGGCGCTCGTCGCCTATTACAACAATCTCTTCGGCCTCGGCCACCCCATCTGGGAACAGTACCTGAACTTCTGGTCGGCACTCCTTCACGGCGACCTCGGCAGGAGCGTCTACCTGACCGGCAGACCCGTGACCAGCGTGATCATGAGCGCCGTTCCGTACACCCTGGCGCTGCTCATCCCGGCCATCCTGTTGAGCTGGTGGGTGGGCAACACGGTCGGGGCGTGGGCCGCCCGTCGAAAGTGGATGGACAACACCGTCCTGCCCATCGGCTACGTGCTGACGGCAACGCCGTACATGTGGCTCGCGATCGTGCTCGCGTGGGTGCTCGGCTTCATCTTCAATGTCTTCCCGATCTCCGGCGGGTACAGCTATTCGCTGGAACCCACGTTGACGTGGAAATTCATCGGAAGCCTGTTGTCGCACTGGGTCCTGCCCTTCGCTTCACTCTTCCTCGTGGGGCTCGGCGGTTGGGCCATCGGGATGCGGAACATGATCATCTACGAGCTCGAGGCCGACTACTCTCGCTACCTCGAAGCGCTCGGCGCCCCGAGCCGACTCGTGCGCAAGTACGCGTTCCGGAACGCAATGCTGCCGCAGATCACCGGCCTGGCGTTGAGCCTGGGTGTGGTCGTTGCCGGCGCGCTCGTGACGGAAATCGTGTTCTCGTACCCGGGGCTCGGCAAGCTGCTGCTGGCCTCTATCCAGAACCAGGACTTCTTCCTCCTCCAAGGGATCTTCCTGTTCATCATCGTGGGCGTGCTCGTCGCCAACTTCCTCGTTGACATCGCGTACGTCGTCGTCGACCCGAGGACGCGCGTCGCGATGAGCGGAGAGGAAGCATGACGACCCGGACGACGACAGAGGGTGCCCAGACGCCCGACGTCTTGCAGGGTCCCCAGGGGGTACCGACGGTTCCCGGCGCGGTCTCGGCAGGCGGGCGGCCCGACCCGCTACCGATGAGCCGGCGCGGCGAGATCCTGTACTTCGCGCTGCGCACCAAGAAGGTGATCATCGGGCTAGCGATCATCGCATTCTTCCTCTTCCTCGCCGTGGTCGGCCCGATCATCCGGCCGGGCGATCCGGATGCGCTCATCGGGCCGCTCGGCGCCTCGCCGTCCGCCGAGTGGTGGTTCGGAACCACCTCGTTCGGGCAGGACGTCTTCGCGCAGTTCGTGTACAGCCTCGGTTCGACGTTCCTTGTCGGCGCGCTTGGGGGTGGGCTCGCGGCGATCATCGGGATGACTGTCGGGTTCGTGGCCGGATACCGGGGTGGCTGGATCGATGAGGTCCTGAACATGATCACGAACGTGGTCCTCGTGATCCCGACCCTCGCCCTCCTCCTCGTCGCGGCGGCCTACCTGTCGGCTCGCGGCGTGATCGTGGAGGCGCTGTTCATCGGTTTCACCTCGTGGCCGTGGGCCGCGCGTGCCATCCGCGCCCAGACGTTCTCCCTCAGGTCACGGGAATTCGTGAGCCTTGCGCGCATGAGCGGGGTCCGCGGCATGCGGATCGTCTTTGGCGAGATCGCGCCGAACATGAGCTCGTACCTGTTCCTGACCTTCATCCTGCTGTTCGGGGGAGCGATCCTGATCGCCGCCACGCTGGACTTCATCGGGCTGGGTCCCACGACTGGGTCGTCGCTCGGGCTGATGATGTACGACGCGGTCGCGTGGAGCGCCCTGCAGCTCGGATTGTGGTGGTGGTTCATCCCCCCTGGCGTGGCGATCACGGCCATCGTCGGTGCGCTCTACATCACGAACGTCGGCCTCGACGAGGTCTTCAACCCCAAGCTGAGGAACACGTGAGCCTCCAGGTCACGGATCTCCGCGTCTACTACCGGACCCTCGCCGGCGACGTCCAGGCCCTGGACGGGGTCACCTTCGGCATCGCAGACGGCGAGATCATGGGACTCGCGGGCGAGTCCGGCTGCGGCAAGTCGACGCTCGGCAACAGCCTCATCCGGATGGAGGGGCGGATGCGGCACGTGGGCGGGACGGTCACGCTCGACGGCGTCCCGCTGCCGATCGACGATCAGGCCGAGATGAACCACTTCCGGTTCGCCGAGGTCTCGATCATCCCGCAATACGCGATGAGCGCGCTGAACCCGACGCGCAAGATCGGGAAGATGGTGGGGGAGCTCCTAGCCACGCGCGCGGTGCGGTTCCACGACGTTCGCGAGGAGCTCGAGCGCCGCCTCATCCTGGTCGGGCTCGACCGCGATGTCCTGGACCGGTATCCGATCGAGCTCTCCGGCGGGATGAAGCAGCGGATGGTGATGGTCCTCTCGACGCTCCTCAACCCGTCGCTGCTGATCGCCGATGAGATCACGTCGGCCCTCGACGTATCGAGCCAGCGCGCAGTCGCCCAGACGCTCGTCGAGTTCCGCGACCGGGGCTTCGTCAAGAGCATGATCGTGGTCACGCACGACGTCTCGATCCTGTACCAGATCTCGAACACGCTGGCGATCATGTACGCCGGCAAGCTGGCCGAGAAGGCCTCGACCGACGTCTTGATGTCCCGGCCGCGCCACCCCTACACGCGCCTTCTGATCTCGTCGCTCCCCGAGATCGGCGTGCGGTTCGAGGAGAAGCGCCTGACGGGCATCCCCGGGACGCCACCGTCGCTCCTGAACCCGCCGACGGGGTGCCGCTTCCGGGATCGCTGTCCCATCGCCATCGCCAGGTGTACGGAGGAGGAACCGCCCTTCGTCGAGCTGGAGCCGGGCCACTCGGTGGCCTGCTGGATGGCCTCCTGATGCTGACGCTCGAACGGGTCTCCAAGACCTACAAGGTGGGCCTCTTCGGCGGGACGGACCTCCCGGCCGTTCGCGACGTGAGCTTCTCGCTCCAGCCCGGCGAGGTGATCTCGCTGATCGGCGAGAGCGGCAGCGGAAAGTCCACGATCGGCAAGATGATCCTGCGGCTCTTGTCCGTGAACGGCGGCACCATCACCGACGATGGGACGGATATCGCGACGCTCCGCGGGGCCGCCCTGCGCTCCTACTACCAGACCGTCCAGGGCGTCTTCCAGGATCCTTTCAGCTCGTTCAACCCGATCTTCAAGGCGGACCACGTCTTCGGCCTCATCCGCGGCGTCTACTTCGGATCGGCATCGGCCACCGCCTGGCAGAGCCAGCTTGAGGACGCACTGAAGGCGGTCAGCCTCGATCCTGCGCAAGTCCTTCACAAGTACCCGCATCAATTGAGCGGCGGGCAGCTCCAGCGCCTCCTGATCGCGCGGGCGCTCCTGCTCGACACGCGCTACCTCGTTGCCGACGAGATCATCAGCATGCTGGACGCGTCGACCCGAATCGACGTGCTGAACCTTCTGGGCGATCTCAAGGCGCGTGGTCTGGGGATCCTCTTCATCACCCATGACCTGTCGCTCGGCAACTACATCAGTGAACGCACCGTGATCCTCCGCCGGGGGCGGATCGTGGAGATGGGCGCCACGGGGGCCGTCTTCGGGCGGCCGATCCACCCGTACACCCGGATGCTCATTGCGGCCGTCCCGCGGCTCCACGAGAAGTGGGGCCAGATCGACGCGGGCGTGCGCGCCGGATCGGGCTGGGCGCCGGCCCCGACGGAGCCGTGCCGCTACCACGCGGCCCTCCCGAACGGCGCGGCGACTGGGGCGCTCGCAGGCCTCGCAGGGTCGGGGCTGGTCGAGCTCGAGGACGGCCACTTCGCGGGCTGCGTCGCGCCGAACGCCGACGGCACCTGCGGGGGACGGCCTTCGTCCTCCGCCTAAGTGAGGCCGCCTTGGGGGCGGCGGCTCGACGGGCCGTATGCGACACTGCAGCCATGCTTGGCCTGACCCTCACCGCGTGCGGCCTCGTGGCGGCGACGTTCGGCACCTGGCGCGGGTACTCCAACGCACGTGCCGCGCTCGTCTCCCTGACTGGGGACGGGGAGCCGACGCGGGCGTCGATCGACGCGAACCGGCCCATCCTCGCGCGCACGCGCGTGCGCCGGTTCGTCCGGCCGGTGGTGGCCGCGATGCTCTGGCTGGCGATCGCGATGTACGGGCTCCTGATGGTGAGCCTGGGGGGCGCGGCCGCGTGACAGTCGCGACCGGGCCCACCCACGCCGGCGCCCAGGAGCGCTGGGAGGCCGTGATCGGGATCGAGGTCCACTGCCAGGTGCGGACCGCGAGCAAGATGTTCTGCGCCTGCGCGGTCCCGCACGCGGACGCGGCGCCCAACACGCACACCTGCCCCGTCTGCCTGGGGCTGCCCGGCACGCTCCCAACCATCAACCGGCGGGCCGTGGAGCACGTGCTGGCAACCGGGGCCGCGATCGGGGCCGCGGCGCCCGCCACCACCCGCTGGGATCGCAAGAACTACTTCTACCCGGACCTCCCGAAGGGCTACCAGATCAGCCAGTACGACCTGCCGCTGGCCGCCAATGGCTCGCTCACGTTCGACACCTCCGAGGGGCCAGTCACGATCGGGATCACGCGGGCCCACCTCGAGGAGGACACGGCGAAGCTCCTCCATGCGGCCGGTCCCGACGGCGGCCGCCTGAGCCTCGTGGACTTCAACCGCTCCAGCGTGCCGCTCATGGAGATCGTCACCGAGCCAGACATCCGGACCGCCGAGCAGGCTCGCCGATACGCTGAGGAGCTCCAGCTCCTGCTCCGCGCGATCGATGTCTCCGATGCGGAGATGGAGAACGGCCAGATGCGGGTGGAGGCGAACGTCTCGCTGCGCCTCCGCGGCACGGAGCCGTTCGGGATCCGGACCGAGGTCAAGAACATGAACTCGTTCCGTGCGGTGGAGCGCGCGATCGCCTACGAGATCGAGCGCCAGGCCGCCGCGCTCGACGCCGGCGAGACGCTCCGCCAGGAGACGCGGGGCTGGGACGACGCGAAGGGCGCCACCTACCTGATGCGGGTGAAGGAATCCTCGGACGACTACCGCTACTTCCCGGAACCCGACCTTCCGCCGCTCCACCTGGACGCCGCCTGGCTCGCCGGGATCCGGGCCGCGCTCCCGGAGCTGCCCGCCGCCCGGCGCGCCCGCTACCGGGACGTGCTGGGCCTCTCCCCCTACGACGCGGCGGTCATCGTCGCGGACGAGACGATGACCTCGGCCTTCGAGTCGCTCCACGCCGCGGGCCCGGACCTGCCGGCGAAGGAGCTGGCGAACTTCGTGAGCGGTGACTACGGCCGGGCGGCCAAGGAGACCGCGGAGCGGACCGCGGCCGGCCTCGTGGGTCAATCCGACGCGGCATCGCTCGTCCACGTCCTGCGCGAGGTCCTCGCCGGCCGCCTCTCGCGTCCGAACGCGAAGGAGGTCGTGGCGCTCAACGTGGCATCCGGCCGGCCCGCCGCCGAGCTGATCGCCGAGCGCGGCTTTGCCCAGATCTCCGACGCCGGCGCGCTCGGGGCGGTCCTCGACGACGTGTTCGCCGCGAACCCGGCGGCGGTCGCGGACTACCGCGCCGGGAAGGCCCAGGCGGGGGGCTTCCTCGTGGGCCAGGTCATGAAGGCGACCCGCGGCCAGGCCAACGCCGCCCTCGTCCAGGCCGCGCTTCGCGAGCGGCTGGGAGGCGGGGCGGGGGAGTCAGCATGAACCCGCTCGGCTTGGCCCTCGTGGCCGGTGGGCTCGCGCTTGTCGCCGCGGGCCTGTTCCGAGCGCGCGTGCCGTGGGGCCGCTACCAGGCACTGCGCGCGCGGGAAGCGAACGCGGAGCGTTACCGCGCCTGGCGCGGAGGCCTCGGCGAGGCCGCCGGCGACACGACCGGGGCCGACGTCATGAAGTCACTGCTGCGCGCGCGCGTCCGCGAGGCGCTCCTGGTGACAGCCGCCGGTGTGGTGCTGGCCCTCGCTGGCTTCGTCATCCGGTAGCTCCAGGGTCCGGGCGTGCGACCGCCCGCCTGAGACCGCCCCCTGCGCACGCCCGCCGGGCTCAGCGCAGGAGCCGGTAGCGCTCCACGGAGATGCAGCGGTCCATCACGACGTCCAGGCCGCCGGTCCGGGCAATCTCGGCGGCCTCCCAGCTGACGATGCCCAGCTGGAGCCAGAGAACGCGAGCGCCGACCGCGACCGCCTCGTGTGCATGGGCCGGGCAGTCCTCGGCGCGACGGAACACGTCGACGATCTCGAACTCGCCGGTCGCGGCCACGGCCGTGGCGAGGTCCGGGAAGGCCGCCCGGCCGTGGACCGTCGCGAAGCGCGGCGTGACCGGGACCGCGTCGTACCCGGCCCGCAGGAGCGCGGCGAAGACCTCGCCCGATGGACGGCCCGGCCGATCCGACGCCCCGATCACCGCGATCCGCCGGGCCGACCGGAGCAGCTCACGGATCTCCACGTCACCCAGGAGCGGCACGCGGCCCCGGCCCTCCTGGAGGTCCAGGAAGTCGCGGGCGCGGACGCGCTCCTCTGCGGTCACCCGCTCCCCGGGAGATTTGCGTGCTGGAATCGCGGCATCGCCACGCACATCCCCCGGCTCACGTCGCCGATTCGCGCTCGTACGGCTGACCGTCGGCGGCCGGGGCGATGCTCCGCCCGACGACGCCGGCCAGGATGACGATCGTCACGATGTAGGGCAGGGCAGCGAAGACCTCCTCGGGGATCGAGGTCAGGATCGTGCCCAGCTCACCGGACGGCGGAGTCGTCCGGATAGCGATGCCGAGCGCGCTGGATGCCGCGAACAGGAGTGCCGCCAGGAACGCCCCCACGGGGCGCCAGCGACCGAAGATGAGCGCTGCAAGGGCGATGAACCCGCGCCCACCGGTCATCCCGCCCTGGAAGGAGTTGCCGAAGTCGAGGGTGAACCAGGCACCGGCCAGGCCCGCGAAGACCCCGCCGAGGATCACGTTGCGATAGCGCAGCCGGATCACGTCGATGCCCACGGTCTCGGCGGCCTTGGGGTGCTCCCCGACGGCCCGCGTCCGGAGCCCCCACCGCGACCGGAAGAGGAGGATCTCGAGGGCGACGACCAGGATGATCACCGACAGAGTGATGGGGCCCTGCGCCAGGAACATCTTGAAAAGCCAGCCGACGAGGGGCAGGCCGGTCAGCACGTCTGGTGGAACGAAGGGCGCGAACTTGCCGGCCGTCGGCAGGGGGTTCGTGCTGAACAGCACATCGAGGTAACCGGTGATCCCGGCTGCCACGATGTTGATGATCGTGCCGCTGATGATCTGGTCGACCCGGAGGCTGATGGAGAGCCACGCGTGCAGCGCCGACACGAGCATCCCGCAGAGCACCGCGGCCAGGAGGCCAATGAGGAGAGCGGGCGTGATCCCGAAGAACGCGCTGGGAGCGGCCGGCATCGCCTGGGCCGCCAGGGCAGCCACGAACCAGCCCACGAAGGCGCTGGCGAGCATCATCCCTTCGATCCCGATGTTGACGACGCCAGACCGCTCGCACATGACCCCGCTCAGTGCCCCAAGCGCGAGCGGGGTCGCCAGGGCGAGGATGATCGGGCCGTTCAGGGTGACCACCGTGACGAGGTAGTCGAGCAACTGGAAGACCAGCCCGAGGACCGGCACGTCGAAGAGGCCGTTCATGGCTGGGATACCGTCGTCTTGCCGCCGTACGTCCCGGTGACGGTCGAGAGCTCCTCGACGCCGCCCGCGGCCGCGTGGATCCGGAAGACCCGTCGCACGACGATGTCGGCGGCGAGGAAGAAGAGAATCACCCCCTGGAGCACGTCGATCATCTGCACGGGAACGCCGGCCTGGATCTGCATCAGGCCGGCCCCAGCGCGCATGGCCCCCAGGAGCAGGCCGGCGAACACGATGCCGAGCGGGTGGACCCTGCCGAGGAGGGCCACGGTGATCGCGTCGAAGCCGACGTTGGTCGAGTAGGCGGCCGGCATGTAGCCTGACACGCCGAGGATCTCGCTCGCGCCGGCAAGACCGCCGAGCAGGCCGGCAACGGACATCGCCAGCACAATCAGGAGCCGTGGGCGCATCCCCGCGTACCGCGCGGCATCGGGGTTTGCGCCGACGGTGCGGATCTCGAACCCGATCGTCGTCCGGTAGAGGACCCACCAGATGATCGCAGCGGCGATGAACGGGAAGATGATCCCGAGATGGGCCTGGTGCCCGCCGGCCATGTTGATGATCACCGGGATGGCCGAATTCCCGACGTCCGCGGAGCGCGCGAATGACGATCCCTCGGCCCGCAGCGGGCCCTGGATGAGAAAGGCCACGAGCTGGATCGCGATGTAGTTGAGCATGATCGTGGTGACGACCTCGTGGGCGCCGGTGAACGCCTTGAGGAAGCCGGGAATCAAGCCATAGACGGCGCCCATGGCCATCGCCGCCAGGATGGCGATCGGGGCGGCGATGAACGGGGGTGCCCCCGACAGGACGCCGCCCACCGCGGCCGCCGTCACGGCACCGGTGAGGAACTGGCCCTGGCCGCCGATGTTGAAGAGGCCCGCTTTGAAGCAGAACCCGACCGAGAGGCCAACCAGGATCAGCGGCGTTGCACTCACCAGGGTGTCGATGAGCCCGTTCACCGAGAGCAGTGAGCCCTGGATGATTGCCCAGTACGTGACCAGCGGAAGCGTCGGGTCGAATCCTCCGGTCGCGAGCGGGCTTGTGAGGATGATGATCACAGCGCCGACGAGCAGGGCGAGGACGATGGCCCCCGCCGGTACCATGAGCTGGCCGCGAACGCGCGCGACCATCAGGCAACCCCTTCGCGTGCGCCGCCCGACGGCGTCGGAGGCGCCTCGCGACCGCCCGTCGCCATGAGCAGGCCAACCTGTTCGCGCTCTGCCATCCGGCCGTCAAGGACGGCGACGAGACGGCCGCGGTAGATGACGCCGATCCGGTCGGAGAGCTCGAGCACCTCGTCAAGCTCGGCGCTCACCAGGAGGACCGCGGTGCCGGCGTCGCGCTTCTTGATCGTCTGGCGATGGATGAATTCGACGCTGCCCACGTCCAGCCCGCGGGTCGGCTGGTCGAGGACCAGCAGGCGAAGCTCGCGGCCGAACTCGCGCGCGACGATGAGCTTCTGCTGGTTGCCGCCCGAGAGGGTGCCTGCCGCGACGTCGGGCGACGGCGTCCGGACGTCGAACTGCTCGATTGCCTCGACCGCTCGAACCCGGATCGCGGCGTCGTCGCGGATCGGCCCGCGCGCGTAGGGGGCGGCGTAGTAGTCGGTGAGCACGAGGTTGTCGGTGAGCGGGAACGAGAGTACGAGCCCGAAACGGTGCCGGTCGGCCGGGACGTAGGAGACGCCACGCTCGTGCAGCTCGCGCGTGCCTTCGTGCGTCACGTCGACGCCGTCGAGCATGATCCGCCCCCCCGCGGGTCGTCGCAGCCCGGTCAGGGACTCGACGAGCTCATCCTGGCCGTTGCCGGCGACCCCGGCGATACCGAAGATCTCGCCCTTCCGGACCTCGAACGTCAAGTCCTGGACCGTCTCGCGGCCCCGGTCGTTCTTGATCGACAGGTGTTCGACGCTGAGCGCGACCTCGGCCGGGTGGCTCTCGCCGCGATCGACCGTCAGCTGGACCTCGCGGCCGACCATCAGCTCGGCGAGGTCGTCCTCGTCCGTCCGGGAGGGCAGGCGCTCGCCCACGACGCGCCCCCGGCGGATGACGGTGATGCGATCGGCGATCTCCAGGACCTCGTAGAGCTTGTGGCTGATGAAGATGATGCTGTGCCCCTCGTCCTTCAGGCGCCGGAGGACGGCGAAGATGTCCGTCGTTTCCTGGGGCGTGAGCACCGCGGTCGGCTCGTCGAGGACCAGGACGCGGGCCTGCCGGTAGAGGGCTTTCAGGATCTCGACCCGCTGCTGCCAGCCCACGGACAGCCGACCAACCTTCTCGTCCGGGTCGATGTCAAAGCCGAACCGTTGGCCGAGCTCGAGGATGCGCCGACGGGCCTCGGCCCGGTCGAGGAAGATCGGGTTGGCCATCGTCTCGGCGCCGAGCAGGATGTTCTCGGCGACCGTGAGCACGGGCACGAGCATGAAGTGCTGGTGGACCATGCTGATGCCCCGCGCGATTGCGTCGGAGGGCCCGGCGATCCGGACCTCCTGGCCGTCGAGCAGGATCTGCCCCTCGTCGGGAGTGGCGAGGCCGTAGAGGACGTTCATCAACGTCGTCTTGCCCGCCCCGTTCTCGCCGAGCAGGGCATGGATCTCGCCGGGCGCGATCGACAGATCGATGTGATCGTTGGCGAGCACGCCCGGGTAACGCTTGGTGATGCCCCGCATTTCGAGGGCCGGCGCGATCACGGCGGCGGAGGGGGCGGTGGGTGCTGCTTCAGCCGTCACGGGTGGCTCCGTCCCCGGTACGTCGAGCGGGCCGGCGCCGGTCGGCGACGGCCCGCTCCATTGGCTGGCCTAGCTCAGGGTTGTCCCTTCGTGTTCTTGCAGTAACCGAAAGCGTCCTCTTCGCACGCCTTGAGCGTCCCGGCCTTCATGTCCGCGACGGCCTTGTCGATCTTGGCCTGGACGTCGGCCGTGATCAGACTCTGGGAGTCGTGGAAGGGTGACAGCCCGACGGAGTCGGTCGTGATGTCGAGGCGCAGGGCGCCGCCCTTGGCGGTACCTGCGGCGATCTGCTGGATCGCCGAAGAGACGGCGTTCTTGAGCTTCTTCTCGGCGCTCACCACGGTGCACGAGCTCGTGGCCGGGGTGGACAGGAACTGGTCGACGTCGACGCCGATGCCATGGATCTTGGCATCGCATGCGGCCTGCAGGACGCCGTTGCCGGTCGATCCGGCGACCTGGAACATGACATCCACGTCCTTGAAGCTCGAAAGGAGCTGCTGGGCGAATGCCTTGCCACCAGCCGGGTCGGCGAACGCCTTGGCGTCAGCTGCCGGTGAGACGTACTGCAGCTCGACCTTGACCGTCGGGTCGACGGAGAGGGCTCCGTTTCGGTAGCCGATCATGTAGTTGGGGACCGCGGGGACCGATGCGGTGCCGCCGATCGCGGCGATGTGATGGCTCTTGCTGATCGAGGCTGCCACGATGCCCGCCAGATAGCCGGGCTGCTGCTCCTTGAACGAGAGCCCCTGGAAGTTCGGCAGGAGCTTCGCCGGATCGCCCTTGCACCCGAAGTTCGGGTCGTTGTCCCCGGTCTCAGTGACGCACGGCGACTGGTCGACGCCGATGAACTTGATCGTCGTGTTCGCCTTGGCCTGCTTGATGGTGTCCGAGGTTGCCGCGAAGCCGACCGTCACGATGACGTCGAACTTCTGGTCGACGAAGGCCTGGATGTTCTTGGCGATGTCGGCCGAGACGGTGCTCTGGGCGGACTTGGGGGCCGGCGCGCCGATCTTCGTGGCGCCGTCCTGGGCACCCTCCCAGGAGTACTGGTTGAAGTTCTGGTCGTTGAGCTTGCCGACATCGGTGACGAGGCCGATCTTGAGCGTCGTGCCGGACGGGGCGGTGGTGGCTGAGCCGCTGCACGCGGACGCGACGATCGCGAGCGTTGCGGCGAGCAGACCGAGCCGGGTAGTGCGTGTGATCATCAACTCCTCCTTGCGCGAACTGGGCCTCGAACGAGGCCCCGCGGTCGCGCCTGCCGGGTACGACCGGGCGGACTGTTGTGGCGCATCGTACCGAGCGCCCGGTGGTCGGCAAGACGCGCCGGATCGCGGCATCTGCCGCTTGAAAGAATAGGGTGGTGGCTCGCCGCGCGCGCGACGATCGCGCGCGGGAACGCCGACATCCGGCGCCTCGAGGCGCCCGGCACGCAGACCGGCCCCGCTTCATCGACCTGCCCGTGGAAGCAATCGCGCGCTTCCCGTAGCGGGAGTGGTCGATGAGCGGAACCGGTCGATGTGGGCCGGCGGCGGTCGCCCGGTCTATCCCGCGGGCGTGAGCCAGACCGGGTACTCGCGGATGTCGGCCGGCGTCCCGTCCTTCGCCGACGGGTCGAAGACCCGCAACGTGCCCCACTGCGCCGTCGCGACGTTGTACCGGACGGTCACGTCGAACGTGCCCCAGCAGCCGGTCCCGCACGTCGCGTGGACAGGTGCCTCCACCAGCACGCGGCGCTGGCTGTCGAGCACCTGGACCAGGAACTGCGCCTCGAAGACGTTCGCGAGGCCGGTGACGCGTCCAGGCGATTGGAATGCGCCGCCCCAGGCAGGCCGGTCGACGAAGATCGGCGGGAGGCTGGAGGTGCTGCCGGTCCGGGTCAGGCCGGCGCCGACGATCACGCCCTCGCCGCCGATGCTGTCCACGGGCTGCCCGTCGAGCCGAAGCCGGACCGCGTCCACGGTCGGAAACTGGGTTGCCGTGTAGACCAGCTGGGCGAGCCGTCCGAACATCGAGGCGCTTCCACCGCCGGACTCGAACGCCCCGGTCAGGTCCACCGTGGCGACGCTCCCGTCGATGGTGATGCCGAGCAGCTGGGAGCCGGCCGGGATCATCGTGAGGAAGCCACGCTCGTCGGACCTCGGCCCGGCGAGCAGCTCCCGGACGGCAGCTGTCGCGACGGCGCGGGTCGCGGGCACCGTCCGGAGGACGGGGACGAGGTGCGAGTCGCCGCCCGCGGGATCGGGCTGGAAGAGGTAGACGCGGACTGTCGTCGTCGCAACAGGAGATGCGATCGGCGCCGTGGTGGGCCCGATCGACGGGGCTGGTGACGTCCCCGGCGAGGCGCTCGGCGCGGCCGTGGCCGGCGACGCGGACGCCGGCGCGGTCGGCTCCGTTGACGCTCCGTCACCGGGCAGAACCGATCCGAGCGGGGTCGCGGGCGGCGTGGGAATGGGTCCGGCGACGCCGACCGACGCGCTGCAGGCGGCCAGGAGGCCAGCCATTGCCGTGACCACGGCAACCAGGCGTACGGACGATGGGCGACCGTGGTGGAGGGTGAAATGGGTGCTCATGGAAGTGGGCTCCCTGCGGGTTCCGATCGGGCCTCACCATGGTGTCCGCCCATCACCGGCCCATCGCCGGCGGGTAACGGTTCGGTCACGGGCAGCCTGAGCTCGAAACTGAGGCCGCCACCCGGATCGGCAGCCGCGCGGAGCGATCCGCCGAGGAGCTCGGCGTGCTCGCGGGCGATCGCCAGCCCCAGCCCGCTCCCGCCCGGCCGCGCCGGGTCCGCCTTCGCGAAGCGCTCGAAGAGCCGCTCCAGGTCCGCGTCCGCCGGACCGACGCCCGGTCCGCGATCGGCGACTGTCACGGTCACGGCGCCGGCGCTTTGTGCGAGCGAAACCTTGACGGGCGCGCCCGGCGCGTGGAGCCGGGCGTTGTCCAGGAGGTTGCCCACGATCCTGTCCAGCCGCCGCGGGTCCGTCTCGATCACGACCGGCCGGTCGGGGAGCGTGAGCTGCGCCGCGGGCAGGCGGGCCGCGACGAGCGCCCCGAGGCGTCGCCCGAGGTCGACAGGTTCCGTCGTCACCTGCTCGGCGTTCGCGTCGAAGCGCGACACTTCCATCAGGTCGTCCACCAGGGACCGCAGCCGGGCGACATCCGCGACGAGCAGCTCGCCCGCCCGCCGCGCGTCCGACGGCAGCGCTCCCAGCTCGCCGCGGAGCAGCGAAGCCTCCGCGACGAGGCCCGTCAGCGGCGTCCGCAGCTCGTGGGCGACGTCCGCGACGAAGCGCCGGTTGCGGGACTCCGCCGACTGGAGCCGCTCGATCGTGGTCTCCAGCGTGTCGGCCATCCGGTTGAACTCGGCGGCCCAGGTGCCGAATTCGTCGCGCGACGTGGCCGGGACTCGCGCGTCCAGCTGCCCGCCGGCGATCCGCGCGGCGGCCCGACCCGCGGCGTCGATCGGACGCAGGATCCCGCGCGCGACCGCGCGGGCGGTGGCCAGCGCCACCCCGATCAGCACGAGCGAGCCAACGAGCAGCGCGATGCGGAGCTGCCCCAGGGCGCGGTCGATGGCGCTCGCGTCGTGGACGAAGAAGAACGCCGGCTCTCCGTCCGCCGGCCGACCCGCCAGGACGAGCGCCGAATGTCCGGCCACGGACGTCCACGCGTACCCGATCTCGCCGCGGTCCACGATCGGCCGCAGGTCGGGCGGGAGACCGGCGAGTACCCCAACCAGGTCGAACGAGGAGACGACCGGATCCCCGTCGCCGAAGTCGACGATCGTCTCCACGTCGCCTCGGAGCCGGAACGTCTCGAGCAGGTTGGACGCCGTGAGCGACGCCCGATCGATGCCGTTCGGCAGTACCGCCG
>Ga0097691_1001933_pt1 | contig 14492 bp, 19 predicted proteins | sample NGESurdeep072012_8_FD_72858 | JGI IMG/M metagenome (GOLD analysis project Ga0097691, IMG submission 72858) | Arctic peat soil microbial communities from Barrow, Alaska - NGEE Surface sample 210-1 deep-072012 | ecosystem: Environmental > Terrestrial > Soil > Wetlands > Peat ...
CGTCGTCCAGCAATTTGCTGGCGCTGGTTGCGCTGCGCGCGGCCGCCGGAGCAGATATCTGCCCGGCCAAAATCGCCAGATTCACAAGCGTCGTCGCCAGGCCCAGAACCAGAAACAGAACTGCCCATTTTCCGCACATTTCCCCCTCCCGACATGCTGTCGACCGTCGAACCCCTGAGCAAAGCACGAAACCCGCGATCGTTCTGCCTGATATCGGCAGGGGCCCGCCGTGGTGAATGAGACAAAGGCGAAGCTTCGGCTCCCGAAAGTCGTTCCAGAATCAGCGAGCCCGTTTCAAGGCAGCGGCGCACCGGCGTTGGTAACGATCAGATTGTCGGTATTGGCCGGTGCCAGCTCACTGGCACTGCCATTGCCCAGAAACTCATCGAGCGTAGCCTGGATCCTCTCTTTTGCGGAATCAGGGCCACGGTCGCTCATCCAGGTATGCTGGAATGGCGTGTGGAGGATATCGATGCCGTCGGCCTTGGCCTGCACAGGGGTCGGCAGAACGCCGGGATCAGTTACAAAATTCGGATCCTTTGAGCGAAATGAAAGGATCTTCAGCTTGTTGCTGAGCACGAAGGGGACGCGCAGATTATCAAGCGTAACAACTTTCGATACCAGATCCCGGTGCTTTGTGGCGAAGTACATGGCGGTGTCGCCGCCGTTCGAGTGCCCGACAAGCGTCAGGTGGCCGTAATCGGCGTTCGGATACAAATTCGTCAATTGCCCGAGCACAAACAAGATGTTGGCTTCGCCTTTTTCGTACACGCCCCGCCGGCCGACATAGGGCTGGCCCACCTTGGTCATCAGGGGCGGGTCGGTCGGAAGATCCTGCTGGATGCTGGCAACCAGATATCCCCTGGCCGCGAACACGTTGGCCAGGAACGAATACTCGGTGTTCTTGACCGTATTGCCGTTGCTGATGATGGCGACCGGCAGCTTCCAGTAACCGTCATCCGCTTTCATCTCGTAGTCCCGCCGCACGGCAAGATCGACGGCCACGGGCCGCTGCCGCGCGGCATCGAACAGGTTCAGCGCCTCGTGCCGAATGCCCCATTTGCTGACGGCAAAATATACCGCGCCGGTGAGGGCGCAGATGCACGCCAGTACGGCGATTCCTCTCTTCATCGTTTCCGTCCAATCACTTTTGATTCAACAGATAGTGTAAAAACGCCGAGGCGGTGAGGCCAGGGCCGCGCGACCAGAATTAAATTTAAGAAATCTTGTTGCTTTGCAGCAATGCTTCAGAATGGCCGATAAGCCTAAGGCCCCGAATGCACGCCTGCAATCGCCCGCGCCGGCTTGGAACCGTTCGATCGCCGCGGGCGGCTAGCGCTTTCTTGCCGCCATGGCACGGCCAAGAGCACGCGCGAAGTAATCCCTCGCCACCGCGTCCAGCGCGGCTGAAATCAATTCATCGGATTCGACCACGCGACCTCTATTCTCGGCCTCGACCCGCTCGGCTTCCTGAATATAGTCGAGGGCCAGCTCGCGCAGGCGGTGGCATTCAAAATCGTCGGGAACCGGGTAGACCGTTGCCAGCAAATTGCTGGCGCGTGCGCGGGCGCGATCACTTCTCATGCCGACCATGAGCGCCTCCTTTTGCCGTCGGAATCCCTTAATTGAGAGAGTGCTGCGCGACCGTGCGAGGGAGCACCGGTCGGCGACCAAATGGCCGAACATGTTCCTGTCTGAGCCAAGCCTCTGCCTAGGCTAAGCATTTGGTCTATGTCCGGTTCCCGACCAAACGTTCAATTTTTGAAATTTAGTCTGCTGGTGAACATGGGATGCGAAGAGGGACAGGGCTATTTCTTTGGCCGGCCGATGCCGGCTCTGGCGTTCGAAAGCCAGTTCCTGGCCGCGCACGAAACCGCCGCCGAGGCGCCCGGCGCCGGAAAAGCAGCCTGAGCGGCAGATTGGCTCTCCGCGACGAAATTTGCCGAACGGAAGGCCGCGGTCCGACGCGGGACGTTGATGCGGCCTAGATGCGATTGTCCCGGGGCAAGGAAGGCGAGGTCTTCTGATCGGCCTTCTCTGCGTCCCGCTTGTTGGCCTCGTGACGGCCGATGATGCATCCGGCAACGACGCCAACCTTGCCGTGCCCTGCCATGTGGCCCGCGATGCCCCCGACAATGGCGCCTTTAATGCATTCCTTCGCCTCGGCGGCGGCCGGAGCCAACGCGATGCCGACAACGGCGGTACAAAGGATCAGCGGCTTCATGGCGGTTCTCCGAAAAATAGTCGCGGCAACAATCCGGGGTCATGCGATTGGTTCCGAAGAAGGGCGTGACATTTCCAAGGGCAGGCGCCGATACAGACAATCCCTGCCGAATCTGTAACATGGCCCGACAAGCGAGGCGCGTAAGACGAGGCTGGTTGAGGTGGCGACCGATCATTTGCCGGGGGCGGCTCCTGCAGCTCATTTTGATGGAGATCGCCGTGACCTGCGGCTGGATGCCTGCCGCGGGCTGGCGCTGTGGTTCATCTTCATCGACCACATCCCCGACAACGCGCTCGCCTGGCTGACGCTTCGCAATTACGGCTTCAGCGACACCACCGAAGTGTTTGTGTTCGTATCCGGCTACACTTGCATGCTGGCCTATGGCGGCGCGTTGCGGGAGCAGGGCTGGCCAACGATCATGGCACGGGCGCTGCGGCGAGGCTGGGAAATCTACGCCGCTTTCCTGATGCTGCTGATCGCCTATTTTGTCCTGATCTGGGCCGTCGGCGGAGGCAGCCGCTATCTCGACGAAACCAACACCAAATTCTTTTTTGAAAATCCCGGCGCGGCCCTGATCCACGCCGCAGCCCTGCAATATACGCCTGTGAACACCGATATATTGCCGACTTTCGTGCTGCTGCATCTGGCATTCCCGGGCCTGCTGTGGCTGTTGACCCGTAGCGCCGCGATCACGCTATGCGCCTCGTTTTTGCTCTATCTCATGGTGCAGATCTTCAGCTGGCATGTGCCGGCGTGGCCGAGCGGGGAATTGTACTTCAATCCGCTGGCCTGGCAGATACTGTTCGTGTTCGGCGCCTGGTACGCCTATGAGGGCGCCGGCCGACTTCAGAAATTCGTGCAATCGCGCGCCATGCTGGCGCTGGCCGTGCTCTATCTCGCCTTCAGCCTCGCCATCACGCTGAGCTGGCAGATCAAGCCGCTCGATGGGCTTATCCCCGATGCGGTGTCAAACCTGATCTACCCGATCTACAAAAGCCACCTGGCGCCGGTGCGCCTGCTGCATTTTCTCGCGCTGGCCATTGTCGTCTCGCGCCTGACCTCGCGGGACTGGCAAGGCCTGGGGAAGCCCTCGATGACGGCGATAATCCGCTGCGGCGAAAACTCGCTGGCGATATATTGCTTCAGCGTCTTGCTGTCGTTTATGGGGCTCGTGATCCTGACCCAGGTCGCCGGCAGCTTCGCCATGCAGGTCGCGGTCAGCATGGCCGGGATCGCGCTGATGATAGCGGCCGCGACCTTGCTGACCCGGGAATCCAAGTTGGACCGGCGCGGACCGAAGCTGTTTTGAGCGTGCGGCGCGGAAGAGATCTCGGGATCGATCTAGCGCCGGCGCGCCACGGCGACCCCGAACAGGAACGCCACAAACAGGCTGGCGAGCGGCGCTTCGCGGGTAATGGCGCTGATGGTCGAAAGCGGCTTGCCCGGCTGCCGCGCGGTCGCAATGGCATGGCTCAGCCTGTTAACGGCGGCCTGCAGGCCTTCGGAGACTTCCGTGATCGTGCGCGACACCTCGGTTGCGGTATCGATAGCTCGCTCCGCCATGCCGGGCTGAAGTGTCGGTTCTGGTGTTTCGAAATTCATGATTATGCCCTCGAAGCTTTAGACCGCGGCACGAGGAGGCCGCCACCTTTGGCTATCCGCGCGCGCGCTCGTTTTGAACAGCGGGTCCGGAGACCTTTGGCTATCCGCGACAGGCGCCGTGTTGAATGGCGGGTGACGGCCCCCAAGAGAAATGCAGCGCCCGGAAATTTGTTCCCTCGAGGGGCGCATTGACCCCCAAATAGCCGCGAAACGCGGGATAGGGCGGCAAGCTCGGCCGCCTTTCCCCCGCCGTGCGCAGCAGATACCTTATCATTTCGCGAGAGGATTAGTCGTGATCGATGTTTCGAATCCAGATGTCATGAAAAAAATTGCCGTGCTCGGCGCGCCCATCGATATCGGCGCGTCACAGCGGGGAACCCTGTTGGGGCCGGCGGCACTGCGGACGGCCGGTCTCCTGACCTTGCTCGATGGGCTGGGGTTTGAGGTAAAAGACCACGGCGATCTCTCGATCGGCGAGGTGGCCGAGTTGGCTGACGTGGCGCCCGACAACACCCGGCATTACCGCGAAATCCAGCGCTGGACCCGGGCGCTGAGCGCGCGCGCCTATCGGCTGGCGTGATCCGGCACGATCCCGATCTTTCTCGGCGGAGACCACACCCTATCAATGGGTTCGGTGAACGGCGTTGCGCGCCACTGGCGCGAAGCCGGCCGTGAGCTTTTCGTGGTGTGGCTGGATGCGCATGCCGATTATAACACCCCGGCCACGACGATTTCCGGCAACATGCACGGGATGTCGGCGGCATTCCTGTGCGGCGAGCCCGGACTCGACGGCCTTCTCGGCGAGGAGCCACGCGCATCGGTCAATCCCGATCAACTGGAACTGTTTGGCATACGCTCGATCGACAAACTGGAAAAGGATCTGCTGCGCGAGCGCCGCATCAGCATTGCCGACATGCGCCAGCTCGACGAGTTCGGGGTCGGCGTCCTGATCCGTCGTATCATCGACAAGGTGAAGGCGCGCGATGGCGTGCTGCACGTCAGTTTCGACGTCGATTTTCTCGATCCAGGTCTTGCACCCGGCGTCGGCACCACGGTGCCCGGCGGCGCCACCTATCGGGAGGCACATCTGGTGATGGAGATGCTGCACGATTCCGGGCTGGTTGGATCGGTCGATATTGTCGAACTTAACCCGTTCCTCGATGAACGCGGTCGCACCGCGCGCACCGCGGTCGAATTGATAGGCAGCCTGTTCGGCCAGCAGATCACCGACCGGCCCACGCCGACCAATGCGATCGAGCCCGGCGAGTGAAACCTGGCCGGCAAGCATGCGGGGAACCATTTTCGAAACGATATCGCGAAAGTTTCGATGCGGATGATCTGGCCTAATCATTCAATGCAGGAAGCTGGATGCCGCAATCCCCAAAGTAACGATCGAGCGCGCTCGGTGCGCCACTGCCGTCGGCCAGCGCCACGTAGCTGTCGGGTCTGAGCAGATAAAGCGCATCACGGGCGAGGCCCGCCGCCTCATGCTCGGGTTGCCAGTCGAATCTGTGGAGCGGGACGTTGTGAGCGGTGCACCATGCGGCGAGCGCGGCGCTGGCTATGCCATAGGCATGGACTTGCCAATCCATCGTGGCGAGCGGCGCAAAATTGTCGCCGCCATCGACCCGCACCCATGGCAGCCGATCGCCGCCGTGCACATGACCGGCCGCGCCATGGCTCAGAGGACCCCCGCGATAATTCAGCATGATCTGCGAAACGGTCCGGAACATGAATTCGCGGACGGCATCGAATGCGGCGGCCCTTGGAATCAGCAGCGGCGCGACGCGGGTGCGCAGGATATCGGCGATCCTGCCTTCGGCGGTGGCGAAACTGAAGATTCGATCGGTGGTGGCGACCAGGCGCCGCGCGAAGCCAATCCGTTCGGCTTCATAAGTATCGAGCAGGCTGTCGCCAGCGCGGCCGGCCACGGCCGAAGCAAGTTTCCAGGCGAGATTGATGGCGTCGCCGATCCCGGTATTCATGCCCTGGCCGCCGGCCGGGCTGTGAATGTGCGCGGCGTCCCCGAGCAGGAATGCCCGCCCTTTGCGGAAATGCCGCGTCACCCGGTGATGCACGTGATAAGTCGAAAACCAGTTAACTTTCCTGACTCCGACCTTGAGATGGCAGATCGCGCGATCACTGACGTCGTCAAACCTCAGCGTATCGGCGCGGTCAGCGCGTTCGTCGCGTACCGTCCCGATCAGGCGCGCCTTTCCCAGGCCGGCCAGCGGGAACACGCCGAGAAAGTCGGCCTCGTCGAGATCGATATGCAGTTCACCATTCAAGGCGGGACCGGTTGCGTCGACATCCGCGACATAGAAGATCTGCCGATAAGTGCCGCCGGGAAATCCGGTGCCGATCGTCTCGCGCACGATCGAACGGGCGCCGTCACAGCCGGCGATGTAGGCCGCCGCGCAATCGAACTCCTGACCGTCCGGTCCGCGCAGCCGAGCCGTAACGCGATCCTTCTCATCCGTGAAACCAATCAGTTCGGTGCGCCGCTCGACCGCGACGCCGAGGGCTTGCAGCCGCTCGATCAAGAGCCGTTCGTGCTGGTCCTGCGGAAAGATATGCAGGAACGGGTAGGGCGTAAGATCCGAGCCGACGCTGCCAAACGCAATGCGCGCCGCTGATCACCCTTCACCCAAAGATTGACGGCCGGAACCCTGTGACCCCCGGCGATCACCGCCTCCGTGAGATCGAGCTGCCGGTAGAGTTCGAGCGTACGGGCTTGCACCGCCAGGGCGCGCGAAGTGGTTCCGGGTTTGGCGGTCTTGTCGATGATGCGCACCTTGACGCCGAGTTTCGTCAGCCAGAGCGCCAGCACCAGGCCGGTCGGGCCTGCACCGATGATCAGAACGTCAGTTTGCGTCATCCGTTTTCTCCACTTATCGGCTTCGACGTGCAGCGAATACGCTTTGATGGAACCGAACGGCGCTCCATGTTGGAGTGGTCCACCCGACATATTAGTCGACTTCCCTTGCGTAAAGGCGCATCGTTCCCGCCGGTCAACGCTGGACGAAGTGTTCCTGCCTCTGCTGCTGACTTAACAAAAATCCAAACCAACCGAAGGCGGCCATAATGCGCGCCACAGACCCCGCTGCAACGCTTCTTCTGATTCTCGTCGTCGGCGTCGGCGCGGGCCTTTTGTTCGACCGGCTCGCGGGTCCGTCCTGGCTTGCCCGTCAATTCTCCGGATCAACCCGCGGTATCATCACCAGCGCACTGGTCGGTATAGCCGGCGCATTCGTTGGCTATCACATCGCCGTGCTGCTTGCGCTCGGCGGCGGGATAGTGACGACGGTTATCGCGGCGGCCCTCGGTGCTGTTGTGGTGCTGTTCGTCTGGCGGATGGCTAAGTGAAAGTGGCGGATGCCGGCATGCCAGTTCGTGGATCCGTGGCGGGCGGGAAGCAAAGCATGATGTCCTCCGACGAGCTGACCATGCCGGTGTGGCACGAAAAGCATCTGCGGGCCGCGACCCGTGCTGCCGGCGTCGCGTTGTGGGCCTGGAACGTCGATACCGACGCCATCACCATGGATAAATCTGCCTACGAGCTGTGGGAAGTTCCGAAGAACGAACGGAAGATCACGTTCGAGATATTGTCGAGAAACATTCATCCTGCCGATCTCGAAAGGGTGAGGTCGGTATTTGCGGCCACGCGCGCAGTCGTCGGCGCTTATGAAATTGATTTTCGCATTCTCTCCGGCCGCGATATCCGATGGATTTCAGCCCGGGGGCAGGGCGACGATGCCGATATCGCCGATCGAATTCTGTTTGGTATTTTCCTTGATGTTACTCAACGCAAGCAGGCTGAGGAAGCCAACGAGCTGCTGGCGGGCGAGATGAGCCATCGGGTGAAGAACCTTTTGACCATTGCAACCTCGCTTACCCATATTACCTCGCGCTCGGCGGCGACGAAGGAAGATATGGTCCACGAGTTGACCGAAAGGCTCATGGCGCTGGGGCGCGCCCAGGATCTGGTACGACCGGCACCCGGCCGGAACAGTGAGGCGGCGCTTCTTGGCGATCTGGTCTCTGCCTTGCTCGCGCCTTACGACGAAAAGGAAGCCAGCGTTCGCATTCGCGTTTCGGTGCCCAAGATGAGCGTGGGAGAAACATCGAGCACGACACTGGCCCTGGTCCTCCATGAGCTGGCGACCAACTCGGCAAAATATGGTTCGCTGTCGGTCGCAAGCGGAACGCTGGACGTGTCCTGCAATGCCCATGACGACGATGTCGTCGTTATGTGGACTGAACGGGGCGGCCCGCCTATCGTCGGTCCCGCGATGGCTGAGGGATTCGGAAGCAGGTTGGTGCACCGGAGCATGGCCGCCCAACTCGGTGGCGCCATTGCGTTTGACTGGTCGGAGGAGGGTTTGGTCGCCACCTTGCGAATGAGCAAAGCCCGTCTCGCGAATTGAGTGGAGACACCGTGACGGGAATCAGGATTCCGCCGGCTTGAGCTGTTCGTCACCGAGAAGGCGATCATGGGTGCGGTCTGCGGCCTTGCCAGTCCGCGCCTGCAGATTCCGGACCTTCTTGCGGTCTACCGCAAAGGTACCTTGGAGCTGCACGAACTGCTTGAGGCAGGCAGGAACCTTCGCGGCGCAGGTGGTGTTCGAAGACTACAAACGCGGCGCGATGCGGGGCGTCGGATCCCGCATTCCCGGCTGACCCACTGGACGCGCTGTTTCACCCGGACCATCATCCGCTCTGACCGTTCGGCAGCATATGGTTAGCGATGCCCGTCGGAGGGGCGTTGATGGGTCCATGGGGGCTGCTCCGGTGGATGCGTATTTCACTTGCGGAATAAGCGATCTTCGGTGCAGCCTGCCGACCGCAATAGCCGCTGGCCAGGAATGATTTTGCTTCTGCCTTGATCTCAATCAACGCGTCCTGCCGTCATTTGGCTGACTTTGCGTGCTGATTTAAGAACCGTTTCTGGGGAGGAATATCATGGGCGTGCCCGACCGAATCAGCGCTCGCTCTGTGCCTTCCGATTCGCCGCGCGGCATGACGCTGTTGCGCGATCCGCTGTTTAACAAGGGCACTGGATTCACGGAAGCGGAGCGCGACGCGCTGGGATTGCGCGGCTTCCTGCCCGCGCACGTGCTTTCGATGAAGGATCAGGTCGAGCGTGTGCTGACCAACCTGCGCAGCCTGCCAAGCGACCTGGAAAAATATATCGCACTCAACTCACTGCACGACCGTAATGAGGCGCTGTTCTTCCGCGTCGTCGCCGATAACATCGACGAAATCCAGCCGCTGATTTACACGCCGACGGTGGGCCTCGCCTGCCAGCGCTTTGGCCTCATCTTCCAGCGGCCGCGCGGCATGTTCATCGGCGCCAACGATCGCGGGCGTATCGCCGAACTCCTGGGCAACTGGCCTTATCCGGCAAAGCTCATCGTCGTCACCGACGGCGAGCGCATCCTGGGCCTCGGCGACCTCGGCGCCAACGGCATGGGCATTCCGGTCGGCAAGCTCTCGCTTTATTCTGCCTGCGCCGGCATCCACCCGGAGCACTGCCTACCGGTGATGCTTGATGTCGGTACCAACAACGAGGCCTTGCTGAACGATCCCTATTATATCGGTATGCGCCAGAAACGCCTGAGCGGCGCCGCGTACGACGAGCTTGTTGAGGAATTCATCACCGCTGCGCGCGAGACTTTCCCCGGGGTGCTGATCCAGTTCGAGGATTTCGCCAATCACTCGGCGTTCCGGCTGCTGCACAAATATCGCGACAGGATACCCGTCTTCAACGACGACATCCAGGGAACGGCCGCGGTGGCGCTCGCGGGGCTGTTCTCGGCGTTGCGTGTGACCGGCGGCAAACTCACCGACCAGACGGTGGTTTTCCTTGGCGCCGGCGAGGCTGCGACCGGCATTGCCGACCTCGTGGTCTCGGCCATGATGGCGGAAGGCGCATCCGAAGCCGAGGCGCTTCGGCGTACATGGCTCGTGGACTCGCGTGGCCTGGTTGTCAGGAGCCGATCGGGTCTCACCGAGCACAAGCTTCGTTACGCCCATGATCATGCGCCGGTTGGCGACTTCCTGACCGCGATCAACACGCTCAAGCCCACCGCGATCATCGGCGTTGCGGCGGTCGGCGGCGCCTTCACGCCTGAGGTGCTTCAGACTATGGCGCGGATCAACGATCGGCCGATCGTGTTTGCGCTCTCTAATCCGACATCGAAGGCGGAATGCTCCGCCGAGGAAGCTTACCGGCATACTGGCGGTCGCGCGCTGTTCGCATGCGGCAGCCCGTACGATCCGGTGGTGCTCGACGGCAAGACGTTTGTGCCTCGTCAGGGGAATAATTCTTACATCTTCCCCGGCGTCGGCCTTGGCGCGATCGCGAGCGGCGCGCGGCTGATGACCGACGAGATGTTCATGGCCGCCGCGCACACGCTGGCGTATCTCGTCAGCGAAGCCGACATCCAGCAGGGCAGCCTCTATCCGGCGCTACCGCGGATCCGTGAAGTCTCGGCTCACATTGCCGCGGCGGTTGCCGAGGTCGCTTACAAGCGCGGCCTTGCGACTGGCCATATGCCGAACGATCTGATCGCATACGTTCAGTCGCAAATGTACGACCCACGCTATTGAAGCGCGCTGGCTGCCGGCGTGGTGTTCGCCGAGCCGGTCAGGGCAGCGCCGCCGCCACCGACGAGCGTGATGCCGGCATTGATCGAATCTGCCCGCAAGGAGGGCAAGGTCTCGCGGAACGGCCGGCCAAGGCTTTCGAGGCCAAAATATCCCGGCATCGCCGTCCGCGTCGAGCGCTCCGGCGCCGAACGGATTTTCCAGCGCACCGCCCAGGAGAAGGGCCGCGCGGCTGTTCCAGAGTTTCTTCTTCAGCGCAGGATTCCAGCAATTGCTGGTCGACGATTACGCGCACCGCTCGTTCCATGCGCAAATCAAGGAAAAGCCCGGTCACCCGCCGCTGCCGACGCTGAAATTGCTCAAGTCGGATCCTGTCGCGGTGCTGGCGCAGAGCGAGGATATCAAGGCACGCTGCGCCAAGCTCTTCAAGGTGTGACCGACGCGGCGGATTAGGGTCAGCGTGCGCGCGCCATCCCTGCACAGATGGGCCGCTGACATTCAGCTCATCGAAATGGCTACGACATGGAAAGGCCCGCCTTGCCGGCGGGCCCTTCGGATTCAGACGGCAGCGCTCATTCACGGTATAGCCACGCCATAGTAGTCGTTTACGGCGCGGGTTCTTGCAGGGTCGCTCCAGTTCCAGCTATTGTCGTTGCTGTATTTCGGCGCGCCCTTGAGCTGCGTTTCGGTAATGCCGGTACGGTAGCCGCCAAGCCTGGTGTCGTATTTCAGCGATTGCCACGGCAGGGGATAATGATCATCGCCGATGCCGAGAAAGCCGCCAAAGCTGAGGACGGCGTAGGAAACCCTGCCGCTCATCTTGTCGATCATGACGCGCTCGATCGACCCGATCTTGGTATCGTTGGCGCCATATACGGCCGTGCCTTCCACCTTATCGCTGCCGATAAGGGAACCTGTTTCTCTTGCTTCCATCGCCATTATTGCGTCTCCTTAGTTGGAAAAACGAGCAACAGGCCGCGCAGGGAATTGTTCCTCCCAACAGGAGTGTTCCTTGCTCAGTGTCATGCGGGGCTTGATGACACGATGTGCGGAAGCCCTGGGCGCCCCAGTTCCGAACCAAAGGAAACAATGCGATGAGTCCGCTCGTCACCGCACTCGTTCTCTTCGGGGCATTCCTTGTCATCGGACTGATTTCGAAGGTGGCGATCGGAATGTGGATGAAGCGCCGGTGACAGCCATCGCCGAATAGAGCCTGCTGGACCGGAACCTTCGCCCCTGCCGCGAATTGGTTCGGGACAGAAATCGTCAAGTCAGGCAAGCAATGAAAAAAAGCCCGAAGGATGAAAATCATTCGAAGCGGACGCTGGGCCGCCCCGTCGTGGTCGCGATGGCCGTAGCCGGTTTCGGCGTGCTGGCGATGCTGATTGTCGATCATGGCCCGTGGAATCGCCCGCAGGTGCAATCCGCCGAGGCCGCCAATTACCGGACGACCGGAGAGGCCGCGCGAGCCGTCGGCGCGTTGGTGACGCCGACCGAGCCCAAGGCGTCGCTCGAACCCGATGCGCCTGGTCCGAAGCCTGCCCAGCCGGCGAACCCTGCCACGCGCTAGGCGCCCAGCCCTGTGGATTTTCTCCGATTGAAAATGCCGCGCTCGAACTCAGCGGACGCTGACAAAGGCGCCCCATAACGCCGCGAGAACCCCGCCAGCCAAAACGTAAAATGGATTTTCGCAAAACGTGCTGCCGTAACGGCACATTTCGGGGCCGAGGCTGCCGATTTCATGCTGTCCGGCGGCGTAGAACAGGCCCGCCAGAACAACCAGCACTGCGGCCACGAAATACATCAAACGCGCTCCATGCCTTGGTTTGGAAAACTAGCACCGAGGGAGGCTAGGATAGCGGTCGCTCCCTCATCGAGCGTTGAGCGCAGCGGTCTGATTTTCCGATAATTTTCTGTAAAAAGGTCCGTGTTCTTTGCGGACATAGCCGGTTGGGCTGGAAGGCCGGCGCATGACGAAACAGCTCAATCACAGAAGCCGCATAGCCGGTCCGAGTGTTCCCTGCCGGGAACCTGCGGTCACGATCCGAGTTTCTAACCGTCACTCTTTTTTGCGCGCTGGAGGCTCCTTGAACCGTCGACACTTCTGCTATCTGACCGCGCGTGAGACATTCGCGGTTCTCAACTCGCCTACAATGCTGAGAGCCGTGTGCGCTATGCCCCGCGCTCAGGAGCGCGAGCAGTTGCGGCGCAAATAAAATCTTTGCAGCCGCTTGCTCTATTCTCGTAAACACGCCGCAATGATCAGGCTTTGCGGCCATAATTCAGCAGCCCGCCGACGCCCTTCGGCGGATGCGCGGCAAGCGCCTCTTCGTTGGGTTCGGTGCCCCAGCCGGGCCGGTCCGGCATCACGAGATAGCCGTCCGCGAACTCGGGCAGATGGGTGAAGAGCTCATGATCCCAGGCCAGCCGGTCGATATCGGTTTCCATGATCCTCAAGTTCGGCACCGCCGCGCTGAAGTGGGCGTTCATCATGGTGCAGAGATGACCGTAGAAATTATGCGGAGCGACGTTGACCTCGTGCGCGTCGGCGCTTGCCGCGATCTTCATCGACTGCCACACCCCGTTCCATGGCGTGTCGATGATCGCGACGTCCATCGCCTGCTCGCGGAAATAGGGCAGGAATTCGCGCAAGCCCAGCAGCGTTTCGCATGAGGAGAGCGGATGCGGGCTTTGCCGCCGGATATAGCCGAGCGCTTCGGGATTGAAACTGTCGATCTCGATCCAGAACATGTCAAGGTCGGCGATTTCACGCAGGATCCTGAGATAGCCTTCGGTCTTGGCGTTGAAGTTGAGGTCGAGCAGGATGTCGACATCGGGCCCGGCGCCATCGCGGATCGCTTCCAGATGCATGCGCAGATCGCGCAATACCTTGCGGTCGACATTGATCTCGGGTTCGAACGGCACGCCGAAACCGGGCCGCCAGCCCGTAGGCTTGCCCTCATTATAGGTAAAGATGTTGGTCTTCAGTGCGGTGAATTTCTTCTCGCGCACTTCGCGGCCGATCGCCTTGACGCCATCGAGATCGCTGATTGCCGGCTTGTACCAGCCGGGATGGTTGATGCGCCAAGTGGCGCAATGCGACCAGTAAACGCGAATGCGATCACGAATCTTGCCGCCGAGTAATTCGTAGCAGGGCACCCCTAACAGCTTGGCCTTGGCGTCGAGCAGGGCGTTTTCGATCGCGCCAAGCGCCTGCGCCACGACGCCGCCGGCCGCAGGCCGCGTCGCCGAAAACAGCTCCGCATAGATGCGCTCGTGCTGAAAGGCGTTCTGTCCGACCACGCGGACCGAGAGACGCTGGATCGCGGCACCGACCCCGGGCGAGCCGAACCCTTCGTCGAATTCGCTCCAGCCGATGGCGCCGTCTTCGGTGGTGACCTTGACGAAGTGGTAGTTTCTCCAGCCGGCGTCGCAGGCCAGCAGTTCGACGCTTCGGACCTTCGATATTTTTGTCACGGTATTGCCTTATTCTTTTTGCCGCGGAAGTTTGAATCTAAATACAGCCAATGGAATAGGTTGCCGTCATTTAGAAGAGCGAGGCGACGAAGCATCCAGAATGGGGGGCTCCATGCGCTGGATTGCTTCGCTACGCCCGCAATGACGGTCTCGGACCCCTCGTGCTCTTAGGAAGGAGAACGTGTTGCTATTCCGCCGCCTGCGTCGATGGCAGGCGCATGGTGTCAGCGCCGTCCGCTTCGGTCGCGGAGATGGTAGTGCGGATCATCAGGCGCGCCTCGTGCGCCGGCCATGGCCGTCCGCGATGCATGGTCGCGCGGTTGTCCCACATGACGACGTCGCCTTTGCGCCATGGGTGCAGGTAGCTCGTTCCCGGTGCGGTCGCGGCTGCCATCAGCTCGTCGATCAGCTTCTTGCCCGCCGCTGGCTCCGTGCCTTCGACCGCATAGGCGTGCGAGGCCAGATAGATCGCGCCGCGGCCGTTGGCGGGATTTTTCCACACCATGCGCCAGCATTGCGGCGGCAGCGCCGCGCGCTCCTCGGGGCTGGCGAGATCCGCCGCGATCTGGCTGCGCGAATG
>Ga0097691_1001936_pt1 | contig 14476 bp, 15 predicted proteins | sample NGESurdeep072012_8_FD_72858 | JGI IMG/M metagenome (GOLD analysis project Ga0097691, IMG submission 72858) | Arctic peat soil microbial communities from Barrow, Alaska - NGEE Surface sample 210-1 deep-072012 | ecosystem: Environmental > Terrestrial > Soil > Wetlands > Peat ...
GCTCAGCGGGCTCGACCGTCTTCACAACGGCTTTCATGTCCAACGCCCCTGTTGTTGTCTTTACGTCTTTCGCCGGTAACGAGGCCCTGTTTCCCCGTTCCAGATGACGGACCCTATAAGGGGCAGTCTAAAATCGGCTTAAATAACACGATAAAGATTAAATTTATGAGGGTGAACGTTTGATTGAATACGCAATTCAATCCAGTTTCGTCACGCTCCGTTCACCGTACGCCCAAGCGCTAGCCGCGAATAAAGCGAATGATACCGGAAAAATCACGGGGCCGCGCTCCACTCTCGACATAGCGTGAATAAATCTTTGCCGCGTCGGCGCCGAGCGGCGTACATACGTTGCTCGCCTTGGCGGCGTCCTGCGCGAGTTTCAAATCCTTAAGCATCATCGCGGCGGTAAATCCCGCCTGATAGTCGCGATTGGCCGGTCGTGTGCGGCCGAAGGTCAGCGGTAGCCAACTCGTGAGTTCGCTGTTGTCATCTTCGTCGACACCGCATCAGCGTTGGCAAAGGTTCCGCACGGCCGCAACCTTACAGGCATCGTCCGAGACTTGCCCGCCAACTCACGCAACTTCTTGATGGTAATTGTAAATACGCGCCGAACATTGACCCCACCTCAAGTTCAACCCATCCAGTTGATATCGTGCGAATATTCCGTTTGATCCAGTACGGTTTTCTGGGCTTCATGGGGGTAGCGACAAGTGCAGGCGCTGGCTAAAACCTTGTTGGTCCCATTTTTTCCTTGTTTGTTCGTTCCAATGTTTTCTTTCTCTTTCCCTAAGCCTCTTCGACAACAGTGCGCGACGCCGTGTTGCATCAAGTTGAAGCCAAATGGAAAAACACCCGTAGTCATTTCCGGGGAGGCTGCGGGATAGCGGTCGATGTCTGGGCGGTAGGATAAAGATTCCTCCAGCCGTGGAGTAGCAATGCTGCCGCGACTTTTGTTCGTAGCCGGAATGACGATCGGCGTAATGGGCACCCTGATTTGGGCCGCATACGTATCGGTTCCTGCATTCCGAGCTGTCCCTGAACGGGCGGGTGATTGGGGTCAGAGGGACGCGGTTGGAACGGCCTTGCGTGAAACACCGAAGCCGCAATCCGCCTCACGTTCGGCCCCGACCACATCTTCGATAGAAACGGCGGCGGAAGCAGTATCCGACAGTCCGCAACCGAAATCCGATCTCAAATCTGTCACGGCTCCGGCGTCTCCCGCCCTTGAGCCCGAACCTGAACAGTTGACGAAGCCAATTCTGCCGCAGGCTTACGACCGGAAGGCTGATCAGGCACCCCCCTCACCCGAGAAAGTGAAGCCTGCGCCTGCCGAAGATGTAACGTCGACGGTGAGAATCGCTCCTGCGCCAGAAAAGACGTTGCAAGGCAAGCCCCCACAGGCCGCACCCGATGCCCCCCGCAATGAAAAAAGGCGGGCAAGCTCAAAGGGTGCGAGCCCGCGCAAAATAATCGATCGCGCGCCGCTGAGAGACGGTCCTAACGTGGTCGACCTTTATGTAACCAATGGACCGCACATCATCATCAGTTGTTCGGGGCTGACAAGAATGCAAAAGCTGCGAATGGGCTGCCCTTGACGAGGCAAGTGGCCCTGGCGTCTTCCGGCGGATGGACAGTGGGCCCAATCCGTTGAGGGTGATCGGTCATTTGTTCGATGGTCATGCGTTCAAGAGCTACCGACGGCAGCAGCGCGGCCAAATGCCCGAGAAAATGGTCAGATCAGACTATCGAACGCTATTCGGACGCCTGGAATAATGGCAGCTGCCTGTACCTCGAATCTGGGCTTCCAGGCGATCCAGAAAATCCCTATGATCCACGCCGGTTCAGGAGTCATCTGGAGTATCCGGCTTGAGTCGTTCCTGGCCGAGCACGAAGCTCTGCTTTCTTTGACGATCGACTGGCCTTTGCTATCGTCTTGCGCTGGGATAGGATAGTCGCTTGCGACCTGGACGGCGTGCTCCATTTAGCGGTCGAGCCTTAGAGCGCGCAAGTTCGTTTTATTTCGGCACCCGGGAACGGATTCCTATGACTGTCGATCTCTTGTATAATTTAATGATCGGGTGGTTCTACATAGCCGGCACTACCTGCGCTCTATGGTTTGCCGGGGGCGATGATGCCTTTTCCACCGTCCTCATAGGAAGCGGGCTGTTCGTCGTTGTGACGGTCCTTGCTGCTCTGGCCTGACCAGTTTCCACAATAGCCCAGCGCCACTCAATTGGCTTCAGTTAGACCCTTGGTCGGCCTCCAGGACGATCGCCTATCAAGGTAATGAGCGTCACAGCTCAGTAATCCTGCAATCGGTGTTCTCTCTACGACTAAACGGCGCGCCGCAAGGGGGCGTCCTTGTTCAGAGCTCCAAAATGGACCTGGTTGGGTTCGTTCTGCCAAAGTAAGATCAGTCGAATAGCGGATCATGCTCCTATTAACCTTAACAATCGCCTAACTAGTCGTCCGTGAACAACGGTTAGCCCATTGATCGTGAATCTGTTTTTTGGCGAACACGCAGGATTGAGTTTGCAAGGTTTTGCCGCTTGATGCCCCCGAACCTTGCAATTTCGTTTTTCGATTTTCTTTCTGCGCGAACCATGATTCCTTGGCTGCATCGGAGGGGACGATGCGGCCGAAGCAACACGCGATAATGGGATCAGGCGATCTGTTCCGGGCCAGGCTCGAGCAGATCATCAACATGAAGCACGAGCTGGTGCAGCTCGCAGGCAAGCTCGACTGGGAGTGGCTCGACGGCGAGATCGCGCCGCTCTACAGCGACAAGGGTTGGCCCGGGGTCGAGACCCGTTCACTGATGTCGGACAGAAGATTTGGCCGTGTAAACTGCAGACGCCGGAAGCGCTCATAAGCTCATTGCCATGCCTGCGCTGTGAAAGGTGGGGGCACCTTGGCGCAGACGCAAGACGGAATTGGCAAGAGAGCACGACAATGGGCATATTCGGTAAAAATTAACCCAATTACTTAGGGCGCGTGTAACGTCCAACTGGATATAAATTTCGCGTGAATAGTGGGGTTGAGGGCAACACTGGAATAGTCTCATGAGCAAGCTTGTTCTGCGTTTCTTGAAGAATGACTCGGGCGCTACCGCCATCGAATACGGATTGATCGCCGCTGGAATTTCCGTCGCGATCATTGCCGTGGTCAATGGCGTGGGCACCCAACTTAATGCGACGTTTACGAGCATCTCGACACAGCTTAAATAAGAACCACACTGTGTCTGATCCGCGTGGCTGCGGAGTAATGAGGCCGCCCCGGTTGGCGGCCTCTTTTTTGAATATCATTAGTGGCCTTGTAGGCCGGGACCGCCCTGCGGAGTTACAAATTACCGCGCAAGGCGATCTGCCTGTCCACAGCTGGCATCATCACCACAAGTTCGCAATCCAACCGTGGAGCGCGCTGCGCGCTAGGTTGTTGCAGAGGCTATCAGCTCAGAAGCCTTCGATTCAACGAGCTACCTCGGCAGGGGTGCCGGTTGGGATCCAGCCAACCCACCTACGCGGGATCAGGCGTGGAGTTCGCTCAGCGTAACTTTCGTATTCCGCGAAGGTCGTCTTCAAAATTCTTTCTTCATTCAGCATGCGACGGAACTGGAAGAAAGCGTGGGCGATTAATATGGTCAGCGCTAGAGGCGATATGACCTGCATAAAGACCCCGATCACGGCAACTTCTTCGCAGATATAGAGCGGGTGGCGCACAAACGCATAGGGGCCGTGCGTAATCAGCTGCCGGGCCTCCGCCATGATGCTGAACGACTTGCCAAGCCAGCGCAGCACCACAAAGGATGCCGCCATTCCCGCGATCACAAGCACGCTCGAGATCGCCAGCGAAATCGGTGCGAACTCTGCGCGGGGTAGCATGGCCAAAGAAGTCAACAGAAAAGTCCCGAGCAGAGCCGAAATGCGCGGCTCTATCCCTGCGGCTTTGCGTATCGGCGGGAGGCGGGTCAATGTCGTCACCGCGGCCAGGGCCAAAAACAGGGCGCTGGAAACGCGTGCCGCCATGTTCAACAAAGTATGATCGAGAGCTTGCTGTTTCCAGTTGACCGCGGCCTGGATGGTGCCATTTACGTTAGCAAGTATAAGAAACGTAAATACCAGCACGATCGCCAGTCGGATCATCCAATCATACGCGGAGCTCTCGAACCAGTTCGAGCCGCATCCTGCTTGACGTTTTCCGGTTTTGATCATGCGCGCTACTCCGGAAGCTGCATGTTGGATCGGCATGATGTGCTGGCCAAGGTAATGGGAGGCATCACTACTACATTTCGAACGATCGGCAACTTAGTTAAACTTTGGAACCAAGGCGTGAACGTCCAAGAGCCCGCGACGCATAAGTTCGTATACCCGTTGGCATCGACCGGATGGGTTATTGTGAAAGCGTCTGAGCTGATTGGTTGGTCGTAGACTTGTGTCACTGCGTAGGCCTTGGTCGCAGCATCGCTCACGCAGACGCCGCAAGAGCCGAGGCCAGCTCCATTGCATGTATTATATACGGAGCCGCATCGCGCGGCCCGCTCCACCGCATATTGAAGCGAGTTTTTCGCCCACAGTGCCCTCCCGGTTTCAACGATTCCGAACAGCAATAGGATCAGGACCGGCACGGTCAATGCGAATTCCACCGCCGCCGAACCGGCGATATCGCGGCAGAAGCCACCGAGCGAATGCAAGCGGGTTCTCATCTGCAGATCAGTCCAATCGAGTCGTCGTCTTCGAAGATAGATTACAGAAATTCACGCCCAACCATGTGCACCCGCCGAATAATGGTTTGTAGGTCATCGTGGCGTTCACCGTTACGTAATCTCCCGCCGCCATGCCATCGGAGCATGTACTCCCGTCCGCCTGTACGGTCACGCCGCTCGAGGTGGGGCAGCCGCAATAGGCGCTTGAGGTCGCCGTCACGGTCAACGATGTAGCATCCGCTACGGCATTATTGATTTTAGTACTGTCGGCACTGCTGATGGCGCAGTTGCTGGTCCTTACGTGACTGAACGCATATTCAGTGCCAGCGCGCGCTGCATTGTCGATTTGGGACTTCGTCCAGGCCCGCCTGCCGAGCTCCGTCCCGCCCAGCAACAAGGGCACGAGCAGGAACGTCGTGAGCAGCGCCAGTTCGATCGCTGACGCTCCGCTTTCGTCGGACCACAGCCTCACAAGCAGGTTTGTTTTCGTCACTCGACCAGCAACCATTTTGCAACATCACGTCCGGCGTACCCACGAGTGGGAATCTTATTAGGAGCTACGTAGTGGGTATTTTTACAATAGGCATCGATCAGAATGCCATTCGGCTGTATGGCCTAAGCCGAACTAGCCAGACGAGATCGCGTCAACGGCACGCTTTGGATCGTCAGAAAATTATGAGAACGGTTCGTCGGCCCATTTGCGGCGAGCGGGGCATAGCTATAGGCCAAACCGCCAGGCCGAGTGCCGTTCCCGCCGGTTTGGCGGGGCGGTCAGTGCGGACATGCCAACGTCGCGTCATCGCATGGCAGCAGCTCGCCGGGCTCAATCTTGCTGATGCCACGGCTCAACCGACTCTAGCCGGCCTCTTTCAACGATTGCTTGTTGGTCATTGCTCCACGCCATCTCTCGATCACCAAGTCGATCAATCGATCATCCAGTCTGGCCTGCAAACGCTCACCGCTCGTGGCCTCGTTGCTCGGAATGAGATGCTCTGCCAGTCGAGAAAACGTGAACTGGGTGGGCAGGGCCACTCCCGCTCCGAAGGCGACGACCTCGCGCGTACCCAAAGACGGCAGAAGCCGCAGGAGGTTTGCCGCAGTATCCGAAACAGCCGCTTCGATAAGCTGCTGGTCCCGTTCATTTCCCATGCGCATGGCAAACAGCGTGCTGCATTGCGAAATAATCGTCGCATCAATCTCCGCAGGACGCTGAGTAATCAGGCCGAGATAAATACCGTGGCTGCGCCCTTCCTTCGCGATCCGGGAGAGTGCTCGTCGCGCCGGTTGAAATCCCATGGATCGGTCGGCCGAAACGTAGCGGTGGGCCTCCTCGCAGACGAACAGCAGTTCGCTAGCGCCATCGCTCCAAAGACCGAAGTCGAAGGCCATTCGGCACAGAACCGAAACCACTACATCTACGACCTCGGACGGAAACCCAGCCAGCTGCATGATGGTCATAGGCTTGCCGTCGGGTTGCCATCTGAATAGGTGGCGCAGAATGTCCGCCATCGTGTCGCCGCCGACATTGGCATTCGCGAACATGAAGGCGTAGCGCGGGTCGTTGCTGACCGTTTCGATGCGCGTCATCAGCCGACGATAGTTCATCCGCGAAGAGCGGTTCTCAAGCTTGCCCATTCTCTCATCGATCAGAGCGAACAAATCCTGCAGCCGATAAGGTACCGGTGTATCGATGGTATAACCTCTCTTCGGATCAGTTCGCCTGGCGATCAGTTGCTTCGTAGATTGGAAGTAGAGGCTCTTCGCCAGCGGAATAAGTTCGGCCAGGATCTCGACTTCTTCATCGTTGCCCGGTCGACCGGCATAGATGACCTCGAGCAGTTCTTCAAAAGTGAACAACCAAAATGGCAGCTTGAGATTGGCTAGATTGACGACCAATGCGCTGTCGCCGAAGGAGTGGCCATATTCATTGTGGCCATCGAGCAGAAATATTCGCAAGTCCGACCGAGCCAACAGGATCCTTTGCAGGATGAGTGCGACACCGCTGGATTTACCCACACCGGTGCTGCCGACGATCGCGAAATGCTTGTTCATCATTTCGTTCACGTTGATGCGGGCTGCGATCGTCGCATCTTGCTTGAGATGCCCGACCTCGATCGCAACAGATCCTTCGACCTCGTAAATCGTCCGCAGTTCGTGCGTACCTATGTGAGCGGCGGGATCTCCAATCTCCGGATATTGCGTGACACCGCGATGGAAATGCGTATCGCCGGAATAATCTTCGTTCGTGATCTCTCCGATCAGATCGACGCTAGCGGCTGCGCCATAGCCGTCCTCCCGGGCCGGGAGTGGAACCTCCATGGAGACCTCGTTGATGATGCCAACGAGGAGCAATTGGCCCCTCCGAATCCCGAGGAACTTTCCCACCGTGGCAGTCGTATTGTCCTCGTTCGACGTCGGGTGAAGAATACCGGCAAACAGCCCGATCCGCGCCTCCGAGCCGTGGATAGAGAGGACGCGTCCGACCGGCTCCTGAACCTTTTCTTCATCGCGGCATTGTTCGCTGTTCACAGTCGGTTCTTTCGATTATCGCGCACTGGCAATGTGCAACGCGGTAAAACTGTCGCCCGCCGATCGCTTTAATTCGGCTCCACGCGGAGTTCGTGCCTGCAGGCAAAGCGTCGCCTGCAGATATTCAGAAAGAGCTAGCGGTTCCATTCGGCACAATCCCTTCCCGCGAACGCACATGGGTCGGCGCCATCATTGGCGCAAGACCGGTCCATGCTCGGCGCGAACGTTCGAAATCTGGATCGCCGCCGGAGTGATGATGATGGCGAATAGAACCGGCAGGAAAAACAGGACCATCGGAACGGTGAGCTTCGGCGGCAATGCGGCCGCCTTCTTCTCGGCTGCGCTCATGCGCTGGTCTCGGCTCTCCTGCGCCAGGACGCGCAGCGACTGGCCAAGGGAGGTTCCGTATTTTTCGGACTGCCCGAGGGTAATGACCAAAGACTTGACCACATCGAGGCCCGTGCGCTCCGCAAGGTTTTTGTATGCTTTGCGACGATCCGGCAAATAGGAGAGCTCCGCGGTGGTCAGACCGAGCTCCTGCGCGAGTTCCGGACATTGCGCGCCAATTTCATCCGAGACTCTCGCGAACGCGCTTTCGAGTCCCATACCGGATTCGACGCAGATCAACAGAAGGTCGAGGGCGTCAGGCCAAGCTCGGCGAATCGCCGCCTGCCGCTTGCCGACTCTATTCGTTACGTAGATCCCCGGCGCGTAATAGCCGAGCAGGGCTGCAGTCATGGCGGGCGTGAGATTCACAAAGAACGGATAGTCCAGCTTCAGCACGATAAAAACCTCGAACGCAGCGACGATGAACAGCAAGCCAGGCATGATGACCCGGGCCGCGACGAACGTCACGACCGGCCCCTGACCACGATAGCCGGCCATCCGCAGCTTCTGCACCATAGCGGTGTCGTTGAGCTGCTCCGCAAGGTTCAAGCGATCCAGAATGTCCTTGAAGATCTTCTTCGGTTCGGTCCTGAGCGATAGCCGCTCGTTGCCCTGCAGCTTGGTGCGCTCGCGAATCCGGATGGCCTCGCGCTCGCCGCTCACTTCGCGCATGCGCGCGCCAAGAGTGTCTGGCATGAGATACGGCCAGGCGACCACGATGCTTGAGAAAAAGACTGAAATCGCCGCCATTGCTGCGATGATAAGGTCAATATTACCGGTTATCGTGCTGATGAACATGGCGGCCTCAGATATCGAAGTTGATCATTCGGCGCATCACCATAGTTCCCATCAGCATCCAAACGGCGCAACCCGCCAGAACGATATTGCCGGTATGGGTAGTGAAGAGGAGCGCGATATAGGCAGGGGTGGTCACGAACAGGGCCGCAGCGACGAAGATCGGTATTGCTCCGATGATAGCAGCGGAAGCCTTCGACTCTGCACTCAGCGCCTTGACTTTCTGCCGCATCTTTTGGCGGTCACGCAGCACCTTGGACAGGTTGGCGAGAGCCTCGGACAGACTTCCGCCGGTGCGGCTCTGCATGGCGATCACGATTGCAAAGAAGCGAGCTTCCGCAATCGGGACGCGGTCGGGCAACCGGTCGGTGGCGTCACCCAGAGGCATACCCAACGTCTGATCCTCCACGATCAGCTTGAACTCTTCTTTCACCGGGCTATGCGCTTCCGTTGCAACGATCTTAAAACATGCCACCAATGGCAGACCTACTTTGACGCCGCGTACGACGATATCCACGGCGTCGGCGAGTTCGGCGGTGAAACGCTTGAAGCGACGGCGCCGCCTGAAGTTCACGTACAGATGGGGGAGCAGGAGGCCTGCAGATATGCTGAACGCGAGCGCCGGCAACTTGCCCAGCCCGGTGGTGCCAAGAATGACAAGAAAGGTGGCGAGCCCACTGATCACGCATACCAGGTAGTAGGTGCTTTTGCTCCAATTGAGCTGGGCTTGGCGCAGACGGGCCGCGAGTGACGGCTTGGCCTTCTTTGCGCTCGCCGCTGCTCGCTCCTCGGCCTCGCGCAGCGTCTCCTCGACCGAGCGCTTTCGGCTAGTCTCGCCGTTTCCCCGTAGCTTTGCCGCACTGCCCGCGGCCGAGATAAGCTCAAGTCGGCGATTGAACGGGTAGCCTGCTACAAACCGCGGATAGAAAATGGTCAGCAACAAGCATAGCACGCTGGACGTGCACAGCAGGAAAACCAAAAATGGTGCATACGAGTTCATCGTTCAAGTACATTGTTCGTTCAGGGCGATTCATCGTGCTTAGGAATTCCTGCCGCATCAAGAGCGGCGGCGAGCCGGCTCTCCTCGCCGTAGTATTGAGCGCGCTCCCAGAAACGAGGACGCCCAATCCCCGTGCTGCGATGCGTGCCAGTCAACATGCCGTTACGGTCTTCCCCGTGGATGTCGTAGACGAGAAGGTCCTGCGTGGTCACGACATCTCCCTCCATGCCGAGGACCTCGGTAATGAAAGTAATCCGGCGTGACCCGTCGCGCAGACGCTGCGTTTGGACGATAACGTCGATGGAACCGCAGATCATTTCTCGAATTGTTTTCGACGGCAGCGTGAATCCAGCCATCATGATCATCGATTCCAGACGCGACAGCGCGTCGCGCGGACTATTGGAATGCAGTGTTCCCATCGAGCCGTCATGGCCGGTGTTCATGGCCTGCAGAAGGTCGAACGCCTCGGTACCGCGAACCTCGCCGACGATGATGCGCTCGGGCCGCATGCGCAGGCAGTTCCGCACAAGGGCGCGCATGGTGATCTCGCCCTCGCCTTCGAGGTTGGGAGGACGAGTCTCCAGACGTACGACGTGCGGTTGCTGGAGCTGGAGCTCGGCCGCGTCCTCGCAGGTGACCACGCGCTCGTCCGCATCGATATAACGGGTTAAGCAGTTGAGCAGGGTCGTCTTGCCGGAGCCCGTACCGCCCGAGATTAGGACGTTGCAGCGCACCCGGCCGATGATCCTGAGGATCTCCGCGCCCGCCGGCGAGATCGCGCCGAGTTCAATTAGTTGATCGAGAGTAAGCTTGTCCCTCTTGAACTTGCGGATGGTAAGCGCGGCGCCGTCGACCGCGAGGGGTGGCACGATCACGTTGACGCGCGAGCCATCCGGGAGCCGCGCATCGCAAATCGGGGACGACTCGTCGACGCGACGGCCGATTTGGCTTACGATTCGCTGACATACATTAAGAAGTTGCTGGTGATCGCGGAAGCGGATGTTGGTCTCGCGGACCTTGCCCTGCACTTCAATGAAAATTTTCTTGCTGCCATTCACCATGATGTCCGCGATGTCATCGCGGGCGAGGAGCGGCTCCAGCGGGCCGTAACCGAGGACATCGTTGCAGATGTCTTCGAGTAGCTCTTGACGCTCGGCCGCCGACATGGCGACCTTCTTGACTACGACGATCTCGTTGACCACGTCGCGAATCTCAACGCGCGCCTTATCGGCATCCATTTTTGTTAACTGGGACACGTCGATGATTTCGATCAGAGCATTGAAGACCTGCTGCTTGATCTCATAATATTCGTTGCTCTTGATCTCGTAGGGCTGCTCGATCGGCGCAGCGGCGTGCGAGGAGCTGCCGTTGAGCACCTGCAGCTTTTTCTGAGCCGGCGCTGACGGCTTGGACGGCGCCGGGTCGTGCTTCGGTCGCTCGACCCGCTTGCCCTCAAATCCATGTATTTTGCCGAAGATTGGTGGTCCGAACATTGGTGGGCTCTTCTGATCGATCTGTTGAGACGATGCCCGGCGCAGGGCGATGCCGCAGCGTTCGAAAACTTGCAGAGCTTCGTCGGGCCGCAGAGCTATTTCGCAGCGTTGCTGAACTGCATGACGGCATCACGCGGCAGACTAGTCACGCGGTGAGCCGACCGCAGTGCGGCTGACTGCTCGCGCAGCCAGCCGCAGAGTACGACACAGCCCCGTTGGCGGTCGGACCCTCGTCGTTCCGCCTCGGACAAGGCTGCGCTAGAGCGCGGTGGTGAGCGCCGTCGAAATAGCAGTGAACACGGCTGTAAGTTGCGTACCGACGAGCGTAACCGAAGCGATGATCACGACGGCGATGAGAGCGGCGATCAGACCATACTCGATGGCGGTGACGCCAGATTGGTCATTGACGAAACGGGAGACGAGGGTTTTCATGACACTAGATCCTATGTTGTTAAACTACAGACGGGGCGATAATTTCCGTCTACAGAAATTGATACAATGACAGCGCGATTGAATCCATTCAGCTAGATGGCCTAAGACCTATTCTTACTAAATTCAGAAAGTCCAGAACCGCGTTTTGGTAGAATTGCCTATTGGATGAGATTCGCAGTTCAGCGTGTGGAGACTGAAAGGGTCTCGGAAGCGCAGGTGACTGTGAATCGCGGTTTGCGGCCAATGTCGAGGCCTTTGTAAGCGTGATCGGGCACTCATGGACTGAGCCGGGCCGCTGGACGATGTGCCGTACCAATCGCAAGACGCGCGGCAGAAGAATTTATGCCCGAATAAGACTAAGTTTCAGGGTCGCTATTAGTCTGAATGGCCTAGCGGCGACGCCACAGTCGGCTCAGCAAGCCGAAGCTATTCTTTCGGCTGTTTTCCATTCTCCGTCCGCTGACCGTTTCCGCGATCTTGGCGAAGCTCCTGGAAACCGCCGATTTCGGCGATACGTCCGCGATCATCTGACCGTTGTTGGCGGCAGTGCTGACCGACGGGTCGAAGGGGATGCAAGCGATCGGCTCGATATGGAGCGCACCCGCGAATTTATCGGGTCTGATTTCCGAGCGCTTCGGCATGCCAATTTGATTGAGCACGAGCTTTGGAGGCGCATCGTTAGGACGCGCTTGCTTCAGCAGATCGACCAGACTTTTGGCGTTCCGGAGACTGGCGAGGTTCGGCAGCGCGGTAATTACCACTTCGTCGGCGGCGAGCAGCGTCTTCTTCGTCCATGAGGTCCAGATATGGGGTAGGTCCAACACTACAAAAGGAACATTAGCTTGAGCAACGTCCAGCACGCGATCGAAGGCATCCTCCTCTAGATCGTAGGATTGTTCCAAAGTGGCCGGAGCCATGAGCACCTGAAGATGATCCTCACATTTCGTCAGCAAACGCTCCAGTAACATGTCGTCGAAACGACTGCTGTCTTTGAGGGCTTGCGCAATGCCTTCAGTAGGATTTAGGTCGAACCCGAGACTCGCGGTTCCAAACGGCAGATCCAAATCCGCCAGAATAACATCGCAGCTATAAGACCGCGCGATCGTTGAGGCAACGTTCTGTGCGATGGTCGACGAGCCAACGCCTCCGCTTGCCCCGATGAAAGCCAAGCTGCGCCCGAACCGATTTGCCCCCGCGTCCCGATAAAGCCGCGAGATGATGGCGATCATTGAGAGCGGGTCGACCGGCGCCACGGCGTATTCGCTCACCCCCCTGAGCAGGAGTTCGCGGTAGATCGCGACATCATTGGTGTATCCGATCACGATCACCTTGGTGCCGGATGCGCAAACGTCCGCGAGAGAATCGAGTTGTGCATAGAGGTCGGCGACTGCCGCCCGGCTTTCGACGATAACCAGGTTCGGCGATGCTGAATGCCGGTACAAATCGATTGCTGCAACGATTCCGCCGGGATGTAGCTTCGCATTCGCACGCGACATGCGACGGTCGGCGAGGGTTCGCTCCATCGCACCGACGATGGCGGGCGTATCGCAAAAGACGTGAATCGTGATCTGCGGAATCCTGAGTATCTCGACGCCTCGGACAACCGGATTTTCCGATGGCAAAGCCACCGAGGTTCTGAATGGCAGAGCCGCCGACGGCTTGGGCAGCAGCTCCGGCGACGGCTTGGAAGCCAAGCTCGTCATCGGATTACCGTTATGCGTGGCCTTAGTGGTGACGACGGTTTGCATACTGGACCTGTTATTGTGTCACGATTTCGGTACGGCCGGCACGGATGATACGGATGGTCTGCCTGTCCTGTTGGCGGTAATCGTCATTATCCGCCACGGAGCGGAGCGAAAGCGAAATCATACCCGTCGCTTGGGCCGCGGTCAGGACTTCCGCCTGCGAAGGATCCAACTCGAGCGTGGCCGTCTTTCCAATAACGTTCGCTTTTTCGTCCTTGCTCGTATCGTCGACCACGTTATCGATCGCCAGCACCCGAACGTTTCTAAGGATGGTGCGGACATGGGCCTGGCCATCATTGTGGAGAACGTCTACCCGATCGTTTGGCTTGATGAAACCGCCGGCGGTGCTCTCGGCCGAAGTCCGGACGGCCATGGCGCGCTTGCCGGCCGGGAGCATCGTCGCAAGGAAACCGGCATGACGAGGAATCAGGTTCTCTTCTCGGATGGGTTCGCCAACAGATATGCGGTTGCGAACGATAGCGCCAGCCAGAGCGTTAAGCGCATCGGGCCGAGACGAGCGAGTGATGTAGACAGGATTGAGCGCACTCGGCGGCCAAGCTTGCCATCGCAGGGTTTCCTTGGTGAGCGTCTGAGCCGGCAGAAGATCACTAGAGGCGACCAGGACATCCTGCAGGGGGACTTCAGGAGCTGGCGCAACGACCGTTGTGACGACTGGCTGGGGCCGCGCGGCGAACACCAACCAGGCGGCCAGGCCACCGGCAACCAGGGCGACGAGCAGAAGACCGAGGCGCAGCATCTTCCAATTATCCTTCTCCAGGAGCCGTCCAAATTCAGAAGATAACAGTCATCCAGGACGTTGACGGAAACACGACGAGTGCGGCCAGTGCCATGGCAACTCCATATGGCATTTTGGCGCCGCTCGCGTGCAGACGAACGACCCAAGGCTTACGCATCAGTCGCTCTGGTAGCGGCCGCATTCGGAACAAATGGATGGCCAAAGCGAATACCCCGCCGAGCAGCGCCATGTAGAGGAGATAAGGGAGTGTATTATCAGCGCCGAACCAAAGCGCCGTCACGGCAGCGAGCTTGGCATCTCCGCCGCCGATCCAACCCATCGCAAAAAGGATGAAGCCAAAAAGCAGGACCCCGAATGCTACGGCAATGCTCCACCCAATTTCGTAGGCTGCGAATCCGGCGAGCGGTGCCAGCACCGCGTAAGCGAGAAGAAGCAGGAGCACGAGGCCGTTCCGAATCTTGTTAGTAGTGAGGTCGGTGAGGCCCGCATGCATCATGGCAAAAGCGAATAAGAGCGTAGCGGCAGCCGCCGCAAGAGCTGAGGTCGTCATGATTGCATCGACCAATAAGCTTGAGAGTTTCGAGACATGCCAATAAGGCCACGTTACCTTACCAGACCACTTTATGCGTCCCTGAA
>Ga0097691_1001938_pt1 | contig 14474 bp, 11 predicted proteins | sample NGESurdeep072012_8_FD_72858 | JGI IMG/M metagenome (GOLD analysis project Ga0097691, IMG submission 72858) | Arctic peat soil microbial communities from Barrow, Alaska - NGEE Surface sample 210-1 deep-072012 | ecosystem: Environmental > Terrestrial > Soil > Wetlands > Peat ...
GGACGGGGTTGGTTCCATGGGGAGGTTCGGCAGCCGCGATTCCGCGTCTTCGATCATCTTGGGCGGCCACGCCGGCATCGCCGGTTCGGTCGGCGGCTCAGGCGGCCAGATGTCGCTCTGCGTGGGCAGCTCGGCATCGGCTTCGGCCCGTGGCGGCCAGGTAAGCGGAGCCGACTTGGCCGTTTGCGCGGGCGGAGTAGGTTCAGGGTCTCCGTCGGGTTCGGCGGGTGCCGGGACGGTCTGCGCCCAGGAGGGCGCGGGCTTCTGCATCGGCACCGGCGGGTCATGGGCGGTTTCGTCGCCCACCTCAGCTATCGCCGGCTCGTCCGCGGGCAGGTCGGTCTGCGCCCAGGAAGGGGCCGGCTTCTGCATCGGCAGGGCTGGCTTGGGCTCGGTTTCGACCGCCGGGTCCACCGATTCGACCGATTCGACCGGTTCGGCCAACGCGGCCTGCAGGGGCAGCTCCGGCTCGGTCAGCGGATCGAAGGCCTGCGTGACCAGTGGCAGCTCCGGCTCCGTCTGGTCCTGTGGTGGCGGGTTTTTTTCTTGGAAATCCACTCGGGGGTCAGTCTATCGCCGCGGCATCAAGACCGCAGCGCCGAACAGGGCTCACGCGAATACGTTTGTCAGCGCATCCTCGGCGATCGGGTCGGGTTGCTGCTCTGCCCAGTCGGCGGCCTCTGACGCCTCCGCATCGCACTCCGCCTGCGTTCGTGCCAGGTCGTCGGCGGTGAGCCAGCCGCGCTCGATCAGCCAGGCTCCGAACCGCGCTATCGGGTCATGGGCGGCGGCCTCGTCGATCTCCTCCTTGCCCCGGTACTTCAGGTGGTTGTCCTCCGAAGTGTGCGAGTTGATCCGCCAGATCTTGGCGTCGATCAGCGTAGGACCCTCTCCCCTGCGCGCCCGGTCGACGGCTTCGCGGCAGGCCGCATAACTGGCCGGAACGTCGGTACCGTCGACGGTCACTCCTGGAATCCCGTAACCCGCGGCCCGATCCGCGATGTCCGGATTGGCTGTCTGGAGCCGGATCGGCACCGAGATCGCGTAGCTGTTGTTCTCGCACACGAACACGACGGGCAGGCGGTGAACGGCGGCGAAGTTGACGCCTTCGTGGAAGTCACCCTGGCTCGTCGCGCCGTCTCCGAAGGTGCACAGGGTGACTGAGCCGTCTCCCCTGAGCTTGGCCGCGTAGGCGATTCCGGCGGCCTTTGGGATCCAGCTGGCCACCACCTGGGAGACAGGCGCGATCTTGAGCGCGCGGTAGCTGTAACAGCCGCCCGGGATGTTGCGGCCGGCGGACAGAGGATCGGCGGCCTTGGCAAAGACCGCGAGCATCCATTCCTTCATCGTCAGGCCGCGAACGATCGAGTTGGCGAGCCCGCGATAGTGCGGGACGAGCCAGTCGCCGGCGCCGAGGGCAGCCGTAGAGGCGACCTGGATTCCCTCGTGCCCGCGGCTCGAGCCGACGAACGGGGCGCGGCCCTGCTTGACGAGAATGTGCATCCGATCGTCCAGCGCCTTCGCCATGCACATCCACCGATGAATGCGGAGATACTCCTCGCGGGTCGCAGTGTCGGTGCGCGCGGTGGTGGCCATCAGTTTTTGGCGTGGCCGGCCAACGCTCGTGCGATCTCAACCACCTCGTCTGCACTCAAGCCCATGTGACTGAGGTGATCGTAGTACCGGTCCTGGAAGTCGGAGAAGTCGGCGCGTTCCGCGCGCTCCTCGCGGACGCGCTTGACCTCCGCGAGCACAGCCACCACCAGCTCGGCCTCGGGCTTGATTCCCGCGTCGCGCAGCGCATGCTCGATGACGAGGGTGCCGGAGTGCTTGCCGTAGACATACGTGATCTCCGCGCCCAGGTCGGCCGGCGGGATGAACTGATAGATCGCGGGATGGATGAGCATGCCCGCGGTGTGAATTCCGGACTCGTGACTGAAGACGTTGAGACCGATGCCCGGCTCGGTCGGCTGCACCGGAATTCCGCTGATCCTCTCGAGGTGGCGCGCCAGCGCCCGCAGCTTCTCGTACTTGAAGCCCGGGATCTCGATCCCGAACAGGTAGCGGAGCTGCATGAGAACCTGGTGCATCGGCGCGTTGCCCGTGCGTTCGCCGATACCGTTCACGCTCGTCGTGAAGACCTCGGCGCCGGAGCCGAGCGCCATCACGGTGTTCCACGCGCCAAGGCCCAGGTCGTTGTGGAAGTGCACCACCAGCGGCGCGTCAGGCGCCGCGGCTTTGATCGCCGGGATGTACTCGCGCACCGCGAACGGCGAGTAACAGCCGACCGTGTCAGGAGTCGAGGGGCGTGTGCCGCCGGCCTTGAGGCCTTCGCGATGGATTTCGGCGATATAGCCGATGTCGGCGCGGCTCCCGTCTTCTCCGCCGAACTCGATGGATTTCGCGCCCTGCTCGCGGGCGTAGCGGATCGCCTCGCACATCATCCGTAGGTTCGCCTCGCGGTAGTGCGACACCGGCAGCTCCAACCACTCGGACTCAGGGATCCCGTCGCGATGAAGCAACGTCTTGCCCAGCTTGTATTTGACATGCAGGTCAGAGGCCGAAGTGAAGATGAAATACGTCACCTCGTCACGCGGGTAGCCGAGTGAGTCGATCACGCGCATCGTCGCGTCGATGTCGCCTTTGGTCGAGCGCATCATGCAGACGACCTCGAGGTCGGCTCGCAGCTCTCCCCTCTTCCGGCCTTCGAGCACAAGCCTCAGCGTCTCGCGCTCGCCTTCCGAAACAGACGGAAATCCGACATCCATGATGTGGACGCCGATGTCGGACAGCATTTGCGCGAGCTGGTACTTGTCCTTTGGCGTGATGGAAACGCCGGGCATCTGCTCGCCGTCGCGAAGCGTGTCGTCGTAGACGCGGATCTTGTCGCTCGGTGGGAACTTCAGGTCGTGCGAGAAACGGGTGGGGTTGCGAGCGAGCTGCTCGAGCGGCTCTTGCAGCTCTACAGGCTTGACGTCATCCACGAGCTGTGGCGACGTGCCGTCGCTCTTCAAGCCGTCTGCGCACCCACGGCACGAGCCCGCCCATATGCAGAAGCTCGTTCATGAACTTCGGGAAGGCTTCTGTCGGGTACTCGTCGCTCTTCGAGAAGTTGCGGATGATGCCCTGCTCGAGGTCCACCTCGAGCTCGTCCCCATCCTCGATGTCTTCGGATGCTTGCGGAGACTGCAGGATCGGGTAGCCCATGTTGATCGCATTGCGAAAGAAGATGCGTGCGTAGGAGTCCGCGATGACCAGCGAGATGCCCGCGCCGCGAATCGCCACCGGGGCGATCTCGCGCGAGGACCCGCAGCCAAAGTTCGAACCAGCGACGAGGATGTCGCCTTGCGTTACGCCGGATGCCCATTCCTCGCGACCCGGCACGCCTTCCATCGCGTGTTTGCCGAGCTCCTTCTCGTCGAGCGAGTAGATCGCGTATTTGGCCGGGATGATCTGGTCGGTGTCGATGTTGGCGCCGAACTTCCAAGCTCGCCCGCGTATCACCTTCGGGAGTGTCATAGGCACCCTCTCCCCCTCGGGGAGCAATCAGTAAGTCCCATCCTCAGCGCCGCCTTGCGCGCAGGGATTGAGGGGTGAGGGGCTTAAGTTTGTTCACGCGATCCCCACCGGCATCTTCTTGAGCACCTCTTTCGGGTGCGTGATCACGCCGGTCACCGCGCTTGCCGCGGCCACCGCAGGGTTGGACAGATAGACCAGCGCCTTCGGGTGGCCCATGCGGCCGGGGAAGTTGCGGTTGGTCGTGCTGAGACAAACCTCTCCCTCACCGAGCACGCCCATGTGTCCGCCGAGGCACGCGCCGCAGGTGGCCGTGGTCCAGGCCGCTCCGCTGGCGAGGAAGATGCCGATCAGCCCTTCCTTCTCGGCCTGGATGGCGACCTGGTGCGAGGACGGCGTGATGATCAGCCGCACGCCCGGCGCGACCTTGTGCCCGTCGAGCACCGCGGCGGCGCGGCGCAGGTCGGTGATCCGCGAGTTGGTGCAGGACCCGATGAACACCTGGTCGAGTCTCGTGCCCGCAACCTCCGAAAGCGGCGAATAGTTGTCAGGCGACATCGGTCTCGCAACACCGAGCTCGACCTTCTCCGCGTCGAACTCGAAGACCTTCTCGTACTCGGCGTCGGCGTCGGAGCTGACCGGCGTGTAAGGCCGTTTCGCACGCCCGTCGAGGTACTCCCTGGTCACCTCGTCGAAGTCCATGATCCCGTTCTTGGCGCCTGCTTCGATCGCCATGTTGGTCATCGTCAGGCGGGCTTCCATGTCGATGTGCCGCAGGGCCTCGCCCGTGTGCTCCATCGCTTTCGAGCGGGCGCCGTCCACTCCGATCTGGCCGATCACGTAAAGGATCAGGTCCTTCGCCTCGACCCACTCCTTGAGGCGGTTGTGATAGACGAACTTGAGCGTCTCCGGCACGCGGAACCACAGCTCGCCCAGCGCGAAAACGCACGCGAGGTCGGTCGACCCGATGCCCGTCGCGAAATTGTTGAGCGCACCGTAGGTGCAGCTGTGCGAATCGGCCCCGACGACCAGCTCGCCGGGAAGCACGAGGCCGTTCTCAGGTAGCACCGTGTGGCAGATGCCACCCTGCCCCACCTCGAAATACCACTTGATGCCCATGTCCCGCGAGAACTCACGTGTCAGCCGGCCGAGTGTCGCGCTGGCCGCATCCTTCGCTGGTTGGAAATGGTCCTGCGTGACCGCGACACGCTCCGGATCCCAGATCTTCTCCGCACCCATCTGCTCGCGCATGATCCGGCCGGCGGGCGGGATGGTGAGGTCGTGGCCCATCGCAAAGTCGACCTTGGCCAGCACGAGGTCGCCGGGACGCACGCTGTCGCGACCGGCTCCGCGAGCCAGGATCTTCTCGGTCATCGTCATGCCCATCTCTGTACTAGTCCCTCAGCCTTTTCGCGACGGCGTCTCCGCACTCACCTGTCGACAGGTTGCCGCCCAGATCGCGCGTGCACTCGCCCGCGCGAATGGCCGATTCGACCGCGCCCTCGATCGCTTTCGCCATATCGGAATGACCCAGGTGTCTCACCATCATAGAAGCGCTCAAGATCGCTCCGATCGGGTTGACGAGGCCGCGGCCTGCGATGTCCGGGGCGGTGCCGTGCACCGGCTCGAACAGTCCGCGCTTCGTCTCGGGATTGATGTTCCCCGAGGGCGCGATGCCCATTCCGCCGATGAGCTCCGCCGTCAGGTCGGACAGGATGTCGCCGAAGAGGTTGCCGGTGACGATCACGTCGAACTGGGTCGGGTCCCGGACCAGCTGCATTGCGGCCGCGTCCACGTAGAGATGGCGCGTCTTGACCTTCGGATGCTTCGCGGCTACCGCCTTCCACCGCTCTTGCCACAAGGCACCCGCATACGTCATGGCGTTCGACTTGTCGACCATGACCACCTCGCGCCCGGCAACTCCGAAGGCGTAGTCGATGATCCGGGTCACCCCCTTGTAGGTGTTGAGGTCCTCCTGGATCGCGACCTCGTCCTCAGTACCGCGCTTGAACCGTCCACCCATCCCCACGTAGAGGCCCTCGGTGTTCTCGCGCACGATCAGCAGGTCCATCTTTCGCCTGTCCTCGCGGCGCAGCGGTGAGAGGCGGTCGTCGTAGAGCCTGGCTGGGCGCAGATTGACGTAGAGATCGAGCTCGAAGCGCAGCCTCAACAGCACGCCCGCGAGATACGCGGCATCGTTGACGCGCGGATCGCCAACCGCTCCGAACAGGATGGAGTCCGCGCGCATGAGCTCCTTCCAGACCGACGCGGGTATCGGCTCGCCGGTGCGCATGTACTGGTCCGCGTTGACGTCGAACTCCTCGAACTCGAATTCGGCACCCGCGGCGCGGAGAACCTTGATCGCTTCGGGGACGACTTCCTTTCCGGCGCCATCGCATGGCAGAACGGCGATCTTCACAGCCATCAGGCGGGTGCCGCCTCGGGAGCCTGCTCGCGGAGCTTGTACCGCTGGATCTTGCCGGTCACCGTCTTGGGCAGCTCGGGCACGAACTCGATCAGGTGCGGGAACTGGAATCGCTGGAGGCGTGCTTTGCAGTGCTCCTGCAGCTCGGCCGCCAGCGCATCGCCGGGAGCGTGGTCTCCTTTGACGATCACGAATGCCTTGATCTTCATGAAGCCTTCGACTTCGATGCCAACCACGGCGCCTTCGGCGACGGCCGGATGCTCCAGGAGCACGGACTCGATCTCGATCGGCGAGACCCAGAGACCACCGACCTTGATCATGTCGTCGGAACGCCCTTCGTACCAGTAGAAGCCATCCGCGTCGACCCGATAGCGGTCGCCAGTGACGAACCACTCGCCGAGGATCGAGCGCTTGGATTTCTCATGCTGGGCCCAGTAGAGCGCGAGCGCGCTGTCGCCTTTGACATGGAGGTCGCCTGCCTCGCCTTGCGCGACGGGCCGGCCGGCGTCATCGAGGATTTTCAGCTCGTAGCCTGGGACGGGCTTGCCGCTGGACCCTGGCCGCACCTCGTCGAGCCGGTTCGAGCAATAGATGTGGAGCATCTCGGTCGAGCCGACGCCGTCGAGGATGGTCAGCCCGAAGGCATCCTTCCAGCGCCGCCAGACTTCGGCAGGGAGCGCCTCGGCGGCCGCGACGCAGTGGCGGATCGAGGAGAGGTCGCGGGTTTTCGCACCTTCGAAGTTGAGGATCGTGTTGTAGAGGGTTGGCGCGGAGAAGAAGAGTGTCGGGCGGCGCTTCTCGATCGTGTCCAGGACCGTCGCCGGCGTGTTGCGCCCGGCGTGGAGAACGGTCGAGGCACCGACCCAGTACGGCATGGTCAGGTTGTTGCCGAACCCATACGCGTGGAAAAGTCCGGTGGTCGAGAAGGTGATGTCCTGCTCCTTGATGCCGAGCACCTGCTCGCCGTAGGTGACGCATGTGTACGGGATGTCGTGCTGGAGGTGGACCACGGCCTTCGGCTTGCCGGTCGAGCCGGAGCTGTAGAGCCAGAACGCCATGTCGTCTTTGCGAGTCGGTGCGGTCGCGACCTCGGGGCCGGCCTTGATCTGGTCGGCGCGAAGGAGGCGGGGTGCAATGTCGGAGCGGGCGGCGGCGGGCTTGAGCTTCTCCTCGGTGTTGGCGTCTACGACCACGACGCGGGCGAGAGAGTCCTCGATGAAGTGGTCGTAGTCCTCGCTGCGCTGGAGCAGCGGGTTGACGGGGACGGGGATGGCGCCGTGGCGGATCGCGCCGAGGAAGGCGGCGACCCACCCGGGGCCGTCGTAGGCGACGATCAGGACGCGCTCCTCGCGCCTCACGCCGAGGTCGCGGAGAGCTGCGGCCGCGCCGCAGGAGAGGTTGAAGAGTTCGGTATATGTGAGGTCTTTGGTCGCGGAGTGGATCGCGATCTTGCTCCCGCGACCTGCTTCGAGGTTGCGCTCGAGAAGGTCGGCGCCGACGTTGTAGCGGTCCGGCAGCTCCAGCCTCCCCATCTCCATTCGTCAGTGTAGTTTTCAAGCCACGCTGGGAGTGAGGCCACCCGTTCGAAGGGCTGGGAAGAGGGAGTGGTGGCTGGGCTGGGTGGTCGGGATCGGGGCTGGGAGTGGGAGCGCATTTTGCGCAACTATTTGGGTCAATTCTCTTGACAAGCGAACGTATGTTTGGTAGTCTGTTTCTATGCTCGCGACGCAAGACGTGCAGGCTTCGGTCTCCGCTGCCGAGGTCGGAGAAGAGCTCCGGCAGACGCTCCGACAGGTGGATGTTCTGCTTCTCAACGCCTCTTCATTGGCAGCTCGGTTTGCCGCCAGCAACGAGTACGACATGCAGGGCTATGCCACAGCCATCGACTGGATCCGGCTCAACTGCCACCAGACGAGCACTGTTGCCGCCGACCTGATCGCGGTCGGCAAGAAGCTGGAGGGATTGCCCGAAAGCCACCAGGCGGTTTTGGAAGGTGCGATTGGGTTCGCTCATCTGAAGGCGATGGCCAGGACGGCGAACTCGGTGGGAAGCAAGTTCGACGAGGCTCTACTGCTCGCCAAGGCGAGGGAGAGCTCGCCGGGCAAGTTCTACTACACGTGCCAGCACTACCGGCACTCGGCCGACCGCAAAGGCTTTGAGGCCGAGCAGGCAACCCAGGTGGAGAACCGCATGCTCTGGATCAGCACAGGTGAAGACGGGAGCGTCCAGCTGACTGGCATCTTCGATCCCGAAGGTGGGGCCGCGCTGCGGACTGCGTTCGAGCCGCTGGCGCGGAAGTCAGGCGCTCATGACGACCGCACTCGGGAGAAGCGCCTCGCTGACGCCATGGTCGATATGGCCATGCATGTTTTGGATAGCGGTTTGATTCCGCAGCAGGGATCCCAGCGCACTCATCTGCAGGTCACCGCCTCGCTCGAGACGCTGCTCGGGCTCCCGGGCGCGCCGGCCGCGGATATGGAGTTCTCCTCTGTTCCGGTCTCCTCGAAGACCGTCGAAAGGCTCGCTTGCGACGCGTCGGTCACCCGCATCTTGCTCGACTCCGGGTCGGCGGTGATCGACGTCGGGCGGGCCAAGCGGACGATCTCGGGGCCGGCGCGCAAAGCGCTCAACATCCGCGACCGGGGCTGCACCTGGCCTGGTTGCGAGCGGCCGGCGAGCTGGACCTCCGGACACCACATCCAGCACTGGTTCCATGGTGGCACCAATGATCCGCCCAACCTGACCTTGCTCTGCTACCGGCATCACTGGATGGTGCACGAGGGCAACTGGCAAATCGTGCGGGGCGATGACGGGCGCATAGTCACCATCCCACCGACCGCTAAGTTCGGGCCTTCGCCGTAACCGCTACTGCCGGACGACCGCCGCTGCTCCCTTTCTCAGCACGTACTTCTGGATCTTGCCCGTCGCCGTCTTCGGCAGCTCCTGCACGAACGTCACGCTGTGCGGCGCCTTGAAGTGCGCCAGCCGCTCACGCGTGTACGCGATCAGCTCGGGTTCGGTCGCCGTAGCGCCGGCCTTCAGAACCACATAAGCGTGCGGGGCCTCGCCCCACTTTTCGTGCGGAAGCCCGACGATCGCCGCCTCCTGCACCGCCGGGTGGCGGAGCAGAACACCCTCGACCTCCAGGCTCGAGATGTTCTCTCCCCCGCTGATGATCACGTCCTTGATCCGGTCTCGGATCTCGACGTATCCGTCCGGGTGCAGCACGGCGGCATCGCCTGTGTGGAACCAACCGTCACCCATGACCTTCTTGGTCGCCTCGGGGTCGTTGTAGTAGCCCTGCATGATCACGTTGCCGCGCGCGATGATCTCTCCGAGCGACTTGCCGTCCGCGGGCACATCTTTCCCGTCGTCCACGACGCGCAGCTCGCCTGAGGTGATCAGCTCGACACCGGTCCTTGCCTTGATGATCCCCAACTCGGTGGCGCCCAGCTTCTTGTGCTCGGGCCGTGGCTCGCAGATGGTGATAAAGGGGGCGGTCTCGGTCAGCCCGTAGACCTGCGTCACCTCCCAACCGAGATCACCTTCCATGCGCTCGATCGTCGCGGCGGCGGGCGCCGCTCCCGCTGTGATGACCTGCACGCCTTTCGGCACGTCACGCCGCATGTCGGCGGGGGCGTTGGCGAGCGCGATCAGGATGGTCGGCGCGGCGCAAAGCCAGCCGACCTTCTCTGTGCGGACCAGCTCGAAGACTCGAGCCGGTTCCACCTTCGGCAGGCAGATGTGCGTACCACCGACAGCGGTGATGATCCACACGAAAGTCCATCCGTTCGCGTGGAACATGGGCAGAGTCCAGAGGTAGCGGTCGCCGACCGTGATATGGAAATGGACCAGCGTGCCGACGGCGTTGGCCCACGCGTTCCGGTGCGTGATCATCACGCCCTTCGGCTTTGCGGTCGTGCCGCTGGTGTAGTTGATGGTGAGGAGGTCGGTCTCGGCGATATCGGGGCGCTCGTAGTCCGGTTTCGCAGACGCAACAGCGGCTTCGTACTCGGTCCATCCTTTTCTGCCGCCGGCACTCCCCAGGCTCACGAATTGCTGCACGCCGCCCAGCTGGTCGCGAACTCCGTCGACGGCGTCGAGATAATCCGGATGGACGCACAGAATCTTGGCGCCCGAATGCGAGGTGATGTAAACGAAATCCTCAGCGGTCAGGCGGTAGTTGATCGGCACCAGCACGGCGCCGATCTGAGGCACGGCATAGAAGGATTCGAGCTGCTCGTGGGTGTTCGGTGCGATGTAGGCGACCCGGTCGCCCTTCCTCACGCCCATCCCCTGCAATGCTGCCGACCAGCGGTCGCACCGGTCGAAGAACTGCTCATACGTGAGGCGGAGGTCTCCGTCGACGACGCCCTCCCGGGCCCCGTACAGCTTGCGTGCGCGTCGCGCGAACTCCAGTGGCGTCAGCGGGGTTTCCATGCAGCCTCCTCTCTTACGGATTGAGCATCAGAGCGAAATCGGCGGCCTTGATGCCCCCGACGAAGGCGCTGTGTGCCCTGGGCTCGAGCTCCACGGACCGTTCGTACACAAACGCGTAGACATTATCGATCGTCCAATCCCCGTAGCCCTGGATGCGCAAGCCGTACCGAAGGCCCTCGTCCTTGAGGCCCCGCGTGTGAAGGTCGATGACGCGGGCATAGATAGCCTTCAGGATCTCCAGCTGCATCGTCAGCTCCGCGATGGTCCGGGCGTCACCCTCCTCCTCGACCAGCCGCCCGACCTGCGTTTCGAGGTCGGCGATCTCCTTCTGGTAGTCGTCCACCCCAGGACGAGTCTACCGCCGGTCCGGCTAGTGGATCAGGTAGTTGGTTGCGACCGTTCCGGCGATCAGGATGGCGATGATATTGATCACTTTGATCATCGGGTTGATGGCCGGTCCGGCGGTGTCCTTGTTCGGGTCTCCGACCGTGTCGCCGGTCACCGAAGCCTTGTGCGCCTCCGATCCCTTGCCGCCCAGGTGGCCCTCCTCGATGTATTTCTTGGCGTTGTCCCAGGCCGCACCGCCGCTCGTCATCTGAATGGCGAGGAACAACCCGGTCACGATGGCGCCCAGAAGCATTCCGCCGAGGGCTCGCGGGCCGAGGATGAAGCCGACCGCCAGCGGCGCGATCACCGGAATGACGCCCGGCAGGATCATCTCGCGCTGAGCGGCGGCCGTCACGATGCGCACTGCGGTGCCGTACTCGGGCTTGCCGGTGCCTTCCATGATTCCCTTGATCTCGCGGAACTGGCGCCGCACCTCCTCGACCACCAGGCCACCCGCGCGGCCTACCGCCAGCATGGCGAGCGAACCGAACAGGAACGGCAGGATTCCGCCGAGGAACAGGCCGACGATCACGAGTGGATCCGAGAGCTCGAACTTGGTCGCATGACCCGCGCGCGCGAGCTCCTGCGTGTATGAGGAGAAGAGGACGAGCGCGGCCAGGCCGGCCGACCCGATTGCGTATCCCTTCGTCACGGCCTTGGTCGTGTTGCCGACGGCGTCCAGCCGGTCCGTGACGGTACGCACCTCTGGCGGGAGATTGGCCATCTCGGCGATGCCGCCCGCGTTGTCGGTGATCGGCCCGTAGGAGTCGATGGCGACGATGATCCCGGTCATGGAGAGCATTGCGACTGCGGCGGTGGCGATGCCGTACAGGCCACCGAGCGCATAGGCCGAAAGGATGCTGATCCCGATCACCAGCACGGGCAGAGCGGTGGCCATCATGCCGATTGCCTGACCCGCGATGATGTTGGTTGCGTGTCCCGTCACCGACGCCTTGGCAATGAGGTGGACGGGCCAGTAGGCGGTCTCGGTGAAAAACTCCGTGATGGCCACGATCAGAACCGTCGTCACCACTCCAATCAATGCGGCGAAGAACAGGTTGTTGGGATCGCTCACGCCACCGCCCGCCGGTAGGTAGCCGTTGCCTTTCATGTACTGAGTGACAAACCAGAAGCCGACGACCGCGATACCGACCGCGACGAGGAGGCCGGAGTACAGGGCGCCCATGATCCAGTTCGGATTGAAGATGCGGACGAAGAATGCGCCCACGATCGAGCCGACCACGCTCACTGCGCCAAGCAGGAGCGGGTAGATCACCCAGCCGACCTGGTTCTTGAAGAGCAGGGAGCCCAGGAGCATCGCGGCGATCATCGTCACGGCGTAGGTCTCGAACAGGTCGGCGGCCATGCCAGCGCAGTCGCCGACGTTGTCGCCCACGTTGTCCGCGATCACCGCCGGGTTCCGTGGATCGTCCTCGGGGATGCCGGCCTCCACCTTTCCCACCAGGTCGGCGCCTACGTCCGCCGCCTTCGTGTAGATGCCGCCGCCCAATCGAGCGAACACTGAGACGAGGCTGGCGCCGAAAGCGAGGCCAACGAGGGCGTCCGGGTTCTTGAAGACGAGGTAGGCGGCGGAAACGCCAAGCAGCCCGAGGCCGACGACCATGAACCCGGTCACGGCGCCGCCGCGAAATGCCACCTGCAGGGCCTGGTTGAGCCCGCCGCGCGCAGCCTCAGCCGTACGCAGGTTGGACCGCACAGCGATATTCATGCCGACGTAACCAGCCGATGCGGACAGGACGGCGCCGACAATGAAGAGCGCGGCGGTGGTCCAGTTGATGAACAGACCGATGACGATCACGATGATCACGCCGATGATCGCGATCACCGTGTACTGGCGGTTCAGATAGGCGGAGGCGCCTTCCTGGATCGCCGCCGAGATCTCTCGCATGCGCTCGTTTCCGGGTGGCATGCGCAAGACGAGAAAGATCAGAACGACGGCAAAAAGCACCGCGGCAAGCCCGCCGGCCACGCCGAACCAGACTGTATTTGGATCCACTAGCCCTCCATGAAATGTCGCGTCGCCCTCGGGCCGCGCGGCCGCAATGCCGCGGAGCGTTAGGTTAATCGAACTGGAGTTTTGCTATCGGACAAGGCGCCGGCGCCACCAGACCAGGACGCCCCCGAACACGACCAGGCCGGGCATCAGGAAGATGGTGATGAAGATCACCGTCCCCTGGTCCTGCTGGGTCAGAGTGAGCGGTAGGGCGCGGGGCGGCTTGGGCGGCAGCGAGATCAAGGAATCCTCCCGCGCCAGCCACTGGAAAGTGCCGAGGGCGAGCTCGAGGTTGGCGTCATTGCTGCTCGGCGGCAGGACGAGGTTCTCGGCAAAGGCACTCGTTCCGACCATGGCGATTCGCGCCGGCTTCTGTCCGGCCGGAACCTCCAGCGTCTCCATGATCGTGAACGGCCCCGGAGTGTCAGCCGCCTGACGGGAGAGGTCCTGCCGCGGCGTTCCGATCGAGTAGGAGCGGTTGGTGGTCGATGCGATCGCGACCGCGGCGGCCGTCGCGGCCGGCGTGCCGGTGATCCCCGTCGCCTCGGGGAACAATGACGCGAAGCCCTGGATGTCCCGCGTGATCGGCGAGCTGCCGTAACTGAAGACGGCGGGTGTGACCGCGTCGAAGGCGCGCGAAGTGTCCGGTTCGACGACAAGCCCGCCGGAAAACCCGAGACCATATGGCTTCAGCACGTCGTTCAGAGACGCCGCCGCCACGGGCGCCTGGCTCCACGGGTCGGCGGCGATGAGCAGGCTCCCCCCTGCCGCCAGGTAACGTCCGAAGGACTCCACGGCCGGAGCGTCGAGCGGCGAGGCAGGCGCGATCAGGACCACCTCGTCGCAGTCGGACGGGATGGCGGTGAGGCCTGCCATGAGCAGGTCCCTGGTTTGGAAGTTGTTTCTGGCCAGGACGTCCACGACGCTCGAATAGCCGTTTTGGCCGGTGTCCGTGCGACTGCGCCCTCCCACTCCAGCCGCCCAGCACACGACCGGGGCCCGGTTCGACTCGAGAGTCAGCAGCGCCGACGTGAAGTCCTGCTCGGTCTGCAGCACCGGCGTCAAGAGCTGCGTCTTGCCGCGATAGTCGAGCACCAGCGTGCCCGCCTCGGTGACCGAGTACTTCCGCACGTCGGCCACGTCGGCATCGAAGCTCGCGCTGCGGTAGACGATGTGAGCGCTCTGCGCCTGGTACAGGCCGACCAGCGCTTCGGCCTGCGTCTGTCCATTTCCAGGAGCGGACCGGAACAGGCCGATCACAAGCAGATCGGAGTCCAGGCGCCGTGCCGCCAGGACAGACTGCGGTGCGAGCGTGTTGACCCCGCTGCGCGTGAGGTCCCAGGATTGCGTGCCGCGCGACGCGGCCACGTTCAAAACGACCAGCGCTGCGAGCGCCAGCGCGGTCAGGAGCAAGCTGGCGGACCCCGAGCGCAGACGGCGACTCACCGCCATCGCCTCGCATCGAGCAGCCGCGTCGTGAGGAACAGCGCGGCCACGCCCAGGCTGAGGAAGTAAACGCTGTCCTTGAGCGTCACCTGTCCGAGGCCAAACGACTGGAAGCGGTTGGACCCGCCGGCGTACTGGAACAGCGCGTTGACCGGAGGCCTGGTGAAGAAACCCAGCAGCGTGCCCGCGTACCAGGTGAGCAGCAGGATGGCAAGGGCGAGAAAGAACGACACGATCTGGTTCTGC
>Ga0097691_1001940_pt1 | contig 14460 bp, 13 predicted proteins | sample NGESurdeep072012_8_FD_72858 | JGI IMG/M metagenome (GOLD analysis project Ga0097691, IMG submission 72858) | Arctic peat soil microbial communities from Barrow, Alaska - NGEE Surface sample 210-1 deep-072012 | ecosystem: Environmental > Terrestrial > Soil > Wetlands > Peat ...
TGGCCCAACGAACAAAGACAACTCCGGCCGGGTCCGCGGCCCCAATGGCACGGATCCCCGCGTCGACATCGGCGAGCGCGCCCCGTTCCACCAAGTCCAGCAGGGGCGCCAGCCAAGGCAGCAGCGATTCCTGGTTGGCATCCTCGTTCTCGAATTCCCCGTCCCGTTGGTCAGGCTGGCCCTGCGACTCGGGCACTCCTTCCTCGTCTCGGACGCTTTCGGCCTCGACGTCGTTCGTGGGCGCCGGCGACGCTCCCTGCGACGGGGGGCCCAGCAGCCTTTGTCCGCCGGCGATGCGAAGCCAGCTTCCGGCTCGAATCGAGTGGCTCGCGAAGAAGCGCTGGGCGCCGAGCACGTCCACCGAAGACGCCCGCGTGCGCCACCATCTGCGCGCCTGCACCAGGAGGTCCGTCCAGCCACGAGGGAGCAGGTGCTCCGGCACGCCTTCGTCTCGCAGCATGGCGAGCATCGTCAAGACGAATGTGGCTCGTCGTTGGTCAAGGGGCGCGGCAAGACGGGCGATCGAATCGACCGGCAGTCACCGTTCGCAGGCGCCGCAGGATGATCGCACCGAAAACGTTTATCACGAAGCAGCCTCGGCGAACGAAGCTTTAAGAGCGCCTTAAGTGCGGAGTGCCTAGGCGCCGCCGCAGGGGCGCGCACCGAATCGTGGCGGCCGCGAGGCGAGGCGATCGAGGTTGATCCATGGCAGCGGACGCTGCCATGGATCAGGACCAGAAACCGCTTCCCAGCGGCTCGGTTCGCTCTAGGCCACGACGTTCAGGTTGTTGCCCAACGTGGCCGTGGGCTTCGAGGGCGCCGAAACTGGTGTTGCGGCCTGTGTGAGCGTCTTCACCTGCTGTTGCTGCCACTGCGCAACGCTGCTCTGGCTGGCGGCAGGGGCGGCGCCACCGGAAGAAATCCGCATTCCCATGTTCGTCTCCATCGGGAAGCTCCGCGACCGTGTGGCCGAAGTCGCTTTCCGAGTCCCATGGATGTCGGCTGGCAAGCGCGCTTCTGAATGCCCAACCGAGATCTTTACGAAGGACCCTTTGCAGAAGGCGAATGCGGTGCATTCGCGATCCAGAGGAAGTGACGTCCGAATACCGGCTTGATCACGCAATCACCCCAGCGGCAGCGACGGAACATACAAGGCAGGAGCCTGGCGCCATCGTGCCGCTCGCTCGATTCCCATGGGGAACTCCTCGGCGGTCACCCGCGACCGAAGTGGTCGAAGCCGTGGACCCCCTTATGGTGTTTTCGGCGGACAAGTCGCCTGGCAAAGCCTGCCGGCGCCCTTTGCTTCGTAAGGTTGCGCGAAGTTGTGCGGGATCGGTGTGTCGCGCACCTCAACTGTCACGCGTTCGGCGGCCTTATCGGCCATTGACGCTGCCAATTAACGATCAGCATCGGTTCTGGTGCAGTTGCACGGTGTGGCTGCCCACACGCAACGATGGGGGTTCAACATGGGAATGAGAGTCGGTGGTGCGGGATCGGTGACAGGAAGCCAGGACGTCGGCGCCGGCAAGTGGAAGCAGCGTCAACAGGGGGTCAAGGACCTGATGTCGGCGCTTTCCAGCGGTGACGTCGGTGCTGCCCAGAAGACCTACGCGGGACTCGCGGGTGCCAACGGTGCCGCCAGCGCCACCGGCCCGTTGGGCCAGATCGGTCAAGCGCTGCAGGCGGGCGACCTCGCAGGCGCCCAGAAGGCCGCGCAGTCATGGCAGGCCGCGCGAAGTGGTCATCACCATGACCACGAGCGGGTGACGGCGCCCGCGCCGACGGTCAGCGACACCTCCACGGCCACGTCGGGTGTCGGAACGCTGATCAATCTCACGGCCTGAAGCATGACGACGCGTCGCGCCGATCACGCCCTTCGTCACCGCGGGCCGATTGCCGGGATCGCCTCGCACGGCAGCTGGATCGCCACCGCGGGCTACGACAACCGCGTGATCCTCTGGGATGCACGCAGCCGTCGCGCCGTCGCGAGGGGCTGCCACGACCACCTCGTCAACCAATGCGCGTTCAGCTCGGACGGGCGCTGGCTGGTCACGGCCAGCAGCGACTACACGGCCCGCCTGTGGTCGGTGCCCCATATGCGCTTGCACGCGGTGCTCGGCGGCCATGCCGACGATGTCGACATGGCGGTGTTCTCGCCCGACGACAGCCGCATCGCGACCTGTGCGCTCGATCGTTGCGTGCGGGTCTTCGACACGGCAGGGCGCTGCCTGCATGAAATGCACGGTCACACCGGCAACGTGCTGTCGCTGGCCTGGTCGCCGGATGGGCGTGAGCTGATCTCGTCCAGCGTGGACGGCAGCATCCGCCGCTGGGACGCCGAGCGTGGGGTCGAGGTCCACGCCACCGACTTGGCGGTTCGCACCGACAGTGTCGAGATCGGACCCGAAGGCGTGGTCTACGCCGGCGACGACCTGGGCCGCATCGCCCTCATCGCCGACGGCGCAGTGCACTTCGTGCAGGCGCACCGCGCCGGCGACGAGATCAAGTTTTACGGCGTGGCTGGCGACGAGTTCTTCCACTGGTTCTATTCCGGACACTCGAGCGGCTACGTGTTCGAGCCGTCCGCGCTGCCGCGTCTGGCCGCGCGCGCCGCGGCCGCCGCGGGTCTCGACATCTACGGAGGCGACGTGATCGTGTCGCCCTCCGGCGAGCTGACGCTCATCGATCTCAATGACTGGCCGTCGTTCGCGCCGTGCCGCGAGCGGGCCGCCGATGCGATAGCCGATTACCTTACGAGGCGTGTGCATGCTGCCTGGAACCCAGGCCTGGTCTCGAGCGCGAACGAAAGCGCTCTTTGACGACGAACAGGCATTCATCGCTCCGGGCTTGCAGACGATCGCGCTGCTCTCGGAGCTGGCGATCGAGCGCGGCCGCGGCGCGACGCTCACCGATTTCGACGGCCGGACCTACTTAGACCTCAACGCCGGCGTGTCGGTGGCCAGCCTTGGCCATTGCCACCCCCGCTACGTCAGCGCGCTCACCGCGCAGCTCGAAGCGGTGACCGTCGGCAGCTTCACCTCGCGCGCGCGAGCCGAGCTCGTCCGGCTCATCGCCGAGCTCGCCCCCGGCCGTCTCACCCGCTCGCAGTTTTTCAGCGGCGGCGCCGAAGCGGTCGAAGCGGCCATCCGCCTGGCGCGCTCATACACCAAGCGCACCGACATCATCGGCTTCAGCGGCGGCTTTCACGGCAAGACGGCGGGGGTGCTGCCGCTGTCCGACGTCGCCTGGAAGCAGGCCGTCGGTCCGCTGCCGACGGGGTATCACATCGCGCCGTACGCCGATCCGACGCGCTTTGCCGGCAGCGAGGCCGAATGCGCCGACGCCGCGATCGCCGCGCTGCGCGCCCTGATCGAACAGCAGGCGAACGGTCGGCCCGCGGCGATCATCATGGAGCCGATCCAGGGGACGGCCGGCAACATCGTGCCTCCGAGAGGATTCCTCGCGCGCGTCGGCGAGGTCGCGCACGAGTACGGCGCGCTCCTCATCGCCGACGAGATGATCACCGGCTTCGGCCGCACCGGTGTGATGTTCGGCTGCAACCACGACCAGGTGACGCCCGACATCATGACGATGGGGAAGGGGATGGGGGGCGGGTTTCCGGTCAGCGCTCTGATCTCCACCGACGAGATCGTCGCGGCGGAACCGTTCTCGCTGCCGAGCGCGTCCTCGTCGAGCTACGGCGGCAACCCCCTGGCGTCGGCGGCGGCGCTCGTGACGATTCAGACGATCGTGGCCGAGGGGCTGGTCGAGAACGCGGCGCGCGTGGGCGGGCTCTTCATCGACGGCCTCACGCGGATCGCCGAGCGCCGGCGATCGATCGCGAACGTCCGCGGGCGCGGACTGCTCATCGGATTCGATCTCGTGTCGGATCCCGAGCGCAAGACGCCGCTGCCCAAGGACGCCTGCGTGCGCTTCTTCAAGGACTGTCTTGCCGAAGGCGTGATTGCGATGAGCTACACGCCGCGCGTGCGGATCCATCCGCCGCTCGTGCTGACGGCCGACGAAACGACCGACGCGCTGGCGGTCCTCGATGCCGCGCTGGGACGTCTGGACGGTCGACCGTAGTGCCCGGCCACAGCCGGACCGGGCCGATGCGAGGGGCCATCGTCGGCTTCGGAGAGGTCGCCTGCCACGGCCACTGGCCCGCCTACGCCGATTCGCAGGAACTCTCCATCGTCGCCGTCGTCGAGCGGAGCGCCGAGCGGCGAGCGCTCGCCGCCAGTCTCTCCCCGGGCCTGCGCGCCTACGAGACGATCGACGCGCTGGCCGCCGCCGAAACCGTCGACTTCATCGACATTTGCACGCCGCCCTCGCTGCACGGGGCGCCGATGCTCGCCGGGCTCGAGCGCGGCTGGCACGTCGTCTGCGAAAAGCCGTTTCTGCTCGATGCCGGCCTGTTGACCCGTGCGCGTGCGCTCGCCGAGGCACGCGGCGTCGCGGCCGTGCCGGTGCACAACTGGAAGTTCGCGCCGATCGTGCGCGACGCGACCGCGCGGCTGCGGCGCGGGGACATTGGGCGTCTGGAGCGCGTGGCGATCGAGACCGAGCGCCTGCGCGATTTCAAAGGCGCGGATCCGGAGCGTCCCAACTGGCGCCGCGATCCGGCCATCGCCGGCGGCGGCATTCTGATGGATCACGGCTGGCACGCGCTGTATCTCGCGCTGCACTGGTTCGAACAAGACGCGCGGCAGGTGAAGGCCAGCTTTCATCGGCCGGGTCCTGGCGCGGTCGAGGACGAAGCCACGGTGCGGCTGACCTTTGATCACGGCGAGGCGTCGATTGCGCTGACGTGGAACGGTACGGCGCGCCGCAACTCGATGCAGCTGGCGGGCGATCGCGGCTCGATGACGATCGCGGACGATCGGCTGCTCGTCCACACGACGGCCGGCGACGAGGCCGTGACGTATCCGGTGGGCCTGTCTGGCGGATCGCATCACGCCGATTGGTTTGCGGCGTTCATTCCACAGCTCGCGGGGTACTTCAAGGCCCCGGCTTCCTCGCGCGCCGCCTTCGATGAAGCGGCCGCGTGCTTCGGCATCATCCAGCGCGCGTATCAGGCCGGCGTGTAGTGCCCGGCACGCGCCCGGATCGCTGATTCAATCTCGGCGCGGTACACGAGCAGAGTCGCCGCCACGACGACGAGGCCTCCCGCCAGGAGCGCGGGATAGATCGCACGCTGGCCCGTGACGAGCGACACGAGAAAGAACGTCAGCGAGAACGCCTCACGCCGGAAGAGCACGAACACGCCGGACGCCAGGCGCAGCGCGGGGGCGCCCGTCGCGCGCGCCGCGGCGGTGACGCCGAGCTCGATGGGTTTGGTGTCGACGAAGAACTGACCGCTGAGCCCCTGGGCGCGGCGCACGAGGTGCATCGCGCCGAGCAGCGCGATGGGCAATCCCATCGCCACGCCGATCGCGAGCGCCCATCCGGCCGGGCCGATGCCTTGCCGCCACCAGCCGACCATCACACCGGCGTAGCCGAGCAGATGCGTCGCATGATCGACGGCCGTATCCAGTTGCTCGCCGTACGCCGACTCGGTCAGCGTCAGCCGTGCCATCTCGCCGTCGATCCCGTCGGCGATCGACGCACACCAGAAGAGCAGCGCTCCCGCGATCATCGTCTCATGCGTGGTCTGCGCCATGAGCCACGAGGCGGCCACGCCGATGAGAAACGTCAGGAATGTCGCCTGGTTCGCCGTCAATCCGAGACGCAGCAGGACGTAGCTGCAGACGCGGCTGACCTTGCGGTGGACGTGCCGCGACAGCCATCCGTCGGTCGGCTTGCCCGAAGCACGCAGGAGGCGCCAAGCGGCTCGCCGTCTCGCCGAAGCGGTCGACACGTCGAGTGCCGCCCCGTCAGGCAGCCGCAGGACGGCCGGCGCGGACGCGTCGGCCCCGTCGGATGCTCCAGCGCCGCGCCATACGATCGGCGGGCGGCCGCCGTCCCATTCGAGATGCCACACGCCGTCCGGCGGCAAGGCCGCGACGAGCCCTGGAGTGATGATGACGTCTGCCGGAATCGTCAGCGCGGAGGCGATGTGCGGCATCCGCCGGACGACACGGGCGTTTCGTTCAGCGGCGGTGAGGCCGAGGAATCTGGGGGCGCTCGACCTCGTCATGCGCGATTGTGCGTCCGCGCTCGACGAACCAGATCGATGACGAGCGGCGCAATCGCGGGGTGCTGCGTGGCGACGTAGGGCGCGTCACCGGCCAGTGTCGAGAGCAGCAGCCGATGCGCGCGGCCCAGATTGTGGTACGGGAGCGACGGAATCCAATGGTGCAGCGCGTGGTAGCGCAGCCCGACCGGCGCGCACAGCACACGCCACGCCGTGCCCGCCCGCCCGCGCACGCCGCCGCGCGGCGCGAGCGTGCAGGTGTCGAGGAGCTGGGTGAGGTCGGACAATTCGTCGCCGCGATCGTGATCGTAGCGATGCGCGGCGAGCGTCCGCACGGCGTTGACGACCGACGCGATGGCGCTCACGACCAGCCAGGAGACGAACGTTGCGGCTGGCAGCAGGCCGGCGCGCCACAAGAACACCGACCCCCACACGACCGCTGCCGCGGCCGCCTCTTCGACGAGCGCCGCGCGGTCCACTGGCGCATGCCGCACGTACGCGTGATTAATTACGAGCGCCGAGAACCGGTCGATGGTGAGCCGGCGCAGCGGCGGCACGATCCACGAGAGGGGCGCGATCACGCCGAACCGGACCGCGAGCGCCACGGGGACCAGCAGCGAACCGATGGCATACGTCGCGATCAGGAGCGGCGGGCGTCTGCCAAACGGCACGTACTCCGGATCCGCGATCGTGCCGTACGAGCGCTGACGATGATGGTCGGTGTGGACGCCTTCGTAAAGAAACGATGGGAGAAGCAGCGGCACGCCGACCAGGGCATTCCAGACGGCGCGGAACGCGGGCAGCTCGCGCGCCGCCAGGTGCGTGAGCTCGTGGATGAAGAGCACCGCCCGGTAGAGCGCGAATGCAGCTACGATAAGGAACACCGCGCGGATCCAGAGCCCCGTCGCCAGCACGCTGAAGGCGAACGCGGTCCAGCCGACGAGGGCCGAGGCCAGCATGTCGGGCCAGTACAGGCGCGGATCTGGCTTGAACCACGCGGACGGAATCGCGCGAATCGCGGCCGCAATCGTCGCGTCCGGCCGCGCCTCGTGGTTCGTCGCCGTCGCTTCCGGAGCCATCACGTGAGTGTCACACAACGTTCCGAATCGGTGCAAGGCGGTCTGACGATCGTTCAGGCGACCGGCGCGCGGCTCGTCAAGGAGTTCGTGGAGCTGCCGTATCGCCTGTACGGCGGCGATCCGCACTGGATCCCCGAGCTGCGCCGCGACGCGCATCGCAGGCTGTCGCCGCGCGATAATCCTTTTTGGGCGCACGCGGAGATGGCGTTGTTCCTGGCCACCAGAAACGGCCGGGTCTGCGGACGCATCGCCGCGATCGAAGATCACGCGCACAACGCGTTTCACCGCGAGCGTCTGGCGTGGTTTGGCTTCTTCGAGGCGCAGGACGCCGCAACCGCCGCGACGCTCCTGACCGCGGCCGAGGAGTGGGGGCGCCGCCGCGGCTGCACGGCCCTTCGCGGGCCGGCGAATCCGTCGCTGAACGAGAGCGCCGGCCTGCTCATCGACGGCTTCGACGACGATCCGTATGTGCTGATGCCGCACAACCCGTCCGTCTACGCGTCGTACATCGAAGGCGCCGGCTTCGCGAAGGCCAAGGACCTCTGGGCGTGGGACATCGACTTGACGGTGCCGCTTGGCGCGCGAATCGTCCGGATGGCGGAGCGGGTGCGGAAGCGGCACGGCGTCACCGTCCGCCGCGTCAACATGCGCGCGTACTACGCGGACTTGAACAAGATGGTCGGCGTGTACCGCGAGGCCTGGGAGCAGAACTGGGGATTTGTTCCGCCGACCGACGCGGAGATGAAGCAGCTGGCGACGGACCTGAAGCCGATCATCGATCCGGATCTCGTGCTCTTCGCCGAAGCCGCCGGCCGCACGGTCGCGTGCGTCGTCGTCCTGCCCGACGTGAACCAGGTGCTGAAGCGGATGCACGGCAAGCTGTTCCCGTTCGGCCTGCTGCACTTTCTGAACCGCAAGAAGATCATCAATCGATCGCGTCTCGTGCTGCTGGGCGTCATACCCGAGTATCGCAACCTGGGCCTCTACCCGCTGATGATTTCCGAAATCCACCAGCGCGGCGTCGCGAACGGCTACGTGCGCGGCGAGCTGTCGTGGACGCTCGAGGACAACGACGCCGTCAACGCCGGCATCGAGGCCGCGGGCGGACGACGCTACAAAACCTACCGGTTGTATGAAAAGCCGCTCGGTTAGCCTCACGGGCGCGACAGGGTTTCTCGGGTGGCACATCGCCACCACGTTTCAGCGCGCCGGCTGGACCGTCCGTGCGATTGTGCGTCCGGGCAACACGAAGCCGCTGCCCGAGGGCGTCGAATCGCGCGAGTCGGCGCTCCACGCGGCGGCGCTCGCGGCCGCGATCGCCGGCACCGATGTTCTGGTACACGCGGCGGCGCTCACGCGGTCCGGCAGCGAAGACGTGCTGCGCGCGGTCAACGTCGACGGGACGCGCGCCGTCATCAATGCCGCCAACGACACCGGATCGCGGTTGGTGCTCATCTCGAGCCAGGCGGCGAACGGCCCCGGCACGCCGCTCGTCCCCTCGCGCGAGGACGACACGCCGCATCCGCTCACGCCATACGGCCGCAGCAAGCTTGCCGCGGAGACGCATGTCCGCGCCGACGCGCGCGTGCCGTGGACGATTCTGCGTCCCTCGGCGATCTACGGCCCGCGCGATCGCGGATTCCTTCAGCTCTTTCGCCTCGCCGCGCGCGGCCGTTTTCTGCTCGTCGCACCGCCCGACACCGCGTTCACGCTGATCCATGCAGACGACGCCGCGCGCGCGGTGGTGATGGCCGCCGACGATCCACGTGCGATCGGCGAGACATTGTTCATCGGCCATCCCGAGCCGCAGAGCCCCGACGCCATCCTGCGCGAGCTCGCACGCGCATTCGGCCGTCCCTACAGGCCACGGCGTGTCCCGCCATTCGCGCTTCGCGCGATCGCGGCCGCGGGCGACGTCGCATGGCGCCTGGGGATCCAGCCGATGCTGGACCGCTCACGCCTGATGGAGCTTCACGCGGAAGGGTTTGTGTGCGCGGTCGATCGGGCGAGCGATCGGCTCGGGTTTACAGCGGAGACGCCACTGCCGGCGGGCCTGGAGAGCACGCTACGATGGTATCGGCGGCAGGGATGGGTCTGATCGGGATGTCGCGCGGCACTTCGGCCGGATAGGTGTCCGCCAGCGGCGAATCGCGATACAGCCCGCGCGGCAGGCAGTAGTTGGTCCACACACGGTTCCACAGAAACGTGTGCCAGGCCGCGTCGGGCGAGACGTGGTCGTGCGTCCGCCAGTAGATTTTCGCGATGTGCTCGGGACGGAAAAACTGCAGCAGCTGAAAGTAGCGCCGCATCAGGCCCGCGCCGGTGATGTTCGGCATGCTCGTCACCGGGAACGCGAGCGTGTACTTCTCCCAATCATCCGGATAGTTCTTGAACAGGATGCGCCCGGCGGCGTCATATCGGGCGTAATCGCGCGTGCCCGGCAGCGGCGTCAGAATCGTGGGATTGAGCCCGTCGAGCTCCGACTCTTCGGCGAAGGTCAGGATGTCGGACACGATCGTGTCCATGTTCTGCGTGTCGATCCCGAGGATGAACGAGCCGACGACGCCGATGCCGTGACGGCGGATGCGGGCGACGTTCTCCCGATAGTAGTCGAGGCCGCGGCGCTGCGACGTGCCGTCCTTGCGGATGAGCGCGAGCGACTTGGTGTCGGTGCTCTCGAGGCCGATGAAGACGCCGGCGCATCCCGAGGCGCGCGCCGCCGCCGGCAGCTCGTCGTCGTCGCCGAAGTTGATCGTGACCTGCGTGATCCAGCGCTTGTTGAGACGCGCGTCGGTCATCGCGCGGAACAGATCCATGCAGCGCTGCTTCGCCTTGCGCGAGAAGCCGTTCAGGTCGTCGTCGACGAAGATGATGTCGCGGGCCTCGATCCCCGCGATCTCTTCGATGACCTCGTCGATCGACCGCATCCGGAAGAGACGCCCGTTGAACACGGTGACCGAGCAGAACGAGCAGTCCATCGGACAGCCGCGCGAGGTCTGCGCCGACACGTACTCGTACCGGTACTTCGCGAAGATCGACCGATCCGGCTGCAGGAGCGACTCGCCGGTCGTGCCGCCCTGGTAGATTGGCTGGAGCTGGCCGCGCTCGACGTCGGCGATCGCCTCCGGCCACTTGGCTTCGCACTCGCCGATGAAGAGCGCGTCGGCGTAGCGCGCCGCCTCGTCCTGCACGAGCGAGGCGTGGATGCCGCCCATCACCACCGGAATGCCGCGCGATCGGAACTGCTCCGCGATGCGGTACGCCCGCGGCGCCTGCGTCGTGAAGGCCGTGAGGCCGACCAGATCCGCCTGCACCTCGCTGTAGTCGCGGGCGCCCTCGCATTGTTCGTCGATGAGCTCGACCTCCCAATGCTTCGGCGTCGCGGCGGCCACGTACCCGAGCGCGAGCGGCTGCCAGAGATAGTCGCCGTACAGCGACACGCGGTTGCGTGGGTTGATGAGGACGAGCTTCATGCGGCGGCTTCGATGATCGCCAGGTCGCGGCCGACCGCCTCGAAAATAGCCAGCGCCCGTTCGATGTGGTCTGGCGTATGCGCCGCGGAATAGCTCGTGCGGAGCAGGCACGCGTCGGGCCGGCAGCCCGGCGGCAGCACGATGTTGACGTAGAGGCCCGCTTCGAGCAGCGCCTGCCAGAGCGCCACGGTGCGTTCCGGCGCGCCGATCTGGATCGGCACGATCGGCGACTCGTTCGGACCGATCTTGTAGCCCATGCGCGAGAGGCCGGCGCGGACGTGCCGGACATTTTCCCACAGGCGGTCGCGCAGCGACCCGTCGCGCCGCACCAGGGCGAGCGCCGCCTGCACGCCGGCGATGTTGGCCGGCGAACCCGAGGCGGTGAACACGTACGAGCGCGCCGTGAAGTGCAGCGCCCTGAGCGCCGCGTGATCGGAGACACAGAATCCGCCGACGCCCGCCAGCGTCTTCGAGAACGTGCCCACGATGAAGTCCACTTGATCGAGCACGCCCTGCGCCTCGGCGTAGCCCAGACCGCGCGCGCCGTACGCGCCGAACGAGTGCGCTTCGTCAACGGCCAGCAGCGCTCCGGCTTCGCGGCACGCGGCGGCGATGTCGACGAGCGGCGCCACGTCGCCGCCAATCGAGTACAACCCTTCGACAACGACGAGGCAGCGCCCGCGCGGCTGCCTGGCGAGCTTGCGGGCGAGGTCGGACGCGGAGTTGTGGCGGAACGCGAAGATTTGCGCGCCGCTCAGCCGCGCGCCGTCGTAGATGCTCGCGTGGCTCTCGACGTCCACGACCACCACGTCGTCGGGCCCGCACAGGCCCGCGATGACGCCAAGGTTCGCTTGATACCCGGTCGTGAACACGAGCGCCTCGCGCTTGCCGTAGAACGAGGCGAACTCGCGTTCGAGCGCGCGATGGATGGACAGCGTGCCGTTGGCCGCCCGCGATCCGGTCGTCCCGGATCCGTAGCGCTCGAGCGCGCCGCGCGCGGCCGCGATGACCTCGGGGTGGAAGCTGAGGCCAAAGTAATTATTGGACCCGCACATCAGCGTCCGCCGCCCCTCGATCACCACCTCGCACGGGCCGGTGGCCTCGTCGATGACCGTGTCGAATGGCACCGCGCCGTCGCCGAAGGCGCGCAACCGATCGCTGACGTGTCCGAGCTTGTCGAGAAGCGTCATCTTTCTAGCGTGCCCGCCAGGTAGCGATCGCGTGTCTCCGCCCGCCTCACTTTGCCGGACGTCGTTCGCGGAATCGTGCCGGGCGGCGTCACCACGACGCGATCCAGCTCCAGCCCCGCCGTTTCCCTGACGCGCCGCCGCGCCTGCTCGACGACGCCGTCGGAGGCGATGCTGGCCCGCGCTTCGAGCACGGCCACCACCTCGTCGGGCTCGTCGATCCGGCTGATGCCGAAGACGACGACGCCCGAGGATCGGACGCCAGGCAGATCCGCGATCGCCGACTCGAGATCCGGCGGATGGTACTTGCGCCCCTGACGGATGATCAGATCCTTCGTCCGGCCGCAGACAAACAGCTGCCCGTCGGCAAGATAGCCGAGGTCGCCCGTGTGCAGCCAGCCGTCGCGCAGCGCGACGGCGGTGGCCACGGGATCCTCGAAGTAGCCCTGCATCACCGATGGCCCGCGCGCGAGAATCGAGCCGAGATGACGCTCGGGCAGCGTCCGCCCTTCGTCGTCCACGATTTTCAACTCGTGGCCGGGCAGCGCGTGGCCGCATCCGACGAGGCGGACGACGCGCGTGGATCCGTTCGCGGAGGGCACGGCAATCGAGTGGTGCACGAGCTGCTGGGCGTCGACCGCATCCTCATGGATGCCGTCGCGGCCGAATGCGACCGCGAGCGAGTGCTCGGCGAGGCCGTAACTGGCGACGAAGCTCGAGGCGCGAAAGCCGGCGCGCGCGAAACGCTCCGCGAAGGCGCGCAGCGTGTCGGGGCGAATGGGCTCGGCGCCGCAGCCGGCGAGGCGCCAGCTCGAAAGGTCGAGAGCGTCGATTTGAGATGGCTTGACGCGGCGCAAGCAGAGCTCGTATGCAAAATTGGGGGCAAACGAAACCGTGCCGCGATACGTTGAGATCGCCTCGAGCCAGGCCGTCGGCCGTTTCAAAAAGAGGACAGGCGACATGACAATTGTGTCCACGCACGTGTAGACCGCCGACAAGAGCATGCCGATGAGCCCCATGTCGTGATAGAGCGGCAGCCAGCTGACGCCGATGTCGGTCGGCCTGGCGTCCAGGCCGCGCGGCCCCGCGATCGCCCTCGCGTTGGCGTGCAGGTTCGCGTGCGTCAGGACAACGCCTTTGGGCGCGGCGGTGGATCCAGAGGTGAACTGGAGCAGCGCGGGTGCGTTCAAGGGCACACGTGTCGGAACAGCGATCGCCGGTCCGCCGCGCAGCGATTCGATCGTCAACACGGCGAGACCGTCGATGCCGGAGACGTCGAGCAGCGGCGCGACGTCTTCGGATGTCACGACCGCGCTGGCGCGGCTCGCCACGAGAATGTGGCGCGACTGACGCGCGAACGTCGGCAGATCGCCCGCCTGCGCGGGCGGGCAGAGCGGCACCGGCACGAGGCCGGCCGCCGTGATGCCGAAGAAGGCGCGGATGAACTCGCTGACTTCAGGCACGACCAGGGCCACGCGGTCGCCCGGCACGAGGCCGCGCGCGTGCAGGGCGCCGGCGACCCGCAGCGATTCAGACAGCAGCGTATTGTAAGAAAGTAATAATGATCGGCCGTCGTGCTCGATCGCCCGGATGCCGCGGTCCGTTGAGGCTGCGGCGATGAGCGCGTCGGTAATGGTGCCTGGACCGTTCACGCGGGGCGCTCCTCGGCCGTCACGAGGCTGCGGACCTCCGCCACGACCTGAGCGACTGTGCGAATGTGGGTCATGTCGTTGAGCGGCACGGCAATCTTGAAGTGATCTTCCAGTTCACCGACAAGCTCAAGCACTTGGAGCGAGTCAAACCCCAGATCCGCCAGCAGTTCGCTGTCGAGCTTCGGCTCGATCGGACGCCGGCTGATGCGCTTGAGAATCTCGAAGGTGTCCTGCTCGAACCGATCGGGGAGGCCGGCAGTCTGTGATGCTTGAACCAGGCCCCAAACTGTAGCATGAACAGCACTTGCGTTGCCACCTGCATCGTGCACGTGACCATGCGGGTGGCGATCGACGCCCGGTACATTCGCGAGAAACCGAGCGGGATCGGCGCTTACGTGCGGGCGATCGTCGATCGCGTGCCGCGAGAGGCTCCCGCCGATCACGTTCGGTTCTGGACGCATCCTCTCGCGCCGCGTCCGCTCTCGGATGCGCCGAACACCGAGGACGTGATCATCGGTCCCGGCCCCAACTCACCGCTCATGTTGCTCTGGCCCACCCGCTACGCGCGATTCGACGATGTCGACGTCTTTCATGCGCCCCACAACATTCTGCCGCGCGGATTGCCGTGCGCGACGGTCGTCACCATGCAGGACGTGATGGAGATCGATCGTCCGGACCTGCATCTTCAGGGCGTCGAACGGATCGTCAAGAGCGGCTATTACCCGCACGCGGTGTGGCGCGCGCTCCGTCACGCGACGCGGCTGATCGTGACATCGGCCGCGACGGCCGATCGGGTCCGCGCGGTGGCGCCCGACGCCGCCTCGCGGCTGCACGTCATCTGGCTCGCGCCCGATGAGGCGTTCCGCCCTCCGGCCGATCGTGACGCCTCACGGGCGCGCGCCGCCGCGCTCACCGGCGCCGACGCGCCCTTTC
>Ga0097691_1001941_pt1 | contig 14459 bp, 20 predicted proteins | sample NGESurdeep072012_8_FD_72858 | JGI IMG/M metagenome (GOLD analysis project Ga0097691, IMG submission 72858) | Arctic peat soil microbial communities from Barrow, Alaska - NGEE Surface sample 210-1 deep-072012 | ecosystem: Environmental > Terrestrial > Soil > Wetlands > Peat ...
CAGGCCGTAGGCTGCGTCGCAGCAGTAATTGATTTAGAGCGGAGTCCCTGATTGGCAAAGCGATGACGAACGCGCGCATTGTTCACAATTCTGCCGACTTGGTAGGGTTCGGTCGCTTAGCGACTGATGCGATCGCAGGATTGACTGACGTGGTTGAGGCTGTGCACGGCCATATTGCGTTTACATCTCGTGGTCTGGGGCCGCGATCTGCGGAACAGTCTACCTCGGGCATTACCAGGCTCGTCTACAACAGTATCCGTGGGGTTACCAGATTGGTCGAAGGCGGCCTCACGCTGTTGGCGTCGCCAGCGTCTCCGGCGAACGACAGACCCTTGTCACCGCGACACGAGGCCGTGGTAGCGGCTCTGAACGGAGTCGTTGGAGACCACTTAGCCAGAACGAACAATCCGCTCGCGATATCCATGTCGCTGCGCCATCAAGGCCACCCACTTGAAATTGAGAGGCATGCCCTCCGGGCCACCATACCGCAGCCCACAGGCAAGTTGCTCCTGCTGGCACACGGTCTCTGTCTGAACGACCTGCAATGGAGGCGGAATGGACACGATCATGGAGCGTCGCTGGCCCGCGAGTTTGGCTACTCGCCGTTGTATCTGCGCTACAACACCGGTTTGCACGTGTCTGAAAACGGGCGCGTGCTTGCGGACTTGCTTGAGACGATTTTCGAGCAGTGGCCGGTACGGGTGAAGGAACTTGCGATCATCGGCCACAGCATGGGAGGACTCGTGTCCCGGAGTGCTTACTACTACGGTACGGCGGCGGGTCACCACTGGCCTCGGCATCTGCGCCGACTCATTTTCCTGGGGACGCCACACCACGGTGCGCCGCTTGAGCGGTTGGGGAACTGGGTGAACACTACATTGGAAATCAGCCCTTATACCGCCCCATTCGCCCGTCTCGGACGGATCCGCAGCGCCGGCATCACCGATCTGCGCCATGGCAACCTGCTGGAGGATGACTGGAAAGGACGCGATCGTTTTGCGTCGGCACAAGACCTTCGCGCTCCTCTGTCGTTGCCTGCAGCCGTGCGGTGCTATGCCATCGCAGCCACGCGGCGACAAGCTACAGGAAATCCCGGTCTCGACTTGCTCGGAGATGGCCTCGTGCCGGTGAACAGCGCCTTAGGACGTCATCAGAATCCAGAAATGTGCTTGAGGTTTAGTGAGTCCCGCCAGTGGATCAGTCATGGCATGAGCCATTGGGATCTACTCAGCCATCCCGCAGTCTACGGCCAAATCAGGCGCTGGTTCGGCTTCCGGCCCTGAACGCCGCAAGACGGCGAGCTGTACTCCACAAAAGCCTCCACAGTTCGTAAAGCGCACGACTCACCGAGTAAATTCAAATGTAGCCTTTCGATGGATACCGTATTGCTTCTTGAGAAGGAGGAGCCATGAAAATCCTAATTGGAATTGACGATTCGAAGTTTTCAGGGGATGCGTTACGGGCTGTTGCTACACAATTTCGGGCTGAGCATACAGAAATCCGGGTCTTGCATGTGTTGCAGCCGAGTGCGCCTGCTCCTCCGCAAATGGCTCCAGGCTACGCTCCTGAGCTGGACGATCAGAAGAAGCCAGCACGAGAGTTGGTCGAGCGAATCGCGAAGGAGTTGAGGAGCGCAGGATACAAAGTGGACGCGGCTGTCGAGGTCGGCGACATCAGAGAGAGAATCATCGATTCCGCAGCAGAGTGGGGTGCGGACCTGATCGTTATTGGTTCGCATGGGCGAAGCGGCATCCAGCGTTTCTTACTTGGCAGCGTGGCGGAATTCGTTGCTCGCCATGCCAAGTGCTCCGTGGAAATCGTCCGCACGCCAGTGAGTGGCTGACGAAAGATAGCTGATTCGATTTTTGGGGACGCGAGGCCATCGGAAGCCGTCGGAGGGAGACGCGTGCTGCGACCTACTGGGGCTAACCGTGACGCTTATCACTGACTGTGCCCGCATTCGGGTATAGGGTAAAGCTGAAAAACCTGCTGGCCTGGCTAAGGGGTGCGTTATGGCTACAAGTCCAGCAACGAAACCAGCCATCACTAGCCGCATTCTGTTTGCGACCGACTTCTCTCCCTGTTCAGATCTTGCGCTCTCCTATGCCGTAGTCTTGGCGGCACAGGTCGGCGCGCCACTTGAACTCCTGCACGTACTGCCGCCGAGCCGGCCTGCAACGGCGACCGACGTCGTGCCCCGGGTTCCGTTCGATCAGAGAGAAGCAGAGAGGCAATTCCGCTTGCTCGAGAACTCTGGGAAGTTGCGCGGGGTGAATCATTCAATTCTCGTCCGCAGGGGATCGGTTTGGCAGGGGCTTGATGAGGTCATTCAAAGTCATGACTCCGATCTTATTGTGATTGGTACACACGGTCACGGAGGCATGAAGAAGGTTCTTCTAGGATCGAGAGCGGAAGAGATAGTTCGGCTCGCGCCCTGCCCTGTGTTAACAATTGGCCCACATGTGCCGCGGGCTGGTGCGGATCTAGAGTTCAAGCGTATTGTCTATGCCACCGATTTTCTGACTGGATCGCTACGGGCCGCACCGTACCTGATATGTTTCGCTGACAAATCGCAAGCGGCGGTAACCCTCCTCCATGCGATCGAGGACAACGACACACTCGTGCCCGGCAGCCCAGAACGCACGCCAAAGGGAGCGTTTGAGAAGATGCAGAACCTGATACCAGCAGATGCAAGGCTGCGGCTGCCGTCTCACGTTCTGGCACGATTTGGTCCACCGGCAGAGACGATTTTGAAGGTTGCAGAGGAAGAAAAAGCAGATCTGATTGTCATGGGAGTGCGTCCTGTACGAGCAGCCCTCGTCTCAACCCATTTCCCGCGAACGGTCGCGCACGAGGTGGTCAGTCAGGCACAATGCCCGGTCTTAACCGTGCGTGGTTAAGGCATCGGTTACTGGTTCTGTTGGCTGTTAGCCTTAATATCTTCGCAGAAGCTGTGTCCTCGGAGGTCCACAATGAAGACTACCGCGAAGAAGAGTGCTAAACGCGCCGCACAAAAGCCCGCTCCGGCTGCTCACAAACAAGCCAGAATCGCCAGCGTCGCTGCCACGATTCGGCGGATTGGCAGTGACTGGGCTCTGCACTGGAACGCCGGAGACCTGGACAAAGTCGTCGCCACTTATTCCGCCGATGCTGTGTATCTTCCATCCCATCATCAGGCCGTCCACGGGCGCGAGGCGATTCGCGAGTATCTGCGCGGGCCGCTCAGCCGGGGCGCAACCGATCTCGCATTTGATGTCACCTACATCAAGCAGCATGGCGGTGTCAGTTGGGACGTGGGTACCTATCGCATGAGCGTGCCGCAAGCTGACGGCACCAATAAGGAGGACCGAGGCAAGTACTTGACCGTGTGGAAGCGCGTGGGCACGAGATGGTTGATAGCGGCCGACGCCTGGTCGAGCGACCTGCCCCTATCACATTGAGAAGCAACCCGGCCGTTGCTTATTAGTGTTGCTACCCGTCACGGCACAGCCTCGGAGGCCATGCTGGGCAGAGAGAAGAGAGTGCTACGTTCCTTGGTGCTTGGAGCCGATCTCGTGCAGGAGATCGTGACGCCACGCAATGTCATCCTGTCCTTCGACGCCCTTTTGTGTTGCGCCGTCAATCACGTCAAGCACTCCCTGGCCTTGGTCCACACGAGCGACAAGTAGGTCAGCTCAAAACCGGGGTAGCCATCGCCATCGCAGCGCGTAGGCAAGAAACTGCCACTGAAAGCTCTGGGAGAATAGGCTATTAGCATGACAAGCGAAGAACGCAAAGAAGCCCTTCTGAAACTGGAACAAACCTACGACCGACTGTGTGCTCAAGCTAAAGACCTGGTTTACCAGATGTCGCGAGAACCTGTCGAATGCGCTCGTAATCAGTTCCGAGATAAGCTTATTTCTATTGATCAGCAAAGAACTAACCTATATGCAGAGATGGATGCCCTATGGAAATCAGAGTGACCCACTACCAGTTTTATTCGGCCTCAACCAAACGGGGAGAAGTGGAGAGGCGTATCTACTGAGCCCAGCGCCAGCCCTCGACCGTACCAAGGGAAGCCATCTTCTTCTGGGCGGAGTCTGCCACAACAATCGCTCTCTCATTCATACGATGGTTCACGCGCGCTCCAATGAAAAACCACTTCCATGTGCGCGGCTTCATGGATCAGGACAAGACCGCCACGCCGTTCGAAATGGTAGTGCTGAACAAGATGAGTCGTTTTCATCTTCCCCAACGATGTTCAAACGAGCCATGAAGGGAAGAAGTTACTTTACGAATAAGCCGACTGATCACGGGTAGTTGACAGCCGGATAGACTCGTGTGACGCAATTGTTCGAGAGCTATAACCGTTCGCTGAACTCAATTCGCGTTAGTCCTCAGTCCTCATTCATTTGGATTTGCTTGCGGAAAGCAAAGTCGAATAAGGGTGAGGGAAGGACATCACGAAATAGCGAGACCACGCGGGCGGTTCCATCAGGCAGATAGCGCAGGCGAGGATACTTCTCCGTCGCCGCCTCTACCACAGTGCGTGCCACGAGATTGGGGTCAACGCCCCGTGCAATTGCCTGTCTGAAAGCCCGTGCTGGATTAGATCGCGCAGAGATGTAGGGTTCGAAAGGCGCCGCTGCCACAGGCGAGTGTTCGACGATGTCGGTTCTGACATAACCTGGTTCGATTACGCTGACCCGAATGCCGAATCCGCGGACCTCATGGTCCAGCGATTCGGAGAAGCCACTCAGAGCATGTTTACTGGCGCAGTACGCCGCTGAAAAAGGCATGGGTAAGAATCCCACCGCGGAGCCGATGTTGATGATCCGACCGCACCGGCGCTTCCTCATGATCGGCAAGACGGCGCGCATCATGCGTACGGCCCCGAAAAAGTTCGTTTCCAACACCGCCCTGATCTCGTCCAGGCTGGTTTCCTCGACTGCGCCTTCCATCCCAACGCCGGCATTGTTCACCAGCACGTCGATGCGTCCGGTCTCGGCCATGACACGATCAACACAAGCTCTCACGGAGTTGTCGTGGCGGACATCCAGTGCCAGCATGGGCAGGGCACCACGACGGTGGTCCCGCGCGGGATGGCGTGACGTGCCATAAACCGTCAGGCCTGCGCTGGCCAGCTGTTGGGCGCACGCTCGGCCTATTCCGGAGCTTGCGCCGGTGACCAGCGCGACACGGCGCTTGGTTTTCACGACGCCTTCTGGAGCAGCGCCGCAACGGAGTCGTGGTCGGGCTCAATGAGGGTGAGGAGAACGGACTGAAGGGGGCTACCTGCAGACGTTGGAGGTTTGCGGGGTACGCCAATTTGAGCGACGGCTGTATCCGCCATGGAGGGTAGCTCCTTGCGAACTTAGATCAGGATGGCTTGGGATGGGGTCTGTGAACAAGTACGACGGTCACAACTGGCTGTTTGTCGAGCCCTAGCTTGCATGGCCTCGGCAGCTTGTAGGTAGGTAGCGACACCGGTTGCGTCGCGAAAGCGCCCGACTCCCAGCACTGGCGCGAATGCGCCCAAGGCCGCTCAGTGAGTTTGTAGGCGTTTTAGTGAGCTCCAGTGAGTTATTCTGGAGAAACTCACTGAGTTAAGCTATTGATAAATAAAGCGTTAACTACATCTCAGTGAGTTAGTGAGTTATTTTTGACCCTAACCACCTTATAGGACTCTAAGCTAATCTCTTATCTTATATATAGCGCCGATGCGCAACCTGCTCACTTTCTCACTGGATTGCGTCTAAGTTTATGTAAGTTGCTGTCCAGCAATGCCTTAGCAGATTTTTGCCCCAAAACTAAACTCACTGGATCCGAAAGTTTCTCACTGACTGCGCCGCGCAGACGCACTAACGCTGCTCATCTTAATTAATTGTTGTCCCGCGGCTGCCGCTACCTTGTGGTCTGCCTGACGCGGCGATCGCTTCTTGGATTCACCAACCACCACCAGGTCGTCCGGTATTCGCCAGAGGTTTGAGTGCGCCACCCGCGACACTCGAAATCCGGTCTTCCGCATCGCTTCGGCCACCTCTTGCGGTTCGTACCGCCTAAAGTTGTCCCAAGCCAGAGTGACGAGTCGTAAACTCTCCGGAGAACCTGCTCAGAGGATTCTCGACCTGTCTCCTCTGGCCGACTCTGACAGTCCCTGCGGTTTTCATTTGTTATTACGCCCTCCATCACATGTGCCCATTCCCGCAGCGCATGCCAATTTGACTGGCGGTCTTGGTGTGGAGGGAGTTGCATTCGCGCACGTTCTCGCCGCTGAATTGAGGATTGGGCAAGATAAGGTGGGTGCAGCCAGCCTCTGACTAATGTTGCAGAGTGACATGAAGGGGTTTCATTTGTCTGCACAATGAATTCCACGGAATGCACAGGAATTGCAGCGGGGGGAAGGACTTGCTCTATGCTTGTAGGTGTCCTCTACAATCCCTGTGCAGAGGAGAGCACATACCAGATACAAGGTAGCGCAATCGCGATTCGATGTCAGTGACTGCGGTCACGCAGCGACGGGTCAACTTGCGGTGCTTGTCTGGAGGGAGTTGCAATCGCGGGGTTCGTTGCCGAAGAATTGACGAGTCCACAGGGGAGACCCCAATGCCTGATACCGCCATCTTCAGCGCAGAACTGTTCGAGTTCCTGCGTCAACTGAAACGTCACAACAATCGGACATGGTTCGCCAAGAACAAGGCACGGTACCACGAGTTGGTCGTCGAACCCGCTCTGCTGTTCATCAACAGTTTCGCCCCTCACCTCTACAAATTGAGCCCGTTCTTTCTCGCTAACGCCCGACCTACACGTGGGTCTCTGTTTCGCATTTACCGTGACATCAGGTTCGCCGCCGACAAGCGTCCCTTCAAGACGCACGTGGGAATTCATTTTCATCACGCCAACGGCAAGGATGCCCACGCGCCTGTGTTTTACCTTCACTTCGAACCCGAAAATTGCTTCGCGGCAGCAGGAATCTGGCACCCAGACAATCCCTCCCTGACCCGAGTACGAACGGCCATCGTGCGGGAGCCCGAGCGATGGGCGGCGATCCGCAAGAAACTGGAGTTGGAAGGCGGCAGTTTGGCGAGACCGCCTCGCGGATTCGATCCCGACCATCGCTTCATCGGTGATCTGAAGATGAAGGATTTTGTTACATCGATTGCGTTCAGCGAGGAGGAAGTGTGCGGTCAGAAATTCCTTCGGGATTTTGCCGCTACCTGTCGCAAGATGTCTCCGTTGGTGGAGTTCACGACGAGGGCGTTGGGGCAGAAATATTGACGGGTGGACGAGGCATGCCCGACACCGCACTGTTGGCATCAATCGCCTGAGAGATGATGAGCAGCAACACCGTTGAGGTGGAAGGAAGCCCCGTGTCCGTCAGCCGCAGGAGCAAACGCTCACCATGCGACACCTCCGCCGATTCTGGCCGACATATCCACAGGGAATTCGACGCATGTGCATATCAAAATTACTTATGCCGAGAAGCCGAGCCGCTGGGGGCAACTGGCACGTGGGGGGCATCAGGTTGTTCAGTTCAATGAGAGGGAAACAAGCTGATTCGTTGCGGTGGGGGTCGAGGGGGACGTGGGGGTTTATAGGGGCGGCACCGAGAATAATCGCGGTGCCCCTCGCAATCACTGGCTACTGTTCTTCTTAAGTTCCTTCAATGCCGCCGCTTCCTTTAGGCGTTGTTCGCGTTCCATGGAGTCAAATTCGCGGGAGAGATTCTCGACTGAGCCTTGCTCTCTGCTCACTCGTCGCAAGAAGAAACCGAACAGTGCCAGAACCACGATGACCCCAAGTACAATCGCAACCGTCAGATTGTTCACGTGACCACTCCGTCTCTGCTGTTTCTGTTCTCAGTATCGTCTAGAAGGATAGATTACGCACCAGCGGCATATACCCGATCTCCGCGCAGTGAGCCGAGTATTCGGAGACACTCCGACTTGACACACTGTTCGCCAAGTAGCAACCGAGGCAGCGATTCGCAAAAAACTTGTGCTGGAAGGTGACAGTCTGGCGAAGACCGTTGGGGCGCGTCGGTTCTGCCCGTGGAGTCAGTCTGTTCCACCGACACTGGTACCCATTAAACCTCTGGTCACCGAATCCTCAACAGTGGCACAATTGCTGCTCACGCTGGCAAATGAAAACTCCAGCGGGTTGTGTGGCCTTTCGGGGAGACAGCAACCGTTCGAATCTGGGAGGGTGTGATGGCAAATCGGAAAGCGGCAGCTAAGAAGACTGCAAAAACAAAGAAGCACAGCGCAACAGCTAAGAAGACTGCAAAGACGAAAAAGCCCAAGGCGGCACCAAGAAAGGCGGTAAAAACGAAACAGCACAGAGCACCAGCGAAGAAAGGGTTCAGAACACGAAAATTGAGTGCAACAGGTCAAAAGGCCGCGCAAACCAAGAAACCGAAAGCGGCGGGGCGGAAGGCGGCAGAGACCAAGAAGCTGAAGCAGGAAGCGATCATAGCTGCACCGCCAAATCCTCAAGAGCAAACGCCGCAACAGCCAGCCCCTCAAGAGTCAACCCCGAGCGGTGATGCGACAGGCAAGCCGCCTACGCTGTAGAAGGTTGGCGGCACGGGTCTGATCGAGACGGGTTGCTTCCGCAGTTTCTCAATCCCACCGCTGTGACCGCAGGAACGTCAAGTGGCGGCAGTCGAGGGGTGGATTTTGGGGGTGGTCTGACAACGTCCAGCGTTCGGTTTCACAGAGGCGTCTCCTGACACACAGTAATGCGGTAACGGGGGTTTCCCCGCTGGCAGTCGGTTATTCCCTCAGCCGAGTCGAGCCTCCTCGATCTCAAGCAGTGAGCTACCTTGGTTGAATAACTTGCATGAGCCGCTGAAAAGCGCCACTTTCTATGAAGTAAGTGCTGCCACCGAGCAACGTGATGCAGCCGCCCCATCCCGGGTGACCCTCAGTAACCAGCATGATGTAATCGAGGTTCACGTGGATAACCTCGGTTCCATCTCCGATGGCGGTTCGATATTCGCTCGGATCGAGCTTGAACATACGCATAGAAGACTTTTCCTAATATTCCCGCAGAAATCACACCGCTCTTTCCGCCGTCCGCTCGTAGCACTCCCAAAGAGCAATGAGGTCTGAAAAGCTGCACGGATGATCTGTGACGCCTGCGGCCATCGCTGGAGTCATACGCAGTGTACGGTGAATCTTGATGAAGTTGTAGGCGAAATAATTGATCGCAACCGCAGCCGCTTGGTTCTTCAGCTTGCGCGAGAAACTGCCGCTGGAGCCAGAGGAACGTCAACTGGGGAACGTAGAAACCAACGGGTTCGTGGAAGTGGTCGCTGATGGGGACGTGACGATCTATGGGGCCGGTCGGTGGGTCGGTACCGGGGGAGAACTCGTCCAACTCTCGACGAGTCGCTAATCGTGACGAAAAATAGAGATGGCCACCACAGGAGGGTGGCCACTTCGATTCAGCGTTGCGGGGCTGGTCACTTCTTTATTGGTGATGTTTGACTTGCTACACACTGCCATTGGCCGTCGGCCAACTTCACCCACGTGTCCGTCCAACGCTCATGAACATCGAACGGCTTGCCCGGTCTGGTGCCCTTGCCGTTGTAGACTCCTGTCGCGATGGCGGTATCCCCGAAGGCGGTTACCTTAACATCGGTATTCTCGGCGCTTTCCCATTTGGTGTTTTTGTATTCTGCAAGCGTCTCCGACTTGCCAGTGAGTTTGCCGTCACTCGACGTGTTCGCGAACTTGTCAGCCAGCAACGGGACGCCAGCCCAGCCTCAACTGTGGACCTCTATGCAGACTTTGTTATCTGTCCAACCCAACCTTTTCGAGCAGGGTCAGTTCAAAAGGCGAAGGTAAAAAGCGCAACTCACAGGCGTTACGTAAAGCTGACGGAATAAGGCTGCGGATTACGGTATGAGAAATCGCCACTTTCAATCCGAGGGTCACATTCCGGTTCGGGGATAGCGCACGCATTGGTCTGCTGTCGCCAAAAATGTGATCCTTATCGCGTCAAGTCGAGCTAGCAAACGGGGGCGTCTCGGAGGCCGCCCGGTATAAGATGCCGTATGAAACGAATCAGCGCTTTCTGCCGACCGCCAAGTGCGCTGCTGCTAGCCTTGCTATTCTTCCCGGGTTGCAACGCACTCAATCCCTTCTGCGGAAGTGCTCGGCCAGCCCCAATTATTGGGTCTCTTTCTGCCACCACGATTACGTTCGCTGAAGTGCAGCAGGGCTTTCTTCTCACCGTGAACGGTAGCCAGTTTGTTTCGTCTTCTGTCGTGGTCATCAACGGTACGAAGCTAAGCACTACGGTCATGAGCAGTCAACAGTTGCAAGTCACGATCACGACCGCCTTGATTTCCGCTCCTGGAACAGCAAGTGTGACGGTCAATACGCCGAGTGGGAACTCAGGCGATCTTGCCTGCACGAGCGGTGGAACCAGCAGCGCCCTCATCTTGACTATCACTTAAAGAAAAGCAACAGCGAAGTGGGAGATTAACCCTGAAAGCCGGGCGTCTCACAGTCCCCGCCTCGTCAAACACCAGAGCTACCGTCCTTGGTCAGCGCAATTACTTCTGGATAGTTTCGTGAGAAATCCCCAAGTCGCAGGTAATCCGGTCTGAACCGCCCGTTCTGGTTAGGCTACGAGATGGCCTATTATCGCCAATGGAGGCTCTGCTTCCCATTGGCCCGTCGCTCGGAACCAAGCGTATGAGGAGACCGCCGACTAGAAACGCTCCAACGAAAACGGACGAAAGCCATGTCGGTGGCCGATGCGGGGCACATCCGTTGTCCTGGCGGTTGTCACAATTCTGGACCTGCCACTTCTAGACCAGCGTGTTGAGGGATGCCGACAACGCATCGGGGCTGCAGGCGAGTCCGTGCTTAGAAGCTCAGCATGATCTCAGACTTGTTTTTCGGAATCGTCAGTGCGATGCCGCGTTGTTGATTGGCCGCGACGGTTGCGTCCTGGTTGACGGCACTCATTGGTATGGTGCGCTGCGTCTCGCCCTGCTGCAGCCGCAGAGAGTCAACCGTCAACACGTAGTGACTGGACTCCAGACGATCACCATTATTCAGGATCACTGCTGTCCGGTTAAAAGTCGAACAGAATCAGTTGGTTGGCGTTTTCGGCGAAATTGGCGTCCTCTTCGATGCTCTGAAGCACGCATAAAATGGGCGTTTTCTCGAAAAGCGTGAGGCTGAGAATCTGTAGAATCTGGTACAGGCTGGCCTCCAGTCCCAACCGCTTGCGCACGATCGCTACCAGCACATAGACTGACACCGCAATCCAGATCTGGGTCTTCACCGCGTTCTCACTGGTGCCGTAAAAAGCCTTGATTCGCAGGTGCTGTTTGATCCATTTGAAGAACAGTTCCACCTGCCAACGTTGTTTGTAGATTTGCGCGATGGTCAGCGCGGGAAGCGTGAAGTTGTTGGTCAGAAACTTCAGCCGCTTGCCGTTTTCAGCATCGCAGTAGCTCACCTTTCGTAACGCGTCTGGGTACACTGAGGCCGACTCGAAGGACGACAGAATCACGGTCTGGTCCGAGCATACGCCGGTGCTCTTGTCCACCGGATGCGAGTAGCGCCGCTGCATCTGCAGGTTCGATTTCGTGCGCACGACAAAGAAGGCCGAGCTGAGGGTAAAGACGAAGAGCCTCTGAAAATCAATGTAGGCCCGGTCCATCACATAGAAGGCCCCGGCCTCCGGCATGATCTCGTCGAGGAGGTTCACATCATGCACGGCCCCGCTGGTGACGCGGATAAACGTGGGAATGTTGCCGTGCAGGTCCAGCAGGGTATGCATTTTGACAGCGGCTTTGCGCCGCCGGAACCGGGCCCAGGGAAACAGCGCCAGACACAGATCGATGGTCGTCGAATCCAGGGCATACAGGCTCTGCTCCAGAGCGACGCCCATAGGCTCTCGGACATACAGTCCGCGTGCGGTGGCAATCAGCCTCTGCGCGAAGTCGGTGAAGATGCGCCAGTCCCGCGATTCGTTCGCCTCCGCCAGCGTCGAGCGCGCCACCTTGCCACGGAATCCCAGGTGATACAGCTTGCCCTGCAACGAACCCAAACAGGCTTCGATGTCGCGCAGGCTTTCGCGATAAGTCAACTGGGCGAAGGCCATTGCCAAATACTGATCCCAGCAGGTTAAGCTTCGCAGTCGGAGATCGCCGTAATAGCGTGCGACGCAACGACGGAACTCCCGGTCGGGAAGGAAGCTGATCAATTGCGAGAAGACGGTGCGGCCCTGATTCATGAGCCATTGTCCGCTCTCCTCAAATTCAAATCGCGGCAAGCCAGAAATGGCTTCAACCTATTGCGCAGCTACTACTTACAGCCCGCACCCTGTAGCTTAACCGGACAGCAGTGCGGATGTTTATATTCCGTCGGGTACGGCTCGGCGGCCTCACCCATTGGCTGCGGGCCTGCGAAGGTAAGCGATCAGCAAAGTTACCGCAAGCAGGAACACGAGAAACACAGCGGGACGGTGGAGCACGGCCGCGTGGATAACGATGTGTCCCACCAGCGATACGGAGAGCACCACAGCTCCGTAGAAAGCTCGTCGCGGAAGGAAAAGTGCCACGGCGCTGCCAACCTCCAGGACTCCGAGGAAGTAACGAAGCCATTGCCCCGACCCAACCTGAGCGAAGAAATTGACCATTTCGGCGGCGCCGAAGAGTTTGGAAGCTCCAGCGAAAAGAAACAGGCAGCCGGTCAGAACCTGCAAAACCAAAACGACGATGGTCAAAACCTTGCTCGATGAAGTCGAGATCACGGTGAGTTCTCCCTCCTTGGCTATCCTATGGCATGTCTATCAGCCGATGTCGGTGGAAGGGATTTCCGCCACGCTCGCGGATCAGTACCGGGAAACGCCCTAGCGACCGTTATTCGTTGAGGGCTCGCTTCGCTCTCGAGATCACGACCTGTATGCCGACTAAAAGGGGACCTGTTTCGATCTGCTGGTTGACCTGTAGCATGAACACATATGCAAATCGCTCAGGCGCAGAAAGACGTTCGCGATACCTTTCTCGGTGGCTTCGCCGGTCAGCTTGTCTCGGCTGTGTTGTGGGGCATTTCGGCAGCAGGGTGCACATGGCATTCCCTTCGTTTGGGAGAGCTGATCCTTGTGCTAGGGGGATTCCTCATCTTCCCAATGACCCAATTCGTATTGCGGAGCATAGGGCACACTTACGCGCTTCCGAAGGGGCACCCTATGAATGCGCTTGGCATACAGGTTGCCTTCACCTTGCCGCTCACTCTGCCTTTGGTGATCGGGATTGCGGCCCTTCGGCCTGGTTGGTTTTACCCAGCTTTCATGATCGTGCTCGGAGCCCATTACCTGCCTTTCGTATTTATGTATGGCATGTGGCAGTTTGCTAGTCTGTGCGCAATCTTGGTCGCCAGTGGTACCGCAATTGCCATGTACCTGCCGAAACCCGTCAGCCTAGGCGCTTGGCTCACCGCAGCGCTGCTGTTTGTGTATGCCTTGATCGGTCGCTACGTTTCACGGCGAGACCTCAAGGTTGAGTCCTCATAAACGCCGCAGCATCGAGGGATCCTCGCCCGGCACCAGCTTCCGGATTCCCGCCGCCATGCCGGTCGGGTCGAGGACTGGCGCGGTATTCCGAAGGTCGAGCCTAGCCGTTGCTCCCCGTTTCCTCTGGGAGTGCCTCAGTAGCCAAACCGTGAATCCGTTTCCAGCCCCCGCCACATCGCACCCAGCGTGCAGATTTCCCGCACTGGGCGCACCTGTTTGCTTAGTGCCAAGAGTTATGTGGCTTATCGTGTTGGGGCGACTTTCGCGCCTGACCATCGACGGAGCTGGTAGTTGTTAAACAAACCCAGCCGGTCATGTAGCCATTCGCTACTCCACCGCGTCCAACCGAAGCCTTTGCGGCCCCGGGCACGCATCAAATGCCGCCGTACCTTCTCCTCTACCCAGCGTTTGACCACTCCGAAACAAATACTCGAATGGCCGACCCGAAAGTAGTTCACCCAACCGCGCAGAACCGGATTGATTTTCGCAATCACGGTCTCGACGGGCCAGCTGACGTGCTTTCGGAAGATCTCCCTGAGCCTTTCAAACAGCGCTATCCGCTTCTTCAGCTTGGGTGCATAGTAGGGTCGCCACTTCCGCTGAAGGCTCAGTACACGCCGATATTCAAAACCCAGGAAAGTGAAGCTCTCTCCCTTCTTCAGATCCACCATCCGACTCTTGTCCTCGTTGATCTCCACGCGGAGCTTCGCAAACTCCTCGCGCAGCCGTCTGTCTATCGCCTTCACCAGCCAGTCACTCCGCCGTTCAGCGTCGACCAAGATCACCAGGTCGTCCGCAAAACGTGCATACTGGACGTTGGTTGACTTGCCCCTTCGCGTGGTATCCACCGCTCTCTCCAGCATCCGGTCTACCTCATTCAGATAGAGGTTACTGAGCAACGGTGAAATCACACCGCCTTGGGGAACGCCTTTCTTCCC
>Ga0097691_1001942_pt1 | contig 14458 bp, 10 predicted proteins | sample NGESurdeep072012_8_FD_72858 | JGI IMG/M metagenome (GOLD analysis project Ga0097691, IMG submission 72858) | Arctic peat soil microbial communities from Barrow, Alaska - NGEE Surface sample 210-1 deep-072012 | ecosystem: Environmental > Terrestrial > Soil > Wetlands > Peat ...
AGAGCGAGAGCACCGAAGCCGGTAGGCTCTTTTTCAATTGGCGGCGCCCGGTCCGGCGATACAAACGGCAACGGTAGCCCTGCCCCGGAATCTGCCGGTGTGGGGCATCACTCGCCCGGCCCAATACCCAGTTCTTCGAAACGGTTCGGCCGGAATACCGTCGGCCAGTTTGCCGCGGCAACTGGGGCACGCGAACGCAGCCATACAAGGGGTTCGTTGTCGTGACGATAGAGACTCTAAGCGAGTGCTCGCAGCGCAGTGGGGGCACTCCACCCTCGTATAGAACTCCAGACTATGCCCGCATTCGTCACAACGCTCCCCGAGCAGGGAGGCACCCGTCCCCGGTTCGACGTTCCGATGCCGGCAGTACGCGCAGCACACTATCACAGTGCATTTGGTTTTTGACTGAGTTCTCGGCGCAGTGTATACTGAACAGGACCCGGGAGTCCGAAATTAAAATTCCGGGTTGCCGGAATGAGCTACTCATTATCAAAAATCCGCTGGCGCCGCGTCCTCGGCGCTGCGTTTGCAGTCATTGCGCTGAGTTTCCTTATTCCGATTGTCATCATTACTGTCTACGCGTTTGTCTTGGCTTTTCAGGCTCGGGGCGCTCCCGACCAAACTGCCATTAATCATTTTGCCGCGAGCGTCAGTCCCAAATTGATGCCGTGGCTTGAGATGGTCCTGACGTTGCTTTTGGCCTTCAGGGTTGCTCGAAGAACTGAGGGGGCCAGTATTATCAGTGGTCTCATCGTAGGTATTCTGGCCGGTCTGTTGAGTTTGGCGGTCACCTTGGCCTTTGAGGGGCGGCTTGGTTTGCATAACTCGCTGTTCCTTCTGATCGTTGTGGCGCTGGGGTGGCTCGGGGGCTTCATCGGGCAAAAAACGGTAACCTTCGCGCGCCGCAAAGACCCTCGTGGATAGCAATGCAAATTTGAACGCGTCCTCATGGGACCAGACTGCTTTGGCGCGAGGGGACTCAAAATGGAGGAGCCTGGAAGTGAACCAGGCCCCTTCTGCCAATTCTCTCGGCACCTGGCGCGGCGCTCGGGTCGCATCCCTGGGCAGTTCGACTCTGTCCGGGCGCACCATAAAAAAATCAATAACTTACGGGCAAACGCTCCAGCGAAATTGAGTACCCTGGGAGCGAATCTGGGTGGGCAGTTGGGTGGGCGGTTGATCTTCTGGCCACCGCCCAGAAGATCGGGCTCCGCCAGAAGCCGCGCCGGCGCTATAGGCCGGAATAGTACTGCCGCAGGACATGCGCGACCATGACGGCATTGTCCGGCGGAAAGCTCTCTAGCGCCCAGCCACTACCCGCGCGGAGCGCGGATCGGCATGGAGTGGACCCGCTTCCCCGTGGCGTCGAACACCGCGTTCGCGATCGCCGGCGCGATGGCGATGATGGGAGTCTCTCCCGCCCCCGCCGATTCGAGATCCTTGCGGTCCAGCAGGATCACGTCCAGTTTGGGAACGTCACGGAATCGCGGCACGCGGTACGTCGCGAATCGCGCGTTGGTGAGCTTGCCGTCCTGAAACAGGATCTCCTCCCGCAGTGCCGGGCCGACGCCCATCATGACACATCCTTCCACCTGAGACCGCAGGTTGGCCGGATTCAGGATGGCCCCGCACTCGAAGGCCTGGACCACCTCGATCAACCGCGGTGCGCCGCTGGCGCGATCCACCTCCACCTCGCAGCAGGCCGCCACCACCGAATTCTTTTCGGTCCCGCAGGCGAGGCCGATGCCGGTTCCCGGACGCCGCTTCTTGCGCCGCTCCACCCAGCCGAATCGTTGGGTGGCGGCGTTCAGCACGTTTCTAATTCTCTCGTTGTCGAGGTGAGAGAGCCGGAACTCCAGGGGATCTTTGCCCGCCGCTTCGGCCAGTTCGTCGGTGAACGCCTCCCGCGCGAAGTTGTTGGCCGTGGCTGCCAGAACCCGGTACGAGGACTGCCGCAGCGGCGGATCGGATGCGACGAACCTGGCCCGCGTATTGGGGATGCGATACGGGGTGTCCAGCGCCGACGCTCCGGAGTTGTAGTTCGTGAAATCCCAGGCCGAGATGGCATTGCCCGCGTCCAGGCCGGCCTCGATTTCAATCAGCGCGGCGGGGCGGAAATAGGCCCACGTGAACTCTTCCGCGCGCGTCCACTGCACCGCCACCGGGTGCGCCGTCTCCTTGGCGAGGCGGGCCGCCTCGGTAGCCGCCTCTCCGGTGTGTTTGCCTCCGAAGCCTCCGCCGAAGTGAGGCACAACGACGCGCACCCGATCTGGCGCGACGCCGAACGTCCCGGCGAGTTGCTGGCGGACGCTCGCCGGATTGCTGGTACCGGTCCAGACCGTGAGCCGGCCGTCCTGCCACTCCGCCACCGCGGCGCGCGGCTCCATGGGGGCGTGCTGCACATAAGGCACCTGGTACGATGCCTTCAACCTGGTGCGCGCCTCGGCCAACCCCTTCTCCACCGAGCCACGGCCCGGCGCCTGGGGGCGTTCCTGCGGCTTGGCATGCTGCTTCAGGTAGCCGAAGAGATCGTCGCTCGATGGCTGCTCGACGGTCTTCCACCGGGCTGTGGTGGAGATCGCCGCCAAGGCCTTTCGGGCGGCGAACGTGGTGGGCGCGGCGCAGGCGACGAAATCGCCCTCACGCACCGCCGTCACGCCCGGCATCTTCCGCGCCTCCGAAAGGTCTACGCTGCCCAGTGCCGCCCCGTAGGACGGCGCGCGCAGCACGCGGCCGTAGAGCATGCCCGGCCGCACGATGTCGCTGGGGAAGCGATGCGCGCCGGTGACAAGCTCGCGAATGTCCAACCGGACTTGGGGCTTTCCCAAGAGCTGCCAGTCCTTGGCCGGGGTGACCGTGGTGTTGGCCGGCAACGCCTCTTTGTAGGCCGCGGCGAGTTCGGGCGAACGGGCCAGATCGGCGTAGCCGTACTTCTTACCGGCGTACTGGACAGCGCCATCGCGTACTTCAAGCCGCGCGGCGGCATCCACGGGGAACTGCTGGCCGAACTGCCGGCCGGCCGTGGCCAGCAGCAGTTCGCGCGCGGTGGCAGCCGCCCGGCGTACCAGGGGGGCGGTACGCGGTGTGGTTGTGCTGCCGGAGGTGCCGCCGTCGTTGGGCGTCTGGTCCGTGTCGCCCATCACCATGCGCACGCGGTCGAGGGGCACTCGCAGTTCTTCCGCCGCGGCCATCGCCAACTCGGTGAGCGCGCCCTGCCCTTCCTCGACCTTCCCGCTCAGCACGGTGATGAATCCGTCTTCTCCGACGTGCAGCCTGGTTTCAAGGGTTCCGGCTCCGCCTCCCCTCTGGGCATCCGAGATGGGCGCCGTCGCCACGATTAGCAGACCTGCGCCGGCGATCTCCAGAAACTCCCTGCGGTTCACAGTGGACTGGTTCACATTGGACATCGCCGCCTCCTATCCTTTCTTTCCCGTGGCTGCCGCGGCGCGCCGCACAGCGGCCATGATCCGCTGGTAGTCGGAACAGCGGCACAGGTGTCCGTTCAGGCCATCGACGATCTGCGCGTCCGTCGGCTTGGGGTGGTTTTCGAGCAGCGCCACGGTTTGGAGCACCATGCCCGGAGTGCAGTAGCCGCACTGCACGGCGCCTTCGTCGAGGAACGCCTGTTGAACCGGGTGCAGCGTCCCGCCCTCGGCGAGACCTTCGATGGTGACGATCTTGCGGCCCTCGGCCGCGCGCACCGCCGTCACGCAGGAGACTGTCGGCTTGCCGTCGAGAAGCACGGTGCACGATCCGCACTGGCCTTCGCCGCAACCGTATTTCGTTCCGGTCAATCCCAAGTCTTCGCGCAGCACCTCCAGGAGGGGCCGCTCCGGCTCCGTATCCACGCTACGCGCCTTTCCATTGACCGACAACCGGATGGTCGCCATGTGGTTGAGACCTCCTCTTATCGCTTCTACCGGCGGCACACCGATCGGGGCATGCCGCCTCTTGAATTATAAGGCGATTTGCGGCGGAAAGCGGAATAACAGACCTGAAATTGTAGTGTGATTCCGACGAAGGGCACCAAGCGGCCTACAGCGTGTTCGCTCCCGCCTGAGTCCTCGTGGGTGAGCCGGAATCGCCGCCGATCAATTCGCTCCCTTTTTGTCCGCGGGCGTCCGCAAGGGGTACCCGACCGTCTGCGAGAGCATGATTTTCTGTTCCGGCCGCAGGTGCAGCGCCTTGGCCAGCGCGTCGCGGTCCACCATGGCTCGGATCACGGTGGAGAAGCCTTCCGAGGCGCAGAACAGGTACACGTTCTGTCCGATCGAGCCGGTTTCCGCGGCTGAGTACAGCGTTTTGGTCAGGTCCGGCATTTCGGCCATCTTGGCATAGTCGGCCACGTACACCAGGTTCAGGGGAGCTTGCGCCACGAATGGTTGCAGACCCGTGGCTGCACGCAGGTCGCCGGGAACCACCAGGTCCAGGCGGTGGCCCTTGGCGTTGTAGAGGTACACTCCTTCCGCCAGTGCGACATAGACATCGATGGTTTGCCGGTTGTTTGCGGAGGGCGCCGTGCGCCTCCCGTCGGGCCGGTTCACGCCGTACGCGGCCCAGAGCAGGTTCGAGAGCGCCTGCGGCGACAATTTCCCGGTGCTGAACTCCCTCCCGCTCTGGCGCGCGTTGAGGGCCTGCATCAGCGGCATGCCCCCGGTGCTGTTCGGTTTGGGAAGTGGGATGGTAGCCGGCGTTTCGGCCCAGGCGGCGCTCGCCAGCAGAACCAGAACAATGGCCTTTTTCATAAAGGATACCGTCATCCGAATTCTACACCTTGCCGCCGGGAGTAGCTCCGAGCCGGCCGCCCTCAGCGAATCAGCCGCACCAACCCGTAACACACCAGGCAGATCCAGAAATCTACGGCCAATCCCCAATCGATCTGGTAAAGTTGGTGTTGCGCGCGCGCCGGGAGGAACCGCTCCACGCCGAAGTAAATGGCATTCCCCGCCAGCACGGCGACCAGGGACTGCCAGAACCTGCGCTTCCTCAACCGTTCCACGGCCGGTCGCCCGGCCTCCCCGTGCGTACGAATCCAGCACTTTCGTTTGGACATCCTAGCCGGAAATTCAGCATACTCCCAATCACCTCCGCTGGTCTGTTTGTTTTGTGCACCGAGCTTGATCCAGCAGGCTCTCATCAGGATCCCTCTCTCACGCTACCGCATCGAGAGGCAAAGCGAACACCGCGGGGATGAACAATTGGCAGTTGCCATGGGAACACCGTGCGGTGCCTGCTCAGGGATTTCGCTTGGGTGCCGGAGGCGGCGAGACCGGCGGCGGTCCACCCCAATCGGCATCGCTCAAATGCCACCCGCCACCGAGGGCTTGGTAGAGCTGAACGATTACCAGCCGGCGGTCGAGTTCCGTCTGCGCCAGGGCGTTTTCGGCGGGAACCAGTTGTTGCTGCGCCTCCAGAACCTCGAAATAGCCGGACTTACCAGCCATGTAACGTTGTTGAGAGACTTCCACGGCGGTTTGAAATGCTTTGACAGCTTCCATCTGGCGGTCCCGGACGGTCTCCAGTTTCTCGCGCGTGATGAGCGCGTTCGACACATCGCGAAACGCGGCCAGTGCAGCCTGTTCGTACTCGATGCGCGCCTGCTCCCAGGCCGCCACCGCCTGAAGCTTTTGCGCCCGCAGCCCGCGGCCTTCCCAGATGGGTCCGGCGAGGCTCGCCGCCGCGCTCCACACGTTCATCCGCCCGGACGTGAAGTCGGCCAGCGGGCTGCTCACCCGGCCTAGCAGCGTCGTCAGCCCGATCTTGGGTAAGAACGCCGCCATGGCGATGCCGATTTTCGCGTTCGCCGCGCGTACCGCCAGTTCGGCCTGTAGAATGTCTGGCCGCCGCTCCAATAGCTCCGACGGCAGGCCGGCGGGCACTGCGGGAGGAATGGCCTGCTCCAGCAGTGTGCCCGGGTGCGGAATCGGCCCCGGCGCCGATCCCAGCAGCAGGTGAATCTCGTTCTCCTGGATCGCGATCCGGCGCTCCAGTTCGGGGATCGTGGCCGCCGTCACGGCCAGCGCCCCCTCCGCGCGCGCCGTCTCCAGCCGCGATGCCGTGCCGCCTTCCAGGCGCTCCTGAAAAATCCGCCGGCTCCCCTCAAACGCCTGCACGTTGCGCCGCGCGATCTCCAGCCGAAGATCCAGTTCCAGCAACTCGAAGTAAGCCTGGGCCACGCTGCTCACCAGCGACAGCAGCACCCCGCGGCGCCCTTGATCGCTCGCCAGATAGTTGGCGAGAGCGACTTCGTTCAAACGGCGAATCCGCCCCCAAACGTCGGCCTCCCAGGCTGCCGCCAGCCCCACGGCGAACGTGCCGCGCCGCGCGCCGTTCGATGGCGCCGGGTTGCCCAGCGATTCATTCTTGCCCTGGCTGATCCCCACCTCATATCCCACGTTGGGCATGTACTCGGCGTGCGCTTGCACCGTAAGTTGCCGCGCCTGTTCCACCCTCTTCACGGCAATCCGCAAGTCGTTGTTGTTCCCGAGCGCCGTCTTGACGAGTCCGCGCAAGGTCTCGTCCTGGAATACCTCCCACCAGGGCAGATCGGCCAGCGAGGCCGCTTCCGCGGCGGCCTGTCCGCGGTTCACCGCCGGCGCAGTCACCACCGTACGCTGGTACCGCGGTCCAACCAGGCACCCGGTAAGGAGACAGACTGAGCCGGCAACGAGGGGGCGAACCATGTTCCGCATCTCAGTGCCCTCCTTCCGCCGGGCCCGCTTTGTGGCGCCCGCCCAACCTCCCGGTGAGGTAGAAAGTAACAGGGATGAGCAGCACGGCGATCCCGGTGGCGGCCGACATGCCGCCGATCACGCAACTGCCCACCACTCGCCGCGCGATGGCGCCGGCGCCAGATGCCATCCACAACGGGACACAGCCCAGGATGAATGCAAAGCTGGTCATCAGGATGGGACGCAGGCGTAACTTGGCCGCCTCCAGCGCCGCATCCGTCAGCGCCATGCCACCCTCATAGCGCACCTTGGCGAACTCGACAATCAGGATCGCGTTCTTGGCCGCCAGTCCAATCAACATGACCAGCCCGATCTGCGCGTAGACGTCGTTGGTGATGTTGCGCAGATACAGCGTCGCCAGCGCCCCGGCCACCGCCACCGGCGTCCCCAGCAGCACGCTCACCGGCAGGATCCAGCTCTCGTATAGCGCCGCCAGAATCAGAAACACAAACACCAGCGACATGCCGAACACCACCATCGGCGACAGCCCCTTCTGCGCCACCTGCTCCTGGTAAGACATGCCCGCGTAATCGAAGCCCATCTCGCCGGGCATCGTCTGCCCAAAAGTCTCTTCCAGCGCCTTCATCGCCTGCCCGGAACTGTAGCCCGGCGCGGCGCTGCCGAAGATCTGGGCGCACCGGTAGAGGTTGTAGCGTTGCGTGAACTCGGGGCCGGTAATCCTTCGCATGCTGGTCAGTGCGGAGAGCGGCACCATGGCGCCCTGGTTGTTCCGCACGTAGAACTGGCCGACGTTCTCCGCGCGCGTTCGCTGCTCCCCTTCCGCCTCGACGTAGACACGCCATTGGCGGCCGAAGCGGTTGAAGTAGTTGACGAAGGCGCCGCCCATGTATGCCTGCAGCGTCTGGTAGAGGTCGCTCAGAGCAACGCCTTGCGCAATCGTTTTGTCGCGGTCCACATCGACAAATACCTGCGGAATGGTGGGCAGCAACGTAGTCGTCAGGGTGCCCAGTTCCCGGCGCTTTCGGGCCGCCTGCAGGAACCGCTGCAGGTTCGCGTCCAGGAACGTCAGGTCTTTGCCCGAGCGGTCTTCCAGGATGAACGTGAACCCGCCCGAGGCCCCAACGCCCGGAATGGCCGGCGGCGTGATCGAAAATGCAATGGCTTCCGGCATGGCGCCCAGCCGCCGGTTGAGGCCCCGCACCAGCTCCGTTACCTGGTCTTCTTTGGACTTGCGTTCGTCCCAAAGCTTCAGCTTGATGAAGAAGGCACCCGAGTAGGTGTTGGGAACTCCGCTGAGGAAATTGATTCCGGATACGCTGGTGTAAGTCTCCACCGCGGGAAGTGCCTTGACGACGTCCTCGATCTTGCGGATGACGACATCAGTGCGCTGCAAGGACGCGGCGTTCGGCAATTGGACGGAGAGCAGAAAATAGCCCTGGTCCTCTTCCGGCAGGAAGCCCGTGGGGATGTGCGTGCCGAACCAGCCGGCCGCCAGCGCACAGCCTGCCAGCAGCACCATGGCCAGCGCAGACTTGCGGATCAGCGCCGCGCAGGTGGCAACGTAACCGTTTCTGCCGCGTTCGAATGCCCGGTTGAACAAGCGGAAGAACGCCGCCAGCGGCCCTCTGCTCTCTCGCTTGTGCCGCAGCAGAAGGGCCGCCAGCGCCGGGCTGAGCGTCAATGCGTTGAAGGCCGAGATCAGCACTGAAATCGCCACCGTCACCGCGAACTGCTGGTAGAGCCGCCCTGTAATGCCCGGAACGAATACCGTGGGGACGAAAACCGCCGCCAGGATGATGGCAATGCCGATCACCGGTGCCGACACCTCTTCCATCGCTTTGAACGCCGCCTCTTTCGGTGCCAGCCCTTCCTCGATGTGACGCTGCACGGCCTCCACCACCACGATGGCGTCATCCACTACCAGCCCGATTGCCAGCACCAGTCCGAACAACGAAAGCGTGTTGATGGAGAACCCGAACAGCGGGAATATGGCGAATGTCCCCACCAGCGAGACCGGCACGGCCAACAGCGGAATCAGCGTGGCGCGCCAATCTTGCAGGAACAGGTACGTCACCAGCGCCACCAGCAGCAGCGCTTCCCCCAGCGTCACCGCAATCTCGCTGATGCCTTCATTCACGGGCGCCGTCGTATCCAGCGAAACCAGGTAATCCACGTCGTCGGGAAAGCTCTGCTTCAGCCGCGCCATCACGTTGCGCACGTTCCGCGCCGCGTCCAGCGCATTCGAGCCTGGCAGCTGGAAAACCGGGATCACCGCCGCCGGGTGCCCGTTCACGCGGCCTTTGATGTTGTAGCTCTCGGCGCCCAGTTCCACGCGCGCCACATCCCGCAGGCGCAGCACGGAGCCGTCACGGTTCGCCCGGATCACCACCTGCTCGAACTCTTCCGGAGCGATCAGCCGCCCCTGCGCGCGCACCGTGTAGGTGAATTCCTGGCCCGCGGGGACCGGCTCGCCGCCAATCTGACCCGCCGGGTTGACGGTGTTCTGTTCGCGCAGCGCGCGGACAATCTCCGGCACCGTCACCTGCAACTTGGCCAGTTGGTCCGGCTTCACCCAGATCTGCATGGCGTAGCGGCCGCCGTAGACCAAAACGTCGCCCACGCCCGACGCCCGCCCCAGCTCATCCACCATGTTGATGTAAGCGTAGTTGGCCAGGAAATTGCGATCGCGGGTGCCCTTGGGCGAGTATAGCGAGAGCATCAATAGCGGCGAGGCGGTGGCCTTTCTCACGAGCACGCCGAAATTGTTGACGTCCGCCGGCAATTGGGTGGCCGCCAGCGCTTCCCGCATCTGCGTCAGGATCAGGTTCGTGTTGGGCTGCGTCTTCACGTCGAACGTCACGCGCAAGCCCATGCCGCCGCTGTTGGTGTTGGTGGAGACCATGTATGCCATGTTGTCCACGCCGCTCATCTGCTGCTCGATGGGAGCGGCCACGGACTGCTCGATGGTCTGCGCGTCCGCGCCAAGATAAGTGGAGGCGATGGTGACCTCCGGGGGCACGATCTCCGGGAACTGCGCCACCGGCAGCGTCAGCATCGAGATGGCGCCCAAAATCACCGTCAGGATGGCGATCACCATCGCCACGATCGGCCGGTTAATGAAGAACCTGGACATGGCGCCTACTTCCCGCCCGCATCCGTCGCGGACATCTTGGGATTGACCACCGCGCCGCTGCGCACTTTCTGAAGACCTTCCACGATCACCCGCTCACCGGGACGCAATCCCTCTTCCACCACCCACATGCTGCCCGAGCGTTCCCCCATACGCACCGGCCGAATGGTCACCTTGTTGCCGTCGCCTACCACAGCGACCTGATAGGAGCCTTGCAGTTCGGTCACGGCGCGCTGCGCCACCACCGCCGCACCCTTGCGCACGCCCACCACCGCCCGCACGCGTCCGTACTGGCCGGGCCGCAAGACATTCCCCGGGTTTGGGAATAGCGCCGCAATGCGCAGCGCGCCGGTGCCCACGTCCACCTGGCGGTCCGCCATGAAGAACGTGCCCTTGTGGGCGTACACGGAGCCGTCCGACAGCACCAACTCAAGGTTCTTGGCCCACTGGTTCCCCCCGCCCGCGCGCTGCTGGGCCAGGTACTCCTGCTCGCTGATGGTGAAGTACGCTTTGATGGGATTCACCGTGGAGACGGTGGTCAGCGGGGCGCCCGCGGGGGTCACCAGGTCGCCCACCTGGATCGTGGCGAGCCCGGCGATCCCGTCAATCGGCGAGGCGATCCTGGTGAATCCCAGTTTCACCTCCGCGTCGTATACCGCCGCTTTTGCCGCCACAACGGAGGCTTTCGCCGTTTCGATTCCCGCCCGCGATGCTTCCACCCCGGCCTGGGCCTCCAGGCGGCTTTGCACGGCGTTGTCCATTTCCTCCTGGCTGATCGCCCTGCTCTTGACCAGCGGCGTGTAGCGCTTGACATCCAGTTCGGCTTTGCCCAGCCTGGCCTGGCTCTGCGCCAAATTCCCCGCGGCCTGCTGAACACCGCTCTCGACCTGTGCCAGCCTGCCCTTGGCCTCGTTCAAAGCCGCCTCAAACGGCCTCGCGTCAATCTCGAACAGCGGGTCGCCCCGCCGGACAAACGATCCCTCCCGGTAAGCCTGCCGGAGCAGATAGCCGGTCACCTGTCCTCGGATCCCGGCATTTACGCGGCCGTCGAGCGTGCCTATCCATTCCTTGACAATGGGAACGTCGCGCGCCGCGACTTGCGCCACCTCCACATCCACGGGCGCGGGCGGCCCGGCCGCCACAGGGTCGGGCCGGTGGCAGTTCGTCAGCGAGACAGCGACTGCCCCGGCGAACAGGAAGCGGAGCAGGCGGTAGAACTCCGCCCGGTAACGGAATTTGGATGAGGTGGCCGCGGTCGATCGCGGCCGTTTATGTGGATCGCTTAGCTGCATAGCTCGCCTGACAATGCTTCTCCAATGTTCAGGGCCAGGTGCGGGCTACACACGCCGTAGCCGCTGTGCCCGGGCGCCGGCCGTTGTCGAGGCTGGGGCCGCAAACACTCCCGAAACTCGGGTACCGCCGTACCGTGGGGATCGCCCACAACCGGCGCACCGCCCTATAAACAGTGGTCTGAACCTTATTATCCCGTTATCGGGGGTGTTTGTCATGCCTCCGCAATGGCGAGCGCCCGGACTTAGGGCCCATCGTTCAGTGGATTTTGTTTGAAACCAATCGCCTCTACCGGTCTCCGCGTGGAAACAGTCGATGCCCTCGACCGGCTGGGTACCAGCGTGCCAGCAACTCCAGGCGGCGTCGAAGTTGCCGCGCCGGCAAGAAAGTGGGACCAGTCCGCACGGTCACATCGTGCCAAAGGCAGTGGACATATTCGGCCGCTGTCCCAGCGAAAGAAGCGGAGCCGTAGCGCTCCAGCCGCCTGCTGCTGCCCGCGCTGCCGCAGTTAGACAATAGCAGCCTCTTCTGTTTGAGCGCGTCCTCGTCAATCTCTCCGGGAGTGCCGGCGCCGATCTCATCGTCGAGAAGCAGCCAGTAGGCCTTGCGTTGGCTGTGACTCAGCTCTTCCCAGAGTGCTTGTCCCAGGCACAAGAGCAGTTCCAACGCGATGTCGTGGCTTTCCCGGCCTGCCGTCGCGAGTGAAATCTCCAATCCCAGGCCGGTCGCTGTCCACCGCGAAGCTACTGAGGGGCTACCGAGATCCTCCACAACGGACACCCGGCAGCACCTGAGTTGGCGAGCCATTCGTGGAGGGACCGAGTGTACCGCGGGCCGGATAAAGTCGGAGATCAATGTCTCGGAGATCTCTCGACTTGCGCACAACTGCCAGCCGTGTGCCATACGGCGTACAACTTCACTACGAGTATTCCCCACTGCCCCCCACTGGAAAAAGGATTGCAAGTCGGAGGCTATCAAACTGCGAGCCGGGCCAGGGCAATCAGGTGAGCTGCTCCAGTTCTGTCTGAAGCATGGCCAGGTGCTCGTCTTCTTCGGCAGCCACCTCTCTGCACAGTTCGTTTTCGAGCCCCACCGGGAATTGGCTCGCCAGCCGCCGGAAGTGGTCCCGCGCGCGCCGCTCCGTTTCCAGCGCCACTTTATACAGATCCGCAACCCCCGAGTCCTGTTTCACCAGGATGCCCCGGAATGGCCAGTCCGCGAGCACCTTCTCTTCATTGGAGGCGAACTCGACCATCTCCCAATCCAGGTGGGCGTGGTACTTCTCTTCCAATTCGTAAAGATGATCCAGTCCGGCTTCGTAAAAGCCTTCGAGCACGATGCGCTGCTCCGGTGTTGTGGCCCTTTCTCGCGCTAGCTTGAAGAAATGGAATGAATTCAGTTCGAACTGCACAGCGTCGCGGATGGCGTGGAAGCGCATGCAATCGCCCAAGTCGCGATCCGGAATCACCTCTAGTTCGCCACCGCACATAAAACACTTCCCGTAGGGGACAGCGAAGCCGGTGGTGAGTTTGAAACAACTCAAGCACCGCCACGTGCAGCGGACCTGCGCGCAGCAGATCTCGTCTTCTTCCAGCACCCTGTGGCACTTCGGACAAGAGGACGGCATATCACACACTCCTCCCTGGTGCGCCGGGCACGATTCGCATTTCGGACGCACCGATCCTAGAAGCACAACCTCGCCCTCCGCGACGGCGAGGCCACATGCCTGCGCGTTCCAGCTAACGTCCTCCGCGACAGGCGGTTCTTACCAGGATTTCCAGTTTGGAATTCCTGCCGGGCTAAGTATACACCTCCCGGCCCAACAGCCACAATAGTTATTGGGTTTAATACCTGAAACACTTAAATTGCTCTAAAAGCTATCGGACCCCTCGGTCTTCAATAGGGAGAAACGGAGTTCGGGCTTCAATTTAAGGCTCACTTGTCCTATAATCATACCGGGCGGCTCCCGGCGCAGGACGGACGAGTGGCTGAGGCGCCGCCGGCGGGAAGGAGGCTTGCATGTCCGCAAAAGTACTCCTGATCGATGACGATCAAGACTTCCGGGCCTCCGTGAGATCTCTTCTCGAAGGTCACGGCTACGAAGTGCTCGAAGCCGCCTCCGGACACGAAGGCTTGCGGATGATCGTAGAACACAAACCAGATGCCGTCCTGGTGGACATCATGATGGAGACATCAGTGGAAGGGTACGGCGTCACCCACGCGCTCAAATATCTGGACGAATACGCGGAGTATCGCCAGATCCCCGTGTTAATGGTCTCTTCCATTGAGGAGAGCCCGGATGAGCGCTTCCCGATGTCGCCCGAGGCCGAAATGATTCGGCCCGACAGATACCTCACGAAGCCCCTCGATATTCCCAAATTCCTCGAAGTTCTGGAGAGGTCGGTGGGGGTGAGCAAAAGGGCCTCGTCCTGAGATCCGCCGGAATCTGGTCCGGTGGTTCGGTAGAAGGTGCGATGGGTGAAGCTGCTGCGCCGGAGACGGTGGTAGTCATCGACGATGACTACGCGATGCGGCTCTCATGCTGCAAGATCTTGTCGAAGATGGGCTTCCGCGTCGAGGCCTTCGAGGACGGGACCCGAGGCCTGGAAGGCGTCGGACGGTTGAAGCCGGGCCTGATCGTGGTCGACCTCAAGATGCCGGGGATCAGCGGCATCGAAGTGATCTCCCGCGTCCATGAGATCGATCCCCAGATCACCATTGTGGTGATTACGGGGTATGCCACCATCGACACCGCGGTGGAGGCGATGAAATGCGGGGCCTATGATTTTCTGCCCAAGCCATTCTCCCCGGATGAGCTGCGATTGATTGTCAACCGGGGGTTGGAGCGGCGCCGGCTCTCGCTCGAGTCCCAGCAGTGCGAGATCGAGCGCGCGCTGCTCAAACGGCGCTTCGTCACCTTCGTATCCCATCAGCTCCGGACGCCGCTGGTCGCGATTCATCAATACCTGGATGTGTTGAAGCTCCTTGGCGATACCGCGGAAGTGGCTGCCAAGAGAGAGGAATGGATCGACCGTTGCCTCAAGCGGACCGAAGAACTACAGAGCCTGATTGCCGACTGGCTGACGCTTGCCAGAGTCGAGGGCGGCACGCTCATGAAAGAGCGGATCAAGGTCGACCTCAGGCAACTCCTTCCCGGCATTCTGAAGACCTACGAGGAGATGGCAGCGAGCGAGGGCGTCTCGCTCCACGCCGACCTTTCCGAAGCGCCCCTCTGCGTGGGTGGCGATTGGAACTGTCTGACGGTCCTGTTTGACAATCTGATCACCAACGGCATCAAGTACAACCGAAATGGCGGCAGGGTCACGGTAGCCAGCTGGCTGTCGGA
>Ga0097691_1001945_pt1 | contig 14451 bp, 9 predicted proteins | sample NGESurdeep072012_8_FD_72858 | JGI IMG/M metagenome (GOLD analysis project Ga0097691, IMG submission 72858) | Arctic peat soil microbial communities from Barrow, Alaska - NGEE Surface sample 210-1 deep-072012 | ecosystem: Environmental > Terrestrial > Soil > Wetlands > Peat ...
GTGTGCCTACACGATTTCGCCGATTACCGACCACTCCAAGCCCCTGACCAGGCAAAACGTACTCGCGAAACCCCGAATATGCCTACGAACTGCGGAAGTCCGGCCAGGGGGACGCGGTCGCCGCTAGGTGAAGGACATGCTCGACGAGGCCGTCGTACGCAGCGCGCACGTTGGGATCACTCGGAAGCATCGCAGGCGCCACCGGGAGGTTCTGGTCGACCTCGCCGACCACCATGCCCAGGGTCCATCCGATAACGACGGGCTTCCACCGGCTCGGCAACTCGTGTGGAGCGCCATGTATCTCGGTGAGTGCCCGCCGAGTCACTGCCGCGCGCAGGTCATCGCCGAACTCATAGCTCGACCCTCTAGCTCGCAGTCGGGCCAGCACCCAGCTCGCCAGAAGGGAATGGTCGGGACCGAGGGCAATTAGGTCGTCGACAGATATGGCGACGCGCAGGTTGCCCTGCCAGGTCTTCTCGTAACGCTCCGCCGCTTCCTCGAGCCAGGAAACATCACGCCCAATCTCGCCGAGCCGCTCTTCGAGCAGCTCGGCTCGAGTCCTATCGCCTGCCAGCATCCGATACAGCTCGGCGAAGACAAGCGGCGACAACTCGCAACTCAGCCCCACAGTGCGTGCTCCAGTTGCACATCCAACGGCACGAGCGGCTCGGCGGCCCTGGCGTAGTCAAGCGCCTCCGGCGGCACTGGGAGCCTCACGAGATTGTCCTTTTTCATGCCGGGAATGAAGTCACCGGTCAGCAAGACCTGTCGCAGCCCATAGCCGGTCTGGCCGTTGAGGTAATGCGCTACCGCCGGCCCACGCTGCGGATCACGAAGCCGCAACACGAAGACGTTCCGGTCGACCGCTGTCGTCTCGGTTGCGACGACGGCATGCGGCCGCGCGCCGACAGCGGCGACGAACACGTCACCCGGGTGCGCGATCACGGGCGTACGTGGTTCAAGGGACACCCACCGGCGAGCAGGCTTACCGCCAAGGACGGCGATGTCGGTCAGTGCGACATAGCCAGGCTCGGGCTCCTCCCGATACTCCTCACGGGAAACGGGTCGCCCGCGATTGATCTCGCCGCAGAGGTCACCGAGCGGAATGCCCACATCGAGCGCATCGGGGTCAGGTGTCGCGAGCGCAATCGACCACTCCCCCTGCGTCAGGTCGACCGTCCGCCACCAGGTGCCGCCACCCTCCTCTTCTTCGCGGTGCGTGCCGTACTCGATCGCGAGCAGCCGTTGGTCTGTCACGCCTACTTCAGCGACCGGAGGAACTGGGATCTCCAGCTCCAGCAACGCAGCCTTGGAGGTCGAGCGCCCGACCGAGCCAACCGCGAGATACGACCGGAACTCCCGGCCCGTTCGGCTGGTCAGGACTCCCCAGATCCACAGCGCCAACCCCTCGCGTGGACGAAGCGCCAGGAAGGCAGACGATACGAGTGAACCAACATGCTCGGGTCGCAGGAGGAGTAGCGGCAGGTCGGGGTTCATCGGCACGAGCAGGTCGCCGGGTTGCAGACCGCGCTCCTCGCCGCCAACCTGGAAGGCCGCCCCACGGTACTTCCGACTGCGCTTTCGGACGCCACCACCGACCGGATCAAGACTGCCTGGCGTGATCACAGGGACGTCTTGCTCCACCCAGCCGCCCGGAAGGAGCGAGCTCGCCAGGTCACGCACAGGAAGTGTGTGCCGATTCCGCACGGGCCATTCCAATGCCTCGGCCGTCAGCGCCGCGGGATCCCAGTTCTGCCGCTCCAAGAGCGAGACCACGGTCGCGTTGATCACGGTCGCGCTCCTTCAATGTGCGCCAGGGCGGCGCCGAGCGCCGCACCACCCGCAGCGAGCTGCGACTCCCAGTCCTCCCCCAGCTGGGCGACGAACGTGTCAGTCGGTGCGGCGTTCTCGATGACCATCAGGATCGACCGAATGCCGGTACCTACGACTGCGCCCGACGGCAGGCCCAAAATCGCGGCAACTCGGAACTGTGTTGCCAGGAACTGGCGGTATCGCTCGCCGGTCGCCCGGAACGTGATGCCAACAGGCAGGTGAAGCACTGCCCGACCGCCACTGCCGAGCAGTCGAACCATGCGATCGAGCACGACGAGGTCGCCGTCGCGGGTGGTCGACCCGTCGAGCAGTTCGTGGTGTTCCTGGAGTTTGAGCCCGAACGGCGGCGCGGCGACGACGCAGGTCGACAGTGGCAGGTCGGTAGTCAGTGCATCGGCAGCGATGATCTCAACCGGCACTGGCGCAGCGTTCGCAATCGAACGCGCGACCTCGGCAGTCCGCTGGTTGATGTCATAGCCCAGAACCGTGTTGAGGCCCGTGCCGTGCTCCTGCGCGTAGTCAACGGCTTCCCAGAGGAACGAACCCGCCCCGCAGAAGGGGTCAAGGAGGTCCCAGGTGAGTCGCGAGCCTGCCAGCTGGGCGACGACCTGTGCGATACCCCTGGGGCTGGTGTAGATCCCCGCCTCTTTGCCCCGGCGTTCGAAATCGACGATCGCTCGCCTACGCGCCTGCCAGAGAGTTTCTCTCCTGATCGGCACCCAAGAGCCCGTCGCGGTGCGGAAGCCTTCGAGATCCAGCGAAATCTCAGGGCCAGAGACGTAATCGAGCACCGCAGCGCCGCGGTCGCGCGTGCGTGAGGCGGCTTTCCAGAGGTCCTCGCTGAGGAGCGCGGTGGCGAAGTCGACATCTGCGATCTCTCCCTCTCCACCATTCGGTGGCGCCGCGGGACCGTCGACCTTCACGAGGCGCTGGATGCCCGGATCGGCCCGGTACCACTCGGTGTCGTTGACGACCACGTAGTGATCGACGGTGCCGAGCAGGTCGCGGGCACGGGCCAGTACCGAGAGCCCGATCTCGGGGTGAATGGCGCCGGACGACTTCTTGGTCTCGACCACCGCCCAGGGCACCAGCGTCCCAGCAACATCAGCCGCCCACGCGACGACGTCGGGGCGCCAGTTGGTCTTGGCGTCAGGGATACGTGGCTCGAGTTGGACGAACTCGTAGCCGGCCGCAACGAAAGCATCGCGGATTGGTTCGTTGCTCAAGATCATTTGGGTGTGGCTCCCCTGGAGTGACGTCAGGCTGCTCGGGGCAGGGCGCCGTCGAGGTAACGGGATTGGTGGATTCGGTGTCGTTCTTGGGCGAGGTGCCAGGTCCAGTAGGTTTCGAAGTCGCCGTTGCTGCGGAGGGCTCGTAGCTTGAGGATCGCTTCGGCGCCAGCGAGTCCCCAGCGGGCTCCGGTGACGTCGAATCGGTCGGCCACGATGTGGCGGCAGGCACCTTCGATGACGCCGGTGGCGATGGGCCAGCCGCTGGTCAGGGCGGTTGGGTAGTCCAGGTAGGGCGCCTTGCTGGTCAGGTAGTCGGCGGCGTCGTCGGCGCCTTTGCGCTGGGTAGGGCTCAGGCCGGCCTTGGTGGCCTGGCGACGGATCGTGCGGGCAACCTTGAGGGCGTTCCCGTCGAGGACGGCGAGCGCTTGGCGGCGCACCCATTGTTCTGCGGCGGGATCGGCTTGGGGGTGCAGGCTCCAGGTGGCCTTCCACAGGTACTCCACGACATGGACCAGGTCGCAGACGAGCGCGACGTTGATGTTGCGGGCTTTGGCTTCCTCCTTGATCCGGTTGATCTGGTGGACGTTGCCGTCGACGAGCGCTACCCAGGTCCGGGTGTGGTCGGGGTCGCGGCGGTGGGCTTCGTCGAAGACCCGCGCGATGACGGTGGCGGCGTCCTGCTCGATGCTGGCGACGAGCCACTTGTTGGTGGCGGTGGGCCCTTCTTGGGCGGCCTGCCGTTCGGTGTCGTTGGCGGGGAAGATGTCGCAGGCAGAGCGGGGCACGGGGGTCGCGTCGTAGACCGCGCCCAGCTCGGCCATGCGTTTGCAGTTGCGCTTCTCGCCTTTGGATAGTCGGGTAGTCAGCTTGTGGCGGGCTTTGGCTGCTGCTTTCGCGGTCGCCGGGCGCAGTGCGTCGGGGCGCATCACGATGCCCTTGCCGTCGACCTGCAACACGAGCAGGTCGTGCGCCGTGCCCGGCGGGGGCAGGCGGGTCGCGTAGAAGGACTCGAAGTCCACCGCTGCCAGCGCGACGAGACCCTCCACCTGGCGCTTGCCTACCTTCTGTCCGGTCGCCCGCTCGATAGCCTGCACGGCCTCGTCGAAGCTGCCGCGGGAACTTTCCACCGCGGCCAGCTTGCGCAGCCCGTGGGACTGCTTCTCGGTCGGCAGGTTGAGCCCGGCGTCGGCCGGATACAGGTTCGGGCAGCCGCGCTTGCGGTAGGCGATCCGGCGGACCCCGACCTCACCGAACACGGTCGCCAACGGCCGGGTATGGCCCACCTCAACGGTCCCGTGCGTCATCGCCTGGGCGTCCACGACCCGACTGAGCCTGGGCTCATCGCGGGCGCGCAGTTCCAGGTAGTCGGCGAACAACTGGCGGAACACCTCCCGGGACTGCACCTCAAGGCGTTCCTCCAACTCGGCCGCCGACAGCGCGGCCGCCTCAGCGTGTCCCAGCCAGCCGACCAGCGCCTCGAAGATGTCGTGACTGGCAACGAACGGGTCGGTGAGCACTCCGGCCGCGGCGCTCACCCTCGCTCGCCCGCACCGAACCGAGCCACCAGCGTTTGGAGCCCAGCTTGCCCGACAGCTTCCAGCCGCTGCCGGCGCGCCCGGTAGCGCTCAGTCGCGGCCCGCGCCGACGCCACCTGGTCGGCGGGCAGCGTCAACAGCCGGGTGCGCCCGCCTTCGGAATAGCTCAGCACAGTGGTCTCGTGCAACGCCTCACCGTCCGCGCAGCGGCAGTTCGGCTTGCCACAGCGCCGTCGATGGGTCACTACCGAGCCACGCACCAGCCGAGGCAGCCCCGTCGATTCTCGATCAGCCATCACCCACACCCCATATCTGTCAGTACGTCACTGTCAGATCATGACACATGGCACCGCCACATCCCTTGATCTACAGGGTGTGTCGCGGCGGCAATCAGTGCCAGGCCATGGGACCTGCTCGCGGGACAGGCCGCATCAAGACGCGTTCCCCAGCGTCACTCCAGGGGAGCCACACCCTTTCCATTTAGGTACTCCTTGATCACGAGCGCCAGGGCAGCTCGGGGCGCCCCACGTCCAGGCTGGGTGGGGATTGCCGCGCTCCACGCGCTGGCGGCGGAGCTGGCCGGGTTCGTCCGGCCTTGCGCAGCGACTTGTAGGTCACGGGCTCGCCGTCGACGGCCTGGCGCAGCAGCGTGTGGAACAGCAGGCCGCGGCTGCGAGAGTTCCTCCGGTTGAACCGGAACACCCACTCGTCGAAGTAGGCCTGGACGTGCTCGGGACTGACCGAGCCCTGCATGGTGCCCATCAGCCATCTCTTGACCAGCGAGAACACCCGGTGCACCGCCGGCAGCACCTCGTGCGCCTGCAGACCAGAAGCGGCGACCGACGTGCCCTTGTGCGTGTAGCGGTTCCGGGTGGCCTTCGGGTAGGCCGACCATCCGTCGGTGATGACGCAGCTTCCCGGCTCCACGTTGGCATCCAGGAACGCCGCGAGGCTCTCCGCGCTCGCATCAGGGATGACGCCCAGCCGGGCTCGACCGAACCCCCGCTCCTCAACCTCGACGGCCCCCGCGAACAGCACCTTCCCGAGCGCGCCACGGCCGGGCACGCCTGGCTCAGGACCGCCGAGGAAGCTCTCGTCAACCTCGACATCGCCACGCAACCGGTCCCGCCCGGGCCGTATCATCACCGTGCGGTACCGATGCAGCATCGCCCAAGCGGTCTGGATCGAGCCCAGCTCCATCTCACGGCGCAGCTGGGTGGCCGAGACGCCGGTCTTGCTGTTGACCAGCAGCCACGCCGCTGTGAACCAAACCGTCAGCGGCGTGCGGGTCTTGTCGAAGATCGTGCCGGCGGTCGCGGAGACCTTCCGCTTGCAGGCGCCGCACAGCCACCTGGCGTCGGACAAACGCCACCCCGCGAGGCTGCCGCAACCAGGGCAGACGAACCCGTCTGGCCAGCGAAGCCAGTCCAAGTAGTCCAGGCACTTCCCGTCCTGGTCGAACCAGGCACGCAACTCTGCGTAGGACCGCGGGTAGTCCCGTCCAGCGACCGGGCTCACCGTGAACGCTCCATGGATCAAGAGTACCTAAGTGGAAACCCCCTCTCATGCTATTCGCACGATGTGCGCACACCTAGGGGAGACCTCATGTCAACTAGTACGCGTCTTCGCACGCCTCTCATCGTGATGTTCGGCGTGATCATGGCGATGGTGGCGTTCGCTGCACCGGCAAATGCCGCCTCCTACGCCAATCAGACGACAACCTCAGTAAATAAACAGATCGCAACAGCAGGGAGCCACGTCGTGTTCTGCGGCGAGGGCTTCCTACAGGGCGAGACGGTGAACATCTCACTGGGCAACGGCACCACGTACCCCTCGGTCGTCGCCCACGGACCCAGCGGCAAATTCTGCACGGTCATCGTCTTGGGTGTCAGTCTCACCGGACACCAGACACTTACGGCCACCGGTGCCACGTCGGGACGCACGTCCAGTACCACGATCCAGGTCCTTGGAGTGAGCGCGAACGCTGCACCGATCCCCGCAAGCAGTGGGTTGGCGTTCACGGGTGCAAACGCGATCGGCATCGGCGGGCTCGGTGGGCTGCTCCTGATCGGCGGCGGCGCGATGGTGCTGGTCGCTAGGCGTCGCAAGGTCAACGCCTGACACATGCCTCATACGAGGAACGGGGCCGGTCCGCATCACGCGACCGGTCTCGTTCCCGCGTCGATGATGATTCGACAGAAGCCATGACGAAGCGGGCAGACGATGAGTGAAGAACCGCGGATCAGCGTCGCAGACCGCAGGTGGCGTCGGCGCAGGCGGATCGGCTTCGCGATGCTCACCGCAGGTGGTGTGCTGTTTCTGGCCTGCTTGTGGCTTGGTGTGACCGCGCTGCTGGCCCGCAGCCAGCTCAACCAGGTCCGCGCCGAGGCCCACACCCTGGGCGCCCAGCTGTCGGCCAGCAACTGGCCGGCGGCACGGGTAACCTCCGCGGACCTGGCCACGCACGCGCATCGGGCCAACCAGCTGACCTCGGGGCCGGTCTGGGCTCTGGCCGCAGCCCTGCCCTCAGGTGGCGAACCGCTGAAGACCATCCGGGGCATCACCGCGGGGGCGGACTCGCTGGGTCGCGGCGCGCTCCCGCAGCTCGTCGATGCTGCCCAGCGCCTCAACCCGCGCACCCTGCGTCGACCCGACGGCAGCATCGATCTGTCCCGTATCGCGGCCGTGGCCCCCGCTATCGCCTCCGCCTCCGATGTCGTGGCCCATGCCACCAAGACCATCAGCGGACTGCCGCGGCACACCTGGGTCAGCTCGATCGATGCCGCCTATGCGGACGCACTCAGCCAGGTCACCGCCGTGAACAGCTCGCTGAAGTCGGCGGACCTCGCCGTGCGGATCCTGCCCGCAATGCTCGGGTCCGGCGGCCCGAAGCGGTACTTCCTGGCGTTCCAGAACGAGGCCGAAGCCCGAGGCACAGGCGGCCTGCCGGGAGCCTTCGCCATCGTGGAAGCCAACCACGGCAAGCTGGCGTTCACCCGCATGGAAAGTGACACCACGCTGCAAGGCGTCGCCGCCACCGTGAACTTCGGGCCCGACTACCACCTCCTCTACGACGGGGCCGCCACAACGACCCTGTACGTCAACGGCAACCTGAGTCCGAACTTCCCCTACGCCGCACAGATCTGGGCGTCGATGTGGAAGAAGCACAGCGGCCAGTAGGTAGACGGTGTCATCGCCGTCGACCCGACGGCGCTCGGCTATCTCCTGGCGGTGACCGGCCCCGCCACGCTGCCGGACAAGACGCAGATCAGCGGGACCAACGCCGTCGCACTCACCCAGGCCACCAGCTACGCCGAATTTCCAGGTACCAGCCCGGCTGCCATTGCACAACGCAAGGCATACCAGCTTGGTATCGCCTCGGCAGCCAGCAAGAAGATCCTCGGAGCGCGCGGCGAGCTGACAGCGCTGGTGCAAGCCGCCGGCAAGGCTGCCGGTGAGCGCAGGCTCCTGCTCTGGAGCGCCGACCCCGCCGTGCAGGCAGACCTGGCCCAGACCTCCGTGGCCGGGATCATCCCGACCACCACGGCGCCGTATGTCGGCCTGTCCATTGTCAACGACGGCGGGACCAAACTCGACTACTACCTCGACCGTTCACTGACCTGGCAGGCCGCCAGCTGCGGACCAACGCGGCCGACAACGGTGACGATCACCCTCACCAACAACGCACCGGCAAGTGGTCTGCCCCCCTACGTGACCCTCCGCGGCGACGCCCGCTCCTACCCGATCAAGTCTGGAGACAACCGCCTGGAGGTGAGCTACCTCGCGACCCAGGGGGCACTGATGCAAGGCGTGACCATCGCAGGACGGCCAGGCACCGCCTCGATCGGTTCCGTACACGGCCATCCCGTGTACACCATCGACCTCGAGCTGCCACGCGGCACGTCGCGCACCATCGTGCTGCACCTCAGCGAGCCCACAGGCACCGGTGCGCCGATCGTGCTACGCCAACCCCTGGTGCGTCCGCTATCGGTCACGCTCGAGGACGTCGTCTGCAGCTGAGCGGTTCGAGAACCCAAGACCTGGCTCGAAGGGCGCCACCTCTGGAGGCACGTCCAGTACCGAAAACCGGGTCGCTGAAGGAGTCGTGAGACCGGAACCAGCTGGTTGGTTGGGCATGATGCGAACCCCCCGCATGCACGGCGCCCGTCTCAATCGTCAAGGTCTTCGTCCGCCTACAACCGCGCTCCGGCGTCGGCTCCGTCAGATTCGGCGTCACCTGCAGGAGGTCGTCGAGCCTGAGCTAAGCCAGGGCCTTCTCGACCGCCGCGGCGATGGCGGCGTGGCCCGCGTCGTTGGGGTGCCATCCGTCAACATCCATCATGCTGGAGTGCCCGAACATGGGCTCACCGATGTCCAGGTAGGTGGCCCCGGCGCGCTTAGCTTCCTCCTTGACGATCGATATCAGGGCGGTCATGCGCTGCGGGGCGGGGTCGTTACCCCACGTCGGCGATACGACGATGAGTCTCGCCTTGGGCAGGCCCGCTCGGATGCCCGCAAAGGTGGCTCGAACGTCGCCGCGGAACTGTGCGGCCTCAACTCCCACGTCGTTGCGGCCACCGGAGACGACGACTATCTGCGCGCCCGTCGCGACAACGGCGTTGAGTCGGGCTCTGTAGGACGTGAAGCCGGGTTCACCCGCCGTGGAGTAGTTGGTGTTTTCCTGGCTGAGGTTTGCTTCGCTCCATCCCTTGTTCAGGCTCACAAGGTTGGCCCAGCGCTTCGAAGGTTCCGAGGCGCCGTGACCGAAGGCGTAGGAGTCGCCGAGGAAGGCGACACGTTGCGGCGCGGTCTTGGCGCTGGCTGACGGTGTCGGAGAGGGCTGCACTGTCGTCTGGATCGTCGTCTGGCTGCCCATGGGCACGGCCGTGGGCACCGGGGGTGATGGCGTATGGAGCAGCGTGAAGGCTACGAGGATCAGCGTCAGCGGCGCCACCACGATGAGGGCAATCCCCGACGGACCGACCCGTCGGGCCGCATTCCCGGTTCGGCTGCGTGTGCTCACAGCGAGAACTCTACGTTGACGCTCGTTCAAATCATTTGAGGGGCGCGTACCGCCCCGCAAACCGGCGGCCTTCTGGACGTAGCGGACCAGATGAAGCGCAGTAGCGCACAGGGTGGTGCTTGGATAGGTCAGGCGGCGCCTTTGAGGGCTCCCGATAGTCGAGGGTTCCACCGGATCGGGCGGTTCAAAGAAGGTGAGGGCGAACCAGCCCTGGCCTACCCGATGGTGCTCGACTGTCCCAACGACACAGCGCGCCGGTGCGCGGCCATCAGCCCGCGCGGGAGAGCCATTGCCGGTTCCGCAGGATGGCCTGTGTCCGCTGCGACAGGTCCTCCGGCAGGCCGCCGTCGTCGGAACGGTTGCAGACCTGGCCGCGCAGGTAGGCCTCCGAGTCCTCCAGATGTCCATCGGCCGCCCAGACCGCCACCAGATCCAGCCTCGGGATCTCCTCGTAGGGGGCGGCCAGCTGAGCGAGCTGCGCAGCGGCTCGGGCAGCCGTGAGGTCGCCGGTGGCCAGCGCATGCGTGGTCACCACGTGTGCCACGTCAACAGTGGCGCAGACCAGGTCAACGGGTCCGATGATCGCGACTTGTGTTGGCTCCGGCGCTCCAACGAGGAGCCATGGCATCGGTGGATCTTGTGCCATCAGTGACAGCTGTTGTCAGCCCACGGGAGTCGCGTCAAGCGATGACTCGAACGCACCAGCGCCCTTAGCGGGTCAGCGCCGAGGGCCCGGCGGAGGGGCGGCTGGGGGCGATGTCTGTTTGCGTTCTTGGGCTTTGCCCGTTGACGAGTCTGATGGGCTCGGCACCTGTGGGGGGTCGTCGAGGTTTAGGTCTAGCCGGGCCACCAGCCGGTAGCGCAGGTCTTGGGCGGGAACCTCACCCAGCGGTTCCTCGGCCACGAGCGTCCGTGCCGCGGCGGCGACGTCGTGGCCTCGTGTGTGAGCGTCCTGCATCAGCGAGGCGAGGGCAGTCCAGTCACCTTGGCGGACCAGGCGGGTGTCGAGCTCGGCGGCCAGCGATGCCCAGCGTTCCTGCGGTGGCCGGGAGGCGACGGCCAACTTTGGCGTCCACGGCTTGGTCGGGGTCTGGTCTGCGTTGATCTGCTCGGCCACCGCAGGTGACAGGTGTCGGCTGATCCGCCACCACAGCGCGGCGGCAGCGTGGTCGTCGGGAAGAGTGCCCGCGGTGACCGCGGTGTGCAGCAGTCCGCGCGCGTCGAGGCCAGCTCGCGACATCGCGGCAAGCCGCTCGGCCAGCAGGGGAGCGAAGTCGTCGGTATGCACGTCCGGGGCGGCCCGCTGGATGAGCTCGCCCCACTCCCGCAGAGCGGGTGTGCGGTCGCCGACAAGGCGCAGGTCGAGGCCCCGCTGCCAGACAATCGCGGCCTTCTGCATCTGTGGTGCACCGGTGGGGCGGCGGTCGGCCGGGTCGACCTGCATCGCGGACCGCCACACGGCCACGTCAGCTAGCACCCCGGCGGGCAGCCGGCCACCACCCTGGCGGGCCCACTCGGGGGACTGCCCGGACCCGGCTTCGGCCGCGACGCGCACCTGGCCGGCGAGATCGGCGACCCGTGCCGAGCGGGCGGACAGGTACTGCCCCCACTGCTCATGCGCCTCCAGGGCTTCGGGGACGCCGGGCAGCCACGGCAGGGGTCCGCGACCGGCGTTGCGCAGCCCGGTGTCGTCCAGCCTCCAGTCCAGGACTGCGGCCTTGTCGCCCGCGGTGTCCAGCTCCCGCTGGTTCGCGGCGGCACGCAGATGCTCGACGGGGTTGGCCCCGTGTGCGCCGAGCAGGAGCAGGTGCGCGCGCAGCGCAGGCCACGCGGGCTCCTGCGACAGACCAGCCACGACCCGGTCCGCGGAGGCGTCCAGAACCTCGACGACGTCGCGGCCGACGACGTCCTCGGCGGCCACATAGAGCGCATCGGCGTATCGCTGGGCGGCTTGGCCCAGGCAGATGCCGGGATCAGCCTGGTCGCGTAGGAGCGTGGTGGCCGATCGGGGCGCGTCGTCGCGGGCGAGCATCCCTTCGAGCACATCGGTCGGCGTCAAGGGGTGCATTGTCTCGGGTCGGATGACGCTGTGCGGGTCGCCGTCGCTGACGACCTGCAGGTAGAGGTGGTTGCCCAGGGCGCCGCGGGTCATCATCGTGTAGAGCTGTTGGCGGGTCTCCTGGCCGTTGGCCAGCGCGTGCATGGTGTCTACCGAGATGCCTTGGGCGGTGTGCACGGTGGTGGCGTACCCGAGTTCGGTGGCGGCTTGGACGTAGTCGGCGGGCAGCCGCACTGTGCGCCCGGACTGGGTGTGCTTAACGGTCAGATCGCCGGCGTCGTGGATGCCCAGCACCATCCACCGGTCGCCGTTCTTGACCCAGTCCGTGGCGGAGGTGTGCAGCCTTCGGTCGTTGGTGCGGGTGATGATCAGCTCGCCGATGCTGGCCTGGTTTCCGTCACCCAGGCGCGCCGCCGGCCCGGCCGGAATACCCGCTGGGGCTTGGTCTTTGCCGAGGCGGTGAGCGCGAGCTTGCTGGTTCAGCTCGCTGACCAGCTCGCGGGTGGGGGCGAGCATGATCGAGTCCAGGCCTCGGCCGCGGTCGGCCTGCCATGCGGTGAAGACGTCCTCGGTCATGGTGGACAGGTCCCCGGCGTGGACCCGGCCGGAGTCCAGGTAGAAGCCGAGGGCCTCGGTCTGTCCCTCGCGCAGCGCGAGGGAGGCGGCGCCTTCGGCCGGGTCGGCGAACCGCAGCAGCTCGGCCAGGCGGGTCGCTCCGTGGGTGGCCTGGATGTCGCGCAGTACCCCGCCGGCGCCGATCGCGGCGAGCTGCTGGTCATCTCCGATGAGCCGGACGCTGCCGCCGCGACCCACGACGAACTCGACGGCCGCGTCCAGGGAGAGGGTGTCGGCCATGCCAGCCTCGTCGATCACCACGAGCGTCGAGGGGCCGATCTCCCTTGCCCACCTTGGCGAGTCTCCGTGTTCCAGTGACCAGGTGAGCTTGGCCAGGGTGTCGGTGCTGGCGCCGATCTGCTCGCGCAGCGCCGCTGCTGCAGCCGCCGAGGGTGCCAGACCCACGACCGTGCCGCCCCCTTCGGTCCAGGCGCCGGCCAGGGCACGCATCGCCGTGGTCTTGCCGGCGCCGGCGGGGGCGATCGACAGCTGCAACCGGGCGCCGGAGGTGGCCATGGCGCGCACCAATGCTGCCTGCCCGGCGTTGAGGGTGATCCCGTTGGCGGCGCTTTCCAGCAGGGCCATGTCGACCGCAGACTCGGTGACGGCGTGTCCGTCGCGCAGTCCTGCCATGGTCACCAGGTGCTGCTCGGCCTGCAGGACCCGGGCCGAGGTGAACAGCTGCGCGCCGGCGACGGTGTAGACGCTGGACCCGTCCGCGCGGCGCAGCAGTTCGGGTTCGACGATGCCCGGCTCGGGCCGGGCCAGTGACACCGACAGGTTGTCCAGGACCTGGTCGACGAGCAGGTCGACGACCCGCTCGACCTGCCCAGTGGGCACCTCGGCGCCCCGGACCTGGCGCTGCGCCTCGGCGCGTACGTGCCAGGTCTGCCAGGTCGAGCGGCGCCCCTCCATCGCCTCCAGCACCCGGCCGGACGCGCCGGCAACCCAGGCGACGTCCACGGTCGCGCCCGGCGCCACCGTGGGGGACAGGGCCCGAGAGATCATCGCCCCAACGTTCTCTCGGCCGCCGAGCACTTCGACGGCTTGTGCCCGCCAGGTCTGTCGCTGCTCGGCCTGGGTGCGCGGCTCGTGCTTGGCCTCCCGGGTCGCCAGGGTCGCCTGCTGGGCCAGCTTCAAGGACTCGACAGGTGTCGGCGGACGACCGTGGGCGGCCTGGAAGTCGGCGGCCAGCTCGCCGTGGCGGGCCAGGATGGCGGCCCGCCGGGCGGACCACCGCTGGTTCAGGGCGGGGTCGACGCCGACGACCTCGCGCACCGGACGCTTGCGCGCATCCGGGTTCGCACGCTCGGTGAAACGCAGCCCCAGCCCGTCGCGAAGGTGCCGCTCCAGAGCGGTGTTGTACGTCTCCGAGGCGGCCACCGTTGCCTTGAACAGCACCCGCCCGTCGATGCTCAACCAGCGCCCGTCCCGGGTCTGGACCTTGTTCGCAACCGCGACATGGGTATGCAGGTCGGGGTCACCGGCCCGGGAGTCCCGGTGGGTGAACGCGGTCGCCACCATCCCTTGCACGTCGACCTGCCGGACCCCGTTGGTGCCCTCCCGGGTGAACAGGGCGCGGGCTTCGATGAACGCCAGCGCATCCTTCACTGCGCCCTGATGAGCCAGCTCGATCCGGGCCGCCACCTGCGGGTCGGCCACCGCCCACAAGGTCGAGACCGACTTCACCGGCGAGAAAGTCAGGTCGAACCCGGCGACAGCCTGCGTCTTGGGGCGGGAGTGTCTGGCGATCAGCCCGGCCAGCTCACGCGCGTCCTGGGGCTGGCGGCCGTGCTCGGCGACGAAGAACTCCCGGGCCACAGCGGTACGAACCTGGGCGCGCTGATCGGCCGGGACGGGCCAGTCGACCGGCAGACCAGCCGCCTCGTTAATAGCCGCGATCCGCTTGGCAACCTCCAGCCGGAACGCGCTCACGTCACCGGAGAACACCTTGTACGGCGCCCCGAGGCGGGTCACGCCGTGGTAGTCCCTGTCGGTCAACCCAGGTCCCTGCAGGTGCTCGCTCCGCTGGGCCGCCAGCGGGTGGTGCCCGGACCCGAACAGGGCCTGCATCTGCTGCGCGGTGACCACGTCCCCGGCGTCCAGCCCGTCGATGCCAGCCATCCCCGAGCCGATCCACTGGCCCGGCGTCTC
>Ga0097691_1001946_pt1 | contig 14449 bp, 13 predicted proteins | sample NGESurdeep072012_8_FD_72858 | JGI IMG/M metagenome (GOLD analysis project Ga0097691, IMG submission 72858) | Arctic peat soil microbial communities from Barrow, Alaska - NGEE Surface sample 210-1 deep-072012 | ecosystem: Environmental > Terrestrial > Soil > Wetlands > Peat ...
AATTTTGCGACGCAGCGAAATGACGCTAAGTGCCACAAGCAGACATTGCGCGCTCGGTTTGAAATGAAAGAGGCCGCCAACTGAGGCGGCCCAAAAGAAAAAGCCCAGGCAGCAGCCAGGGCTCTTTCCATAGCCAAAAGGGTCAAGCGCGGCGCTATTTCTTCTCGACAAAAATTTGTTTGCAGTCTGCGTTGCCGATGTTCTCTGCGGAGTGCGAGGCAATCACTATACCGGATTGGGCTGTTCCAGCTTTTCCTTCACGTTCGGTTGTCTTGCCATCGGCGGAGTATAGCTTGGTTTTGCAGTCGGTGACATTATAAGTCACGTATGGGACGGGATGACCATGCACTTTGTCATGGACACCTTTTTTCCGGGTTGCTGCGATCACGCGGAAATTATCATCCTCAAAAATTACCTTGTATACGCTCGGGTCGCCTTTGTAGGTGGGCTCGGCCGTCTGTGCCACCGCACCAGACGAGCCCATGCCGACCATTATCGCGGCACCGAATAGCATTCCAAAAAATGATTTCATAGCGTTTCTCCCGTGTTGGTTGAGGACCAACCTTAGCAAGAATGGCCTGACCGCCAATAGGGGGTGATGGCATGATGGGTGGGGCTCGAAAGCAAAACGGGCCACTGAAATCAAAAGGGGCCATTACCAGTTTTCCAATAGGAACGGTCGGAGAACCTAGAACATTTTGAGCCAGTAAGTTGTGATCGGGCATACTGGGCCTTTAGCCAGTCCAAGCCCTTCGGCGTGCGGATTTTCTGGGTATCGAGGAATTCGAAGAAGGTTTGGAAGTGCTCGTGCCATTCGCTCACGTCCGTGCCTATGAATGCGCGGACGGCGTTTGAGCCCCTACCGTCGACATCGCCGAACAGGCGGCGTTCAATCTCATCGTTGACTGACGTTCCGAAGAAGGTTGAGTACAAGTCCTTCTTGCGGAACGCCCTAGTGGTCGGCGTGTCGTCCCACGCGGAGTTCTGGACGATCACGCGGCCGTCCGGAAGGACCCTCCGGTCCGGTGTCATGTCGACATAGGCAAGCGACGAGCGGCCGGGCTCGAAAAATCCCTCTTGATACCATTGCGGGACGTAGTGGTTGTTTCTTGTGACCGACATCGCAGCCCATGCAAACGCGAATTCATCGACGCGCCAATTTGTCAGCGCGTCAAGGCTTGTAGCCCCGTGTAGCCCCAGAGGCCTATTTCGCGAACAAAGTGAGATTTGCTCGGGCTACAAATCGGAAATTCTCGTTTGATTTCATGGCGGTCCCGAGAGGAGTCGAACCTCCGACCTTCGGTTTAGGAAGCCGCCAGACTGTCAACAAGATATATGCGGAAGGATACCCAAATGCAAAAATTGTTGACAGGCAAAGGACTTAGATTTTTTCACCCGAAGGCGCTGTTGCAGTTATTGGGGTTAGCGTTCGCGTGCTTGTAGCCCCATGTAGCCCCGTTCTCATTCACCGACGCAGCCAGGCCTGCCGGCTAAACGTGCGCAATAATAAACTGAAGTCACACCGACCCGTACCCGGATCGGGCAGGCGCTGGCTTTCACGCCATTGCCGCCGCTTTACTGGTTTATTCTCGCAGCGTTCTTATTCACTTACGCAACACTTACGCATCTCATCAAAACGTGGTTTGTCTAACGATGGGGCATGTGATCACCCGTTTTCGCCGGCTTGATTTAGCGCAAAGTACCTGGCCGCAGGCCCGCTATCCAGGATGCCTTCCACCGCCCCAGATCAGATGGTGGAACGGTTTGGAGATTGGACATGTTTCGCGACTTGCTGGTGCACGTGGACGGGGGCCAAGCTGGGCGCCGACGGGTGCAATTCGCTGTCGCCCTAGCGGGACGAATGGGCGCACGGCTCAGTGGACTACATGTGACCCCGCCGGCGGACGTGCCGCCCCTGTACAAGCCGAGCCGCGTCGTTGAGGTGGCCGCCGAGATCTCCTCCGAGTTGGCCTTGGATGCCCGCGAGGCCGCGACGACCTTCAGCGAAGAGGCTACACGGCGCTTGGCTAACGCATGCTGGTTCGAAGCGGCCGGCGACGTAGTCGAGGGTATCAGCGACAAAGCTCGCTACGCCGATCTTATCATCCTTGGCCAGTACGAGCGGCAAGGCTCGCCTGAACGCCATCCATTGCCGATCGCTCACTCGGTCGTCTTGCGATGCGGTCGCCCAGTCCTGGTCGTACCCGCCGTCGTACAGCCGAGCGAGCTCGAGAAAATTGCCGTCGCCTGGGACGGTAGCCGCGAAGCCGTCAGGGCAGTCCACGACGCCCTGCCGCTATTGCGTCTGTCGCGGTCGGTTCAAATCGTGACGATGATCCGCCCATCTGTCGAGGATAACGAGGTTGATGCGAAGAGCCTGTTAGCGCATTTGTTCAATCACGGAATTAAAGTCGGAACGGTTCTCCAAATCAGGACCGCCGAGGAGCACGAGTCACTCCGAAAGCAGATCGAGCAAGGGCATTATGATCTTTTGGTGATGGGCGGGTACTCGCATCCCATGTGGCTGGAATTCATCTTCGGCGGTGCCACTCGATCGATTCTCATGTCATCGAAAATCCCAGTGCTTGTTTCACACTAGACGAAAGTTAAATGCATGCAGCGCTCCCAAAATGGCGCTAAGGGACCGCAGCGCGCGAACCTTGTCCCTTCCGAAAATCATATCCACGCGTATCGATGATGCAGTCCCGGGCCGGTCATGCCGACGTTGGCCTGCTCAACAACTATCTTAGCGTCCTGCCCGGGGTCGATTTCTCGCCGCAGTTCGTGCGTTACGCGTTTAGCACCTACGGCGAGCGCGATCTGGGATTTCACAAGTCGGAAGCGAAGATCATTTTGGACCACATGGAAGGGACGGAGCCGGATGACGTGACTGGCAAGTTCTACTCCTCCGACCCCGCCATCCGTCGTAAGCGGGAAATGATGACGCTTTGGGTCGGCTGGCTCGACGAGTGGTGCGCCAAGGCCATCGCTGCGGACCCAATCCTGTCGGACCGCGAGGCGCTTGTCGAAGCGATCTACCGCGAGCGGTACAGCGAGAAACAACTCGCGAGGCGGATCGAATACCGCAGCCGGCGCGACCGGCCGCTGTGGAATCATCTGCGGCGCGTCGAGGATCTCGACGCCGCCGAGTGATGTTCCCTAGAGCGTCAGCCTTCTAAGCTGGGGGTCGCTGGTTCGAATCCAGCCGGGGTCGCCAATATTCCGACAAACCACGTTTTCATTCCGACAAAAACGGAACGAAGTGCGACCGGCGGCGCCCCCGAAAACGGATGCTAGACCGGCGGCCGGCTTCGGTTCGACCGCGCGGATGACCAGTTGGGCGTTGGGCGAGCGCGGGATGACGTCGAGCTTCACGCCATAGCCCTTGCCGTCGCGGTGGGGCCAGGCGGCGCCGATTTCAAGCGAATCACCCTTGCTGCGCCTTCTTTCTTGATGATGACCCTCCCCCTTCCAGCTCGTTGTAATCATTTGCACCGAAGATCCATTCTCCTCAAATGGATCGAGAGGCAGGAGAATCTGAGCAATAAACCCGTTAGTCAGGCGATTACTCTTCCGTCCTCTTCGTTGCCTGCTCCCTGAGTTTTTGCAACCGATCGAGTTCGGCCCTGACAACGGTGGTCCGCATAGGATCGCGCACGAACGCATCCCCCAGCACATACTTCGCCTTCTTCACCTCGTGGCGGATTTCCACCATTTTCGGCAGGGTCAAACGCCGCGCTTGAGGTGGCATCTCAAGTAGCACCTGCTTGCGACCGCTACCCACCGGTCCCCTTCAGTCGCATTAGCATCCAACTATCCGCGGGTTTTGTGCTGCATCAGGAAACGGATGGTCACTTTCCCTGCAGAAGGGTGAGCAGAGCAGCTAGGGTCGCCCCTGCCATTGTCCCAAACGCAAGCCAGCTAAACCCCACCGATAGTCTTCCGCTGACGTACTCACCCATGATTAGTCGATTTCTCGATATCAGAATTATAAGTAAAATGAGCGGGACCGCTGCAACCCCATTTAGGACTGACGTGTAGACGAGTAGCCTAATCGGATCCAAACCCAGGAAATCTATAACGACTCCGATCAGCGTAGATGCCGTGATTACTCCGTAGAAGCCGTGCGCGCCCTTGAGCTTCAGGTTCAGCCCTTCTTTCCAGTTCAGGGTCTCCGACAGTGCATAGGCTGCCGAACCCGCGAGAACCGGAACGACCAGCAGGCCCGCGCTAACGATGCCGATTGCAAATAGGAGTTTCGCCAACAAGCCGGCGTACGGGAATGAATTCACCAGCGGCTCAAGAGCCTTTGCGGCGTCAGCGGCGGTCTTCAGATTGGTGACCCCGTGCTGGTTCAGCACGGTCGCAGACACTACGATGATCGACCAGGTGATCAATTGCGACGCGAACATGCCCACGGCATTGTCTAATCGCATATTGCGAATGACATGGCTTGAGATCGAAACGGTTCCACGAGGCCCGATTCGTCCAGCTGCCTTGTCTTCTTCTACTTCCTGCGAAGTCTCCCAGAAAAATAAGTAGGGCGCGATCGTGGTTCCGATGTTGCCCAGCAAGATAAACAGAAAAGCAAAACTAAGCTCAAGGTTCGGCACGAAGGTAGCGCTGAGAATTTTCAGCCACGGCTCTTCAACAAACAATGCGGTCAATAGGTATACAAAGGCGATGGCCGACAGCGCTTTGAGATACCTCGCGTAGGTCCGGTAGGAGGAAAATATCTCAAGCGTCAGCGTAATGAATGCCGTTGCGAGGACGAGTATGATGAAGGGGATCGGTACAATAAGGCGGATGGCTTCGGCCATTGCGCCTATGTCGGCACCGATATTTATAGTGTTGGCGATGAGGATGATCGAGACGGCTGCGTAGAGCACGCGTGCGCTATAGTTTTCCTTAATAAGGCCCGCTAGGCCCTTGCCCGTTACCGCCCCGATTCTTGCACAGGCTTCCTGAACAGCAATCAGCAGGGGGAGTGCAAATAGAGCAGTCCACAGCTGTCCGTACCCAAATTGTGCTCCGGCTTGGGTGTAGGTTGCAATGCCTGCCGGATCATTGTCTGCAGCACCGCTGACGAAACCGGGACCCAATATCCGGATCAGGCTACTGAGGGAGCGTCTCTTGATCATGTCTGGCGGCCCGAAGCGCTCAGGAGGTGATGGTGGTCAATCGCGTAGTGACATCCATTGGGTCTGAGGAGCATAAGGTCCAGGTGGCGGCCTGTCGGCGCCACGGCGCCGAACGGCCACTACCGATACCGGGCCACGATCATTATTGCCAGCATTAAGATGGACGTATTCAATATAACTGACACTATGCATTGTACGATTACCACCCGGCGCATTTTCTTGCTTGTGACTTGCACTCGCGGCGCTTGAATTCTCATCCCTATGACAAACGCGAAACGGATGAAATCCCAATAATCTGGTAGTGGATTATTTGAAAACACGAATCCAGAGTTGCTAGACTCAGCGCTCTTGCCATAAAATTCATGCGCATAGTAGAGAGCAAAGACCTGTGTGTACCGAAAATTAGATTCTGCAATATTGGTGGTGAAGTCCACCGAGAATTGGATGTGATTTGATGGCACCGAGGCGCTCAATCGCGCGATGGAACGGCGCGTCCTTGTTCAGGGAACGATGAGTCCTCGACTCATTATAGTAGGCAGCATACGCGCCCACGATTCGGCGCAGATGCGCTTCACCGAATACGATCATGTGGTCCAAGCACTCCCGGCGGATCGAGCCAATGAGCCTCTCAACGTAAGCGTTTTGCCAGGGTGATCGGAACGCAATCGGCCGATCTCGAATACCCATGGCGCGCAGACGCCGCACGAAGACTGGCCCATACGAGGTGTCCCGATCCCGAATGAGATATCGCGGCGCGTGGTCCCATGGGAAAGCCTCGGTGATCTGGTGCGAGATCCACTCCGCAGTCGGGTTTTCCGTTACCCCAAACGACAGCCAAATTCGTCGTCCATGCCGTATGATGACAAGACAATAGAGGATCCGAAATGCGATCGTTGGAAGGACAAAAAGGTCGATCGCTGCGATGCCGTCGGCATGGTTGCTCAAAAACGTGCGCCAGCCTTGAGATGGCGGCCCCGAGTGGCGGCACATATACCGAGCGACTGTCGACTGAGCGACTTCGAAGCCGAGCTTGAGCAGTTCACCATGAATGTGTGGAGCGCCCCAGAGCGGGTTCGCCCGGCTCATCTCGCCAATGATCGTGCGCAGCTCATCCGAGACCCTCGGTCTGCCAACACGGTTGCGCGATCGCCAGCGCCAATACGCTCGAAATCCAGCGCGGTGCCAGCGAATGATTGTCTCTGGCCTGATAATCGCTATCGCGCCAAGGACGGAGGGGAACCAGCGATAAAGCCAAACAAACAGAAAACGATCGGTATTGTTGAAGTGCGGTCGTTTCGGTGCCCGCCGGCGAAGCACATTGATCTGTTGCCGCAGGATCAGGATTTCTGCTTCCAGCTTTGCTCTCGACTTGAAGAGCGAAGGCAGGACGCCGAGAATCAGCTTGAGCAGATCCTTCATCAGGCCGCGAGCTTATCCCGTCTGTTCTCCGCGTCCATCCTGAATCGAATTTTCGATACACACACCCGCCGCGCAAGGACGTCATCAAGTCCGTCGCGTTTGTGGGTCCGGCCTCGTCGCCGCGCACCGTCGTGGTCGAGCGAAAACCGACCCGCCGCATGATCTCAGCGGCGGGTTGTTGAACACGCAGCCGATGTCGCAGTTTGATCATTCAGCGACATGCCGCAATGTCCGCATGGCGTCCCTTCATCCCCTAATTACGAACGTGATGATGCGGCGCCGCGAACGGTCGCGATAGAGCATCAGCCTTAACGGCTGATGGTCCCCTATTAAATGACACGGAGGGATTCTCTCCCACTTTCCGCGCACCCCGTTGAAAACACTTGCACACCATCCGAAAGCTGGAAACCGGTGTGACGTGTCCCTGTGACAAGAAATCGAAAGTAGATTGAGCCGCGGGTGCCGGTCAATCTCTCAAATCTAAATAGCGGCGAGCCTCTGGTTGCAAACAGCATCATCTTGGACGTGTTCTATTAAATCGAGTTCAGTCGACGATGGTTGGGCAATGTCCGCTATGCCTCCGATAACGACCATTCAAGGCATGAGTCCAAATTGACGCGAGTGCCAATGTCAGACATCTCACGTTTGCTCAAATTGAAAGAGGCCGCCAACTGAGGCGGCCGTATAATTGCGGAAAATATCCGGAAGGACAACAAGCAACACAATAACGGCACCCGTTATGACTAGGAGCACCCAATTTTGAAAATCGACCCCCAAAAACGTGGTGCTTGCCGTTAAAAATTGTAGGTGTTCGTCCATGGCCTACCTTACTGGGCGGCCAGCTAGGTCTACAATCCGCGTAATGGACTGCCCGCATTCCGTACATTCGAGCTTTTGTTTTGTGTGATCCGGACGTGCTGGATGCGGCGAGCTACGCTTGACCACCATTGCGTTGCCGCACTGAGGACAAGCGAGCATATCTCGCGCGTCTGATCTGCCTATCACCGCGCCTTCTCCCACAAGTTATGCGCACCATGCGCTACAGCCATTGCTTAAAGCGGCGGATGTAGATCGTTTTGATCAGTTGCGTGAGGACGCAATAGCTCAGCAGAATTCCAGCCAGCCAGCCGAAATACGGCAGCGGCAAAGGCACCATGCCAAGGTGCGCGCCCAACGGCGAGAACGGCAGGTAAATGCCGAACGCCATGATGCTCGCCGTTAGCAGGATGACGGGCATAGCAGCGCGGCTTTCAATGAAGGGCACATGCTGCGTGCGGATCATGTGCACAATCAGTGTCTGGGTCAGAAGGCCCTCAATGAACCAACCCGACTGAAACAACGACTGATGCTCGATGCTGTTAGCGAAGAATACGTGCCACATGACAAGGTAGGTTACGATATCGAATATCGAACTGATCGGACCGATAAATAGCATGAAGCGTGCAAGGCCAGCGGCGTCCCATTTCCGAGGCTGCTTTAAGTAGTCCTTATCGACATCGTCCCACGGGATCGACACCTGCGAAATGTCGTACAATAAATTCTGGACCAGCAATTGGATTGGCAGCATCGGAAGGAACGGCAGGAAGATGCTGGCGACCACCACGCTGAACACATTGCCGAAATTCGAGCTGGCCGTCATCTTGATGTACTTGATGATATTGGCGAACGTCTTGCGGCCTTCAATGACGGCCTCTTCAAGAACCAGCAAACTCTTTTCCAGCAGGATGATGTCTGCCGACTCTTTCGCGATATCGACGGCAGTGTCGACCGAAATTCCTACATCGGCATCTTTGAGCGCGGCGGCGTCATTGATACCGTCGCCGAGGTAGCCGACCGTATGACCATTTGCTTGTAACGCCCGGATCACCCGCGATTTCTGCACGGGGGCCATCTTCGCAAAGATTGTGGTGAGTTCGGCTGCCTCCTTCAGCTGGGCATCCGACATCTTTTCAACGTCCTTGCCCAGCAAGGCGTGCTCGATCGGCAGTCCCACTTCCTTGCAGATTTTGCGGGTAACAACCTCGTTGTCTCCCGTGATGATCTTGACAGCGACGCCATACTCCCGCAGCGCCGCGATAGCTTGGCGCGCAGTTTCTTTTGGCGGATCGAGGAACGCAACATAGCCGGCCAGGACAAAATCTTTTTCGTCCTCGACCGTATAGGTGCGGTCCTCCGGCGGCAGCCACTTGTAGCCGACCGCCAAGGCACGCAGGCCTTCCTGGTTCAGTTTGCGGGTGACCCGGCGCACTTCCTTCCGCATTTCGGCCGTGAACGGCAGCACGCCGCCAGCCTCCTCGCCGTTATTGTCGGCGGAGACGCAAAGCGGCAGCATCTCCTCGATGGCGCCTTTGCAAACCATGAGGTTTTTGCCATCGCCGTCGCGCACAACCACCGACATGCGACGGCGCATGAAGTCGAACGGGATTTCGTCGATTTTCTTATAGTGCTGCAGCTTATAGACAATGTCGTGCTGCATTGCGTAGTCGAGCACCGCGACGTCCAGCAGGTTCTTCAAGCCGGTCTGGTTGTGGCTATTGAGCCAGGCGAATTCTAAAACCTGGAGATCGTCCTTTCCGTGCACATTGAGATGGCGTTCGAGGATGATCTTGTTTTGGGTCAGCGTTCCAGTCTTGTCGGTGCAGAGAATATCCATCGCACCGAAGTTCTGAATGGCGTTCAGCCGTTTCACGATGGTCTTGCGACGCGCCATCGCAACCGCGCCTTTGGCGAGGTTCGTGGTGACAATCATCGGCAGCATTTCGGGGGTCAATCCGACCGCCACCGAAACGGCAAACAGCAATGACTCCAGCCAATTGCCTTTACTGATGCCGTTGATCAAAAATACCAGCGGCGTCATCACCATTAGAAATCGGATCAGCATCCAACTGATTTTGCTGATGCCCTTGTCGAAGCTGGTGAGCGGCCGAGCGCCCGCAATGTCCTTCGCCATCGAACCGAAATTGGTGGCGTCGCCTGTCGCCGCGACGACAGCGATTGCCGTGCCGCTGACGACGTTGGTGCCCATGAAGCAGGCCGTTTCGCGTTCCAGAACGCTTTGCGATGCATCGGCCGCTTTTGCTGGCTTAGTGGGCGGCACCGCGTGCTTCTCTAATGGGATCGACTCCCCCGTGAGCATTGCTTGGCTAACGAACAAGTCTTTTGCCGAGAGTAACCGCACGTCAGCCGGGATCATGTCGCCGGCCGACAAATAAACGATGTCGCCGGGCACCAGTGTGGATATCGACATCTCCTGCGGCCGATCCATGCCGGCGCGCAGCACCGCGGTGGTCGATGTCACCATCGCTTTGAGTTCTTCCGCCGCCTTGTTGGAACGGAATTCCTGCCAGAAACGCAAAAGTGTGCTGAGCAACACCATCGTGCTGAGGACGATAATCGTCCTGAACGTGCGATCCTCCGGCGCGGCGAAGATAACGTCGGTGAACAGCGAGACGACGCTTACCGTAAACAGCACGCCATTGAACGGCGTCACGAATGCATGGAAAAGCTGCTGGTACCAGGTTGGCGGCTTTTCGTGCGACACCTCATTGGGGCCGTATTGTTCGATGCGGGCCTCGAATTGCTCTTCGGTTAGACCGGTTCTGCTGGCGTCTAGCCGCGCGAGCGCCTCATCCGGCGAACATGCGCATAGCTCCGCGAGCTGGGATGGGTGGCGTTTGCCATTGCTGGCACCGGAGGAGATCGGCCGGGTTGTAAGTTCTTTATTCATGGCGCGACGTTTCAGTTCCAGTGGCCGCACCCTTGCTAACCGTCACAGGGCCCTATTACGGATTTGTGACAGCGGGCGCTGATTGCAGATCGAGAGCGGCATCAAGAGGCGACGCGTTCGGCCACGCCGCCTTTGCATCGGGTAACGCCATAATTGGCCGTCTGAGGCGGTCGCGTCCAATGACCAGGAGCATTCGAGCCGCTGCGTTCGCGGGCAAACGTGCCACTGGGCGACGAGTCGGCCAGCGGTGCGGCGAATAACCCAAAGACGGTTTGAGGTCGGGCGGCGCGCGCTGGTCGAAGCCAAAAGGCGGCGATGCGGACCTGCCCGGCCCAAAATGTCGTTACGGATGATAAAAAGATTTGCGCGTGCGAGCTTCATGGCTCACCTCCATACCGGTCCCGATTGACCCAGGAGGTGAGAGAGCAACAGGCCCTGCGGGCCTATACCATCTTCACCGGCCGGGCACCGGGAGCGATCCGTTTATGCCAAATTAACGCCCGGCAAGCCGTCAGTTCGACCGCCGTGGCGCGACTAGGGTAGCTGTCCATTTTGTCCTGACATGAGTTGTTCGAAGTTTCCTCCGAACATTTTGGCCTTACGCCCGTCACTCGCCGGCGTCAACGAAAAATGTTCGTAAAAAATTGCGAGTCGTTCCCGTTATCAGGATATCGTCACGGCCGAACCGACTCTGCCGCTCAGCAGATGCGCTCAAGTCGAGATTAGAGAATAACAACGGGTACAGAAAATTCTGGGATAGTTCGGGCTGTCGAGATTGATCGAAAACCCGCGCGACACTGAAATAAGCGTGCTTCTTAAGTCGCCCCGCTGTTCGCGAGGGTCTTCGTTTTCCTGCCACTTCGCGGTGCCGGTCTTTCCGCAGATTGGGCACTTCAGATCGGACGTCGATGTCTGCCGACGAGCCATGGGTCTTCTCCCCTCGCCCTGTTCGCGACAGTTATATAGCGCGGCTGCCTGCCGAAGGAGCGGGCAAAAATCAAAGACCCGGTAATTTTATGCTGGCTTTGCTTCTGCAATTCGGAAGCAATTAGAACTTCACGATCGAGCGCACGCCCGCGATTTGCGCGTTCGGGTAGCGGATGCCGGTGCCGCTCGGATGCCAGATGTAGGTGTACACCGGCTGCAGGGTCCAACCCGGCACGACCTGCGCGACATACGTGAGTTCGAGATTGGCCTCGTAGTCACGCGGCGATGTGGCCAGCGCGCCGAAATTGGCCTGGTCCCGATCGAAGGCGTGCACGCTGTTGGAGAAGCGCGAATAGATGATGGCGGCGCCGAATTTGTCGTCCGGCCGCTTCGGAACCAAGCCGGCGAACACGATGCCGCCGTCGATATAGGCGTCGACCAGATTGCGGTCCGACGGGCTGACCGAGCCGCGCGTGTACACGGAAATTCCGCTCGCCGCGTCGCCGCCCTTCGGCCGGTAGAGCTGCTGGTCCACGATGCCGTAGACGCCGTAGTTGCCCCGATGCAGGGCCGCAACGCCGGTGCTGGCCGGGCTGGCGAGCAATATGCCGTTGACGTCATAACGTTGATCGTTGAATTGCCCGAGATGGCTCCAGCCTCCAATCTTCAACTGGCTGGCAAGCCCAGTGTCGTCCTTCCGTTGGTTTTTTCTGAACTGCGCTTCGGCGTAGAGCAAAGCCGGATCGTGCACGCAAAAATTCAGACCATAGCGATTGCAGGTATCGGGATCGCCGGGGCACCGGCCCGCCGGATCGCCGTTGAAGATGGCAAACAGGAGGGTCGTCTCTTTGTCCTTTCCGAGATCAAATCTGAGCCGCGCGCAGGAACATGGTGCTGAGATCGCTGAAGTAGAACTCGCTGTCGGCGGCAAGCTGCCCGACCCTGATGCTCGCTTGGCCGTTGAGAATTTTCTGCTCCAGCCAAAGCTCCGATAGGCGCGTCGCGGGCGCGGCTTCGATAGCCGCGATGGTGTTCATACCGCCGGCGTAGTCGCGCCGGATGCGCCCGGTGTTGTGAACTTGGAAGGCGTTCCAGTACAGCGTCAGGTCCTTCAGGCCGGCGACCTTGTCGAGATCGGTTGTCACCTGTAGTTCGACCTTCCCCTGGTCGATGGTGCCGCGCTTGATCCCACCGGACAGATTGCCGAGCACGTCATTGGTGTAGAACACAGTAAACGTGGTGCCGTGCTGCTCCAGCCATTTGCGGAGGCCAGTCGGATCGCCGTTCTGGGGTAATAGAGCGGCGATCGACGCATCGCTCGGGCCGGTATTCTGGGGTTGCGATACGTTCTGCGCGCGCAGCGGCTCGGTGGAAAACCCGGCAATGACCCACATCAGCCCGAATTGACGCTAAGTGCCAAGAGCGGTGTTTAGTCCCGCACAGCAGCGAGCTTCTTGTAATATTCTTCTAACTCCTTCTCATCGCGCGCCGTGAGTCCGCTCTTACCGAGTTGGACGACGACCTTCTTGAACGTGCCGGTGAACTTGAACGGCATCTTGTTCACATAGTCCTCGACCACGGGTGTGCCACAAATTGTGTTCACGTCGGAACAGCCGCCCTCGCCCGCGCTGGCCAAGTCGCTTTCCGGCTACGGGTTTTAACCAGGCAGGCCGGGCCACACCTCAAGCGCGCCGCGCCAGATCATGTCGCCGGCGACATAGAGGATGATCGCTAGTCCGATATAGGCGATCCAGCGATACCGGTTGAGCAGCCCGGCGATGAAACTCGCGGCGACGCCCATCAGCACGATTGATAGGCCCAGTCCGAACACCAATGCTGCCGGGTGGTCGCGCGCCGCGCCCGCCACCGCCAGCACGTTATCGAGCGACATCGAGATGTCCGCCATCACAATCTGCCAGGCGGCCTGCGCGAAGCTTTTGCGCGGCGCATGGACGTCTCCCGCCACCTCGGCCACGGTGTGCGGCGCCCCGCGCAATTCGCGCCACATCTTCCAGCTCACCCACAGCAGCAGAATGCCGCCCGCGAGCAGCAGGCCCACGATCGCCAGCAGCTCGACGGCGACGCTGGCAAACAAGATACGCAGCACCGTCGCCGCGATGATGCCGACCAGGATCGCGCGCGCGCGTTGTTTTTTCGCCAAGCCCGCCGCCGCCAGCCCGATGACGACCGCGTTGTCGCCGGCCAGCACCAGGTCGATCATGATCACCTGCAAGAACGCGGCGATCGATTCAGGCGACAGGATGAAAAGGTCGTTCATAGGCTCTGGGCCCTTCGGCGTTCAATCAGTCCGACATCGCAACCGTAGGGCTGCCAGAGGGGCCCGGCCTGATGGGGCTAAAATGGCGGTCCGGCCGCGCTCCGGCAAGGTCGAAGGGGCTGCGGCCAACTGGCCCAGCCGTAACCGGCTACCTATACCGATCGGGTTTGACACTCCGGCCGGTACCCCCCTAAAACCCGCGCGTCCTGCGAGTTTTCATACCCAGGCAGGGCGTTTCGCGACTCATGAATATGATCGGAATCTTCGAAGTCGCTCGCTTACCGCAACACGCTAGTCCCGATGTCCGAGATGGGTCAAAAGCGGACAACCCAACGCGGGCCAAAATCTAACTTTGTCCGCTTTGGTCCAAAAGCGGAACCGCGCTACTTCCCGGGCATGACCTATTGGACTGATAAGCCAGCAGACTTCACCACCACAGCCCATTTCTCGGTTTCGTCGGCCACCAGCTTGCCGAATTCAGCGGGCGACATCGGCATTGGTGTGCCGCCCAGTTCGGCGAAACGCGCCTTCATTTTCGGGTCCGCCAATGCGGCGGCTACAGCCTTGTTCAGCGTCTCCACCACTTTCGGCGGAATACCTTTTGGTCCAGCAATACCGTACCAAACGCTTGCCTCGTAACCTTTGACGATCTCGCCAATTGCAGGCACGTCGGGAAGCGCATCAGAGCGCGTCGCCGTCGTCACACCGAGTGCTCGCAGCTTACCCGTCTTCACGAACGCAATCGCGCCAGGAAGATTGTCGAACAGCACATGCACTTTCCCAGCCATAAGGTCAGGATAGGCGGCAGAAGAACCGCGATACGGCACATGGACCATGTCGAGCTTGGTCATCATTTTGAAAAGTTCCGCCGACATGTGAACCGATGTACCGTTTCCTGAGGAGGCGTAATTGATCTTCCCCGGATTGGCCTTGGCGTATTCGATGAACTCCGCGACG
>Ga0097691_1001948_pt1 | contig 14447 bp, 28 predicted proteins | sample NGESurdeep072012_8_FD_72858 | JGI IMG/M metagenome (GOLD analysis project Ga0097691, IMG submission 72858) | Arctic peat soil microbial communities from Barrow, Alaska - NGEE Surface sample 210-1 deep-072012 | ecosystem: Environmental > Terrestrial > Soil > Wetlands > Peat ...
ACCCGGCTGGCCGCCGGGGACGAGGTGCTCGTCCTCATCACCGCCGATGCCGAGGATGAGGTACAGCGCCTGCTGGTCGGGCCCTGACCCCGATGCAAGCCGCCTTCTTCGATCTCGACAAGACGGTCATCGCCAAGGCATCGATCGCCGCCTTCGGCCGGCCTTTCTACAAAGGGGGGCTCATCAACCGCCGGCTGATCGTCCGGTCGGTGGTCTCCCAGATCATCTACCTCCACCTGGGGGCGAGCGAGCAGAAGCTGGCCCGGGTACGCGAATCGATGCTGGCCCTGACCAAGGGGTGGGACCGCGATCTGATCCGCGAGATCGTCCGCGAGGCGCTGGAGGAGACGGTCGAGCCGATCATCTACGCCGAGGCGCTCGACCTGATCGAGGCCCACCGGGCGGCCGGCCACAAGGTCTACCTGGTGTCGGCGTCACCCGAGGAGATCGTCGAGCCGCTGGCCGAGCACCTGGGCGTCGACGGCAAGACGGTCGGGAAAGCCCTGGCCTGGCTTCAGAACCCAGCTAGTTGAGGGAGTTGGGTTCGTTTCGCAGATCCGGCCAGTCTGACCCGTCTTGACTTACGCCTTACTTGCGTCTCACCTCCCGCATCAACGTGCTCGTCGGTGACCGAAGATGGGCGAGTTGTCTACCGACCGCTGCGCGGCTACAGGCGCTGGAACTCAGCCTCTCGCGCTTCGTCCGCTCGCCAAAACGGAAACGGTGGGCTGCAAAGACACTATCCGATGGGACCGCCTTGCAGGCACCCACCGGAGGCTTCGTCATGAAAGAACGGCATCCACCCTTCGTTCGAACGTCAGCCAGAAGTCGAGTTGCCTCCCAAGCTGGTGATGGCAAGCGCCCTGAACCAGCTAGGAGCTGGGCTAACGAGAACACGCAGATCGACACAGGACCGACCTGGATTCCCGGGCTCGGTGAATTCATGGACGCCCGGCGAAGGAGGGCGCAGAGGCGAAAGTCAAAGATCGATTTTCCTGCCGAGATCCTAGCCGCCCGCGAATCCCTCGACGCCCTCGCCGCCGCCTTCATGCGCCGCGGGCAATTGAGTAAAGCGCACGGCGTCCTACGCGAACGCATCAAGCTTCTATCGCTCGCCAGATTTGTCCAGCCCCTCACCGCATCGGACGTACTCCAGGAATACATCGAACCGGAGATTGACAGTCTCAGTGAAGCTGAACGGGAACACCGACACAGGGCAATGGAGGGACAAGCTGTCCTTCAGGCGGAGCTCAGCCGTGCCTCTGCCGAAAAGTCGGACACGCGCGCCGACGTCTCGCCCAAACCCTCGGCGGCCGACTCAGCCGCTCCAAATCAGAACCCAGTCGAACGGCCTCGTGGTCCGGAAGCACCGGATCAGAAACCTGAACCCGATTCGACACTATCCACAGGGGGGCGTCTAACGCGCCAACCAGGAGATGAAAATGAGCGCAAAGAGAACGACGCCGATTGAGCGCCTCCCGGACCAGCAGGCGGAGCCCTCGCCACCAGACAGCACACCCTTCTCGAGTCCTGCCGGCGGGGAAGGTCCATGTAAGCAGGAAACTCACTTCGACCCAATGATGGAAACAATCGTAAAGAGAGGTGCGCAGTGGCTGCTGCAAGAGGAGCTAGCACGCAAAGACAGCAACGGCCACGATGCCGCCGATCCCCTCCGGGTCCTGTACTTCAAGTTGGCGCAGGCAGATGGAACTAGGCCCCAGCTGGAGAAACTCAATCATGAGATCTCAAATAACAACCCCGGCTCGATACTGCGCGACCTGAAACTTCGCGGGGCGGAGTTGTTGATTCTAGAAGAGGTGGGGCGCAGGGACTCAAAAGGTCGCCCCGCGGCGAATCCCAGCCGGTTACTGTTCTTAGAAATCGCTTGGAGAAACGAGCTCAGATCGCTGCTGAAAGACCTTCAGAAAGGAATCTCAGAGGCTCTTGATCGCAGGCAACGTTCAGGCTGAGCGTCCGGCAGCCGGGGATGGACCTCCAGTGGAGATCGGCGGCGATGGCGATCACGGCGAACCTCAAGCTAGCGACCTGCCAGCCGGGAGCGTAGCCCTTGGCGTGTCAAGAGGCCGAGAGTGACAGTATGGGATCGGGCTCACTGACTGGGCATTGCGGACCTTACCGCCGCGAGCCGCCCGAAATGCGCCCATCATGAGTATAACCCCCAAGTGCTAGTCACTCGTGCGGCCACAACCCAAATTGCAGGAAGCCGTAGCGGGTACACACTCAGTATATCGGTTGACATACAAGTCGAGCGCGATTGGCGGCGCCACGAGAGTACTGGTCCGCAAGCTCGAAAAGGCAGGTAGCTTCACCATGGTTTCGTCATCTAAACTCACCGCCAATCGCCGGAACGCGCGGCTGTCCACCGGGCCGAGGACCGCGGCAGGTAAAGCCCTTTCGTCTCGAAATGCTTTCAGACATGGGCTGCTCGCCGTTCAGGTGATACTTCCGGACGAGAATGCCGCCGAGTTCGACGAGTTCCGCGATCGCGTCACAGCCGACCGTTCTCCAGTCGGAGAAATCGAAGCGATCCTTGTGGAACGAATCGTATTCGCCTCGTGGCGCCTTCGGCGGGTCGCGCGAATCGAGGCCGCGGCAGCTCGCGCGCAGATGGATCCCGGGTTCGGCGTCGCTGAGAACGAGAGGTTTGAGGACCGCGTCTACTGGGCCATGGTTCGCGATTCGAACAGTGGCAATCTGCTTGAGCGGGTCCGGCGGTACGAGGTCACTCTAGAGCGGAGCTTCCTGTCAGCCCTACATGAACTCGAGAGGCTTCAGGCGGGTCGGGCAGGAGAGCCGACATCTATTCCCGCAGTCATCGACGTCCACGTGAATTCGGCCGAGTAGCGCAAGCGACTGCGCCTCGTCCATTTTCCCGACTCTATGAACCTCGAGGATCCGTTTCTCGTCGACAGGCTTATCGGCCGGAAGAGAGGCGATCCACTTGTACGTGCTCACTGCCGCAGCGGCCTGCTTCTGCGAGCGGGTTTCCAACTGTTCGGGCGATTCCTTCATCGCCGCGTCGAGTTCCTTCTCAGTGAACTCAGCGCCTTCTATCCGAGATGTCCCTGCTACCTCGCGCTTGAGCTGAACCGTCTGAAGCTTCTCGGCCCAACTGCGTTGATACGGGGCGAGAATGAATCAGAGGAGGCCGGCCCTTGGGGCGCAGGAACCTCAATCGGCTGAGGCACCTGTGCCCCCATTCGGACACCTTATGGGATTCTGGCGAGGCACACCGGCCAGAATGTCCGTTTACGGGACCGGATTTAGCTGGCGCGAACCCTGGTCTGTGCGCGCCACGGCCCCCCGGCAATTCCCATTGCACCCCTACAGGGCCTGCTATCTGCGGTCGTGGTGCGGTCAAAGGGAGGACTACCGGGCGACGGATATTTCGCTCTTGCGGAGTTACGGGGCAGGGATGTGGCTGATCGGCGCTCTCAGCACGAGGCCGAACTCGAGAGGGTGTGCACCGCCAACCGCTTCACGAACGCCTGAAATCTACCTCGCCAGCTGAGCGAATCTGCTAACTTCTCCTCCGAGGAGGCTCCTGGTGAATGAATCCGATGCCCGTCTGAAGACCTACATCACCGACATTCTGAAGAAGAACAAGACGCTCAACGAGCGCGAGGTCAAGGCCGCTGTCCGGAAGGGCCTAAAGCTCGGCCGCGAGCCCGTCGGTGCCGGCGTCATCCGGGAAGTCCGGAAGAGTCTCGGAATCGACCGTCCCAGGGCCATCAGCTATGCGTCGACTGAAGCCGACCGGACGGTGGCGGAGACCGAGTTACCAGCCCCCGAACTGGAAAGTCAGGCCCCCGTGGAGCCGTTTCGGCCGGCGGTGCGGCGCGCAGTGGCTGCGCTGCCGCTGCCGACTGCGCCGCTCCCGACTCCCACCCCGATGCCGATGGCGAGCTTTCAGGTCGCTCTCCGCCTTCCGCTCAAGCGCGCTTACGTGATGGTGCGCCTGAACGACCGCGAGGTTTTCAGAGCCGACTTCCGGCCTGGGAATCAGTCAGGCACGCCGGCGCTCGTGACACCGCCGATCGAGGCGGTGGCGGGGCCGGTCATCGTCAAGGTGTGGGTTATCTCCCCGGACAAGAAGGCGGCGGACGAGTACCTCGTCCTGCCGGTGGAACTCGAGGCGGGCGAGGACCGGAGGCTGGGGCTGGTGTTCGATCCGACGAGGGAGCTGAAGGAGAGGCTGGTGGCGGAGCGAGGGTGAGAGGGCGCGTGGGCGAGCCTCACTCCTTCGACTCAGACACTGTCTGTCCTACCGTCGGCCGTAACTTTTCATCATGAGGCGGACGAAACCATCGACCGGCCAGGATGAAGGGAGAGTCTGATGTCCGATTTCGACGAACATGAACGCACTGACGTCCAAGAGTGGGATGGTAGCTACCTCGGCTACACCGACAGAAATGGTTCGGCCACCGACGCGATCTCCGCGACCGAGGGCTACGTCGGTCGGTACGACACGCTAAGCAACACGACCTTCGACGGCGCGGGTGTGCCCGTCGGCAGAGGCAACTGGCTCATTTCCCTCTTCAAGCGGGACCAGAAGTAGGGGAAGGCTTGTCGTGTCGGCGATCGAATCATGACACTTGTAATACGACAGTCACGCTGGCGGGACTTGACGAGAGGGGAGCCGAATCGTACATTCACATTAGTTCTTTGAGGCATCCGCCAGCTCCCTCGGGCTGACGGGCATGAAGAAGACGGTGAGGAGAATCGGCTCCTTCGACCCGTCGCCAACCGTAGTCCCTACGGTGGAAAAGCCGCCCGGATCGTCCGGAACCATGCGCGATCGAGGTGAACCCTCTGAACGAAAGGACGCTTCATGATGTACATCCGCCCCAGCCTTTCCCCCCGGCGTCCCACCGATCCACCCGGTGTGGTCATTCCTTGCGGCGAGGACCTCGCGCCCGGAGAGGAAGGTGACGCGAAGAACTGAATCGACGACGAAATCCGCCAGCCCCGCCTCGGGCTGACGGGCATGAAGAGTGACGGTGAGGAGATTCGGCTCCTTCGACCCGTCCGCCAGACCGTAGTCCATACGGTGGCCCAGCCGACCGGAACGTCCGGGACCATGCGCGATCGAGGTGAACGCTCAATCGAAAGGACGCCCCATGAGTGACTCCGGTCTCGTCCCTCTCCACCTTCCCTCTCCCTTCGTCCACCTGCGCCGGCCCGACTTCCGTCTCCGCACGGAGGGCTCGCGCGTCTACGTCACGCCCCTGACGCGCGACGGCGCCGCATGGCTCGACCGACGCGTCGGCCCGAGCTCCGACGCCGAGTGGTCGGACGGCTCGCTGGTACTCCACTTCGACGGCGCCTCCGCGTTCGTCGACACCGTCCGCCGCGAGGGCCTCGAGGTGGCGCGATGAAAGACGCCAGGGTCGTCCCCTTCGAGCCCCGCCCTGCCCGCCCGCTGGAGGATCGCGTCGAGCGCGCCGTGGAGCGCCAAGTCGCTGACGCGGTCGAGATCTGCAAGGCGATGAGCACCGGCGAAGGCCTCGAGGAGCTTTACGCGAAGTGGCTCGAACGCATCCGCGTCGTCCCCGACCGCGAGCGCCCCACGCCAGCCGAGCTCGTTTACAGGGTCGGCCCCGCGAACGACGGCGTCGTCTTCACGACGCCCGAGCGCGCCCGCTATGTCGCGAGCCTCAACGATGCGTTCGACTCGAAGACTTGGGGCGAGTTCAGGAGCCGCATCCCCGCCGAGGAATGGGAGCAGCTCGCGGAGGGATTCGAAGAGGTCCCGGGCCCGGACGAACCGTTCGATTTCGCTGCGGTCCCGGGTTACTGCGACGGAGACTGGCCGCCGTGGCTGCAGAAAGAGATCCTTCAGGTCCTCCCGCCTCCGCTCGTCAGGAAGTACGCCGAAGCCTCCATGACCCTCATCAACGGCGTCTATTTCCACATCAAACAGAAGGACCTTCCGGGGCTCCTCCGCGAACTCGAGAGCCGAGGGATTCGCGCCGTCCACGAGCCCGACTTGGATTTCCAGTGAGGTGCAGTGCCCCGGGGCTTTGTGGTCCCGGGGCCTCGTCGTCACGCCTTCGACGTGGGATGCGCCCGCCCGAACGCGTCGATCACCTCTAGAAACTCCGCTGGGAGGAGCGCGCGCACGCTGGCGACGACGTGTTCTGGCAGATCGCGATGGAAGGGTTCGGCGACGGAGCCCGCGATGGCGGCGAGCGTGTCGGAGTCGCCGCCAAGAGAGACGGCGAGGCGGAGGGCGTCCTCGGTGCTCGCCGCTTCGAGGAATGCGATCAGAGCTTCCGGAACCGAGCCCTGGCACGTGGGGTCGAACGTGTAGGCCGGGCGGATGCCGTCGATGGTGCGGGAGAGGTCGTATCCGAAACGCGCCTCGAGCTCGGCGCGAATCGCGGCTTTTGGCGTGGCGTGGTGCGCGAGGAAAACGGCAAACGCGACGGCCTGCGCGCCCTTAATCCCCTCGGGGTGGTCGTGGGTTACGGCGGCGCTCTTCTCCGCCTCGGCGAGGACGCGCTCGACCGTGTCGAAGGCGAGGCCGACCGGACTGACGCGCATGGCCGATCCGTTGCCGAAGCTGCCATAGGGGCGCTGCACGTCGAAGGCGAGCCATTCGCGAAACTGCTTGCCGTAGCCGGCGCGCGGGTAACGCCGCGCGAGTTCGAGGTATGCGTGCCCGTAAGGTTCACCCGAGAGGATGGCGCGGGCCGTGGCGATCGTCAGGACGGTGTCGTCGGTGAAGCAGCTCTCCCGCCGCAGGAGCGGGAAGTCCACCGACTTGTGCGGGCGATGCTCGTACGGCGAGCCCACGACGTCCCCGGCGATTGCTCCGATCATCCTCGCCTCCCTAACCTCAAGGATTAAAGAACCCCTCTGGCGGTCTTCCGGTCTTCTCGTCCAGAAGTACAGCGAACGCGTTTCTCTTCATCGGGCGCACGTGACGATACCGGCGTTGATCTCCGGAATCCCCGAAATAGCTCATGGTTCTTGAGCGAAGCTTGATTGCCAGCGTCTGGGCGAGCGTGTCCATGATGATCGAATGTGCGTCACGGGCGGTGCCGCGAGAGGAGCTCCACATGTACGTTGTGCCCGACAGGACGAAGTTGTAGGGCCGGAACTGGTGGCCCACGAAATAGTCGGGGTCGTCCCGCCGGTGATAGAGGCCGAGATTGATGAAGTTCAGAAACCAGTACTTCTTCTTGTTGGCCAGGATCAGGAAATCGTCGGCGAGAATCTTGAGGAGCTGCTTCTTCGAGCCCTCGTACTTGATGAAGACGTCGATGGTGGTGCTCATGGACACATTCTCCCGAAGACTCTCGGACATCGGATGTCCGTCCATTACCGTTATCTTTCCCCTAGATGTGGATCATCACGACACGAGGCTTTCTTTCCGTCGTCCAGAACGCTGACGCGAAGGCATCGCACGAGGCTCTTCTCGTGCGCGGACGCGTGCGGGCGGATCTCGACCACTTCGCCGACTTCGTCGCGCGCCACGGCGACCGGCCGGCCGTCACCGCGACGCCCCGCTTCGACTACGGCTACCGGCTGACCACCTCGCGCCAGATATTCGCGGCCTACCTCGCGGAGTGCGTGGGCGCGCTGGATTACCCGAACTTCAAGAGCGAGGTCGCGGAGGCTGACCCGGAGCGTGCCCACATCTACATGGGCGTGTGGACCGCCCTGCACAAGCTGCGTGGGATTCGGCCATGAGGGCGACACCGAAAAGCTGGAAGGCGCAGCCGCTCCCGGCCGAGCGCGCACAGTTGAATCTGGCGCGGTCCCTCGATGCGGCCGAGTGGGAAGCCGTTCAACTCGGGTTCATTCCGGAGGAGATGGAGGACAAGTGGTTCGTCTACGAGGAGGGCGGCCGGCTCTACTTCCACCGTAGCTGGACGGGTTTCTGCATCTACGAGGTCGTCTTCCGGGAGACGCCGGCGGGCCACGAGGTGGACGAGGCGTGGGTGAGCCGCGAGCGGGAGCAATACTCCTGCGTGGACGACGAGTACGACGCGCGGGTGCTGTCGTGGCTGATCGACGTCCTTCTGTTGAAGAGGTCCGCGCCGTGGCCCGAGTCCGGCAGGGGCGACGAGGCAGTGCGGCAGTGGAGCCTGGTCGGAAGAGCGATGCTCGCGCACGACGAGGACGGGAGGGTGGCGGCGAGCGTCGACCGGGAGTCGCGAGAGAACAGACCCCCCCGGAGAAGGACCCTTAAGCGTAGGCGAGACGGCCGGGGCCCTCTGTCTCGCCCCTGGGTTACGGAGCCTCGGCCTCGATGAGATCCACCGCCGTCGCGAGTTCTGCGACCAGGTCCCGAAGACCGGGGCCGCGTCCGACATCGGGACCCGCATCCCCTGCACTGAGAGCCTCGATCGCGGAGCGGTAGTGGCTCGTGGTCACGAGCTGGCGGGGAAGAAGCGCCCGACCCTCAGAGACCTCGCTCGTCATGCGTTCGTGATCCCCCCGGCGAGATCGCGATGGAGGCGGGAGGCTGGATGTCCATGGGCTGGTGACGCGGGAGGGTACCGGCGCCTCATCCGCAACCGCCGCCGTGACGCGGTTGCTGGAGGAGGCGGGGAGGGCACCCACCCACGCACGATAGAATGTTCGAATGAGCCGAGACCCGCTACTCGCCCGAATCACGCTGGACCCCAAGGTCATAGTGGGTCAGCCAGTGGTCCGTGGCACGCGTCTGACCGTCTCCTTCATCCTGGGTCGTCTTGCTCACGGGTCCGCGGTCGAGGAACTGCTGAGCGAATATGGCGGGCTGACCCAGGAAGACGTTCAGGCATGCCTGCTTTGGAGGACAGCGCCATGAAGACCGTCACCCTTGAACTTCCCGAAGACGTCTTCTCCGCTGTCCGCAAGTCTCCGGAAGAGTTCGTTCGGGATCTGCGACTCGCCGCGGGAATCCATTGGTACGAACGGGCTGAAATCTCGCAGGAAAAGGCGGCGCAGATCGCGGGCCTGGACCGCGCTTCGTTCATAGACGCCCTCGCCCGGCTCGGTTGCGAGACCTTCAGGGTGGATCCCGATGACCTGAAGCGCGAGCTTCGGCTTGGTTGAGCGACCTGCCGTAAACGCATCTCCACTGATCCTTCTCACTCGTGCTGACCTGCTGAGCCTGCTTCAAGTGGCCGGAGAAAGGCTCGTCGTGCCCGAGCCTGTAGCTCGCGAGATCGAACGTCACGGCCCGGAAGACGTCACCGCGAGGGCCATCCGAACTACGCCGTGGTTGGAACGAGTGGAGGCGCCAAAGACCCCATCGGTGGTCGAGGCCTGGGACCTCGGCGAGGGAGAATCGAGCGTCCTGGCGTGGGCGCACGCCCACCCCGGCACCCTTGCTGTCATCGACGACCTCGCAGCGCGCCGATGCGCGGCGTCGTTTCAGATTCCAGTGCGTGGGACGCTGGGCCTTGTACTCGTGGCGAAGCAGCGGGGGCTCGTTCCGGCGGCTCGCCCGCTGATCGGCAGGTTGAGGGAAGCCGGTCTTTTTCTCTCCCAGCGAGTTGTCGACGATTCCCTGGCGCTGGTGGGGGAGTAGCGGTCGAGCTCGACCGCCTTGACCGACATTCCGTTCGTGGAGGAGGCGCGAAGACCTTCTCGTCGCCGCCTTGAAGCTGCCTCTGGAAGAGCGGGCTGCCCTTGCGGTTCACCTTCTGAGGAGCCTCGATGAGCTGCCTGAGCCCGAGCGTAAGAATCTCTGGCTCGAGGTTGCGGACAGGCGCCTTCAGGAGATGCGAGAGGGCAAGGTCCGTGAAATCCCGGCAGACGAGGTTTTCGCCCGTGGCCGGAACATCGCCTCCCGCTAAGGCTCGATTCCACCCAGAGGCGCAGGGCGAATACCTCGAAGTAATCGCATATCTCGGTCTCCACGCGCCGAGCGTCGTGCAGTCATTCGCAGCGGACGTGCAGGAGGCCGTTGGGTTCATCGAGAAGCATCCCGAGACGGCGCCCGTTGGGCGCGGCAGCGTGCGGTGCAAACTCCTGCGGCGGTTTCCGTACGAGCTCTACTACTCGCTGGAAGCTGACTCTATTCGGATTCTGGCCGTCGCTCATCAGAGGCGCCGGCCGGGCTACTGGGTGGATCGAGAATAGGCGATGCGTGCCTGGAGGGACTGGACGAGGCCCGTGTTTGGCTGACTCATCCCACGAGCGCTTCGAGGTACGGACGCATCACCTCTTGAACCCTGCAGATTCGGGCGAAGGGATCGATCTCGCCAGGCTTGACCTTCCCCGACCTGATCGAGTCGCGGAGGGCCTCGACCGCGACGTCCAGCCCCACTTTGTGCCTGTACTTGAAGAGATCCGCGATGGTCTTCGCAAGGCTGTAGATGCGCACGCGCCGGCCTTCGACGGCGATGCTTTCCACGCCTTGCGTAAACGCTCGACCCGAAAAGCGAAATACCCTTAGGGGCGGATAGTCGAGACTTGGCGCACGCGACCGCCTCTCGATGGCAAGCCAGATTTCTGAAGGGTTTTGGGTCGTGACGTCATGAAAGCGAAGGGCCGACAGCAGACAGACCACGCTCTTCGGCGCGGCTGATGCCGCAATCACAAGGCTGTGATGTAGTAGGGATGTGGCGCCCATACGCGAAAGGGCCGTAGCGCGTCGCGGACGAGGAGTGCGTTGTGATGCAGGGCGTAGAATCCCGCCTGTGAGAACGTTCCCTGCGGTCGTCGAGAAGAGCCCCGAAACGGGGCTGTTCGTGGGCTACGTGCCCGGGTTCCCCGGGGCTCACTCGCAGGGCGAGACGCTGGAGGAACTGAACGAGAACCTGAAGGAGGTCGTTCAGATGCTCCTCGAGGACGGCGAGCCGGCAATCTCCACGGAGTTCATCGGGATCTACACGGTGCAGGTGGCCTGAGTTGCCTCCGATCCCCGTGCTGAAGCCACGGGAGGTCGAGCGCCTTCTCGAACGATTCGGATTCGAGCTGGTGCGCCAGCGCGGCTCGCATAGGCAGTACCGCCACCCCGACGGTCGCCAGACGACATTGCCCTTTCACGGCAGTCGGGACATCTCGCCGGCTCTCTTCCGTCAGGTCGCGAAAGACATCGGCCTGACGCCCGAGCAGCTGATCAAAGGACCCGGAGCGAAGTAGCCGTCCCTGACGGAGTCGAGGCAAGGCCGTCTCCGAACTTCTTCCGGGACTCCGGTTCCGTGCGCCGATGCGGCCCGGATGGCCGTGCGCGCGGTGACCGAGGTGTTCGAGATCCCGCATCCGGGGTCTCTCATGTACAAGGCGTTCGACAGGAAGCAGCGGACGATCCTGGTCCCGACGCTCGGACTGAAGCGCGAGGAGCCCGCGCCGCCGCCCGAGAAGCCCCGCCGAGGACACGGTCGAGGGGCTACGGAAGTTCGGGGGGCGAAGGGCGTTCGAGGAAGGGGCGGAAGAGGCGGAGGTGTAGTAGCGAGCCCTAAGCGACCCGATAGATCGCAGGCTTGAAAGACGGGGGCGGTATGGGCTTACCCGCCTCCCTGGCTGCGTCAAGCCAGGCAAGCCTTCTGGAGGGAGCGCCGCGTTCTACCCCTTCTTCGGCGCCTGCGGCCGGAACATCTTGAGGATCTCGTTGACGAGGTTCAGGTCGAAACGTTCCGGGACGTAGCGCGGGCCGGCCCAGGTTCGCACGTGGTCGTGCTCCTCGTGAGCCGGGTCGCGCCAGGCCTCGAGAAACCCCTCGTATCCGCTGGTGCCTCCGCAGTCCTCGGGCGGTGCGGCGCGGGCGCCGGCGAGACAGACCGGATAACGGATGGCGGGGTCGGGCGAGAAGCGCTTTTCGACGGCGATGTCGTGGATCCAGTCGTCCCCGAAGTCGTACGTGTACGAGAAGCGCGTGACGTCGCGTGTCACGAGGTCGCCGAGCCGTGTCGTACGCGGATGGCGGGGACGGACGTCCTCCGGGAATTCCGGGTCGGGTTCTGTGACTCGCGCCGTCCCGACCTCGAACGCGTAGAGGTGGCTGTGCTCCCACCCGAACGACCATTGGATGATCTCGTGAAGGAGATGGAACGTGCGCGTGTTCGTGACGTGAATGACGCGATAGATCGGCCGCTCGATGTCGCGGATCCGGATCCGGAGCTGAAGAACCTCTTCAGGGAAAGCGGCGGGCTTCATCGAGCACCGCATTGTGCCCCGGGCGCACACGGTCGAGGAGCCCCGATCCAGCACGCGGACGAACTCGGCGGCGCACCCGAACCGCCAGGTCGACCTTGTGACCGAATAGCCCCTCGAGGAAGTCTGCGAGGCCCATGTAGTTCCGGAACGTCTTCCTGTCGAAATCGACGAGGAAATCGAGATCGCTCTCGGGCCGCGCCTCACCTCGGGCGGTCGAGCCGAACAGAGAGAGGCGCCGAACGCCGAAGCGTTTCAAAGCGCCGGTCTCGCGAGCGAGGGTGGCGAGAACCTCTTCGGCTCGCGGCGCCAGTCCGGAAGTTTGCACGACGGTGCTCATGGCAGGCCGATTATCGCGCGGTCGCCCTCTCAGGCGTAGACCAACCGCTCGCGGGCCTCCGAAATCCGTCGGCCGAGAGCTCGGCATGAGACGCGCCATTGGCCTTGCTGGCCGCCCGCTCAATGGACACTTGATGTCCGTCGTGGCCTGCCTTCGAAAGAAGCTCGCCGAGGCGCTCGGCGGGGGGAATTGACTCGCCGCATCTGTTCTCTATAATCACTATGTTTACGGAAACGTAAACATGACGATTATGATGAACGCGCCGAGTATCGAGAGCCGCGGACGTAAGGTTTTGGAGGCCTACCTTTCGGAGGCGGGCGCGGCCGTGCGCTGGGTGAAGAGCGGCCGCCATCAACAGTGGCGGCCCGACGCGGAAATGGAAGTCGAGCTTCCCGGCGGTGAGCGGAAGATGTGCGCCGTCGAGTTCGAGTCGAATGCGCGCCGTGCGCCGATCGAGCACGCGCTCCACCAGCTCCGCAGTCATTCAGGGAAGGACGTGCAGCCCGTCATCTTCGCGGAGCATCTCGGGCGGCCGATGCGGGAGCGGCTACGCCAGGAAGACGTCTGGTTCGGAGATTTGTCCGGGAACAGGTTCTTCAAGTCGCTCGGCTTTCTCGTGGACAGGGAGGTCGCGGAAAAATCGGCCCAGGCTAAGAGGCCTGCCGCGGGCGTTTTCGCGGATCGAAACTCGAGGTTGCTTCGCTACCTGCTCATGAGGCCCGCCCAACAGGTCGGTGTTCGGGAGCTCGCCGGGAGAATCGGGCTGAGTCCTTCTGCGGTTTCGAACGGCCTGGGCAGGCTGCGGGAGATGGGCTACCTGGAGTCGAATCAGCAACGGCTCGAGCTCGTCGCGCGAGAGGACCTGCTGGACGAATGGGTTTCCTTCTACCGGCCGCGGGTTCAAAGACAAGGCGAGTCCCGCTACTACGTCCACGCGAGAAGCGCCGAGGAATTGCTCGAGCGGCTGAAGGGGCTCCGGCAGGCTGCGGACCCGGCATGGGGACTGAGCCTTCACGGGGGAGCATCGGTCGTCGCGGGCTTCGTTCAGTTCCGCGAGGTGCACCTTTACATCTCACCCGAACAACCGAAGCTCGAAGGGGAGTTCGTAAGAGCGCTTCATGCAAGACCGGCGGAAGGAGAGGCGAATCTCGTCGTCCTCTCGCCCTTCTATCGGCACTCGGTCCTGTTCGAGCCGAGGGTCGTTGAAGGGCTGAGGGTGGTGAGCGACCTGCAGCTCTTCCTCGATCTGAGCTGCTTCGCCCAGCGAGGCAAAGAGCAGGCTGACGTCATCCTCGAACGCCGGCTGCGGCCTGCGTGGGCGGCGAAATGAAGATCGGAGACGGAGAACTTCGTCGGAGCCGTGCGGGTGCCGCGGCTGGGCGCGTTTCTGCTTCAGAAGGTTCAGACGCTCTCGAGCCGGCGCGCGACCAAGCGAGACAAGGATCTCTTCTACATCTTCGATCTGGCCGATGAAGGTCGCGGCCTCAGGGAGAAGATCAAGGCCGACGCCGAACAGATTCGCCTGAAGCTCGGAGCGCCGAGCCTCAAGGCGGTGGCCTCGCTCCTGCGTCGCGACTGCGGGCAGGCAACTTCATCGGCCGTGGCGAAGGTGATGGAGCAGATCCCGCAAGAGCAGCGGCCATCGCGGGAATACATCGCCGAGACGTTCAACCGGCTGGCCGTCATTCTCGAAGGCTGATCGCCGGATCCCCAGCTGCACCGGCCGCGCCGCAGGCCAGTTTCGACGAAAGAATCTCTGATGCATCGGTACGAAGTCATCATCTACTGGAGCGCCGAGGATCGCGTATTCGTGGCAGAGGTGCCCGAACTACCGGGCTGCGCGGCGCACGGAAAGACCCCAGCGAAGGCGCTGGCGGAGGCGCGCCATGCGATTTCACTCTGGCTGGACACTGCGCGCGAATTCGGGGATCCGATTCCCGAGCCAAAGAGCCGCCGTCTCCAATACGCATGAGCGGGCGAACTTTCG
>Ga0097691_1001194_pt2 | contig 14444 bp, 13 predicted proteins | sample NGESurdeep072012_8_FD_72858 | JGI IMG/M metagenome (GOLD analysis project Ga0097691, IMG submission 72858) | Arctic peat soil microbial communities from Barrow, Alaska - NGEE Surface sample 210-1 deep-072012 | ecosystem: Environmental > Terrestrial > Soil > Wetlands > Peat ...
CGCTGATGCGATGGTTGGGGTCGCGATAGGTCCACTTGATGGGCTTGGGAGCGCGGTTGTAGTGACGGATGTAGCGCATGAGCTTGCGGGCCAAGTCCTTGACCGAGGTGAAGACCCCGCGGGCAATCACATCGCGCTCGATCTTGGCAAACCAGTTCTCGACCTGGTTGAGCCAGGAGGAGTAGGTCGGAGTGTAGTGGAGATGCACTTTGGGGTGAGCCGTGAGGAATTGCTCAACCCGCTTGGTCTTATGGGCCGAGAGATTGTCCGCAATGATGTGAATCTCCTTGCCGCGCGGCTGGCTGACGACCAGGTCGGCGAGGAAGGCCACAAACTCCTGGCTGGTGTGGCGCGCGGCGGTTTTGCCCACCACCTCGCCGCTGCGGGTGTTGAGCGCGGCGTAAAGCGAAAGGGTGCCGTGGCGGTAGTACTCAAAGCCGTGGCGCTCCAGCCGCCCCGGCGACAGCGGCAACACCGGATCGAGCCGGTCCAGGGCCTGGATGGCGGTCTTTTCGTCCACGCAAAACACCGCCGCATGCTGCGGCGGTTTTACGTACAGCCCAATAATATCGGCCGCCTTGAACTCAAAGTCCGGGTCGTCGGAGGCCATATAGCGCTCGATCCGATGGGGCTTGAGTCCGGTGCGCCGCCACACCCGCGCCACCATCATATGGCTGATGCTCAGATGGCGGGCCAGTTTGCGACTACTCCAGTGGGTGGAGCCGTCCGCCGCAGGTCTGCGAGTCCATTCCAGAATCTTCGCCTCCAGCGCCGGGGTTCGTTTCTCCACCGCCCGTCCACTATGGCGCGAGTACAGCCCGGCCAGCCGCTCAGCCTCGAAGCGTCCCTTCCAGCGACTAATATAGTTGGGGTTGCAACCGAGCAGCTGGCGAATCGTCAGGTAGGACTTGCCTTGCGCCAACAGCAGGATCAGCCGCGCCCGGCGCACATCCTCGGCCGGCAGTGTCCGCGAGCGCATCCTATCCCTCAGTTCCGTGCGCTCACTTGGCGTCAATCGAAACTCTCCTTCATGCATGCCTCATGATACATGAGTGCGATACCAATGTCACTGTTACAGGCCACTAGTCCAGCATTCCAACCCATGCGTTTAACTCAACTAGCAATGGCTTTGGTCCTCACCGCACTGCTAACCAGCGCGAACTGTTTTGCGAGTGACTTCCTATCGCTGCGCGAACCGGGTTCCGACCTGCTTACGCCCGCGCCACATCAAATCGACATCGAAGCCGACGACACCTACCAGTTCCTCGTTGGCGCCAACACGCTGCGGCGCCGGATCAACTCATTTCCAGACAGTGCGATTAGCTTGCAGAACGACCTCGGCGTCTCGCAGATGCAACTGCCCGAGGTGCTGCTTTCGTACTGGTTCGACGACGTTAACGCGGCGCAGTTCCAATTCAGATACTTCGGTTTGTATGGCAGCAAATTTGAAACTCAGCCGCTGGCATTTGGCGGAACGATAATCTCTCCAAATCAGAAGCTGAATCCCGGCGGTGACCGATGGTACACGTTCGGCGGATACTACGAGCGCCGCCTGACGCCGCTGTATCAGGATCGCGAACAGGGATTGCCGGCCTTTCTACAGGGATGGGACACGCGCGTAAAGATCGGACTCGAATTCACGTATAACGATTTTCGAATCAACGATGGCTCGCCAAAGTTCAGCCAGGTCTCGCCGTTCGAGGCGCGAGTCCGCTTCCATGAGAAGGGGCTGCCGATACCGGTGATCGGGCTCGAGGAGCGGCGATGGCTGGCGCCCAACTTCGCGTTCGAGGTGACCGCGCAGGGCTATTGGGCCAACAAGTGGGACTCCGGCCGCAGCGAGGGCGGGACGGTTTACGACTCGCAATCGGGCTTCGAGACTCACTGGCGCGTCGTTTACTCGAACCGCGACTGGCGCGGTTTCGCCCCATTTGCCGGCGTGAGCTACTACTATTCGAAGTACACGCAGACTTCGTCGGGGGTCGGCAATTTACTGCGCGTGCAGATGATCGGTCCCGAGCTCGGCTTCAACTGGAGCATCTGATCCTCGCGTGACATAGTCGCTGGCCTCACGCGCGCCGCGCAGTTATATCAGGATCGTGGCGAACGATTCCCCATCCGCGCTGATCCAATGCGTGCTCAATTGCCGATGTCCGGTGTGCCGAAACGGCGCAATTTTCCGATCGCACTTCAGGATGAATCGCGAGTGCCCGCGATGCCACGTAGTGTTCTGGAAGGATCCGGGAGAGACGTTGGGCGCGATGTATCTCGACTTCGCGGTGGCCTCCGGCTCGTTCCTTATCTGCTGGGCGATTCTGGCCTTCGCCACGCACCTCTCTGATGCCGTCGAGATATTTTTTCTGAGCGCGATCGCCGCCGGCAGCGTGCTGCTCTGTTACCCGCTCACGCGCAGCGCGTGGACCGTGCTGGTTTATCTGTCGGGCGGGATCGAGCGCCCACGCCTGCGCACCATCCAGGGCGGCAAGAAAGCTTCTTGACCCTTCTCGAGCCTCGATCTGACCTGTTTTAGTCTCGTCCCGCCAATTTCGAACACGCCGCCAGCTTCTCCTGCAGATGGCTCAGCCGCTCGGCGGCTGCCGCGATCGTCTCGTCGCTTTTCGAAAACGTGAATCGAAGTTTCCGATGCCCCAACTCCGGCCGGTGGTAAAAGCTTGAACCGGGCACCGCGGCGACGCCGACTTCATCGAGCATGAAATCCGCCGCCGCGAAGTCGTCTTTGAATCCGAGCCCGCCAATCTCCGCCAAGATGTAATACGCGCCGTCGGGGTTGCTGCATTCCAGGCCGGCCCTCGTGAGCGCCGCGTACAACGCGCCGCGCTTGCGCTCGTACATGGCGGTCAGCTCCGCATAAAACGATTCCGGCAGCCGCAGTGCGACGGCGCCGGCCTCCTGCAGCGGATGCGGCGCACCCACCGTCAGAAAGTCATGCACCTTGCGAATCGCCGCGGTGATTCTTTCGCTGGCGATCGCGTACGCCAGCCGCCATCCCGTTATCGAGTAGGTCTTCGACAGCCCGCTAATCGTCACCGTTCGCTCGGCCATCCCCGCAAGGCTCGCGATCGATACGTGGCGCGCGCCGCCGTAAATGATGTGCTCGTAAATCTCATCGGTGATTGCCAGCGTGTCGTGGCGCTGGCATAGCGCGGCGATCGCTTCGAGCTCGGGACGCGTGAAGACCTTGCCGCTCGGATTGTGCGGAGTGTTGATCACGATTGCCTTGGTGTGCGGACCGAATGCCGCTTCGAGCTCGGCGCGATCGATGGAGAAATCCGGATCGCGCAGCGCCACGTAACGCGGCGTCGCACCGGCCAGGATCATGTCGGGCTCGTAGTTCTCGTAGAATGGCTCGAAGATGATCACCTCGTCGCCCGGGTTGATCACCGCCAGCATCGTCGCGATCATCGCCTCGGTCGCGCCGCAGGTTACCGTGATGTTGCGGTCGGGATCGCACGCGACGGCGTTGTAGCTGCGCATCTTGTCCGCGATTGCGCGGCGGAAATTCGGCGAGCCGTGGGTGATCGCGTACTGATTGTATTCCTCGTCGATCGCGCGCTTGGCGGCTTGCTTGATTTCGGCCGGGGCGGGAAAGTCGGGAAATCCCTGCGCCAAGTTTACCGCACCGGACTTGAGCGCTCGCCGCGTCATCTCGCGGATTACGGATTCGGTGAACAGTCGTGTCTTGGCGGAAATGTCAGTCGGCATTACTCTGCGCGATCATCGCGCGCGGAAATTCGATGCGCGCGGCAACTCGGTTGTTCGGATTCTAGCCGCGCACGCGTGCGCGCGACAACTTACCCCGATTTCAATGTCAGCTTAAATTAAAAATTAACCGCGAATTGTGGGTGGATGAGAGTGACTTCAGCGACAGATCGGGTCACAGGAAACCGGGGATACTTTGAGTTCAGCGAAGCGGATTGCGGCGCTACGATGTCGCCCGCTAATCAGCTCCTTCCTCTTCCAGCACGAAGGGTCCTTGGCGCAGCCGCCATTCATCGATTACCTCGACGTTGAAGCGCCAGTCGCTTCCGATCTTGAAACCAGGCAACCGTCCTTTCTTGAGCAGCCGGTAGATCGTCGAGCGATGTACTCGCAGATACTCGGCCAGCTCATTGACTGTCAGCACCTTCGTCGAGGATGCCATCCTTTCACTTCCTCTTTAATACGCCTATCCGTTCTTAAGCTGTCAAATAGACTACCATAAAAGTTGAACTGCGCTATAGACCCTCTTATTGGACTATTTCCCGCCCAAGGTCAAGCCTTAGACGGGATATATTGCGCCTCATTGTGTTATTTAGCACTGAATCGGCAATGTTTTCGCGCGTTTTAACGATCTAGCCGAACAGTCGGTTGGCCGCTTCCCTCAGCTCCGCGCGATGGTCCGGGTGAGCAATCGCGATCAATTCGGCGGCGCGCTCGCGATGGTTCTTGCCCAGCAACCGCGCGATTCCGAATTCGGTCACTACAGTATCGGCGAAATAACGCGGCACCGTTACCAACGCGCCGGCTTCGAGTTGCGGCACGATGCGCGAAATTGCCCCGCCCACCGCAGTTGATTGCAGCAACGTAATTGCGCGTCCGCCCGGGCATAGAAAGGCGCCGATATGAGTTTCCGGCTGTCCTCCGGTCCCGTTCATCATCCGCGCCCCGAGCATGCTCTCCGAGTTAATCTGTCCGGTCAGATCGATGCTGAGCGCGTTGTTGATCGAGGTCTGCCGATAATTCGCGGACACCGTCGCGATCTTGAGCACGTACTCGGGATCGTAAAGCTCGAACGCCGGGTTGTCGTCGATTATCCGCAAGTCGTCCGGATCCGAGCCCGACCACGCGACCGAAACCGCCTTGCCGCGATGGATCGTCTTGCGCCGCCCGTTGATGATCCCCGCGTCAACCAGCCGCGCGATTCCCGGCGCGACCATCTCGGTATGCAGCCCCAGATCGTGCTTGCCGTCGAATGCGCCCAGCCGCGGCATTTGCGAACTGGGATCTCCGACTCCGATCTGAATCGTCACGCCGTCTTCGACGAGTTCGCTAAGATAACCCGCCACCGCCTTGAACTCCTCGGGCGGCGGCGCAAGGCCGAGCAACACGCGCAAATCTGCCAGCGGCGTGCGTTGCAGATACTGTACGATCGGCCAGATGCGTTCGACCCCCGCTTCGGCAATGACCGCGCGGATGCCGTCGCGCTTTTCGCTGTCCATCGCCGCGAGCGCATTCTCGATCACAGCCAGATCGGGCGGCGGCGGAGTTCCCTCGACGAAATACTCGAACTCCGAAACGTGCATGTAAACGTCGCCGTAAGTGCGTGTCATGCTCGCGTCAACCTCGGCGATCGCGTGACGCGCGCGCCGCACGTACATCCGCTTGTTCCACTGATGCGGCCCGAAGCTGACGAAGCCCTTGGCGTTGGGCGTGGTGACGTTGACGAAAGTAAAATCGATCGGCTTGTCTTCGGCCGGCCGTTCGTCGTGCGGCTTGAAGCTGGTCGAAAATAAATTGGGCAGGTAGGTGGCCGCTTGCCGGTCGTGCGACGGACGTCCCAGATTGCCGATGAACAGCTCGAACTCGAGCTTGAAATGCGCCGCGGCTTCTCCGCCCATCCATCCCGGATCGATCAGCGGCGACGACATCCTGAGATCGACCACGCCGCCGATATCCTTGCCTCGCGCCGCCAACGCGCGCTGCATTACGCCTCCCGCCACGAGCGGGAAATGCACCCGCATCCCCGGCTTTACCATGGCGGCCGCTTGCTGGGCCGAAATCGTGCGCGATCGGTAATACTCCTGCCAGTTCATTCGACCCTTTCCTCTTGGATGTGCGAGCCCCTGCTACCAACGAACAGGGACTTCGAATCGCCACAATGCCTGATTGACCGCGTATGCGGCAAACTTGTTCGCCCCCACCCGAGCGAGGAAGCAAGGATCACAAGTGAGATGAAGAGGAACTATTTGCCTAGCGCGTTGAGAGCGGCAGCGGTCTTGGCAACGAACGAGGCTTCGCGAGAGAACGTCGATCTGGCTCGATCCTGCCTGACTCGGCTAGAAATTCAGGATGTTTCGGAAAGCCAAGCAGAGTGAGGGTCTATTTTTTACTCTTCTGCGATCCCCCGGAAGTCGAGGTTGAGGATCCCGGCTGAGATGGACTCGAGGGTCGAGGCTGGACCTGCCCGCTTGGGGAGATTTGTATGTTCCTCAATGCGGGCCTTGTTCCGGTCGTCCCTTCGAGACTCTTCCGAAGAGCCTCTTTGCTGAAAGATTCGTCCAGCATTTTTTTGCCGTCAGCCATTTAGTTAGTTAGTCCTCGATTCTCGTCTTTCGGCTCGCCGCCAATCGGCTCAACGGCCGCTGAGGTAAGCGCTTGAATTTCAATAATATCATCATATTTGATGAGCACCAACCGGACTAATGGGAGAGGCTCAATCTCTTGGGAGACGTCACCCGGCTTTGGCAAGCGCGACACTTCGCTCAGGATAATATGGGGATCTTCTTTGCTGTCTGGCGCTCCGAAGAGAATCCCAAGGTAGCGGGCCGCTGGCGTTTCTACGATCACGGCGGCGCCGAGGTTCTTGTCGAAGAATTTCTGCCTGACGGAAGGATACCAGTCGCGGCCAGTGACCCAACGGATGCGGGCGTCTATATATCGAGTCTTCCGAAGAATTCCCCAAAAAATTGCTCCCAAGAACGACCACAAGCAGACAATGCCAAAGAAGACAGCAGCATCTGTGGTTAGAAGCTTGGGCCAGTCCAGGCTTACACCTGCGGTGGAATCCTGCAGCGCCGCTTTCGCCTCGTGTATAGCTAGGACCCTCGGATCTGAGGGCCACCAAATCGGACTTGCGCACGCGATGATCCAGATAGCTGCACTCCAGAGCACGATCTCAAGCGTTTTCTCGAACTGAGACCGCTTTTCCCGCAGGAGAAAGTAGTCACGTGTCTGGACGAAAATGAAGCCTGGCAGCACCAGCAACACGTACACGCCAATCTTTAGTGCGTCTTCCATCAATCGCTAGCCTTCTGGCTTCGTTCGGACCCTCTATGTGACGAACTGTCATAATGCCTGATTGACCGCGTATGCGGCAAACTTGTTCGCCCCCACCCGAGCGGTTAGCTTTCGAGCATGCTGATCGCCGACGGTGAGTTGCGCTACGAAATCCGCCGCGCCGGCGAATTGATCGCTGTCGAGGATGAAACCCTGGCCGCAGGGATGATTCACGGCATCCGGCGTCCCGCGAGCGGATCCAACGTGTACGAAGTCGAAGCCGAGATCGACGGCGCCGGGCTCATCCGGCGCGTAGTCGTGAGCTACAGCCGCGGCCCCTTCACTCGCAATGCCACCTACGAATCAGCCGACGGTTTTCTGCGCGGCAACGTCGGCGCGATGGGCGGGCGCAACAACTTGATCACCAAGCTCGGGCGCTACGGCGAAGTGGATGCTGACCTGATCATCTTTCGCGCTCTGACCATCGCCCATATTCGCGAACGCGGGCAGACGGGATGGACCGGACGGGTGGCGGCAATCGATCCGAATACACTCGTCGCTGCCACCGGTAAACAGTCGTGCCGCCAGCGTGGCAACGATCCGCACGTGTGGATTTACGAACCGCGGATGGGCGACTCCGAGGAAATTGAGATTGACGACTCGGGACTGGTGCTGCGCCGGCGCGATTCACGCAGCATCGAAACCGTTCTGGTCTCGTCCGCGCCTCCCCGCTAAGCGCGGCTCACGCAGCGAGCTTCTTGGTCGGCATCTTGCAGTCGCCGTCGAATTGCGCGCCCTCATTGAGCACCAGGCTCGGCGTGTTGATTGTGCACTGCGCTCGCGCGGTCGCCATCAACTCGACGCGTTCGCGCGCCGTCACTTCGCCGCTGAACGCGCCCGCGATCGTCACCTTGCCCGCGGAAATCCGCGCGCTCACCACCGCGCCACTTGCGATTACAACTTCATCTCCGGTGATCTCGCCTTCCGCTTCGCCTTCGATTTTTACCGGGCCGCGAAAGTTGAGTTTCCCCGAAGCCTTGGTGCCTTTTCCGATCCGCGACTCGAATCCCGATTCTTCGTTGAGCGCCATATACTGATTGCCTTTCCCGGTCTGGGCTTTCACTATTGCGGGAATGTGCGATCACGCGCAATCTCGCCGGCCCCGATCGCGAATATGAACGAAACGTTAAGTAATGCGCCGTAGGCGGCTTGCGCACGTCATGCCGCGCGGCGCAATGTTTTCAGCAAGGAGATTCGACGTCAAATGAATCACAAACCCGGCCAGCTGCGGGAACATGGACCTGAACGCCGCGGTGGCCAGGGACTCGATCCGCATCAGTATGATTCCGGCGACGCGACGATCCTCGCGCTGCTCGCCGAGACCCCGGCGGCCGATCACGTCGATCTCGTGATCACCTGGCGGGCCGACGCGTACGAAGTGTGGTCGCAGCCCGGGATGATTCGATTCAAACGCTTCGCCGATGAACGCGGCGCGCTGTCATTCGAAGTCGTCGAGCAAATCGGCGAGAACCCGATCGCAAATCAGGATCCATTCATCGTTTCCACGATCGACGAGGAACTCGACGCCGCCGGCCGCAGCGGCAATCGCACCGACGATCCAAATCGCGCCTGGTTCGAACCCCACGTGCTCAGCCATCCTTACGCGTATGAGCGAATCGCCCAGCTCTTCGACAGTCCGCGCGCTCCCGATCTGGTCCTCAGCCCCAAGGCCTACGCCTACGGAATCCAGCCGGGGCAGCATGGCGCGCTCGACGTGGTGCAATCCCGCGCGCCGCTGGTGTTCAGCGGTCCGGGCGTCCGCCGCGGACTCTTCAAGCTGGGCGCCCGCCAGGTCGATGTCGCGCCGACGATCGCGCGCCTGATGGGATTCCCGAAAATCGCCGGCCTCGACGCGTCGGGCTCACCCGCCGAGGTTTACCTCAAGCGCCAGGACGGCAATCCGCTCGAGGAAATTATCGACGACAACGCCGCGCGTCCAACCAATGCTTACATGTTCCTGCTTGACGGCCTGTCGCATTCGGAACTGCGCCATCAGCTCGATAACAATCCTGGCGCGATTCCAAACCTCGCCGGCCTCGTCGAGCGTGGCGCGATGCTCTCGCACGGATCGATCGTCAATTTCCCGAGCATCACGTGGCCCAGCCACTCGACGATTCTGACCGGCGCATGGTGCGGGCATCACGACGTTGTCAATCCCACTTTCCACTTGCGCGAACATCGCGAGACCGTGCCGATTCAGGGCAACATTTTCGAGACTGAGCGTTTTCTGAATCCCGGCGTCGAGACGCTCTACGAGGCCTTCAAGCGCGCCCGTGGCCCGGGCGCGATCACGGCTTCGATCCATGAGCCGCAGGGACGCGGCGCCGATCATGCGGTGTTCGAGCGGCGGATCGTCGGCGACAAGGCGCGCCTCAAAGCGCTCACCGCCGAGATGTTCGGCGAAATAAGTCCGCGATGGCAGGCCGACAATATGCCCACGATGGCTCGCGAAGAGCTCGTGGACATCCGCGGCATGGCGCAAGCGATCAACCTCTTCGAACATTGCAACGGCGGCGCTCCGGTGTTCGTCGCGCACGAGTTCGTGATCACCGATGGCGCCGGCCACGACTACGGCCCCCATCACGAGGGGCTGCGCGAGGCGCTCCATCGCACCGACAAACGAATCGGCGCGGTGCTCGAGTTGTTTCGCGCGCGCGGTTTGCTCGAATCCACGCTGTTCATCGTCACTTCCGACCACGGGATGGCGGCGCAGCGCGTCGAGCTCAAGGCGAACCCGGCGCTCGAGCCGGAGCGGGCGGGAATCCAGGGCGTGTTTGCCGAGCCGATGATTTATCTGCGCGATCTGCGAGTCGAGATCGCGCGCGCACGCGATCTGCGCAGCATTGCGGTCACCGTGCTGGACAACGATTACCTGCCCGACGGAGAGCATCCGCCGATTGCCGGTGCGCGCGTCACGCTGTATGGCCGTGGCGGCGCCGTTATGGCGCAGTCGCGGACGCCGGAGAGCGGACGGGTCGCGTTTGCGACGCCCGCCCACACCTCCGACGCCGAGCTGACGGTGAACGTCGAGCGCGATGGGTTCAACCGTCGCGTGATCCGAGCAGATGGCGCATCGATCGCCAAAGACATTCGCCAAGTTCTCTACGCGAATCTGATTTCGTAAGGACGATGCGCGACCTCGATGGCAAGATAGCGATCGTGACGGGCGGTACGCGCGGACTTGGCCGCGCCATCTCGCTCGGGCTGGCGCGGATGGGCGCGACCGTTGCGATGAACTACCGCCGCGACGAGGCGAGCGCCGCGCAAACGCTCGACGAGGTCCGTGCGATCGCGCCGCGCTCGATGCTCGTCAAAGCCGACCTCGAGGACGAGTCGCAGGTGCGCGCGATGGTGACGCGCACCGCGTCGGAGCTGGGCGGGCTCGACATCCTGGTCGCGAATGCGGCCGCGACCGCATTCAAGCCGCTGCTCGAAACCAAGCCGCACAATCTCGCCCGCACCTTTGCGCTGAGCGTCAACGGATTCGTCGCCGCGGTTCAGGAAGCGAGCCGGGTGATGGGCGAGGGCGGGCGCGTGCTGATGATTTCGGGAATAGACTCGATTCGCAATCTGCCTGGCCACGGCGTGCTTGGCGCCGCTAAGGCCGCGCTCGAGAGCATGGTGCGCGACTTCGCGTTCGAGCTCGGCCCGCGCGGCGTCACGGTCAACGGCCTCAACGTCGGTTACATCGACACCGACTCGGCGCGCGCTTACGCGAACTATCTGGGCTACTCGTACGAGGATTTTCAGCGCCGATGCGCCGAACGATCCGCGCTGAAGCGGCTGCCGACGCTCGACGAGATTGCCGCCGTCGCGTGCCTGATATGCCTGCCCGCGGCGAGCTATCTGACCGCGCAGACCATCATGGTCGATGGCGGCTTCACGCTGAGCTTCCCCGGCGCGAAGTGATTGCACCCAACGAAACGGCCGCAGTCCCGATTGGGGACTGCGGCCGCTGTTATCAGACCATTTAGGGCCGGGGATTTACTGGTTGGGCACCAGTTCGACCCGCCGATTCTCGGCCCGCCCTTCCGCCGTGTCGTTGGTGGCCACGAAGTCGGTCTTGCCGTAGCCATGCGCTACCAACCTGCTCTGCGGTACGCCCTGCTCGGCGAGGTAGTTGACCACCGCGTTCGAGCGCCGATCCGAAAGCTTCAGGTTGTACTCTTCGCCACCGATTGCGTCGCAGTACCCGTTGACGTTTACCGTCAGGTCAGGGTGCGCCTTCAGCCTGGCTGCCGCTTCGTCCAATACCGCCGCATCACCCGGACGGATGTTGGACTTGTTGAAGTCGAAGTGCACTCCGCGCAGAACAATCTTCTCCCTGACTGGAGGTGGTGGCGGAGGTGGCGGAGGCGGCAGAGGCGGCGGTGGTGGAGGAGGTGGTGACGACGGTACCGGACTCGGGGCCATCCAATAGCCGATGACACCACCGAGTAGAGCACCGGTCGGGACGCCGATAAGACATCCGATCACGTAGCTGGTGGGGTCATCGTCGTCTATCATAGCCGCGGTTCCGCATCCAATCGCACCCCCGACCAGCGCGCCGCCGGCGGCGCCTGCTGCGGTGTATTCCTGCTGCTCATGCGTCATCGAGCAGCCTGCCACCATCGACAAAATCACGATCCCAATTAGGTATGTCCCTGACTTTTTCAGCATGATCGATCCTTGTCTCCTCCGGGAATCCCCGCCTAATCCGAGCAACGGCAGCCAACCAACCAGGCCAGGTTTTTCATGGCGCCACCGCAGCGCCCGGCTTGCCGGCCGCAGTTCGGCCCTTGTCGCCTGTTTCATGGCGAACATTTATTGATTACAGCCACGTATGCCAATGGCGCCCCCTAGTGTGCCCGCTATTGTGACTGCGCCAGTCAATTCATTGGGGCCTCCCGCCCCTGCCAGCGCTCTGCCGTCCAGCGTTGCGCCGGTCGAAGCAAACGAGATAGACGTGCCGGCCAGTATATTTCCTACCATCTCACAGCTCCCTCCGATCGTCACTGAACCGGGAGTCCACCAAAAGACGTTGGCAGCTTGGGCGCCGTTGACCAGCTTAACGTCGCAGGAAGGGGTGGTCAGGGTGAGGCCGGTCGCGGCCGAGGGCATCTGGAAGATCCAGACAGCATTCTGCTCACCTTGGGCGTCGAGAGTGAGATTCCCTCCCGATATATCAAATGTGGTCGCGGCGGATGTATAGAGGCCGGGGGGGAGAGTAAGCGGCGGTGTGCCCAGGTTTTCGGCGATAATCGTTGCCCCCGGCAGCCCGGCGGCCACGAGGTACGCGGCGTTCAAGGAGGCTAGCGCCGCGACTGCTTGCGGATCACCGTCAACATAAATGTTCCCGTTTACTATTCCAGGCGGGAATCCAGTTATCGAACTGTAATTGTCTGGCGTCAAACCCATATCCCCGTTGATCACGTTCGTGCCGGTATTAGTGATCGCGGCTTCAGCGAAAATCTCGAAGCCGGTGGCCGCTCCAAGATCTATCGGCGAAAGACTCGCCGATGAACCGGTGGTAAAGCTCCATGGGTTCGGTTTAGAGCCCGCTGCCAGTGCATTGCCTTCCAGATCCTTCGCCCCGGTCGTGATCGTGGCGGTAAATGAATCAGTGGCTGTGAGAGGGGGGCTGGCAGGGCCGGTGGGAGTAAACGTCACCATCCAATTCGTCGCATCATAAGTGATTTTTCCGTCTATAGGAGTCGAGGCGGTGTTATCATACAGCGTAAAAGTTACCGCGTTGAGCGTTGCAGGGTCCATCGCCTTACTGAACGTTGCATTGACAGATGCATTAGTGGACACAGACGAGGCGCCGCTGGCAGGCGTCGTGAGAGTTATTGTGGGTGCGCTGGCGTCGGGTCCCAAACCTGTGGTGAAGGTCCAGGTGAAGTCGGCCGCGAGCGAATTTCCTGCGAGGTCCCTGGCTTCGGTTCTAATCGTCGCAGTAAACAACGTGCTGGGCGCCAGATCGCTGCTCGGTGTAAACGTCGCGGTCGCGCCAATCGTGGAATAGGTCACCGTGCCGGCAACCGGGGTTAAGCCAGGCCCCGTGAGCGTGAAAGTCAATCCAGTGATGGTTGTAGAGTCCATCTGTTGGCTGAAGGTTGCGGTGATTTTCTGGTTGGTAGACACGCCGGTGGTGGGAGGAGGACCAGCAGCCGGATTTGTGGAGATGACAGTTGGCTTGGTCGTGTTCGAGCCCGCGCCGGTTTTGAACTCAAATACAAAATCACTTGCCAGAAAACCTCCGGCGACGCTCTCGACTCCGCTGAGACCGCTCTTAATCGTTACCTTATATGTGGTGTTAGGCAGGAGTAAGCTCGTGGGCGTAAAGATCCCGATATAGTTTGTCGCGTCGTAGCTCACCGTTCCCGTTATGGAAACGAGAGTGGTCATATTTTCCACGGTAAATGTTGAGGGGTTGATGGTCGAAGAAATCATCGGCTGATTGAAAGTCACCGTGATCTTCCAATTAAGCGGCACCCCCTGGCCTCCACAGCCTGTGGACGGTGGGTTGGTCGAAACCACTACGGGAATCGACGTCGGCGTCGCAGTGGGAGTTGCCGTCGCGGTGGCCGTAGCCGTCGCGGTGCGCGTCGGAGTGGCGGTCGCAGTCCTCGTAGCCGTCGTAGCCGTCGCGGTCGCCGTTGCAGTGCTGGTTGCGGTCGCCGTTGAGGTCGGCGTCGCAGTTGCGGTGGCCCTAGCCGTCCGCGTGCGATGCCTAATGGCTAACTGGGCGTGGCTGCTCTCGTCGCATCCCCCACCAGAAACGTAAAAGCTACCAGTAACGCCAGGAACCACGTCTTGTTGATTTTGTATTCCCGCATGTGCCTGTTGCACCCCGGCCGTTCACTCACGGTGGAGTGCAGCCGAAACTTAGCGACAATTTAATTGCATTCAACCGGTTGATTGCCCTCAACCGGACTTTCTATAACGACATACAACAGTGCCGCCGATGAAGGGAACCGAATGTCCTCCATTTACAAATATTAGTGTTCTGTAGAGAACTGAAAAGAACCAGAACGGTGGGCAGTGCGCAGCATGGTCAGCAGTGGTCGAATACTCACTAAAGCGTGCTAGGGCGTGGCGGCCGCCGGTCTTGCACGCGGGCGTGATTGCGCCGGTACGCGCGTGAGGAAACAATAGTCGGTAGTGGGCCAGTTTGAACGCTAGTCGCGGAGGTCCTCAAATGGCGCAACAAATTAAAGATTCCGATCGCGCAAGGCAGGCCGATCAGGCAAGGCATCACGCAAGGCATCCTGATCATGAGAATATTTTAGCGCAGGGCGGATTCGTCGCCGTCGATATCCGTGCCGAAATTGCGCGCCTCAAGAGCGAGCCTGCGTGGGCCAGCGGCGACCGCCACGGCAGCTCGCTGGTCAAGGGCGACGGAATCA
>Ga0097691_1001951_pt1 | contig 14438 bp, 13 predicted proteins | sample NGESurdeep072012_8_FD_72858 | JGI IMG/M metagenome (GOLD analysis project Ga0097691, IMG submission 72858) | Arctic peat soil microbial communities from Barrow, Alaska - NGEE Surface sample 210-1 deep-072012 | ecosystem: Environmental > Terrestrial > Soil > Wetlands > Peat ...
CGCTCCAATCAGAGGCCGGATACATTGATGCAAGACCGCACACCGCCAGCTCGACAAAATCCACTTGCAACGCACGGCCGGACCATACATTGGGTCATTCGCGACCTATCCATTCAGCGCCAGTCCCGATCATTGTCCGCTGTGCCCCGAAAGCGACCATTCAAGGCCTGAATCCGAAATGGCGAGATGTGGGTTACCTCGTGGTTACAGTCTTCCGCCTCACATCTTGTTCGCTGTAGTTCACTGCTATGCGCTGGAGTGCGCTAATGGGAAAATATTCGACCTATTGAGAAACTCGTTCTGACGCGCATTCTGACGTACCGCGCTGTACTTCAGCTAATTCGCCGAACATTGCGAATTTTCGCTTCGTAAGCGGGTGGTCGGGGGTTCAAATCCCTCCGCCGGCACCATTATTTACTTAGACATCCTGCGGGCTGAGCACTTCGGCCGATGAGTGCGCCTTGATCTCGCGCGCGGGCGGCTGGCCGCGGATGTCGCGGCCGGTCGGGCGCCAGGTGCAGATCTGGCTCTCGTCCACCCAGATGGTCTTGAATTCGCCGGGCGCGAAGAATTCCGCGAACACCAGTTCCTCGTCGGGCGCGGCCTCGAGATAGTGCCGCTCGAGGTCGGGATAGTAGATCACGTCGCCCTTGCGCACGGTGAATGGCTTCTCGTTGGCATAGACGGTGCCGCGCCCGCGCAGCACAACCATGAAATGCTCGGCGCCCACGTGATGATGGTTGGCGGCCGCGGTACCTGGCGGATAAATGATCATCTCGCCCTTTACCGCTTTGGTGCCGAACAACTTCGGCGTCACCAGATAGATGCGCTTGCGCGCGTCATGCTCGGAATCGAGCACCGGTTCGCGCGTCCAGTCCACCGCGCGGAAGCCCGGCGGATTTTTTGCAAGGCCGGAATCGAGGCTGGCGGCGTTGGGAATTTCGCCATAGAGCAAAACGGCGCCGCGGCTGGATGAAACGGCGGCGGCATACCTCGGTGGCAGGAAAACGACGTGGGCGTCGGTCAGCACCTGGCGTTCTCCGTCATGCGCCAGCACGACCTCGCCTTGCAGCATCTGGAACCAGGCCAGGCCTTGCGCCAGCACCGCCAGGCGGGCCTCACCGCCGGGCGCCAGCGTCAGCCGGTCGAGCAGAATGCGAGTTCCCGGCACCCGCGCATCGGTAAGCAGGTGCTGGCGGGCAGCCCCGCGTTGCGCCGGTTCGGCGGCGATCTCGCTTTCGTTGAAAATTGTGGCCATGGAACCCCCCTTGGAACCTGACGCAGGCGCGATCCAGCTTTAGTCATTATCGCGCATAATCTTAACGTTGCAGCACGCCGATTAATCACCACAAATCCGCATCCGCTACAGGGAACCCAGGAACCAAAACCGGCCCCGCGCGTTTCCCGGCCAGACTTCCCGCGCGCATTTGCGCCAAAGAGGAGGCTATGCCATGTGGATCGCACTATTTGCCATCACGATCGCGATCGCCATTGCCTTGAGCATGGCGGCGATCGTCGTGGATTCCACCATTGGAGGAAAGTTCCGCCTGTAGTTGCGTTGTCGTTGCGTTTTGTCTGAGCAAAGACGTGGGCGGCCCCTGGGCCGCCCATTTTTATTGCCGGCGGGGCGCTACGCCGCGCGGGAACTTTGCAATAATAGCGGCAATGCCGCCGCCCCTGATGTTGTCGAGACGCTTTGCGCCGCTGTTCTGGTGCCAGTTCTTTGCGGCATTCAACGATAATTTTCTCAAAACCGCGCTGGTATTCCTGATCCTGTTCCGTTCCGGCGCTGCCGATGCGGAGGCCTTGATCACGCTGGCGAGCGCCATTTTCATCGCGCCCTATTTTTTTCTGTCCGCGCTCGGCGGCGAATTGGCCGACCGCCACGACAAGGCGCGGGTGGCGCAATGGCTGAAATTCTTTGAGATTTTTGTCGCTGCCCTGGCGGTATTGGGTTTCGCGCTTCAGTCGGTGCCGATTTTGTTCGGCGCGCTCGCTGGCTTCGGCGTGATCGCCGCGCTGTTTGGGCCGATCAAATACGGCATCCTGCCCGATCATTTGCGGCGCGCGGAATTGCCCGCCGGCAATGCGCTGGTGGAGGCTGCGACCTTCATCGCCATCCTTACCGGCACCATCGTCGGCGGCTTGGCCACGCGCGGCGGCGGCGACGTGGCGGGTTTCGCGGCACTGGTGCTGGGTTTCGCGATTGCCTGTTGGCTGGCGAGCCTGCTGATCCCGCCGACCGGGGAAGGCGCGCCGCAGCTCAAGGTTTCCGTCAATATCGCCGCCTCGACCGCGGCGATGATCCGCCATCTGCGCGCGGACGCGCGGCTGTGGTGGGGCGCCATGGTGACGAGCTGGTTCTGGCTGGTCGGCATCGTGGTGCTGTCGCTGTTGCCGCCATTGATCAAAACGTTGATCGGCGGCAACGAAGACACTGTCACCACCTATCTCGCGCTGTTTTCGATTGCGGTCGGCGCCGGCTCAGGCCTAGCGGCGGCGATCGCGCGCGGGCGCATCGTGCTCAACACCACGCTCGCCGGCGCCGTGCTGCTCGGCGTATTCGCGCTCGATCTCGGCATTGCGACCTATGGCGCAGGGGCCGCGCTGTCGCCGCAAGCGCCGGGCGTGGTGTTTTCATCCGCGCTGGGGATTAGGGTCGCGATGGACCTTGTGGGCCTTGCGATCGCCGGCGGATTGTTCATCGTGCCGGTCTTCGCCGCGGTGCAGGCCTGGGCCGGCGCCGATTATCGCGCGCGCACCGTGGCGGCGGTCAACGTGCTCAACGCGGCATTCATGACCGGCGCGACCGTTGCCGTCGCGATCATGCAGAAATACGGCGTCACCGTGCCGGCGTTGTTTACGATGATCGGCGTGGCGACGCTTGTTGTGGCACTCTCCATCTGGCGCACGATGCCGAAGGCGGACTAGCGCTTCTTTCGCATCTTCAACACGCGGTCGACCATCTCGCCGGCGACGCCGAGATAATTCGCCGGGTCCACCAGCTTCTGCAATTGCTTGCGGCTGGCGTGCTTGCTGATCTCCTTGTTCTCAGCAAGCAAATCGACGAGCGGCCGTCCGGTCTTCACCACCTCGCGGCAGATGTCGTAGACCACATCGTGCGCGCGGTTGCGCCCCATCGCGGCGCCCAGCCCCATCATCACGGCTTCCGACATGATCAGCCCCTTGGTGATGTCGAGGTTTTCGCGCATCTTCTTTTCGTTCACCTGCAGGCCGCTCACCAGGAAGCGCGTCTGCGCCAGCGCGCCGGCCGACAGCATGAAGATTTCCGGCAGCGCGATCCATTCGATCTCCCACGGGCCGGTGGAGCGCTCGTGGTCCTCGACCTGCGCTTCCAGCAGCGCCGCCACCAGTTGGCGCACCATGGCGGTCTGCGCGGTAATATAGACCGAGGAAATCGGGTTGCGCTTCTGCGGCATGGTCGAGGACGAGCCGCGGCCTTCATGGAACGGCTCGTACACTTCTTCCACCTCGGTCTGCATCAGCAGCTTCACGTCGAACGCGATCTTGCCGCAGGTGCCGGTGACCAGGCCGAGGAAACAGCCGACCTCGGCGATGCGGTCGCGCACGGTGTGCCAGGAAATATCGGGCTGGCCGAGCTTGAGCTCTTTCATCAGTTCGGCTTGCACCTTCAGCCCGTCCTTGCCGAGCGCGGACAGCGTACCGGCGGCGCCGCCGAATTCGCCCACCAGCACGCGCGGTTTGAGCTCCTTCAGTCGCTGTTTGTGGCGCTCGAAGGCGCCGAGCAGGGTCGCCATCTTGTAGCCGAAGGTGATCGGCACCGCCTGCTGCAGGTTGCTGCGCCCGGCCATCGGGGTGTCGCGGTATTTCTTGGCGAGGGCGGCCAGCGCATCGGCGATGGCGTCGATCTCTTTCTCGACGATGTCGAGCGCCTCGCGGATCTGCATGATGGTGGCGCTGTCGGTGATATCCTGGGTGGTGGCGCCCCAATGCGACCATTCGCCGAGCCCGCCCTTGCACAGCTTGACGAGCTGCTGGACCACGGGCAGCACCGGGTAGCCGATGCGCTCGGTCGCCTCCTTAAGCTTGGCCATGTCGATGTTCTTGGCGTCGCAGTGGCGCACGATTTCGGCGGCGGCGTTTTTCGGGATGATGCCGAGCCGGCCTTGCGCGCGCGCCAGCGCCGCCTCGAAATCGAGATATTTCTGCACGCGGTTCTCGTCCGAGAACACGTTCCGCATCGCCGGCGTGGTGAAAATGTCGCGGAATACCGCGGAATCCAGGATCGTCGAGGGCATTAAAGTCTCCTGTAGGCGCCTTGCGGTGCACGTTAGCGTTTCCCGCAAGCCGATCAACTCATGGGCGCATCGAAAGGCCCCGTTGCGCTAGGGCTCTTTTCCGTCCCAAATTGGCCGTTCGCCAGGGAGGCCCGCATGAACATCAGCCCCAAACCAGCGCGCAGCTTCAAGCTCGAGCCGGTGCACCCGAAGCCGGAGCAGGCGCACACCATGCCCTATGCCCCGGCGGTGCATATCGTCGGCGCCTGCGACCTGATGTTCCTGTCGGGCGCGACCCCGTCGCCGCTCTACCACAAACATCCGCATGTGGACGCCGAGCACGTGCATCCGCACTCGATCGAGGAGCAGACCACGCGCGCCATGGAGGCGATCAAGTCGATCCTCGACCATACCGGCGCCAGCTGGCGCGACGTGGTCAAAGTGACCAAGTACCTGACCGACTTCCGCGAGGCCGACGCCATGCACGCGACCATGGCAAAATATTTCGGCGACTGGCGGCCGGCCAGCACAACGGTGTGCATCAATTCGCTGTCGTCGCCGGGCGCGCGCATCGAGCTCGACATGATCGTGGCGCTGCCGAAGCAGGCCTCGTGACGCTTCCTCCCCATCTCGCCCGCATCGTCGACGCGTCGTATCCGCGGTTTTCCGACAGCGAGATGGCGCGCCGGCGCGCGGCGCTGGAGGAATTGCTGGAACGCGCCGAGTGCGATCATCTGCTATTCTGCGGCGCCAATCGATTTGGCTCAGCGGTGCAATGGCTGACGCAATGGCCGGTCACCGCCGAGGCGGTCGGCGTCATGTCGCCGCGCGAGCGCGACGCGCTGTTCGTGCAATATGTCAATCACGCGCCGCAGGCGCGGCTGCTCGCCGACAAGGCCGATGTGACCTGGGGCGACGAATCCTCGATTGCCGCCGCCATCGGGGTGCTGGCCAAGCGCGGCGCGCGCGAACAGCGCGTGGCGACCATCGGCCCACTGAGTGCCGACCAGCACGCCGCCTTGTCGGCGCGCTTCGGCAAGCCGAAAAACCTCAATCGCGACTACATCCGGCTGCGTCAGGTCAAGTCGGCTGAGGAACTGGACTGGCTGCGCATCGGCGCGCATTTCAGCGATCTCGGCATGGCGGCGCTTCGCGACGGTGTCAGGCTCGGATTGAACGAGCGCCAGCTCGGCGACCTGGTCGAGCGCGCTTACGTTTCGCAAGGCGCGAATAACGTCATTCACTACATCGGCACCACCTCGATGAGCGCGCCCGATCTGGCGGTGCCGCAGCAATTTGCGTCGACGCGGCGCGTACAGGCCGGCGATGTGGTGGTAGCCGAGATCAGCGCGGCATTCTGGGAGCATCCCGGGCAGGTGTTACGAAGTTTCGCGCTGGGCGAACCGAGCCCGCTCTATCGCGCGCTGCATGCGGCGGCCGATGCCGCGTTCGACGCCATCGCTGCGGTGCTCAAAGCCGGCGTCACGCCGGCGCAAGTGATCGAAGCTTCCGGCGTGATCGAGGATGCCGGCTTCACCATTATCGACGATCTCTTGCACGGCTATGGCGGCGGCTACCTGCCGCCGATCCTCGGCTGCAAAAGTCGCCCCGCCGGCCCGGTGCCCGAAGCGCCGTTCCGCGCCGGGCAGACGGTGGTGATCCAGCCCAATGTGGTGACGCGTGACGGCAAGGCCGGCGTGCAGACCGGCGAGATGGTGGTAATTACCGAGACCGGCATCGAGCGGATGCACACGATGCCGAGGGGATTTGTGCAACTGTGATGTCATGCCCGCGAAGGCGGGCATGACAGGAGGAATGCTACCCGAGTTGCTCCTTCATCCAATCCGCGCTCTGCGAGCGCCAGCGGTAGGCGCGGTTGGTGGCGATGTGGTTGCCGTCCTCGATCATCATCAGTTCGACCGGCCCCTTCACCTCGCGCGCCAGGCGCTCGGCGTCTTTCGCGGGAACGATGCGGTCGAGCCGCCCGTTCACGATGAAAATGGGACAGGTGATTTTGTCCGCCACGCCTTCGAGCGACAGCGTATTCGCATTTTTGCGCGCCTCTTCGTCGGTCTTGCAATGGCTGCGCACGCGGAACGCTTCGCGCGTCAGCTCCGGCAACCCGTCCCAGGCCTCGGCCCAATTAAACGGCCCGCCGAGCGCGATGCAGGCCTTGATACGCTTGTCGAACGCGGCTGCGCGCGGGGCGTAATAGCCGCCGAGGCTGACGCCCCACATGCCGATGCGCGCGGCGTCGAGATCGCGGCGCGTCGCCACGTAATCGAGCACGGCCTTGACTGGCACTTCGTAGTCGCCGCGGATGGCGAAATCGTACTGCGCCTCGCCCTGGCCGGGCCCGTCAAAAATCAGCGTCGCCATTCCGCGCGCCAGGAACGGTGCTTCATAGGCCTCGCCCTCTTCCTTGGTGGAATCAAGCCCGACCGCCATCGCCACCACCGGCGTTTTTTCGATGCCGGCCGGCTTGCGCAGAATGCCGGCGAGCGTCTTGCCCTGATACGGAATCTCGACGCGCTCGCCGGGCGGCCTCAGGTGAGGAAGTGCCGCTTGCCGGCACTCGACCGCTTTCATGTGCGCGACTTTCATCTGAGGCACGTCGTTGACGAACAGAAACGACGCGAAATGATAGTAGACGCCGGCGCGCTGCAGGCATTCGCCGGCGGTGAGGAAATGCTTTTGCGCCAGCGCCGCGCGGCCGAGCTGCTCATGATGTGCAGCGCGCGCCGACCAGGCGCGGCACCAGTCGCTATAGGAGGTGAGCGAGCCAGTGACTTCCTCGAAATCGGTGAGCACGACGCCGTTGGCGACGAAACGCGGGCCCCAATGCGAAATCGCGGCCTTGAGCAAGGGGTCGGATGACATGAATTAGATCCTTGTGGCGGGAAGGTTAGCTTTTTGCTTGGCGCATGATCTTGTCCGAAAACCGGTACCTACTTTTCGGGATCATGCGCTTTTTTCGTCGCGCCGATACCAGGGCATGAAGTGCCGCGTGATCCAGTTCACCAGCAGCTCGAAACCGACGCCGAAGGCGGCCAGCAGCAGCACGCCGACGAAGGCTTCGTCGTGGTGATACGAGCGCGAATTATAGAGGATGTAGTAGCCGAGCCCACCGACCGAGAGAAAGAACTCCGCCACCACCGCGCCGATCAGCGCGCGCCCGGCGGCGAGCCGGAAGCCGGCCAGCAAATAGGGCATCGAAGCGGGCAAGACGATATCGATCAACATACGCAGGCGGCCGGAGCGGAACGAGCGCGAGACCTCCAGGTATTCGCGCGGTACTGAGCGGGCGCCGTCGGCGACGTTCATGGTGATGGCGAATATCGCGGCGAAGATGATGGTGGCGATGCGAGCCGCGCCCGAATAGCCAAACCACAGCGAAAACAGCGGCAGCACGATGATCATCGGCAGGGCGTTGAAGCCGTTGATGTAGACGCGGATCATCCGGTCGACGGTGTTGCTGCGTCCCATCAGCAGCCCGATGATGGTGCCGGCGACGATGGTGATCGCCAGTCCTTCGGTCACCGCCCAGAGCGTGGCGCCGAGCGCCTGCAGGAACACCGGGTCGACGATCACGCGCGGAATGGCCAGCAGCACGGTGCTCGGCTTGGCCACGTAAGCGGGGGCGAAGGCGCGCACCACGATCTCCCACACCAGCAGGATGGCCAGCCCGGTGGCGAGCCGCGGCACGAAGCTGCCGGCGCCGCGGCGCGCCTCAACTCGCGGCGTCGTCGGCGCGGAAGCAGAGACGAGTGCCGTCTCAGTCATCTACTGCCTCCACTTCGCAAAGTGCTGTTCGATCTTCAAGCCGAGCCGCGTCAAACCGACGCCGATCACCCCGATCACCAGGATCGAGGCGAATACGCCGGCGGTATCGAAATCCTGCGACGCGCCCATGATCAGCTGGCCGAGCCCGGTCGACGACAGGAAGAACTCAGCCGCGATCATGCCGACCAAGGCGCGGCCGATCGCCTGGCGCACGCCGGTCATGGTGTAGGGCAGGGTGTAGGGCAGCATCACCTCGCGCCACAACGCCCATTCGCTCGAGCGGAACGATTTTGCCACTTCGATCAGCTCGGGTCTCATGCTGCGGGCGCCTTCCACCGTGTTGTAGAGCACCGGAAACACGGTGAACAAAAACACCACCAGCACCTTGGGTGCGAAGCCGAAGCCCATGATCGACAGGATGAACGGGATCAACGCCACCATCGGCGTGGCGTAGAGAATCATGATGTAGGGCTCGATGCCGATGCGCAGCACGCGCACGCGCGCCAGTAGCATGCCGAGCGGCGCGCCGACCGCCAGCGCCAGCACGAAGCCGGTGAGGAACAGCTCGCTCGAGTCGAGCAGTTGGCTGATGAATTCGCCGCGCGAAATAAGTTGCCAGAGCCGCACCAGGGTTTCCGACAACGGCACCATGAAGGCCGCGCTGGTGCTGCGCCCCGCGATCTCCCACAGCGCGATGCCGGCGAGAATGCTGATCCAGAGCGGCGCGTGGCGGCGGATGCTACTTTGCACGGGCATTGCTCACTAAATTCAGTAGCGTAGGGACCTCGGCGGTACTCCCTCTCCCCTGGGGGGAGAGGGTGGGGGTGAGGGGGCAAGTGACTCTCGATAGGCCATAACCCCTCACCCGCCCGCCTTCGCTAAAGCTTCGGCGGGCGACCTCTCCCAATGGGAGAGGTGAAAAGCGCCCGTGGCACCCGCACAGAGCTACTTCACCATCGCGTTGGCGTCTTTCCACACGCTGGCATCGACGAATTTGTCGTAGCTCACCGCTTCCTTGTCGGGCTTGATCGAGCCGATCTTCTTCATGAGAGCGGCGACCGCCTCGATCTTGTTGCGCGGCATGCCGTCGTCCTTCGCCGCCCAGAAGTCGGTGTCGAGGTAAGCCTTGAGCGCCGCCTTGTTGACGTCCTTGTTGTGCCCGGTGACGGCGGCCACCTCGGCGACCGTGTCGGCGTTCTTCGGGTCCTGCATGAAGCGGGCGGCCTCGACCATACCGGCGACCGTGCGCACGATGGCGTCGCGGTTCTTATCCAGATTGTCCTTGCGCACCACCAAGATCAGGTAATGGCTGGTCGGATTGGTATTCTTCATCGCCAGCAGGATGTTCAGCTTCTTGCCCTGATGCTCGATCTCGGCGAGGTCATCGAGATGCAGTACGGCAAAGTGCAGCCGGCCGGCCAGCAGCGCTGGACCCGGGCTGGAGCCGAGCGCCACCTGCTTGACGTCCTCGATCTTCACGCCGGGGCAGCCGGCGGCGAGCATCGAGCGCAGCGCCACCGAGCGCGCGCCATTGATCGAGTCGACGGCAACATCCTGACCGACCATATCCTTGCAGGTCTTGCCGGCGTCGGTGGTGCCGAGCACCCAATCCGGATTCGGCATGCCGTAGAGCGCGACCAGCGGAACGTCGGCATTGGAGATCTGGACGATCACTGGCGGCGTCGGCGACCAGGCGAGATCGATGTCGCCGGCCACCACCGCGCGCGCCGCGGCGGTGCCGTTATCGAACGGGCGGATTTCGACGTCGACGCCGTGCTTCTTGAAGAAGCCCTGCTTCTCCGCGACCAAGGCGATCATCACGGAAAAGATCGGCGGAATGCCCGGAGTGGCGATGACGACTTTCTTTGCCTGCGCCGACGCCGGTCCGGCGCCGATCAGAGTCATGGCCAGCAACATGCCGCCTGCCATCAGCGTGAAGCTTCTGCGGATCATTGAATCCTCCGTTATTGCTTGCGTTTTCTTATGTCAGCGTTCGAGAACGAATTCGGCTTCACGGGCTTCCCGCATCAGCGTGCCCCACACCTGCTCGCGCAGTTCGGCGAAGCGCGGCTCGCGCAGCGTCTCGCGCGTGCGCGGCTGCGGCAGATCGATGGTGATGGTCTCGTGGATGCTCGAGGGCCGGCCCTTGAGCACGATCACCCGGTGGCCGAGCAGCACCGCCTCCTCGATCGAATGGGTGACGAAGATCATGGCGGTCGGCCGCTCGTCCCAGATGCGCAACAGCTCGAATTGCAGGATTTCGCGGGTCTGCGCGTCGACTGCCGCGAACGGCTCGTCCATCAGCAGCACGTTCGGTTCGACGGCGAGCGCGCGCGCCAACCCGCAGCGTTGCTGCATGCCGCCGGACATCTGATAGGGGAACGCGGTCTCGAAGCCGGTGAGGCCGACCAGCTTGATGAACTCGGGTACCTTACGCTCGACCTCCGCCTTCGGCGCGCCGGCCATGCGCAAGCCGTAGGCGACGTTGTCGAACACCGTCTTCCACGGGAACAGGCCGAAATGCTGGAACACCATGGCCACGCCGGCGATCGGCTCTTCGACGCGCTGGTTGCCGACCCAGATTTCGCCGGCATCGTGCGGCAGCAGGCCGTCGATGCAGCGCAGCAGCGTGGTCTTGCCGCAGCCGGACGGCCCGACCACGGCGACGATCTCGCGTTCGGCCACGTCGAAATCGATATTGCGGAATACTTCGAGCGTACCGTAACGCTTGGCCAGTCCCTTGACGCGGATACGCGGTTCGCTGGCGGCACCTTGCGAAGTGGACGAGCGAATGGCGGATGCCGCCGTTTGTTGATTTGTCACTCGGCGGCCTGTGTCGAGGGTTTGGCGTTGATCTTAGCCCAGTAGTCGGCGGCCTGCTTGGAGCGTTCGAGTGCTTCCGCGGTCTCGAAACCGGGCGCCATCGAGCCGTCGGTGCCGGCGAGAATTTGGTGGTGTTCGATGTTCAATGTGCGCAACCAGCGCTGCTGTCCCATGGTGATGGCGACAAAATAGCCGATCTCGACCAACTCCGGCTCGCTGAAATGCTTGTGCAGGCGGGCCCAGAAAGCATCGTCGGTCGGCAAATCCCAGGTAATCGCCTCGGCATAGGCAAGCGCGGCTTTTTGCCGCTCGTCGTAGCGCGTCGAACTCTCGAAATTGATCAGGTCGGCGTAGTCGTCTTCCATGAGACCGGACTTGGCCGCCTTGATCGAGCGCTGGTTGCCGCAGAATTCGCACAGCACAGAGCGTGAGACATAGATGCGGCAGAGCTCCTTGATGTTGTGAGCGGCCACGCCGTTCTTGAACACGTCGCGCCAGGTATTGGCGAACGACCAAAATGCCGCCGGCACGTGCGCACGAATCGCCTGGCTTTCCGGCCGCGGCGTTCCCTCGCGCGCACAACGTTCAAACTCGGCGATCATGGCAGGGTCTTTGACCGTTGCCGGATCGATGTAGCTAATGCGCGGTTTAGACATCGACGAGTTCTCCCAGGAAGGATTGTTATGCGCGCCCGTTGCGGACGCGACGATTGTTGTGGCCTCGCTCGCATGTTGCCGCAACCGAGCCGAACGGGCAACGCCGGTGACGCGATCACTTAACCCTATATTTGGCTCGACAATGTCCCGCCGCGTTGGCGGGCAGCGGCGCTGGGTGGGCGCATGCCCGTATTTACTGGGTTTTTGTGCCGCGCAACCGATCGTTAGGCTCAATCAATCGTTACAGGTTGCGCAGGATTACCATGCAGTATTGTTAATGTCGCGAAAGGTTACTCTAAAGTTATCCGCATCGCACACCGATCGTAAACAATAGTAATTCAGCCGCTCTTCAGCATAGCCCCAGATGGGCTGACGAAATTAGCAATTGAATACTTTGTCTCTTTTAGTCTCGTCGCGAGCAGAACGGCCAAGTTTCAGATCGCGTCAAACGGGACCAAAACCTTGCGTGCCAGCACCATCGTCATGATCGGGTTCGCCGTCGTGTTCGGCCTGCTCGCCGTGTTCATCGCCCAGGCCTGGCTCAACAACCAGGCCAGCATGCAGGCGAAGAATTTCGAGGCGAACAAGAAGTCGGTAGCGATGCAAACCGTTGTCGTCGCCAAGCAGCCGCTGCGTTTCGGCACCGAGCTCACTGCGTCAATGCTGCAGGAAGAGCCGTGGCCGGTGGCCTCGATGCCGGCCGGCGCCTTCACCAAGATCAGCGACGTCTTGCATGGCGGCCGCCGCGTGGTTCTCACCGCGATCGAGCCGAACGAGCCGGTGCTTTCGCTCAAGATCACCGGCCCCGGCGAACGCGCGACTCTTTCGGCGCTCGTGAAGCCGGGCATGAAGGCGGTGACCATCCGCGTCAACGACGTGGAAGGCGTCGGCGGCTTCGTGCTGCCGGGCGACCGCGTCGATGTCGTGCTCACGCGCCAGATCGAAAAGGGTTCGGCCAGCACCGAAGTCGTGCTGCAGAATACGCGCGTGCTGGCGGTCGACCAGAGCGCCGACGAACGCGCCGCCAAGGCAGCCGTGGCAAAGTCGGTCACGCTCGAAGTGAGCACGGTGGAAGCGCAGAAAGTCTGGCTGGCGTCGTCGGTCGGCAATTTGTCACTGCTGTTGCGCAAGGCGGGCGAAACCGCCGAAACGAAGACGCGCAAGATCACGCTCAACGATTTGAGCAGCAACGAACCGGTCAGCACCGACAAGGTCGCGACCACGACGGTGGTGGTCACGCGCGCAGCGGCGAAGCAGGAATACACCGTGCCGGTCGAAGGCAGTCGTGGGGACTTGACGACGACCGGTCAGGATATGAATGCCCGGTAATTCCGGGAGTGGGGTCAATCAAGGACGGGGGAGTGTATCGTGAATAACAAGAATGAATTTGCCGCCGGCTTCGCCTGGCGGCACTCGGACAGGGTCACTGAGCGTGGCAACTGGCTGCGCGATCTGGCGATCGCCTTGCTGGCCGCGATGATAACGACGCTTCTGTTCATGGCCGGCAACGCCTATGCGCAGGATCGCGTCATCCAGATCACGGGCAATACCCATACCGCCATGGTGACGGTCACCATCGGCAAATCGCAGGACGTGCGCACCGGCACCAGTTTCGTCGACGTCATGGTCGGCGATCCGGACGTCGCCGATGTCAATCCGCTGACCGATCACACGCTGTCGATTCTCGGCAAGAAGATCGGCACCACCCGCGTGCAGGTCTATGCCGAGGGCAAGAAGCTGATCGGCATCTTCGACGTCGAGGTGTCATACGACATCAGCCGGCTGACCAACGAGCTCAAGCGCCGTTTCGCCGGCTCGCATCTGCAGGCGTCTTCGGTCAACGGCCGCATCATGCTGTCGGGCGAGGTGGCCGACGCCGCCACCCTCGACAAGGCGGTCACCATCGCGCGCCAGTTCGGACCGGAAATCATCAATTCGGTGTCGGTGATGTCCCCGCAGCAGGTGATGCTGGAAGTGCGCTTCATCGAGATCTCGCGCACCGCCAGCCGCGAACTGGGGGTGCAGTGGAACCGCTTCGGTAGCAGCAGCACCACCAATATCGGCTCGATGCAGCCCGCCTCGAATCTGCCGATCTCGGCGCCCCCAAACAGCGGCACTTTCCCGGCCGGCGAAGTGGCTGCCGGCGTGCTGTCCGGCGCGTCCCCATTCGGCTTTGCGATCGCGCGGATCGCGGGTGGCGGAGCACTCACTGACGTGGCAATTAATGCGCTCGAGCAGAAGGGCGTCGCCCGCAGCTTGGCGGAGCCCAATCTGGTCGCGCTGTCCGGCGATACCGCCAGCTTCCTGGCCGGTGGCGAATATCCGATCCCGGTGGCGGGAAATCTCGGGCAGATCACCGTCGACTACAAGAAATACGGCGTCGGCCTTGCCTTCACGCCGACGGTGCTCTCGCGCGGCCTGATCAACCTGAAGATCGAGCCGGAAGTCAGCTCGATTGACTATACGCACCCCGTCGCGATTTCGGCCACTGTTTCAGTGCCGTCGTTGATCGTGCGGCGCGCTTCGACCACGGTCGAGCTGCGCGATGGGCAAAGTTTTGTGCTCGGTGGACTGTTGCAGAGCAACAACCAGAACACGATCGATCAACTGCCCTGGCTTGGCAGCGTGCCAGTGCTGGGCGCTTTGTTCTCAAGCAAGTCCTATCAGAAGAACGAGACCGATCTTGTCATCGTCGTCACGCCGCATCTCGTGCGTCCGGCGCGCCCGGGTGACGTGATCAGGACACCGGCCGACGACACGCTGCCGCCGAACGATCCGGACTTCTTCTTGCTCGGCAAGACCGAGGTCACGCGGGCGCAGGCGATCGCGCTCACGCCCGTCACGGCCCGCTTCGCCGACGCCGGCGGCCGCCCGTTCACTGGGCACATGCTCGATCTGCCCGAAGGGGGTTCCAATG
>Ga0097691_1001954_pt1 | contig 14421 bp, 12 predicted proteins | sample NGESurdeep072012_8_FD_72858 | JGI IMG/M metagenome (GOLD analysis project Ga0097691, IMG submission 72858) | Arctic peat soil microbial communities from Barrow, Alaska - NGEE Surface sample 210-1 deep-072012 | ecosystem: Environmental > Terrestrial > Soil > Wetlands > Peat ...
CGGCACCGATCCGATCGATCTGGTGGTTGTTCCCGTCGACGAGCGCGACCCAGGTGCGCTGGTGCTCGGGGTCCCGGCGCTCCGCCTCGTCGAAGATGCGGCCGACGACAGACGCGGCATCCTCCACGACGCTGGCCATCAACCACTTGTTGGCGGGCACCGGTCCCGCCGCGGCCTCGCGGCGTTCCTCCTCGGTCGCGGGCAGGATGTCGGCCGGCGTGCGTGGGGTCGGGGTGGCGTCGTAGACGGTACCGACCTCGGCCATGCGCTTGCGGTTGCGCTTCTCCCCCTTGGACAGCCGGGTCGCGAGCTTCGGGCTGGTCTTGGCCGCCGCGGCGGCCGTCGCCGCTCGCAGCGCGTCGGGACGCATCACGACGCCCTTGCCGTCGCAGGAGAGCACCAGCGCGTCACCGGTGGAGCCGGCTGGCGGTTGCCGACCCGAGTAGAACGCGTCGAAGTCGGCGACGGATCGCTGGGCGAGCTCCTCCACCTGGCGCTTGCCGACCTGTTGTCCCGTCCCCCGCTCGATCGCCTCGACCGCGCCGTCGAACGAGCCGCGGGCAGCCTCGATCGCCGCGAGCCGACGCAGCCCGTGGGAGTACCGGTCTGCGGGAAGGTTGAGCCCGCCGTCGGCCGGGTGCAGGTTCGCCTGTCCGCGTGCCCGGTAGGCGATCCGGGTCACTTGGACCGGCCCGAACACCGTCGCGAGCCCACGCGTGTGACCGGGCTCGGCGCTGCCGTGGCCCACCCCCTCGGCGTCGGCAACCGCCGCGATCCGCGGCTCCCGTTCGGCGCGTAGATCCAGGTGGTCCTGGTAGAGCTGGCGGAACAACTCGCGGGCGTCCGCCTGGAGGTGCGCCTCCAGCTCGGCGTGCTCCAGCGTGCCCGCCTCTGCGCTCTCGAGCCAGCCCAGCACGGTTTCGAAGCGCGCCCGCGAACCGGCGAAACCTGCCGTCGCGGCCGACTCGAGCGGTGCGGTCATGACCGCCGCCGCCGGCGGTCGGCCACCCGGGCCAGCAGCGCGGACAGTCCCGCGGCCGCCCTGGCGTCCAGCTCGGCCTTGGCCGCGGCGTAGCGGGCGAGCGCCGCCGCCACCGCGGCGGCCTCGTCCTCGGTGAGGGTCAACGTCTTGGTGCGCCCGCCCTGCGGATAGGCCAGCGCGGGGCTCTTGTGCTCCGCACCCGTGACGCAACGGCAGGTCGGCGTGCCGCAGCGGCGGCGCAGCGTGAACAGGCTGCCGCGCAGCATCTCGGGCTCGGAACGGGAGCGGCGTCGGGGCGGCATTCATCCTCCAACCTGCGGGCGATCTACCAACAGGTGGAGATCACCACAGGTCCTGCCCCAACGTCGGGATGACACGCCGGTATGGGCGGCGAGATCCTGGCCGTTACCGGCTCGCAGTCGCCGGCTCTGCTCAGTTCGGCGAGGCGATCGGTGCTTGATCGGGCCACTGCCCCGCAGTCGAGCGCGCTGCGAAACCCTGATACCCGGTGGGGCTCACACGGCGATCTGAGGCCGCTGATGGGGGCCGAAGTCGTCACTCCAGAAGAGCCACACCCGAGCCATTCGGCCTACGACAAGGGCGTGGTGCCGACCAGGCGCGCGGCGCAGCCGATTCGTTGGCTACAGGCGCTCGGGTTGGCGTCCGATGCTGAGGCAGTGAACGATCTCGGGCCGGCCACCGTTGCGCTCGACCGGAACGGGCTCGTCCGACTGCACTGGGCCAACGGTACGAAGATCACCGAGTCGGCTGCCCGGGAGGCCGTCGCAGCGGTGAACCACATTTGCGCCGGCCAGCGGCATCCGATGCTGGTGGACATGACCGGAACTGCATCGGTGACTCGCCCGGCCCGGGCCGTCTTCGCCGAGCCGAGCGCGGCGTCTACCATCGCGTTGTTGGGTGGGTCAGCGGTGGACCGGGTCATCGCCAACTTTATCCTGGGCGTCAGCACAGTGCCGGTTCCGACGCGGTTCTTCACCGTAGAGGCCGAGGCGTTGGCTTGGCTGCGGGACGGCCGGCATGACGGAGGTCCGTGAGGACCCTCGGCTAGATCGGCTAGTGGACCTCGTCGTCCGACTCGCCTCCGGCGACTTAGCCGCGCGGTTGGAGCCGTCCTCGGCCCGGGACGCCGTTGATGCCGTCATCACCGGCATCAACCTGCTTGCCGATGAGCTGGAGGAGATGTACCAAGACCTCGAGCAGCGGGTTGCCGAACGCACTGCCGCCCTTGACCAGGCCCACCTGGACCTGGAGCGGATGGCCCTCAGCGACTCTCTGACCGGCCTGGCGAACCGCACTCTGCTCAATGACCGCATTCAACAGGCGGTCGCCCGCGCGGAACGCGGAGCCCAGCCCCCCGCCGTACTGCTGCTTGACCTGGATGAGTTCAAGACCATCAATGACAGCCTCGGGCACGGCGCCGGTGACGCGGTGTTGGTGGAGGTGGCTCGGCGACTGACCAGCGTCATTCGCGACACCGACACGGTGGCCCGGCTCGGCGGCGACGAGTTCGCCATCTTGATGCCCGACGCCACCGAGGAGCAGGCCCTGCGGGTCGCCCAGCGCGCCTTGAAAGCGTTGCGCCTGCCCGTCACCATCGGTGACCGAGCAGTCTGGGCCTTGGCGAGCATCGGCCTGCGCTTCGGCAGCCACAGCCAGACGGCGGAGATCCTGCTGCGAGACGCAGACACGGCCATGTACGCCGCGAAAGCCCGCGGTCGGGGCAACATCCAAGTCTTTCAGCCGGCGATGCACTCCACGGCATTAGCCCGGATGCAAGTGGCCACGGAGCTTGGGGCCGGCCTTGCCGCTGGTCAGCTGTCGCTGCACTACCAACCCATTGTGGAGCTTGCCACCGGAGAGATCATCGGCGCGGAAGCTCTGGTCCGCTGGCTGCATCCGAAGCGGGGACAAATCATCCCGGCGGAGTTCATCTGCGTGGCGGAGGACACCGGGCTCATCGTCAAGATCGGCCACTGGGGCTTGCGAACGGCGATCGGGCAGCTGGCGGCATGGGCGCGGCAGTTCCCCCTCTCCCCAGGTTTTCGGTTGCACGTGAACCTGTCCCCCTTCGAGGTCCGTCGACCGGGTCTCAGCGAGCACATCGAGCGAACGCTGGAGCACCATGACGTCTCCCCGAGTCGGTTGACGCTGGAAATCGCGGAGACCGGCCTGATGAACGGCGACACCAACGGTGTCGAGACACTGCTTCGACTGCAGGCGCTTGGCATCAGCATCGAGGTCGATGATTTCGGCACCGGTCACTCCTCCATCAGCTCCCTGCGACGGATGCCGGCGGACAGTGTCAAGCTCGACGAGTCCCTGATCGTGGATATCGCCTCGGACCCGCAGCAGCGCCAGTTCGTGGGGGCCGTCCTGCAGTTGATCGAATCGGTTGGGCTCGGTTTGGTCGTGGAGGGCGTCGAGACCGCCGCCCAACTGGACGAGCTGCAGGCACTGGGCTGTCGGTACGGGCAGGGGTACTACTTCAGTCCGGCAGTCACGGTCGAGGCGATGACACACCTGTTGCTCAGTCGGGCGATTCTCGGCAACCGGACCGGTCGACCCGGTGCTCCGGGGCGCCCCGGCAACCGGCCAAGCTGCCGCAGCAACGGGAAGCGTTGACCACCGGCCGTCCCGGCGCCGCACCGCTCGGCAACCTTCCCCCAGCGGCGCGGCGCTGAGATGTCGCCGAACGCGGTACGTCGAGCCGGCACGGCGCTGCTGGTCCCCCGGGTGGCCTGGCTGAGCCACCGGGCGCTGAAGCAGACGAATGCCGGCTGGGACCGGTACTGGTCGAGAGTTCGGACGACCGGAGAGCGCGGTGACGTGCTGTGGGACTCGGGTGGCGACCGTGAGCAATTGTCGTACCTCGAAATCATGCGCGGGCAGGTCGACGAGACTCTCCCCGTCATCGACATCGGTTGTGGTAACGGCCGCTTCACCCGCTGGCTCGCGGACCGGTTCCCGTGCGCCCTTGGCCTCGACCTATCGCCGGCCGCCATTGCGCGCGCCAAGCTGGAGTCCCTGGACGTCCCCAACGTGGACTTTCGGGCGCTGGATGCGACCACCTCGGCGGTTGGCCGCGACTTGCTGAGCGAGTTGGGCGAATGCAACGTCTTCGTCCGTGGCGTCTTTCACGTTCTCGGCCGGGCTGCCCAGTTGTCGCTGGCGGAGAACTTAGGTCCGCTGGTCGGCGTACGCGGGCGCCTTTTCCTGGCGGAGACGAACTTTCCGGGCAGCCAGTTGGCCTATCTTGCGCACCTGGGTGCCACGCCGTGGCGGATTCCGGCACCGCTGGAGCGGGCAATCGCGGACTTGCCCAAGCCCGGGCACTTTGGCCACTGCGAGCTACGGGGTTGCTTCCCGGAGGCCGAATGGAAGATCATCACCGCGGGGGAGACGACCATCGAGACGGTCCCGATGCGCGGGGGTACCGACCCCGAGCTCATCCCGGGGTACTACGCCCTACTGGCTCACCACGGCCGAGCCGACTGAGACGGCTTTCGTACTTCCGTAGCGGCCGGTCCGGGGGGAGTACGGCGTTTCCGGCACCGCACCCGCACCGGCAGCCAGCTGCTGGTGCTGACGGCTCTGGCCGGTACGTCGGTGATCATGCCCGCGTTCGAGGTCAAGGCTAGGCTGGCCGTACAACGAGTGCGACGTAACCTGCAGGCCTGCGCCGCCGCCCACCGGGAGACCGGGGCGCCGATCACCGTGCACACCCAAGGGGGCAGCTGCACCAGATGCTCGTGGACAACCCGCGGCGCTGCTTCGAGCCAAGCAACTGATTCCAGCGGGCAGCGAGCGCGGCCCGAGCGCGGCCACACCCCTGCACCCCGCAACCGAAACCGCTTTGGCATGCTGCGGGCTATGCTGACGACCACAGAGACCCTCGACACACTGCTGACCTCGCTGGTGGAGCAGAGCCGGCGCGGTGAGGCCCCCAGCCGGGAGCAGGCGTTGCGCCTGCTGGCCAGCGGTGATGACGCGGTGCTCGACGTGGTGGCCGCGGCCGGCCGCGTTCGGCGGCAGTTCTTCGGTCGGCGAGTGAAGCTCAACATGTTGGTCAACATGAAGAGCGGCCTGTGCCCGGAAGACTGCGGGTACTGCTCGCAGCGCCTCGGCTCAGCTGCGGAGATCCTCAAGTACTCGTGGATCACGCCTGAGGTGGCCGCGGAGACCGCCGACCGGGCCGTCGCGCGCGGCGCCAAGCGGGTCTGCCTGGTCGCCAGTGGCCGGGGTCCCAGCGACCGCGACGTCGAGAAGGTGACCGACGCGATCGGCGTGATCAAGGACCAGCGGCCGGACGTGGAGGTGTGCGTTTGCCTTGGGCTGCTCAAGCCGGACCAGGCCGAGCGGCTGCGCGACGCCGGGGCGATGGCCTACAACCACAACTTGAACACCAGCGAAGACCACTACGCCGACCTGTGCAGCACCCACACCTTCGCCGACCGGGTGGACACCGTCGAGCGGGCCAAGTCCGCCGGACTGTCGCCGTGCTCCGGTGCCATATTCGGGACCGGGGAGAGCGACAGCGACATCGTCGACGTCGCCGAGCAGCTCCGCGAGCTTGGCCCGGACTCGGTGCCGATCAACTTCCTGATTCCGTTCGAGGGCACTCCGCTAGGCGGCGAGTGGCAGTTGACGCCGCAGCGCTGTCTGCGCATCCTCGCGCTGTTCAGATTCTTCTTCCCCGACGTCGAGGTCCGCATCGCCGGTGGGCGGGAGATCCACCTGCGCACCCTGCAGCCGCTCGCGCTGCACATCGCCAACTCGATCTTCCTGGGGGACTACCTCACCAGTGAGGGCCAGCCGGGGGGCGCGGACCTGGAGATGATCGCGGACAGCGGGTTCGTGGTCGAGGGAATGGCGGATCAGACGCTGCCAGGTGCCAGGCACGACCTGGTGACCGTCCGGCGCCGCGGCCCGGGCACGAGCGAGCCGGCGAACGTCTGAGGTCACTCGGGTCGCCCTCTTCGCCGGGGTACGGCGCGAGAAATCACCCCGACGCGAGCACGGCGTCGTCGAGCCAGTCGCGGCGGCGGAAGGCCCGCACGTGCGCGATGTTGGCCTCTCGGCCGAGCGCGGTCAGGAATGCGCCGGCGTGGATCGGCTTGGCCTCCGGTCCGAACACAGCCCGGCTGAGCAGCTCCTTCTCCTCCGGGCTCGCCTGCGCCCACACTGCCTCCAGGTCCGTCGCGGTCCGAATGCCCAACCGCTGCAGCGCGGTGCGCGCGGCGTCCTTGTCGTCCGGCAGGTGGATCAACAGGATGGCCTGATCCATCCAGTCCACCAGCCGGGCCACCGGCACCCGCATCGAGAGCAGGACGTCCACGAGGTTGGCCGTGGCGAGGTTCTCGAGGTCCTCGATGCCCTCCTCGAGGAGCCGCGCCTGGTCCCAGATCGTCAGCCCGTCCAGCGAGCTGAGCGGGTGCTTCGTCCGCAGTGTCGGAACCATCTTCACGAAGCCGACATGTACCCCGGCCTTGAGCACCTCGACACCGATCTGCGGGAACACGCCGATCAGAAAGGCGAGCACCTGCTGCTGCTGGACGGTTCCTACCGGGATCAGGCCGATCGTCAGGACGAGCAGCGCCACCACGACCAGCCGGGTGACGGCCGAGATGTAACCGTCGGTCTTCAGGTCGTCTCGGTAGTACCGCCGCACGAGGTCCTGGAGGATGAACCAGTAGGCCCCGAGGAATCCGAACCGGAGAGCCTCGTAGGGAACGGTTGGCGAGCCACTGAAGGACGCGACCAGCCGGACGTGGCGCACGGCGTCCGGCTGGACGACGAGCGTCCAGCCGATGCCAATCAAGAACGTCGCCAGCAGGATCGGCGCGAACGTCTGGGTGCGGTCGCGAACGGTCAACGGCCGGCCCTTGTCGTCGATCAGGCCTCGAGTGCTCACCGACCGCGGGCCGAAGATGGCCTCGAACTTGGCCCGGTACAGGTTGTCCCGGGTGCCGGTGTCCGAGGCCAACTTGACGGCGTCGTTCGCCTTCTTCCACTGCGCGAAGTACGTCGTGTGCTGCGGCGGAGCGGGCAGGTTGCCAAGCCGGTCGATCTGCAGCCGGTACAGGTTGATCACGAACTCGTCGTACAGCCGTTGGCCCTTGGCCGAGATGAACAGCAGGTAGATGCTGCCGGGCAGGATGGACAGTGTCACGGCCAGCACGTTCTTCAGCATGAACAGCCGGCTCCCCTGGTCGAGCACGATCGCCGCTACCAGCGACACTGCGACCAGTCCAAGCAGGATCAGCCAATGGGCGACCAGGCCGATGGGTGCAAACATCCGCTGCCGACGGTTACGAAGACCGCCGTGGAGCACGGTGGCAGTGGCCATGGCGCACCTCCTCTCGTCCGGCAGCGGCGAGCCTCGTCCACTGCACCACCGGGAAGGGTCGGCGAGCCGGTCGGCTGATACAGCTGCGAGCTGCGGTCGGCTGAGGCAGTCGGTCGGGCGGAATCAGTCGTCGGGCGAGGACACCCGGACGACGAGCTTCCCCAGGTGCGTGCCGCCACGGAGCAGGTCGAGGAAGGCCTGCACCGCCTGCTCGATCCCGTCGACAACCGTCTCCCGATAGCGCACCTGGCCGGTTTGCAGCAGGCCGCCGACGTACCGGGTGAACAGCGGCAGTCGGTCGGCGTGGTCCCACACGATGAAGCCCTGAATGCGGATGCGCTTGCCGACCACCACCGCGAGGTTGTCCGGTCCGGGCTGCGGCTCGTTGTACGACGAGATCGACCCGCAGGCCGCGACCCGGCCGCGGACGTTCAGGCAGGCGAGCGCGGCGCGCAGGTGTTCGCCGCCGACGTTGTCGAAGTAGACGTCCACCCCCTCGGGAGCGGCCGCCTGCAGCTGCCCGATGATGTCGCCGGCGTGGTAGTCGAAGGCGGCGTCGTACCCTAGATCCTCGGTAAGGTAGCGCACCTTCTCGGCGCTGCCGGCACTGCCGATGACCCGGCAGCCGACGAGCCGGGCCAACTGTCCGGCCAGGCTGCCGACCGCGCCGGAGGCCGCCGAGACGAACACCGTCTCGCCCGGCCGCACCTCGCCGATGTCGTGCACGCCGACCCAGGCGGTCATCCCCGGCATGCCGAGTACGCCGAGGTAGGACGCCGGCGGCGCCAGCTCCACGTCAATGAGCTCGGGCTCGCCAGCCGGGCAGACGAACGCCTCTCGCCAGGCGCGTCGGGTGCGCACCCACGCGCCGACCGGGAGCCGGTCGTCGGCAGACTCCGCCACCCGGCCGACGGCTTCGCCGTACATCACCTGGCCCAGCTCATAGGGGGGCGCGTAGGACCGGGCGGCATTCATCCGCCCGCGCATGTACGGGTCGACCGATAGGTACAGGTTGCGAACGACCACCTCCCCCGCTTGGACGGGAGGTAGCTCCCGGTCCACCAGGGCGAAGTCAGCACGCGTCGGCCAGCCCTGCGGCCGACGGAGAAGGTGCCACTCTCGACTGCGCATCTCGCCGCCTCTCCTCCGTCCGATCCGCCTCTGTCCGATTCGCCGGCCGCCGCTGGCTCAGCGAGCCAGCCGCGCCAGCAGGTCCGTCTTGATCGCCGCTCGGCTGCCGAACACCAGCAGGAACAGGGCCTCCCGGGCCAACCGCTGGGCAGCGGAGTCGGCGAGGACCGACCGGCTGCCGTGGTTGACGACCAGGAGTCCGGCGGCGCGCCAGGACAGCTCGGCGGCCGCTGCCCGGGCCGCCGGCAGCGCCGCGGGGTCAGCGGTATCCAGGTCGTCGCGCGTTTCGTCGAGTTCCGCTTCGAGTTGCGCCCGCACTGGCCCCGCGGGGAGCAGCCAGCCGCAGCGCCGACCGACGCCCAAGGCCAGCGAGCCGTTGATCCGCAGGCCGGCGTCGTCGTCGGCCTGCCAGCCGGCGTACGACCGGGTGCCGGTTACCCGATCAGCGGAGACGGGATGGTCGGTGAAGGTCAGTACCACCGTGCCGCTGGCGTTAACGGCCACCAACCGCTGCCGATCGGCCCGCAGCGACGGCCCGGTCGCGGCGTCGACGAGCAACCACACCACGGCGCCGTCGTCGTCGATCGCGGCAGTGTGCACGACGTCGATCAGTCCCCAGCCGGTTACCCACGGGACTGACCCGGTCAGCGACCAGCCGCCGGCTGTCCGCCTGGCTCGCAGCGGCGCCGTGCCCGGTCGGATGCCGCCGATGGCGATGCCGGCCCGACACCGACCGGCACACATCGTCGCCAGCCAGGCGGTGCGCAGCTCGGGCGCACCGGCGGCCACTGCGCGTACCGGACCGTGGTGCTGCAACCAGACGAACGTCGTGGTCACGCACCCGCTGGCCAGCGTCTCCACCACCCTCGCGACAGTGGCCGCGTCGTGACCGAGTCCGCCGACGGCCGTCGGGCCGGCCAGGCCATAGAAACCGGCCGCGGCCAGCGCGTCCAGCCGGTCAATGGGGACCAGGTCGGCGGCATCGGTCGCGGCCGCGCCGGGGAATAGCACCTCGTCGACCAGCCGTTCGGCGGCGGCATAGACATCCGTCACGGCAGCAAGAGCAGCTTGCCCGTCGTCCGCCGACCCGCCAGGTCGGCATGCGCCCGGGCGGCGTTGGCGAGCGGGTACGTCGCCCCGATCCGCACCTGCAGCGAGCCGTCATCGATCCAGCCCAGCACCTCCGCCGCCCGCCACTGCAATTCGTCCAGGTCGGCGACGTAGTCCTTGAGCGCCGGCCGGGTCAGGTACAGCGAGCCGCCGGCGTTGAGGCGCTGCACGTCGAACGGCGGCACCGCTCCGCTGGCTGCGCCGTAGATCACCATCATTCCGCGCGGGCGCAGCGCCGCCAGGCCGGCGTCGAACGTGGCTTGGCCGACTCCGTCGTACACAACCGCGGCGCCGATCCTGGCGGTGATGTCCGCCACGGTCGCGGCCAGGTCGTCGTACCGGATGACGCGGTCCGCCCCGGCCTGGCGGGCCAGCTCGCCCTTCTCCGCGTCGGAGGTGGTAGCCACGACCACGCCACCGCGGGACTTCACCAGCTGGGTGAGCAACAGACCGACGCCGCCGGCCGCGGCGTGCACGACTGCGACGTCCCCGGCCCCCACCGGGTAGGTGCTGGCGGCCAGGTAGTGCGCGGTCATCCCTTGCAGCAGCGCCGCGGCCGCTACCTGCAGGTCGACGCCGGCCGGTACCGCGATCGCGCGGTCCGCCGGCACCAGCGCCTGCTCGGCGTAGCTGCCTTGCGCCGATGCCCAGGCCACCCGTTCGCCGACCGCCACAGTGGTCACCCCCGGACCGACCGCTGTGACCGTGCCGGCACCTTCCTGCCCGAGCGGGAACGGCGGGTCAAGCGCGTAGCCCTTGCCCTCCCGCTGGTAGATGTCCATGAAGTTGACTCCGGCGGCCGCGACGTCGACGAGGAGCTGGCCCTCGCCCGGCTCGGGCGTCGGCCGGTCCTCGACCGCAAGCACGTCAGGACCACCCAGCCGCTGGACCACGATCGTTCGCATGCCCCCTGCCCTACCCCGCCAGGCCACATGTCAACGGTGGTGGCGATGTTGCGATGTTGCAGGCACCGCCGAGCCGCTTCACGGCGAGGACGACACGGTCAGCGGTGTGGACTGTTCGGTATCACCGCGGTGCTCAAGAGAGAGGGTTGCGGACCACTGGCTTCGACCACTGCACGGTGATGCGGTCGCCGCGCCGAACCCGACCGCCGTGTCGGACCGAAGCGCACCGGTGTCCGAGACACGCCGTCCGACCGTGCTCTACGCGCACCACGATCGCGACAGCGCAGCCTCAATGGTGATCGTGGTGCTTGCTGGTGTCCGCGACACGCCGTACGACCGAGCACTGAGCTGAGCGCACCACGATCGCGACGGCAGGCCCACGACGAAGGGCGCGCGACGGCAGACCCGCGACGAAGGGCTCATCACGCACTTCCGAGCGGCAGCCAGTCACCCCCACGGACTTTCGGTGGCGACGGCTTAGGGTCCCCAATCGCCGTCCCGTAGGTGATCGGCTACCGGCTACCTATGGCCTCCCTGGCGTTGGCACTCGGCGGCGGCGCTGTTGACGGCTTGGCTGCAGGGATCCCAAGCCAAGCAGTGCTCGACCGTTCTTCCGGCTGCAATGCGGCTGACTGTCGCGTGCCGGCCGAGCTGAACCTCGTTGACCGGTCTGCCCGGATGCGCGAATACTTGCATGCGGAGAGCGATGGCTACGCCGCCGTCCCTTGGCGGCGGCTCACCTCGTCGCGTAGCGCCCGTGGGCCTCGACCTCGTTGCTGTCGGCAGCTGCGTCGTGTTGGTCGAGCGGCAGCACCTTCAGCGTGCCGCCGCGCGGCTGCAAGTGACCCCTTCCGCGTTGACCAAGAGCGTGCAGCTCCTGGAGCGGTAGCTCGGCGTCGAGTTGCTGGATCACAACAAGGGGACGGCTTTCGGTGTGACCGCGGCCGGCCGCCGGTTCGCTACCGCTGCCGTGCCGCTACTCGTTCACGCCGCTGCTGCCGGCGAAACGGCCAGGACCACCCCGGAGCCGGACGCTGGGGCCGTGACCGTGGAAGGTTTCGGCAACGAGCCGATGATGTACAACCCGGCGACTTGGATGGCGCCGTTCTGGCTTGGGGACGTCCGGCCCCGCGCCGTCAGAACCCCGAGCAGGGCGCGTCATGCGGCACATGAACACGCCTGGGACGCATGACGAGCAGCGGCATGACCCGCTGGCGAGACGTGTCTAATTCGTGGGATGTCGCCGAGAGTCGAGAGGCGACCCATGCTGTTCTCGAGAGGTGCTCGTTATGCCCGGATGTCCTCGTCGAGCCGTGGAGGAGCGCCCTGCGTGGAGGTCGTCGTGCGAGGAGTGTGGCGGCGAGCGCTCGCCGGCCAGCCTGCGCCGCCGCCGCCGGTCGTTCTGGGTCTCGCCGTGGTTGCGGCGGTGCTGGTGCTCGCCCCGGTGGCGTGGCCTCGCACGCGCCACGTAGTGACGCTGGCCCACGAAGGGGCGCACGGCCTGGCCGCGGTGTTGACCGGGCGCCGCCTCGCGGGCATCCGCCTGCACTCCGACACGTCGGGCCTCACCGTTTCCTCCGGCCGCCCCCGCGGGCTGGGCATGGTCGTGACACTGGCGGCGGGCTATCTCGGGCCGGGGCTTTTCGGTCTGGGCGCCGCGTTTCTGCTCGGCGCCGGTCATGCGGTCGACGTGCTGTGGCTGGTGCTGGTCCTACTGGTGCTGCTGCTCGTCCAGATCCGCAACTGGTTCGGATTCTGCTCGGTGCTCGTCACAGGCACCGTGCTGCTAGCCGCGTCCTGGTGGCTGCCCGACCGCGGCCAGTCCGTGCTGGCCTATCTGGTGACGTGGTTCCTACTGATGGCGGCGCCGCGGCCCGTCCTCGAGCTGGCGGCGCAGCGTCGCCGACGTGGCGTACGAGGGACCCCCGACTCCGACGCCGACCAGCTCGCCCGGCTCACGGGTGTGCCGGTCGCAGTCTGGATCGCGCTGTTCCTTTCTGTCACCGTGGGAGCGCTGCTGCTGGGCGGCCACCGGCTGACCCTCGGCTGAACGTCCGCCCCGCGGGCCAGGCCGCTCGGTCTGACCCCGGCCAATGCATGCGTCGCGGCATGTGAGTGACTCTCTGCGGGCCAGCGCCGACTCGCTGGCCCGGCCCTCCCGGACCAGTTCGGCCAGCGTCGCCTCGCCGACCACCGGGTACAGCGCCGCCCGCACCGTCTGGACAGCGCCATCGGCCGCGGCGACACCGGCGGGGTCAGCTTCGGCCGCCGCGCCGGCCAGCCGTGGATCAGCGTGCCGAAACTGGAGCGGCAGCCCGAACCGGTCAAGGTTCCCGCGGCATGCCGGGGAACTGCCGCCGGCCGCGGTGTCCTATGTCGCCCAGCGCCGGCGTGAAGCCCCCTATGGCGCGGTGGGCATGTAGCCCTCGTCCGCTAGCCATTCGCGCGCTCGTTCCCGTTTGCGGCCATTGGTGAACGCGAAGAACCTGTTGAGCTCGCCCTCGTCCCGCGCCAGGACGTCTTTGAATCGTCGGAACGCACCTCTGCCGGAGATCGCTATCTCCAGTCGATCTCGCTGGGCAGGGTCGTCGACCTGCTCGATGAACGCCACCATGTCCTGGTAGGCCGCGCGTGACCCGACTCGACGCACAATGAGCCAGCGGTCCGGGTCCTCGTCCGGGTCCAAGCCCTCGCCAAGCCCGAGATACTCCCCCGACATCTCCGAATACGGATACACCACGCCGGTCTGCAGATCTACGAGTCCGAAGCGGACATCGTCACCTCCCTCCAGCAGGTCGGCCAACTCATCGAGATCGACAGGCAGCGCACGCAGAGCAGCTTCTTCGGCGTCATCACTGGCCACACCGAGAGGCTACGGACCAAGTTGTTGCGGACCGGGACCACGCTGACTGGCGGTCACGCCCCATCCGACCCGGCTAGATCATCCCAGTTGGCGGCTGGCGACACGCTTAGGAGTGTCGGCCCTAGCTAGTAGGTGTGATCCGCCCGCGGCGAGCGGCGACAGCTCCCTCCCGCTGCGCTTCGCGGCCGGCGACGCCCGCGACCTACCCTTTCCCGCCGGTAGCTTTGACGCCTGCCGAGCTGAGCGAGTCTTTCAGCACCTCCCGGACCCGCTGCGGGCGCTTACCGAGATGATCCGGGTGACCCGGCCAGGTGGGCGCGTCCTCGTGTTGGACACCGACTGGGGAACCACTGCCGTCAACGGAGCTGGCCGCAGGCTGACCCAGCGGGTCCTCGAGGGCTTCGGCGACCACATCGCCCAGGGCTGGATCGGGCGCCAGCTCCCCGGACTCTTTCATCAGGCCGGCCTGAACGACGTGGTCGTCGCGGCCGAAACATCCTGGTCACGCGAGATGTCGGCAGCGACCGACCGGCCGTGCCCGCAGCTGGCGGCCGGCGCCGTCGACCAGGGCGCCATCACCGCAGAGGAAGCGCGTCGCTGACTCGACCAGCTAGCGCGCGCAGCCGACGACGGCACATTCCTGTGGGCCACGACCGGCTTCGCGGTCGCGGCGACGACCCCGGCCTCCACCTCCTGATTGTCGGCCCGCACCGCCGCGCCGAACACGCCCAACGTTCGACGGTGACGCCCGCCCGCAGAGGGTCACTCACATGCCGCGACGCATGCATTGGCCGGGGTCAGACCGAGCGGCCGGCCCGCGGGGCGGACGTTCAGCCGAGGGTCAGCCGGTGGCCGCCCAGCAGCAACGCTCCCACGGTGACAGAAAGGAACAGGGCGATCCAGACTGCGGCCGGCACACCTGTGAGCCGGGCGAGCTGGTCGGCGTCGGAGTCGGGGGTGCCTCGTGCGCCACGTCGGCCACGCTGCGCCGCCAGCTCGAGGACGGGCCGCGGCGCCGCCATCAGTAGGAACCACGTCACCAGATAGGCCAGCACGGACTGGC
>Ga0097691_1001955_pt1 | contig 14416 bp, 13 predicted proteins | sample NGESurdeep072012_8_FD_72858 | JGI IMG/M metagenome (GOLD analysis project Ga0097691, IMG submission 72858) | Arctic peat soil microbial communities from Barrow, Alaska - NGEE Surface sample 210-1 deep-072012 | ecosystem: Environmental > Terrestrial > Soil > Wetlands > Peat ...
CTCGCATCCGGCTCGCCGGTAAAAACTACGCCGCTGACGATAGACGACGTGTCGCGCATTCATACGACCGGCGGTTCGATCTTGCGAACCTCGCGAACGAACCCCGCAAAGGATGAAGCGAGCGTGGAGCGTTGCGTAAGCGCGCTGCTGGCTTTAAACGTGCGCTATCTGATGTGCATCGGCGGCGACGATACCACGTTCGGTGCCGCGCGAATTTCCGCGCGTGCCGACGGAACCATCGGCGTGGTCACCGTCCCGAAGACGATCGATAACGATCTTCCTCTTCCCGATAACGCACCGACGTTCGGTTTTGAGACCGCGCGCTCGGTCGGCGCTCAGATCGTCGAAAGCTTGCTCGAAGATGCGCGCACCACGGGGCGCTGGTACATCGTGATCAGCATGGGACGAAAATCCGGCGCCCTTGCGCTTGGCATGTGCAAAGCGGCCGGTGCCACGCTCGCGGTGATTCCCGAGGAGTTCCTAGGGCCCGAGCTCGACCTGCACCTCGTCATCGACACGATCGCCGGCGCAATCGTAAAACGGCGTTCGCAGGGCCGCGACCACGGCGTCGCGACGGTGGCCCAGCTCACGTCAATGGACGAGCCGCTGGGTCGCTGCGTCGGCAACGCCCTCGAAGTGACCGAGTCGGTCGAGGTGCTGCGTGGCGCGGGGCCCAGCGACGTGCGCGAGCTGACCCTGGCGCTCGCGCGGATCATGGTCGAACTCGTGGGCATCGACGTCGACCCGGTCGCCAAACTCGACGACGGTTCCGCCTACGCGGTCTACCGTGAGATGATCCGGGCCCAAGGCGGCGACGTCGACGCGACGTTGCCCGTGGCGAGTTTCAAAGCGCCCGTCGTCGCGACCAGGTCCGGCATCGTGCAGTCAGTGGACGCGCTCACGGTCGGAATCGCGGCGTGGCGCCTGGGCGCGGGACGCGCCCGCAAGGAGGACCCGGTCAGCGCCGCCGCCGGCGTCGTGTGCCTCGTGCGGCGCGGTGACGAAGTGACCGTGGGCCAGCCACTCTTTGAGCTCCACGCCGACGACGACGTCCACCTCGAGCGCGGGCGCGCCACGATCGCTGACGCGCTCGTGATCGGTGACGAGAACGTGACGGCCAGTCCCCTTCTGCTCGAACGCGTGGAGAAGTAGAAAAGTCGCGACGACGAGGGTGGATAGCCTTGGTCCATGACCGTGCTCACCCGTGACATCATCGAGAAGGCCCCCAAGGTGCTGCTGCACGACCATCTCGACGGCGGACTACGTCCGGCGACCGTCGTAGAGATCGCCAAGGAGATCGGCTACACCGGACTTCCGACAAACGACCTCGACGATCTGCGCGAGTGGTTCATTGCCGACACCCCGGGCAGCGATCTCGTGCGCTACCTCGAAGGATTCGCCCACACGACGGTGGTGATGCAGACGCGCGAGCACCTCGAACGCGTCGCGTGCGAGTGCGCCGTCGATCTGGCCCGCGACGGCGTGGTGTACGCGGAGGTGCGGTTCGCGCCCGAGCTGCACATGACCGGTGGACTCACGCTGCACGAGATCGTGTCGGCGGTGTTGACCGGTTTCGCGACCGGTACCGAGCAGGCGCGCGGCGAGGGTCGCGTCATCATCGTGCGGGCCATTCTCTCGGCGATGCGCCAAGCCCACCTGAGCGAGATCATCGCCGAGCTCGCCGTCGCCTTTCGCGATCAGGGCGTCTGCGGATTCGACATCGCCGGCCCCGAGGACGGATTCCCCCCCACGCACCACCTGAGCGCCTTTCACCTCGTGCAACGAGAGAACTTCCACATGACCGTCCACGCCGGCGAGGCCTTTGGTCTCGCGTCGATATGGGAGGCCGTGCAGTTCTGCGACGCCGAGCGACTGGGACACGGCGTGCGCATCATCGACGACATCACCCGGGTGGGTGAGCGCTACGAACTCGGACGGCTCGCGAACTTCATTCGCGACCGACGTATCCCCCTCGAGATCTGCCCCTCGTCCAACGTCCACACCGGGGCGGCGACGTCGATCGCGAGCCATCCCATCGACGTGCTTCGACAACTGCGGTTTCGCGTCACGCTCAACACCGACAACCGCCTGATGTCGGGCATCTCGCTCTCGAGTGAGTTCGAGGCGTGCACGGACGCCTTCGGATGGTCGCTGGCCGACATGGAGTGGCTCACGCTGAACGCCGCGAAGAGCACGTTCTTCCCCTTCGACCAGCGACTCGAGATGATCAACACGGTGATCAAGCCCGGGTACGCGCGGTTGCGCAACCTAGAGGCGTAAGAGTTCGGCCATCTCGTCGCGCACCGCGTTGAGCAGAGCGCCACAGATCTTGCGCTGTTCGTCCAGGGGACGACCCTCGTTAGGACTGGCGATGATCTCGATGTAGACCTTCAGTTTCGGCTCGGTGCCCGACGGACGCACGACGATCCGACCCGCGTCACGCAGTTCGATCAAGACGCCCTCGGTCGCCGCGAGGCCGTGCCAACCCCCCGCCAGGTCGACGAACGAACTCACCGCCAGATGGCCCAGCGTCGAGGGTGGCGAGGAACGCAGGCGCCGCAGGGCCGTGGCGATCACCGCGGGGCCGTCGGGGCCGTCGGCGCGAAGTGACAACTGACCGCCGGCGTGAACGCCAAAGCGCGTCTCGATCTCGTCGAGACGGTCGAGCAGGGTCGCGCCGGACCGGGCGAGGTCGTCGGCCAGTTGACAGATCGCCAGGGCCGCCGACATGCCGTCCTTGTCGGCGACGAGCGGATCGACGGCGAATCCGAGGGCCTCTTCGTAACCAAAGCGCAGCACCCCGTCGCCCGCGGCGCGGGCAATCCATTTGAAGCCCGTCAACGTCGTCACGAATCGAACGTGCGAACTTCGGGCCATCAACTCGAGCATCGTCGAGGAAACGATCGTCGTCGCGACGACGTCGTCACTCGCGGTCATCTCGTCGAGCAGCGTCGACGCCAGGAGCCAGCCGATCTCATCGCCGCGAAGCACGCGCCACCCGTCGCTCGCGCGGACCGCGACACCCAGGCGATCCGCGTCGGGGTCATTGGCGATGACGAGGTCCGAGGCGTTCTCGTTGGCCGTCTCCATCGCCAGATCGAGGGCGCCCGGCTCTTCGGGGTTGGGGAACGCCAACGTGGGGAATCGCCCGTCGGGAGTGAACTGCGTGGCGACCGGCGTGACCGCCGCGAACCCGGCCGTGCGAAAGAGCTCCATCATTGGTTCGCCCCCCACGCCGTGCAGCGGCGTGTAGGTAATCGCCAACGAGCTCGTTGCCGGGGGCGCGAATCGACGCGCGAAGTGATCGAGGTACGTCTCCCAGAGGTCGCTCGACGCGACGCGGTGCAGCGGACTCGAACGGTCCGCGAGTACGGCCGTGCCGGCCTCGTTGGCGAAGCCCTCAACGAGTTGGTCGTTCGGGGGCACGATCTGAGCGCCGTCGGCGGCGTACAGCTTGTAGCCGTTGTCGTCGGGAGGATTGTGGCTGGCGGTGATCATGATGCCCGCCGCGGCACCCAGGGCCTTGACCGCGTAGGCGACGAGCGGCGTCGGCAGGGGCCGCGGCATCTCGATGACCGCGACGCCGGCACCCAGCAGGACCTCGACGACCTCGTCGTTGAACGACTCCGATCCACGCCGTGCGTCACGTCCGACCACGACGCCCCTGGAGGAATCGACGCCGAGGTCCTTCAGCCACGCCACGACCCCCTGGGTCGCACGTCGCACCGTGTAGCGGTTCATTCCGGCGGGACCGGCCATGACCGGACCGCGCAAGCCGGCCGTGCCGAACTGCAGCGGTTGGTCGAAGCGTCGCGAGAGTTCCGCCTCGTCACCGTCGTCGAGCAACTGTTGAATGGTGGCCCGGTCGGCGGGATCGGGGTCACCCGTGATCCACGACCTCACTCGCTCAACGAGGGCCTCGTTCACAACAGCGGAACCAACTGCGCCAACAGGGCGCCGAGTCCCGACGCCGCCGCCTGGCCGGCTTCGAGGACCTCGAGGTGGTTGAGCGGGCCCGACGAGACGCCGGCCGCAAGATTCGAGACGAGGCTGAGTCCGAGGACCTCGGCGCCGAGGTGGCGAGCGGCGATCGCTTCGAGCACCGTCGACATGCCCACGAGCGTCGCGCCCATGGTGCGCGCCATCGCCACCTCGCCTGGCGTCTCGTAGTGCGGACCGCGAAAGCCGGCGTACACGCCCTCGCTCAGCTGCGGCGCCGCGTCGCGCACCAGCGCGCGAAGTCGGGCGCTGTAGAGGTCGGTGAGGTCCACAAAACGCGAACCGTAGCCCTCGGGGGGTGACGCGCCCTCCATCGGCGACGTCGCCGTGAGATTGATGTGGTCGCGGATGACCACCACCGTGCCCGGGCCCTTGCTCGGATCGATGCCGCCACAGGCGTTGGTGAGGACGATCTTCTTGGCGCCGGCGGCGATGACCGTTCGAATGGGATGGACCACCTGGGCCGCGCTGTTTCCCTCGTAGAGATGGACGCGTCCGGCGACCAGCGCGACGTCACGTCCCGCGAACTTGAGCGACAGGATCTGACCCTCGTGACCGGCGACCGTCGGGGCGACGAAACCGCTCAGTGACGACGTCGCGACCTCACTCGTGGGCTCACCCAGCGCCTCGGCGCCCTCGCGCCAGCCCGAGCCCAGCACGACGGCGACGTCGTAGGAGTTCACGCCGCTCATGTAGCGCAGTTCGTCGGCGGCTCGACTGGCGAGTTGGTAGGGATTCATCACTGTCCGATCGTGTGCCACACGGTGGAGGTCTCGACGAAGGCCCGAAGACGACGAAGCGACGAAGGGTCCTCGTTCGTGCGTGGACGCAGCACCCGCTTGATCGAACCCGCCGCGGCACTCGCCAGGTCATTCGCGTCCTCGCCAGCGCCTTCGAGATCGATGCCGTCGACGTCCTCGTGACTGGCGAGCGTCGGGCTGAGTTCCGCGGTGTAACCCGTGATGATGTTGAGTAGTCCCGGGGGGAAGTCGGACGTGGCGCTCATCTCTCCGAGCAGTATCGCTGGGGTCGGACGCCGTTCACTGGCGACGACCACGACGGCGTTCCCGGCGCAGATCGGGGCCAGCACGCTGTCCACGAAGCCCTCGAGCGACGAGTCCTGGGGCGCGAGCACGCCGACGACGCCGCTCGGCGTGGGAAGCGAGAAGTTGAAGAAGGGACCGGCGACGGGATTGGCTCCGCCGAGCACCTGGGTGATCTTGTCCGTCCAGCCGGCGTACCAGACGATTCGGTCGATCGATCGCGACACCGCGGCCTCGGCCTCATCGCCGTCGCCGTGCTCGCGCTCCTCAACGGCATGGTCCACCTGAACGCGGCGACGCTCGAGCTCGGCCTGGCGCTGATCGCTTGCAGCATCGTCGCAGCGGTCGGCTTCGTCGTCCATCAGCGGCGCGGCGCAAAGCCGTTGATGGCGCTGCGCCTGTTCGACCACCGCGTCTTCGCCATGGGCGGCACGGTCGCCTTCATCTACGGCATGGGTCTCTTCGGCTCGACCTACCTCGTGCCGGTGTTCATGCAGGAAGCGCTGCACCTGCCGCCGTCGCAGGCCGGCGCGGTGCTGCTGCCGGCCGGCATCGTCCTGGCGGTGACCATCCCGCTCGCCGGGCGCCTGGCCGATCGGCTCGCGGTGAACCTGATCGTCAGCGCCGGCCTGATCCTGCTCGCGGCCTCGTTCTTCCTGATGTTGAACGTCGGCCTGGCGACCTCGCTGGCGCTGATCACGCTCTGGGCGGTGGTCGGCCGGATCGGCCTTGGCCTGATCATGCCCTCGCTCAACCTCGGCTCGATGCACGGTGTGGCGAACACCCTGATCGCGCACGGCTCGAGCACGATCAACTTCCTGCGCCAGCTCGGCGGCGCGGTCGGCATCGGCCTGGTCGGCAACGTCCTCGAGTGGCGCCTGCGCGCCCACGCGAACGCGCCGCTGGTCGCCTTCCACGAGACCTTCGCGCTGATCGGCGCGATCACCGCCTGCGCGCTGGTCGCCGCCTGGCGCATGGGGCCGGGCAAGCTCGCGGCCACGCCGGCCGCACCACGCACCTCATGAACCTCGATTTCGATCTTCTGCCCGAACGCTGCGACGCGATCGTCGTCGGCGCCGGTCCCGCCGGCGCCGCCTGTGCGCAGCTGCTCGCGCGCGCCGGCCGCACGGTTGTCATCGTCGACCAGCACGCCTTTCCGCGCGACAAGGTCTGCGGCGACGGCCTCATTCCCGACGCCCATCGCGCCCTCGAGCGGCTCGGCGTGCTCGAGGCGGTGATGGCCGAGGCGCGCATGTCGACGACGCTCGGCTGTATCGCGCCGCGCGGTGGCCGCATCGACGTGCCCGGCCGGCTCGCCGTGCTGCCGCGCAAGCGCCTCGACGAGATCATCTGCGCGGCGGCGGTCGCGGCCGGCGCCCGCATGCACGCGCCCGTGCGTTTCGCCGCGCCGCTGCGCGAAGGCGATCGCGCCGACGGCCGCGTCGTCGGCGCCCGTCTGCAGCAGGGCGATCAGGTGCGCGAAGTGCGCGCGCCCTGGCTCGTGCTGGCGAGCGGCGCCCAGCCGCAGGCGACGATCGCCGCCGCCATGTGCGAGCGGCGCACGCCGAGCGGCATCGCCGTGCGCGGCTACGTGAAGAACGCGGCGATGAGCGCGCGCATCACCAGCCTCGAAGTCGTCTGGCACAAGCGCCTCGCGCCCGGCTACGGCTGGATCTTTCCGTGCGGCGGCGACGTCTTCAACATCGGCGTCGGTGTCGCCCAGGGCCATCGCGAAGGCAAGGACGGCCGGCACGCGATGCAGCAGGTCAACCTGCGCGAGGTCTTCGCCGCCTTCAAGGCGCTCTACGCGCCGGCGCGCGACCTGGTCGAGGGCGGCCAGTGGCAGGCCGAGCCCGGCCAGGAGCTGAAAGGCGCGCCGTTGCGCTGCTCGCTCGAAGGCGCCCGGCTCGAAGCGCCCGGCGTCCTGGTCACCGGCGAGGCGGCGGGCAGCACCTACGCCTTCACCGGCGAAGGCATCGGCAAGGCGATGGAGACCGGCCTGCACGCGGCCGAGGCGATCCTCGCGCAAGCGCCCGGCGACGCGAGCGCGGCCGCCGACGCCGCCGCGCGCGCCGACTATGCCGCGCGCGTGCTCTCGCTGAAGCCGCGCTTCGATCTGTACGAAGACGCCAATCGCGCCAACGCCCATCCCTGGCTGGTCGATCTTCTGGTGTGGAGCGCCAAGCGCAGCCCGCGCCGAGTCCAGCGCATGGCCGGCGTGCTCGAGGAAACGCACATTCCGACCGACGCTGTCACCGTCCGCGGCGTCCTGCGCCGCCTGTTCGACTGGCGCTGAGCGCCGAGCACCGAGCGGCGAACGTCCATACTTCGCGCGATCCGGTCGCCGCGCTGTCGAAACCGGCGCGGGCCGATCGTCATCGTCGTGAGCGCCGCGTCGGCGCTCGCCACCGCGAGGAAGCCATGGAATACATGCTGATGCTCTACCAGTCGAAGGAAGACTTCGCCGAGCGCGACGATCCGGCCAAGGCACCGGCCTACTGGGCCGGCTGGAAGGCCTATGTCGAGGCGATGCACGCCTCGGGCGCCGTCAAGAGCGGCGTCGGCCTGCAGCCGCCTTCGACCGGCACGACCTTGCGTGTCGAAGGCGGCAAGCGGCGCGTCCAGGACGGCCCGTTCGCCGACACCAAGGAGCAGCTCGGCGGCTTCTTCGTGATCGACGTGCCCGATCTCGACAGCGCGCTCGCCTGGGCGGCACGCTCGCCGAGCGCGACCAGCGCCGGCGTCGAGGTCCGGCCGGTGCTGGCGATGAAGGCGCCGGCCTGAGCCGACGATGGCGGCCGCGACGCCCGGCGAAGCCGCCGCTGCCGTCGCGCGCGATTCGTACGGCCGGCTGATTGCCTACCTCGCCGCGCGCTCGCACGACATCGCCGGCGCCGAGGACGCGCTCGGCGATGCCTTCGCCGCCGCGCTCGCCCACTGGCCGGTCGACGGCATTCCCGACGCGCCCGAGGCGTGGCTGCTGACCACCGCGCGGCGCCGTCTGCACGATCGCTGGCGCCACGGCCGGGTCGAGGCCGGCGCCGAGGAGACCTTGCGCATCGTCTTCGGCGAGCTCGCCGTCGTTGCGCCGGAGGCGCAGTTCCCCGACGAGCGGCTGAAGCTGATGTTCGTCTGCGCCCATCCGGCGATCGATCCGGCGGCGCGTTCGGCGCTGATGCTGCAGACCGTCCTCGGCCTCGATGCCGCGCGCATCGCCTCGGCCTTCCTGGTCGCGCCGGCGACGCTCTCGCAACGCCTGGTCCGCGCCAAGACCAAGATCCGCGCCGCCGGCATCGCCTTCGAGGTGCCGCGCGAGGACGAGTGGGCCGAGCGCCTGGCCGACGTGCTCGAGGCGATCTACGCCGCCTACGGCACTGGCTGGGACGACGTTGCCGGCACCGATCCGCAGACCAGCGGCCTGGCCCACGAGGCGCTGACGCTGGCGGCGATGCTGGTGCGGCTCGTCCCCGAGGCGGCCGAAGCCTGGGGGCTGGTCGCGTTGATCGCCTTCTGCCAGTCGCGCGCGGCGGCGCGGCGCAGCGCCAGCGGCGACTACGTGCCGCTCTTCGAGCAGGACCCGGCAGCCTGGGACCGCGAGCTGCTCGGCGTCGGCGAATCGGCCCTGCTCAAGGCGGCCGCGCTCGGCGCGCCCGGCGCGTTCCAGCTCGAAGCGGCGATCCAGTCGGCGCACACCCAGCGCCGGCTCGGCGCGAGCGTTCCCGACGCCGCGATCGTCGAGCTCTATGACGCGCTCGTCGCCGTCCAGCCGACGATCGGCGCGATGGTGAGCCGAGCGTGCGCGGTCGGCGCGGCGCATGGCGCCGAAGCGGGCCTGGCCGCGCTCGCGGCGCTCGAAGCCAAGGACGTGCGCGGCTACCAGCCCTACTGGGCCGCGCTTGCCCACCTCGCCGCGCAGGCCGGCCAGGCCGACACCGCGAACACCGCGCGCGAGCGCGCCGTCGGCCTCAGCACCGACCCGGCGGTGCGCCGCTTCCTTGCGCATCAGCCTGCGTCATCCTGAGCGAAGCGAAGGATCTCGTCGTGGCGCGGGATTCTTCGTTGCGCTCAGAATGACAGCTTCTCTCACCCGACCGCCGCCATGTGCCAGCTTCTCGGCATGAACGCCAACACGCCGACCGACGTGATGTTCAGCTTCACGGGCTTCGCGACGCGCGCCGAGGAGCACAAGGACGGCTTCGGCATTGCCTTCTTCGAGGACAAGGGCGTGCGCCTGTTTGTCGATTCGCACAGCGCGCGCGAGTCGCCGGTCGCCGAGATGGTGCGCCGCTATCCGATCAGGAGCGAGAACATCGTCGCCCACATCAGGAAGGCGACGCAAGGCCGCGTCGCGCTCGAGAACACCCATCCCTTCGTGCGCGAGCTGTGGGGCCGCTACTGGGTGTTCGCCCACAACGGCGACCTCAAGAACTTCGCGCCGCGCCTGCACGGCGCGTTCCACCCAGTCGGCTCGACCGACAGCGAGCGCGCCTTTTGCTGGCTGATGCAGCAGCTCGCGAAAGCGCATGCCGGCGTGCCGCCGATCGGCGAGCTGACGGCGACGCTGCGCGAGCTGGTGCCCGAGATCGCAGCGCACGGCGTCTTCAACGCGATGCTCAGCAATGGCCAGGCGCTCTGGGCGCACTGCTCGACGCAGCTCCATCACATCGTCCGCCAGCACCCGTTCAAGCGCGCCTCGCTGCAGGACGACGACGTCACCGTCGACTTCGCCAAGGAGACGTCGCCGCGCGATCGGGTGGCGGTGGTCGTGACCGAGCCGCTGACACGCGACGAGCAATGGGTCGCCTTCGCGCCGGGGGAGATTCGCGTGTTCGTCGATGGGGCGCCGGTCGGGTGATGTCTTTGAGCGGTGTGGCACGGGGCCGGTGAGCGGCGGGTACGCCCCGGGCTGCCGGCGGCCGAGGCGGTAATCACGGGTCTGTTTTAAGCCGTGGCAACGCGCGCTCGTCACGGAGGGGTGGCCGCCGTCACCCGAGTCGCACCCACCACTCGCCGTCCCGGCTCTGGAATTCGAGTGGGTTGCAGCGCGCGGTTCGGGGGTGGGGAGTGGTGGGTGCGACTTGGGTCCGGTTGCAGCGGTGCTCATCGCCGAGCGACATGTCTGAACGGATCAGAACCGTTCCGTGATTGCCGCCCCGGGCCACCGGAGCCCGGGGCATCCCCGCCGCTCCCCGCCCCCGCGCGTCACCCCCATACGCCCGTGCCTTACGTTTGGAGACAATGCAACGCGCCAAACACCTCGGGACAGCCCCCGCCTTATGACGACCATCACCGCCCCGACGCCGCACTTCGACACCTTCTACAAGCACGACGAGCTGACCAAACTCCTGTTCGAATATGCGCAGGCGTTCCCGACGCTGGTCGCGATCCGCTCGATCGGCAAGAGCTTCGAAGGGCGCGACATCTGGGTCGCGACGATCACCAACATCGCCACCGGCGCCGCCGAGGACAAGCCGGCGTTCTGGTCCGACGGCAACATCCATGCGGCCGAGCTGACCGCGTCGACGGCGGTGCTCTATTTCCTCAACGAGCTGCTGACGAAGTACGGCAGCGACGCCGACGTCACGCAGGTGCTCGACACGCGCACGGTCTATCTCTGCCCGCGCTTGAATCCCGATGGCGCCGAGCTCGCGCTCGCCGACCGGCCGCGCCACATCCGCTCGTCGACGCGGCGCTATCCGTTCGACGAGGAGCCGGTCGACGGCCTAACCGCAGAAGACATCGACGGCGACGGCAGGATCCTTTTCATGCGCGTCGCCGATCCGCACGGCACCTGGAAGAAGTGCGAGCAGGACCCGCGCCTGATGGTCGCGCGCCAGCCCGGTGAGTTCGCGGGCGAGTATTACCGGCTGATGCCCGAAGGGCTGATCAGGAACTACGACGGCCTGTCGATCAAGGTCAACTCCGACCTCGAGGGGCTCGACCTCAACCGCAACTTTCCGTCCGGCTGGCGCCAGGAGCACGAGCAGGTCGGCGCCGGCGACTACCCGACCAGCGAGCCCGAGGTGAGGGCGATGGTCGACTTCATCGTCGCCCACAAGAACATCGGCGCGGCGATCAGCTATCACACGCACAGCGGCGTGATCCTGCGGCCGATGGGCACCGAGAGCGACGACGACATGATCCCGGAGGACCTGTGGTCGATCAAGCGATTCAGCGAGATCGGCGCCAGGCTCACCGGCTACCCGGCGATCAGCATCTGGCACGAGTTCAAGTACCACCCGAAGGACATCATCAGCGGCACCCAGGACTGGGTCTACGAGCACCTCGGCGCGCTGTTCTGGGTGGTCGAGATGTGGGCGCCGAACAAGGAAGCCGGCATCCCCGACTACAAGTGGATCGACTGGTACCGCGAGCATTCGGTCGAGGACGACTTGAAGCTCATCAAGTGGAGCGACGAGCAGTGCGGCGGCAAGGCGCACGTCGAGTGGAAGCCGTTCATGCACCCGCAGCTCGGCGCGGTCGAGATCGGCGGCTGGGACAAGATGAACTACTGGCGCAACCCACCGCCGAACCTGCGCGAGCGCGAGGCCGCGCGCTTTCCGAAGTGGATGACGACGATCGCGCTCTCGCTGCCCAAGCTCGAGCTGCTGCGCACCGAAGTGCGCGCCCTCGGCGCCGACACCTGGCGCGTGCGCATCGCCGTCGCCAACAGCGGCTGGCTGCCGGCCTACGTGACCAAGCGGGCGCTGGAACGAAAGACCGTGCGTGGCGTGATGTTCGAGATCCACCTGCCCGAGAACGACCGCTCGGTCTCGCTGGTGAGCGGCAAGCCACGCATGGAAGGGCCGCAGCTCGAGGGCCACGCGCCGAAGAACTCGCTCAACGCCTTCCTGCCCAATCGCGAGATCACCGCCGATCGCGCCGTCGGCGAGTGGGTGGTGCGCGCGCCGCAGGGCACGCGCCTGGCGCTGAGCGCTCGCGCCGATCGCGCCGGCGCGGTGCGCGCCGAGGTGATCCTCGACTGAGCGCTAGAAGCGAATCCGCACGCCGCCGGCGACCGAGTTGCCGCTCGACACAAAGCTCAGCTTCTCGTAGAGCGCGGCGACGTAGATGTCGGTGTTCTTCGAGAGGAAGTAGTCGTAGCCAAGCGCTGAGCTGCGGTCGGTGGTGCCCGACAGGCGCCCCTTCATGTGCGAGCGGCCGTACGAGGCCATCACCAGGCCGTTGCCGATCGGGACCGCGGCGCCGAGCTGGTACAGGATCGTCTGCAGATCTTCGTTCGCCTCGGTCTTGACGCGGCCGACCTGGCCGTAGACGCGCAGGATCTTGAAGTCGTAGGTCGCGTCGAGCTGGAACGCCTTCTGGCGATCGAAGCCGGCCGGCAGGGCCTGGCCGCTGTTCCTGATCCGCTCGACCGCGGCCGCCACGGCGAACGGGCCGGTGATGTACGCGACGCTGCCGCCGTAGTTGTGACCGAGCTGGGGCATGCCGTTCAGGTTGGCGAGGTTGGCGGCGACATTGATCCGCAGTGGCGCGTCGGTCGAGCTGTTGGCGTAGTTGATCGAGTTGTTCCAGCGCGTGTCGCCGAGCATCGCGCCGCCGCCGCCGAAATACTGGCGCGCGCTGGGTGAAAAGCCGGCGGCCTCGCCGAACGGGTTGAAGTTGATCGTCGTCAGCCAGAGCGGCGACGCAGTCCGGCCGAGCACCGTCGTGCCGAAGGCGCCCGACAGGCCGACGCTCGACTCGCGGCTGAAGAAGGTGTCGCTGGCGCTGCGGCCGACGGTGCCGATGTCGAGGCGAACGTAGGATTCGAGCTTGTACACCGCGCGCAGGCCGCCGCCGAGGTCTTCGGCGCCGCGAAAGCCGATGAAGCTGCGCGTCAGGTCGCCGCTGTCGAGGAAGTAGGCACCCTGGCCACCCACCGGCTTGACGTGGGCGCCGGACGCGTCGAGCACGCCGTAGAGCGTCGCGCTCTGGGCATTCGCGCCGGCGCTGCACAGCAGGGCGACGCCGGCCACCAGGGCCGCGCGGATCGATCGGGTCAGTCGGAGCATCTCGGCTTTCCGGGCAAATGTGAACGAGCGCAGCCATCGCCAACGCGCCGGCCTTTATTCTGGCCGAGATCGCCCGCGCAGATCGCGGCCTGCGAGCTGGCAGGGTACAGCCGCCACAATCGGTTCCCTTTGGCTTCGAGCGGGCGATGGAGATTTTGGTCAACGGCGCAGCGCGCCAGCTTCCCGACGATCTGGCCGATCCGGCCTTGCCTTTGCTCTGGGCGTTGCGCGATCTGCTCGGCCTGACCGGAACCAAGTTCGGTTGCGGCGTCGCCGCCTGCGGCGCCTGCACCGTTCACGTCGGCGGCCAGGCCGTGCGCTCGTGCGTGCTGCCGCTTGCGGCATTGCAGGGGCGCCCGGTCGTCACCATCGAGGCGCTCGGCACGGCCGAGGCGCCGCATCCGCTGCAACGCGCCTGGGTCCTGCACCAGGTGCCGCAATGCGGCTATTGCCAGAGCGGCGTGCTCATGGCCGCGGCGGCGCTGCTGGCGAAGAACGCCAAGCCGAGCGATGCCGAGATCGACGCGGCGATCGGCCACGTCTGCCGTTGCGGCACGTATCCGCGCCTGCGCGCCGCCATTCGAGCCGCGGGCGCCGGCGGCGCAGCGCTGGCATGAGGCGACGCGCGATCCTGTTGAGCGGCCTCGGCGCGGCCGGCGCGCTGGTCGTCGGCTGGGGCGTGCTGCCGCCGCGCGACCGGCTCGGCGCGGTCGATTCGTTGCCGGTCGAGGACGGCGAGGTCGGCCTCAACGGCTGGATCAAGATCGGCGCCGACGGCACCGTGCTGCTGGCCATGAACCGCAGCGAGATGGGCCAGGGCACGCACACCGCGCTGGCGATGCTGGTCGCCGAGGAGCTCGACGTGCCGCTGGCGCGCGTGCGCCTGGTCACCGCCGGCGCCGACCGGCTCTACGGCAACGTCGCGACGATGGTCACCGGCCTGCCGTACTTCCATCCGCGCGAGACCGAGCCCGGCCACGAGAGCACGCCGGCGAAGGCCGGGCAGTGGGTCGTCGCCAAGATCGCGCGCGAGCTCGGCATCAACGTCACCGGCGGCTCGTCGAGCGTCGTCGATGCTTGGGACGTGCTTCGTCTCGCGGCGGCGACGGCGCGCGCCCGCCTGGTCGGCGCGGCGTCGATCGCCTGGAAGCAGCCGGCCGGCGAGCTCGTCGTCAAGGAGGGCGTGATCAGCCATCCGTCGGGCGGCTCGGCGCACTACGGCGAGCTCGCCCGCATGGCCGCGGCGACGCCGACCGGCGAGGTGCAGCTGAAGCGGCGCGAGCACTGGACGCTGATCGGCACCGCCGCGCCGCGCATCGACGTGGTCGCCAAGAGCAACGGCTCGGCGCTGTTCGGCAT
>Ga0097691_1001956_pt1 | contig 14415 bp, 11 predicted proteins | sample NGESurdeep072012_8_FD_72858 | JGI IMG/M metagenome (GOLD analysis project Ga0097691, IMG submission 72858) | Arctic peat soil microbial communities from Barrow, Alaska - NGEE Surface sample 210-1 deep-072012 | ecosystem: Environmental > Terrestrial > Soil > Wetlands > Peat ...
GCGACCCGCCGCATCATGAAGGCGGCGGACACGATCAAGTCGGGAGTCGCAAAAATCCCGGAGCTCAAGATTATCGGCAAGCCGACCTACTGCATCGCGATTACGTCGGACAAGGTGGACATCCGCCACGTCCACGATTTTCTCGTGGAGCGTGGATGGCGGCTTAACGGGCTGCAGCGGCCCGCCGGCTTTCATATGTGCGTCACCTTGCTCCAGACAATTCCGGGATTGGCGGCGCGTTTCGTCAGAGACATCGCGGCCGGGGTCGAGTACGCGAAGAATCCACCGGCGACGCCCGCGCGCAGCGGCGCGATGTACGCCGGCAGTGCGGCTTCGCTCGATCCATCGATGGTGAATGAACTGATGCTGGCGTATCTCGACGCGAGCACCGAAGTCCCGTAACCGGGCCGGCTCCCGAGGACAACGGCCTATGCCAGCGATGGACGTTAAGAAACGATGCGGGCTTCGCCCGGTTAGAACGGTTTAGCCGGATCAAACCACCGGCGGAGGTCACTCGCGCGCCCTAGAAGTCGACCCGCAGGGAGCTGTTGAACGAGAGCTGAAAGGACCGTTCTTGCGTCTCACCCACCGCCTGTTCCTCCTCCGTACCGCCCCAATCGCGTCCAAACCCGCATCCATCAGGGCTTTTCTCGCATTTTATCAAATTGCTAATTCACTTAGAAAACGGAGATCCGGGCTTAGATCGCTTGTCATACTGCGCAGAACACGATTTCAAGACCGGTGCCTTCAACCACTCGGCCGCCCCTCCATTCCAAGAAAGATCACTTTTTCGCGACAGCTTCATCCTGCCACAGCTTGATACCGCCGAGCAGGCCCTCCGTATTGCTAACCACCTTGACGTTGGACGGCAACTTGAAGTGGTTATCGACTTGGGCGCCGGCGGCTTCGCAGATTGTTCTTCTTTCCCTTGCCCGCTCTTTGATTGATGGCTGACAACACTGCGCACATGAATTGTCGCGCGCGATTCGTTCGTTTATATACCAAACCGCATTTGCACGCATTGTTGTGGCGTGTGCGCGCCGCGACGTGGTAATTCAGGCCTCGCGGATCGGCCAGGGACGCATTTTTTGCAATCGCGAATAGCAAATTACTTCGGGTTGGAACTTGCCGGCACCACGTTTCGACGCGAGGTGCTGGCGGGCGTTACCACGTTCGTCACGATGTCGTACATAATCGCCGTCAATCCGGCCATTCTGAAAGCCGCGGGCATCCCCGAAGGACCTTCGATGGTCGCGACCGTGATGACTGCGGTGGTCGGAACGCTGGTGATGGGCCTGTACGCCAATCGTCCGTTCGCGATCGCGCCGTACATGGGCGAGAACGCGTTCGTCGCATACACGGTCGTGAAGGTGCTTGGCTACAGTTGGCAAACGGCGATGGCCGCCGTGTTCCTCGCGGGCGTGATGTTCGCGCTGTTGACCGTAGCGCGCGTACGGCAATGGATGGTCGAAGCGCTTCCGCCGGGGCTTTGCTACAGCTTCGGCGTGGGAATCGGACTGTTCCTCAGCTTCATCGGACTCAACGAATCCGGAATCGTCGCGATTGGCGTGGCAGGCGCGCCGGTGAGGATCGGGAACCTCGCGGCGCCGTCGGTCGAGATCGCGGTGCTCAGCTTCGTGCTGATCGCGGTACTGATGGTCCGGCGCGTGCCGGGCGCAATCCTGCTCGGGATTTTGATCTCGGTTGTGATTGCATTTGTCGCGGGTGTCGCGAAGCCGCCGTCGGCGTGGGTCAGCGTGCCGCCGAATCCCGCGCCCATCATGCTGCAACTCAATCTGCGAGGCGCGTTGAGCGTCGGATTTTTCGGCGTACTGCTGACGATATTCGTGATGGCATTGATCGACACGATGGGTTCGCTAATCGGAGTCTCCGCGCGCGCCGGATTTCTCGACGCCGACGGGACGTTGCCGCAGATCTAACGCCCGATGCTTGCCGACGCAATCGCCACCATGTTCGCAGGCCTGGTGGGCACCACCACCTCAGGCGCGTACATCGAATCTGCGGCCGGCGTCCACGCCGGCGGACGCACGGGGTTGACGGCAGTGGTGGTCGCAGCTCTGTTCGCGATGTCGCTGTTCTTCGCGCCCCTGGTAGCTGCGATCCCGGCCGCGGCGTACGCGCCGGCGCTGATTGCCGTAGGCGCGATGATGGTTGCGCCGGTCGTCAAAATAGACTTCGACGATTACACCGAACTGATTCCCGCCTTTACGGTGATTGCCCTGATGAGTTTCACCTACAACATCGGGATCGGAATCACGGCCGGACTGATTCTTTATCCCTTGGTCAAGCTCGCCGCCGGACGCCGTAGCGAGGTCCACGCCGGATTGTGGTTGCTATGCGGCCTGTCGATTCTGTTTTACGTCTTATATCCACACCAATAGCGAAGACGCCAATTGGCGCGTGTAGAGTTGCGTAATTGGCAAATCGCATTATTTGACTTAACACGCGGTCATACATAATTTCTTCTTGTTGGCGCCTGCGGGCGTCAACAAGGGGTGAGAATGGCTGTTTTCACCAAGCAGTTCGCCAACACCGACGAGTATGAAAAATGGCTTGAGGAGGCGGGCGAACGGATCAGCGTGCTGTCGGTTACCAATCCGCCGGCGATGTATGGTTGGTCAACCCAACCGGGCACCGGGCTGATCGCGATCACATATGAGACTGACGATGAGTCGTTGGCGCCCGCCAGGAGCACGGCGGCAAAGATCGCGGCGGTCGTGCTCATCGCGGCGTTTTTTTTCGCCGTGTTTCTCTACCTGGCTTCAAAAATGTAGCCGCCCGGGCGTGCGACGGTCAGCGGCGAGCCGCTAATCGGTGCGATCTCGCGCCGGCGCGGGACTTAGCGAACCGGGCACGCGCGCTGTATGGTCGGGCGTCACGCGCAGCTTGCGAGTCTGCTCGTTGAAGAGTTGCGAGTACACGCCCGCGCGCTTCACGAGCTCCGAATGCGAACCGACCTCGACGATCTTCCCGCAATCGAGCACGACGATCACATCTGCATCGACCGCGCTGGCGAGCCGATGCGCAATCAGAAAGGACGTCCGCCCCTTCATCAGGCGGCGCACGGCGTCGTGAATCAGGTTTTCGACTTCCGAATCGAGTCCTGAGGTGGCTTCATCGAGGATCAAAATCGGCGGGTCTTTCAGAAACACGCGCGCCAGCGCGAGGCGCTGACGCTGACCGGTCGAAGGCCGCACGCCGCCCTCGCCTATCATCGTGTCGAGCTTGTCGGGCATCGAATCGACGAAGTCGCGGATGTTGGCCTGCTCGAGCGCGCGCCAAACATTTGCGTCGGGCGAGCCGGGGCGCCCATATTGCACGTTCTCGCGGATCGACGCGCTGAACAGGATCGCGTCCTGCGGAACAATCCCGATTGAATCGCGTAGCGACTTGAGGGTAACGGTCGCAATGTCGGCGCCGTCAATCAAAATTCGGCCGGCGGCCAGTTCGTAGAAGCGCGGAATCAGGCTGGCGAGCGTGGTCTTGCCGGCCCCCGAGCGCCCAACCAACGCCAGCGTGGTCCCGGCGGGGACGGCCAGGCTCACATCGTCGAGAATGAGGCGGATCGGTCCGCCGTCCAGCGGCTTGTAGCCAAAGCGCAGATGCTGGATCTCGACCATCCCGCTTTTCACTTTGAGCGCCGACGCACCGGGCAGGTCATGCACCTCGGGCGTCTCGTCGAAAAACGCGAAAATCCGCTCGATCGCGGCCAACGCAGTCGCCACGATGATCGACAATTCCGAGAACCGCTGGAGCGGCAGGTACAGCGCGCCGAGGAACGCAAAGAACGCGACCACGGTTCCGATCGTCATCTGACGGTGCATGATCATCAGCGCGCCCGCCCAGATCACGATCAACGGTGCGCCGCGCGAGATGAACTCGGTGAACATCTGATGGGTCGAGGAAAGCTTCACGCTCTCAATAGTCAGGTCGTAAAGCTCGGTGGTTCGCTGATGGAAGCGGCGCGCCTCGTCCGCCTCGCGCGCAAATGATTTCGTCGTCGAGATTCCGGCGACGCGTTCCTGGAGCTCGCCGGAAAATTCCTCGACCACTTCCTGAAGGTCGTGACTGGTCTCCTTGATTCTCGGCGAGAGAATTCTGATCACCGCGACGTAGAACGGAATGACTATCAGCGAGATCCACGCCAGGCGCACGTTGAGGTAGAACAACAGCCAAATCACGAAGCCCAGCGACACGCCGTCCATCCAGATGTTTATCATCGCCGAGCCGACGAAATTCTGCGCCATCGAGATGTCGGAAATGAAGCGCGAGACCACCGCACCCGAAGCCGTGCGATCGAAAAACGAATGCGACAGGCGCTGCATATGCAGATACAGCGCGTAGCGCAGGTCGAAGATCAGGCGATGACCCGCCATGCTCGCCCAGTAGTTGCGATAGTAAGTCGCAATCGCCTGAACGGCGAAGAGCGCGAACAGGGCAGCCGTCAAAGCTTCGAGCTTGGCCGCCGATCCCGCGCCGAGATTAAGCGTCGCAGCAAGCGAGCTGCACCATCGGTCGATCATCTGGTTCAAATGCTCAGGATGCGGCTGCGGAACCAGTAAAACGTCGAAGACATATTTGAAGGCGAGCGGAAATGCGAGCGGCAGCGTGAATTTCAGAATGCCCATGACGGAGCCGCCCGCCACCAGCCATAGATGCGGCCGGACGTAGCCGAGAAAGCGCACCAGCGCAGTCTGCGGAACGATACGGTCGAAGAGCCGCTCGAAAAAGCCGCGGCTACGTTGGTCGGGTTCGTCGGGAGCGTCTTTCGACGCCCGAGAGGAACAGTCCGGCGTCTCCGGCGCGCCGGCTATCAATCCAGAACCACGATTTGGCATACCGAGAGTTTAGCAGCGCCGCACGACGCACAAAACATGCGGGGGCGATTGTTCCCCTTCCCACATGGGCCGGTTCACAATCGCTTTGCGCTAGGCGTGGATTCGGGGGCGGCGATTGGACCACGGCGCGGCTTGCTCGATTTGGGCGGCCAGCCGCAGCAGCAGATCTTCGCGGCCGTACGCAGCGACGAGCTGAACACCGACCGGGAGGCCCTCGGGCGTCATGTGCAGCGGGAGCGAGATGGCGGGATTGCCGGCGACGTTCCATGGAATCGTGAACGGGCTGACATTGGCCATCCGCCGTCCTATGTCGGCTGGATGCTCGCCCGGTCCGAGCTTGAAGAATCCTAGCGGCGGCGCGGGAGTGGCTAAAGTCGAAGTGACGAGGATATCGAATCCTCCGCTCCACCATCGCGCGGTCGCACGCGAAAATTCGTTGATCCATTCACGTGCGAGGATCAATTGCACCGCCGACACCTGGCGGCCAGTTTCGACGAGAAACCAGGTCCACGGATCTAAATCTTCGGCGACGACGGAGCGGCCAAGAATTCTTTCCGCGTCCACCGCGTGGGCGGCTTCGCCGGATGCGATCAGGATGCCGACCGGGTCGCCGATGCGGTCATCGTCGAGCGCGGCGGGATGATTTTGCTCGACCTTGTGGCCTATCGACTCCATCAGCTTCGCGCAGTTGCGAACTGCGGCCACGCAATCGGCATCGATGCCCGGATGGAATGACGGCGCCCGATCCATGAAGCCGATTCGAAGCGGGCCGGGCGGGAGCGCTGCTTCGTCGCGAAAGGGACGCGGCGGCGCCGGCGCCGTGTAGGGATCGCCGGGCATGTAGCCGCCGACAACGTCGAGCGCCGCGGCCGCGTCTCGCACGGATCGGACGAGCGCGCCTTCCTCGCCCATTCCGTGCCAGATATCGGCGTGCAGCGGTCCGAACGAGGTCCGGCCGCGCGAAGGCTTGAGCCCGACGATTCCGCAGAATGACGCCGGAATGCGAATCGAGCCGCCCGCATCGTTGCCGTGGGCAATCGGGACTATCCCGGACGCAACGGACGCGCCCGCACCGCCGCTCGATCCACCGACACCGCGTTCGAGATTCCAGGGATTGCGCGTAGGTCCCCATGCGCGAGTTTCGGTCGCGATCGACGGACCCCATTCGGGCACCGTAGTTTGTCCGATCGCGATCAGGCCGGCGCCGCGAAATTTCGCGGCGACATTGGAAGTGGATCGCGCCGTGACCCGCGCGTCCTTGAACGGTTTCCATCCCCAGCTAATCGGCTCGCCGGTTACCATCTCGGACAGATCTTTCAGCAGGAAGGGTACGCCGTGAAAAATACCCGGTGGATGCTTTTGCCCTATGGCGGCCTCGGCGCGCGCCTTGTCGAATCACGGATAGATCACACAATTCAGTTGCGGGTTGATACGTTCGACGCGTTCGATTGCTGCGTCAACCAATTCGCGGGCCGTGGCTTACCCGTCGCGACGAGATTGGCCTGCGCGGTCGCATCCATCCAGGCGAGTTCGGCGGGACTCAGAGGCGTGGTCATGGCGCGAACCTACCGCAACGGAGGTGCTTCGTCCATCACAGGGAGAACCAACCCTGCCCCATCGCAGCGGGGACTATGTTGCGTTGACACTCATGCGGGCAAAGCACAGCGAAAGTTCAGGGTGTCATAGTTCAGCCTGAAAGGACTCCGATGATAGTGCTATTCGTCATTTTGGCCCCAATTTGCGGATGTTTGAGCGAAGGAGCTGACATGAAAATCGGGAACTTACTTTGCGGCGTTCTAATCGCCGGCATATTAATTGCCGGTAGTGCGGCGCCGGGGCGCGCGCAGGTCCAGGTGCGCCTGCGACCGCCGAATGTGATGACCTACTGTTCGTCGGTCGGCTCCGGCGGTGCGTCAGTCAGCACAAGCTGCCCGGCGGCCGCGGGACTGACGAACTACTTATGGAAGATCGACGCGAGCTGCAGCAGCCCCGCCTCGACCGCGAGCGGAGTTGTGACTGTGACGGGAACTCGGGGCAGAACTTTATCATATGAATTCGACGAGGTGAGCGGCGGCGCGCCGGAACTGGACGATGCGTTCCCACCGATTCAGGCGAGCGCGACCAATACGGCGATCGTCGTGATTGTTCCCGCGATTAGTGGCGGAGGAGCATGCGTTGCCTGTGCATTCTGCTCGCAGCAATAACCGTGGCGACGGTGGCGGCCGTTGGCACGGCTGGCCAGTGTCAGTGTTAATACTGCGCTGTCGCCGCCGCGACCACGCCGATGGCCTGTGCGGCCGCTGGCGAGGCTGGCCAGTGTTCTTCTTTCTTTTGACACTGGGTGCAGGGGTCAGCCCCTGCCCGGCGCTGGCGGGCAGCCCTGTAGTCGATGGTACGCCTACGGCAGCAAGCATCACATCGGGCACCACCTTTCCGACGAGTCTTCCTGGTGGTTTTGGCTCGGCAAATGCCGGTGACTGCTGCATTATCCTGTACTGCGGCACTCAAGCTCTTTCTACGTCGGCTGGTTGTGCTGCGAGTGGGTCAGGTTGGACGCCATATACCTTCCCCGCTTGGAACACGAGTTACACTGCGGAAATACTCACCCACGTCTATGCGAGTAGCGACACGGCTCCTACCTGCGACCTTGGCGCAGCCGGCGCCGGTTCATGGAATTTGCTCTGCTACAAAAGCTCTAATGGCTGTGCATTCGCAGCCGGACCAACGCCGCAGAATGGCTCGGCCAGCACGACCGTCTCGGGGCCGGGAATCACCGGCACTTCCGGCGATGCTCACCTCTTTTTCACTTGTGCATACGGAAGTGACACTTTCTCGAAATATAGCAATAGTCTGGTTCAAGAAGTAACGCAGGCCTACGCTTACTCCAGCACGGGGGTAGCTGACGCGGTTTTCAGTAGTTCCGGTGCGCAGCCCACGGCACAAGCGACAATCAGCACAAGTAAGGTGAACATCGGTATCGAAGCCGACCTTGAAGCGAGCCACACACCGACTGGCACGGTCACTGCGACTCCAACGGCTACGGCGAGCGCGACTCCAACAGCGACTACTACGGCGACTGCGACCGCGACGCCCACCGCAACTGCCACAGCAACGGTTACGTCGACGGCGACTACATCGGCAACGGCCACGGCAACCGCGACCGCAACGGTCACAGCAACTGCGACGCCTACTGGCACGCCGACTGGCGCGGCATCTCCCGCACTGATGCAGCACCATCTCGAGCAAACATGGTGGTGGGAATCACCTTGGGTAGGGCGGTGACTGACGCCAGGCCGCGCTCGGCGATCCGTTACTGGTATCTCGAGCTAGCCTAGGCGATGGAAGAAAAAACCTGCCCTATGTCTGGATGCTCGGCACGCACTAACGTGCCGACGCTTGCTTGTTGGCGCCGCCGTTAGCCAGCTCGTCGTCGATGATCTCTTCGAACTTCGAAGTCGGCTGTGCCCCCGTTAAAGGCCGGCCATCAATAAAAAACGCCGGGGTTCCGTCCACGCCGAGTTTCTCGCCGGCGGCCTGGTCGCTTTTGATCTGGCTGTCGTATTTCGCCTTGTCAAAGCATGCGTCGAACTGAGTGGTGTTGAGTCCTAGCGTCTTGGCGGCAGCCTTCAGATCGGTGGGGGTCAGCTTGCTCTGATCGGCGAACAGCACATCGCGGAATTGCCAGAACTTGCCCTGATCGTTGGCGCATCGCGCGCCCTTCGCGGCGTCAAGCGCGTGCGAATGGAACGGCAGCGGGAAGTCCATGTGTACGATGCGAATCTTGTCGCCATATTTCGCCCGCAGCTGCTTCAGAGTGTCTTCCGTTTTTTTGCAGTACGGACACTGAAAGTCGGTGAACTCGACGATTGTGACGGGCGCATCCTTGGCGCCGAGCGCCGGATGGCCGCTGGTGCTCACCGCGACGCGCTTGGGCTCGAGCAAAATCTTCACCGGCGCATTCTTGCGCAGGCGTTCCATCAGCGCCTGGCGGTTCAGCATTTGCATCACCTGTGGTTTGATCTTGTCGAACGGCGCGGTGCCTGCCCCCTTGTTCTTATCGTAAAACTTTTTCGCGTCGGCTTCGGTCACGGCCGATTTGCTGGCGTATTCTTTCTTGAGGTAGTCATCGACGCTCAGCTTGTCGCGCTGGGCGGCCTGCTCGACGAGATAGTCGTTACTCATCGACTCGAGCGTCTGGCGCCTGAGATCGAAACTCTTGTCGGCGATCAGTTGATCGACGCGCTTATCGAGCGCCGCGCGCATCTGATCGAGCTGCGGCTTAACCTTTGCGTCCAGGTCCTTCTCGCTGATTTTGTGATCGCCGACCGTGGCAACCACCGCGTTGGGATCGTCGGCCCATGCGCGAGGCGCGGCAATGGCCGCGCATACGATCGCGACGGCGGCAACAGCGGGGACGATAAGCCACGCGGACTCAAGGCGAATTCGCCTCGACTGATTCAGGTTTAGCAGCATCGGATAATGTTTGAACTCCCTTATTAATGTAACCGTGGAATACTAGCATGCGGCGAGGGCTCTGTCGCAATGCTGAAAACGATGCATTTGCCCGGATCGCCACAATTCCGCTACCCTGCCATTTACCTTGAAAACGAACATCGCAGCTTCAATCGGAATGCTGGCCCTGGTCCTCCTGATTTTTCACGCGGATGCGCGGGCGGCAGGCAACGAGAACGAAACCCGACTCAGCGTTTTTGTGGATTGTCATTGCACCGACCCGGTCGGCGGGGTTTTTTGCTCCGCCTTCAAGGACAAGGTTCGCGACTCGACCGCATATCGGCTCGTCGATCACACCGACGCATATGGAATCGGAGCGCATCTCTGGTGCGTGGACTTGTTTGCGGGACTCCCGGGAGTCGATAGCAAGCTTTCCGGCACGATGTCCGCGGTATCGGTCGCGTTCACAATCTATTCCGACAAGCTGCCGGGCGAAGTGTACGAAGATTCCTCCGTGTTTCGAGTCGGCAAGGACGCCGCCGACGAGATGTCGCATAGAATCCTGGCCGCCGTGGGTCAGCTTGCCACCGCCAACAAGGCGGTATTCGAGCATATCCGCGCAACTCCTAAGCCTGCAGCGACGCCGACCCAGCGCGTCATCGAGTAACGGTTCAAAAGGCGTCGGGTTTCCAATACCTTTTTAAGTCGCGCGAGAGTGGCGGAATGGCAGACGCGCCGGACTTAGGATTCATTCCAAGCTCGGAACTCTCGTCCCTCCCTGTCAGTTAACGTCCGAGCTTTCAACAATTCTCGGCAAGTCGGTCTCTCAGCAGGGTACGGTTTTGCCCGCCTCTGGTCAACGAAAGAGTCAAAGTTCAGTCCAAGTAAACGCGCCTTCAGGACGTATCGAAACTGCCAACGGGGCCGAACAAATGCTGTGGCGCGGAGGCGAATCGATCCGACTATCGAAGTGGAGCTCAGTGACGAACAGGAAGGACTTGATCGGTGGTTGAACGCGAAATTCGGGATCGGATAAGGGAATTGCGCCGCGTTCCCGCGCGCGAGCTTCAGCCCAACCCGAAAAATTATCGGAGACATCCGAAAGAGCAATCGGCCGCGATGCGCGGGCTCTTGAACGAGATCGGCTATGCCGGCGCGCTGCTGACGCGCGAGCTCCCTGACGGCAGGCTCCAGCTCATCGACGGCCACCTGCGCCTCGAGACGACTCCGAAGGCGACCGTGCCGGTCCTCGTGCTCGACGTCACCGAGGACGAAGCCGACAAGATTCTGCTGACCTTCGATCCGATCTCGGCGATGGCGCAGGCCGACAAGACACAGATGGAGGCGCTGCTGGCCACGGTCAGGACCGAGGATAAGGCGATCGCGGCGATGCTGGAGCGCGTGGCCGGAGAGAGCGCGTGGCAGGTCGCAGAGCAGCGGGAGATCGTCGATCCGCCAGCGCAGATCGACAAGGCAGCCGAACTGCAGGCGAAATGGGGCACAGCGCCCGGACAAGCCTGGCAGATCGGCGTTCATAGGCTCGTATGCGGAGATTGCCGCGACGAGGGCGCCGTGGGGCGCCTGTGGCGCGACGGCGCCCCGAAACTGCGGATGGTGTGGACCGATCCCCCTTATGGCGTCGACTATGCGGCCAAGAACGCTTATCTAAACCGCAGCGATCGGGGAAACCGTATTCAAACGCCGATCGAGAACGACAAGCTAACGGCAGGCGAAACCGGGGTCATGTTCAAGCAGGCGCTCAAGATGGCAGTGCGGTTGGCGGAGCCGGGAGCCACCTGCTATGCGACGGTGCCCTCTGGCCCCCTGCTTCCGTATTTTATTCAGGCGTTTACTGCGGCCGGCTTCACATATCGCGCTCAGTTGACCTGGATCAAGCAGCAGTTCGTGATCGGGATGGCCGACTACCATCACCGTTACGAGCCGATCCTGTACGGCTGGCTGCCTGGCGCGGCGCATTATTTCACGAACGATCGCAGCCAAGACGACGTATTCGAGGTCGACAGGCCGCACATCAGCGATCTTCATCCGACGACAAAGCCGGTGGAGCTAATCGCCCGCATGGTCAAGAACTCGAGCCGCGAAGGCGAGATCGTTTACGACCCCTTCTGCGGCTCAGGCTCTACCCTTCTCGCAGCGCACCAGCTCGGCCGCATCGGCTACGGCGTCGAGATCGATCCCGGATACCTCGCGGTGACGCTCGAACGCCTTTCGATGCTCGGACTCAAACTGAGAGCGCCGGTGGAAAAATCCCTCAGTGAAGCGGCCGGATAGACCGGTTGCGCCGGAGCAAAAGTCCGGCAGCAGAAGGTCTTCTGCCAAGATGGGCAGAGAGCGGAGGGATGAAAGGCGTGGAACTGTACGTGCAGGTGCGGCGCGCGGTGTATGTAGAGGGGATGAGCCGGCGGGAGGCGGCGCGGCGGTTTGGGATCGACCCGCGGACGGTAGCGAAAATGCTGGCGTTCTCGGTGCCGCCGGGATACCGGCGGAACCGGCCGCCGGCGCGGCCGAAGATGGATCCGTTCGTAGGGATCATCGACCGGATCCTGGAGGAAGATAAGGGGCGGCCAGCCAAGCAGCAGCATACCTCGAAGCTAATGAGGCGCGGCAAGCGCCCTAGCGCGGGCGAGCGGTATAGTGACCTTCTCGCTTTCCGAGCGCCTTGGCCTCTTCTTCATATTTCGCGTAGGAATTCTTGAGCGTCGCGCCGTTGAGAATCATTTCGGCGACGAGTTGGCGGGTGACGCCGTCATAGACTCTCGTCAGCACCCAATTTGACTCGGTGCGCTTGCTTTCGCTGAGCGCCACAATCTCGCGTTCCAGTTCGTAGGGATGATCGACGAACAGGGGTCCGGTGATCAGCTTAATTTCCTGTCCCGCGAACAGGCCGACCGCCGGGCCGCGCGTGCGGAACCCGGCTTTGCCGGTCGTGTATCCCAGCATCACGCTGATCATCTCGAACGGGATGATCTCTCGGCCCCAAGGCGAAGCCGCGCCGCCCTCCCGCATGTACCAAGGGCTTGGCTCGGTGATTACCTTGAGCTTGTCGTTCAGCGAGAAAGGATATTGGTTTCCCATGTGCTGATCGAAGTCCATGCGCACCTTCTCCGGATTGCCGGCGCCTTTCTGCCCGACTTTCAGATCGCGCAGAATCACGAGTTGCTCCGGCGGGCGCAGCGCCGCCATGCGCTTGGCGATCTCGGTTTCGCTATAGTCGGGACCAATCGATGCGGTCCCGGTCAGCACCGGCGTGCCGTCGCGCTTCTCGGCCCAGATGTCGGTGATCGAGGAAATCGTCGCCGGAAGCCTGGCGGAAGCGCGAACCTCCTCGCCTTCGACCACCATGTTCTGATAGTGCGCGCTGATGCATCCGCGCTCGAACCAGGCATCGCCGAAAATGCGATGGAGCATCGGAATGAACTGGCTGAAGTGCGTCAGACCTTCGATAGGTCCCGCGCGGAAACCAAGATCCTGGGCCAGCTTGTCGTCGTGAAGCGAAAGATGACCGTCATAGGACTGCTCGGCAAGCATCTGCCGTGGCTTGCGGAATTCGCCGCAAATATAAAGGGATTGATCGAATGGTTCGCTCATTGGCGCTCCGCCATCTCTTTGATGAAATTAACCCGGATTTCCATTTTCGAAGTGTACTAACTAATGTGGTAAGAGCTAGCAGAGCCATTGACAGACGTAGGTTTGGACGGGATCGGGGACGGTGAGGAGGTGGAGTGGCGGTGGGTGAGGCACAAAATCGGCCCTTTCAGCTCTCCTTCAATAGCTCGTTGAAGGTCGATTTCCAAGGTTGAGCGGTGACCTCGGATGGGGGCTTGATTCTGGTGCGCGAGTTGGACGAGCGCCTGGGTTTGAGCGCGCTCATGGAGCGGCACTTGAACGATTCGCGCCGGGGCAAGAACACCCAGTTGCCGCTGGCCGACCTGGTGCGGCAGTCGATCTACAGCCGCTTGGCGGGGTATGAGGATGTGAACGACGCCGAGCGGCTCTCTCAAGATCCGGCCTTCCGGTTGATCGGTTCGGAGAAGATATGGGAGCGCGGGGCGGCGTTGACCTCGCGCTTGCAGTCGTTCGAGACCGAAGTGCTGACACAGGAGGAAAACCTTGCCGGGCTGGCCGCACTCAATCGGGAGTTGATCGCCAAGGCGGAGGCCATCGATTCAATTCGGCGGGTGGTGCTCGACATGGACAGCACCGAGGTTTCGGTCTACGGCGAGCAGGAGCGGAGCGCCTACAACGGCCACTTCGAGTCTACCTGTTATCATCCCTTGCTGCTGTTCAATCGCGAAGGCGACTGCCTGGCCGCCAAGTTACGGCCCGGCAACGTCCACAGCGCCGAGGGCTGGGAGGAACTGCTGCTGCCTGAGATTGAGCGGCAACAGACACTGGGCAAGGAGGTGGTTTTCCGCGCCGACGCGGCCTTTGCCAAGCCGGAACTCTACGCGGCGCTGGAAGAGCGAGAGGTGAAGTACGCGATTCGCCTTCCTGCCAACGACAACCTGGAGCGGAACATCGCAGAGTTATTGACCCGGCCAGTGGGAAGGCCCAGTTACAGGCCAGTGATCCGGTACAGGAGCTTTCTGTACCAGGCGGCGACTTGGAATAGGGCGCGGCGGGTGGTGGCGAAGGTAGAGTTCCATTTTGGGGAATTGTTCCCTCGCGTCGGCTTTATCGTGACCAATCTAGCGACCGACAACCGCGCGGTGGTGCGGTTCTACAATAAGCGCGGCACGGCAGAGCAATGGATCAAGGAAGGCAAGCAGGCGGCAAAGATGACGCGGCTGAGCTGCCACCGCTTCAGGGCTAACGAGGTGCGGCTGTGGCTGAGCCTAATCGCCTACAACCTCGGCAACCTGTGGCGGCGGCTGGCGCTGCCCAAGGGCATCGGTAATTGGTCGCTGACCAGCTTGCAGCAGCGGCTGGTGAAAACCGGCGGACGGTTGATAAAACACGCCCGCTACTACTGGCTCCTGCTGGCGGAGAGCCACCTGACACGGCGGCTGTTTGCCGGCATGCTGCGGAAGATCGCGGCGTTGCCGGCACCGGCGGGATAAACGGAAAGTTGATTGCGGACAAA
>Ga0097691_1001957_pt1 | contig 14408 bp, 8 predicted proteins | sample NGESurdeep072012_8_FD_72858 | JGI IMG/M metagenome (GOLD analysis project Ga0097691, IMG submission 72858) | Arctic peat soil microbial communities from Barrow, Alaska - NGEE Surface sample 210-1 deep-072012 | ecosystem: Environmental > Terrestrial > Soil > Wetlands > Peat ...
CCCGTGGGCGCCGCACCCGCCGCTGGTGGCGCTGGTGCAGCAGCCGCTCCGGCCGCCGAGGAGCAGACGGAGTTCGCCGTCAACCTCAAGGCAGCCGGCGCCAAGAAGATCCAGGTCATCAAGGTCGTGCGCGAGCTGACCGGCCTCGGTCTGAAGGAAGCAAAGGACCTTGTGGACGCAGCTCCGAGCACCGTCAAGTCCGGAGTGACCAAGGACGAAGCGGCAGCAATGAGAGCAAAGCTCGAAGATCAGGGTGCCGAAGTCGAAGTGAAGTAAGGGCCCGGGGAGCAAGACCCCGGCGCGGGATTCGGTCCTTCAGCTGGCGCTGCCAGCGGAAGCGCCGGACTCGAGGCCGGGTCAGCGCTACTCCCGATCCCTCACTTTCACTTCGACGATATGCTCGATATCAAACGTCGCTCCACAATAGAAGCGCTTCAGTTCACTCCACTCCGGGATCGCGAAAATTTCGCGAGCACCGGGGGTGGAGTCGTTTGCGCCTGTGCCGTAGGTGAGATATGCCAGAATTGATGAAAGAAATCTCGTTCGCCAAGCTCGAACAGGGCATGAACATGCCCCATCTGCTCGACATCCAGACGCGCGCTTTCGAGTCGCTGCTGCAGCTGGATGCCGCCTCGCACAACCGCGAGGACATCGGGCTCGAGCGCGTCTTCAAGGACCTCTTCCCCATCTCCGACGTCCACGAGAACTTCTCGCTGGAATTCAAGAGCTACACGCTCGGCGATCCCAAGTACTCCGTCGCCGAATGCATCGAGCGCGACATGACGTACTCGGCGCCCCTCAAGGCGACGCTGCAGCTCGTCGTCTTCGAGACGACCGAAGCAGGCAAGCGGCCGAAGAACATCATCGAGAAGGAAGTCTATCTCGGTGAGCTTCCGCTGCTCACGCCGCTTGGCACCTTCGTCATCAACGGCGCTGAGCGCGTCATCGTCAGCCAGCTCCATCGCTCGCCGGGCGTGGTGTTCGAAGAGTCCACCCACCCCAACGGACAGCGGCTGATTTCCGCCCGCATCATTCCGTTCCGCGGATCGTGGGTCGAGTTCACAGTTGACATCCACGACGTGATCTACGTCCACATCGACAAGAAGAAGAAGTTCCCGGCGACGGCGCTTCTGCGCGCCTTCGGCTATGGAACGAGTTCCGCGATCCTGCGGCTCTTCTTCGCCGAGCGCGACCTTGACCTCGTCAAGAAACGCGAGAGCCGCACCGATCAGCGCGAAGTTCTTGGCGCAATCATCGCCGAGAACATCACGCTTGCCGGCGAGGCCATCGATCCCGACGCGCCGCGCCTCAAGACCAAAAAGGCCCGTACCCAGCTCGAGCGCGACCAGTCGGAGCTGCTCGTCCAGGAAGGCGATGAGCTGACGGAGGAAGTGTTCAACCGCCTGCGCCGCCTCAAGATCGACAAGGTCAAGGTGTTCGCGTCGTACACGACCATCGACCTCCGCGACGAGATGGACGCCATCGAGCGCGGCGAACGCCCCGAGCGCCGGATCATTGCCCGCGATGCAGTGGACGTCGACTCCGGCGAGGTAATCGCCGAATGCGGCGACAAGCTCACCGACACGCTCATCCGGAAGCTGCGCAAGGCCGAGATCAACAAGGTCCAGGTGTTCGTCACCTCGGGCCGGGCTGAATCGGCGCTCATCAAGAACACGCTGGCCAAGGATCCGACGCATACCGAAGAGGAAGCGCTCCGCCAGATCTACTCGCTTCTCCGCCCGGGCGATGCGCCCAACCGCGAGACCGCCAAGCAGGCGCTTGACCGGTTGTTCTTCTCGCCCAAGCGCTACGATCTCGGCCGCGTCGGCCGGTACAAGATCAACCAGCGGCTCGGCACCAATCGTCCGGCAAGCGAGACTGTCCTCACACGCGAGGATTTCATCGCCATCGTCCGCTACCTCGTGGAGCTTCACGAGGGCCGTGGATTCACGGACGACATCGATCACCTTGGGAATCGCCGCATCCGCTCGGTTGGCGAGCTCATTGCCAACCAGTTCTCGGTCGGTCTTTCCCGCATGGCGCGCCTGGTGAAGGAGCGCATGTCGATCAACACCGATCCTGAGAAAATCTCTCTCGACGATCTCGTCAATGCGCGAACCGTGTCGGCCGTCATTCAGGCCTTCTTCGGATCGTCGCAGCTGTCGCAGTTCATGGATCAGACCAACCCTCTCGCCGAGCTGACGCACAAGCGCCGGCTGTCGGCGCTTGGACCGGGCGGTCTGACGCGCGAACGCGCCGGATTCGAAGTGCGCGACGTGCACTACTCGCAGTACGGCCGCATGTGCCCGATCGAAACGCCGGAAGGCCCGAACATCGGACTCATCACGTCGCTCGCCTGCTTTGCGCAGGTGAACGATCTCGGATTCATCGAGACGCCATACCGCGTGGTGAAGAACGGCAAGGTCACCGACGAGATTTCGTGGCTTGACGCCAACCGCGAGGAAGACGTCACGATCGCCCAGGCCAACGCCCAGCTCAACCCCGACGGAACGTTCGTCGACGAGCTGGTGCTGTGCCGCATTCGCGGTGATGTTCCTCTCGTTGCACCCGACCGCATCGACTACATGGACGTCGCGCCGGAGCAGCTCGTCTCCATCGCCGCGGCGCTCATCCCGTTCCTCGAGCACGACGACGCCAACCGCGCGCTGATGGGCTCGAACATGCAGCGGCAGGCGGTACCACTTCTCAACCCGCGTACGCCGCTCGTCGGCACCGGGCTCGAGGAGAAGGTCGCGCGCGACTCGGGCGCGGTAATCATCGCCCAGCGTCCGGGCACGGTCACCAGTGTCACCGCCGACGAGATCATCGTCGATACGGGCACGGGAACAGGTGCAGGTAATGGCCCAGCTGCCAGCAAGAAGGACGCGAGCCGTCCGCTTGCCCGGCTTACGCAGCACGACCGGTACAAGATCAAGAAGTACTGGCGCACCAACCAGGACACCGCCATCAACCAGCGTCCGCTGGTGAGACGCGGCCAGAAGGTGAAGGCCGGCGAAGTTCTCGCCGACGGTGCGTCGACGGAGTTCGGCCAGCTCGCGCTGGGCGCCAACGTCACGGTGGCGTTCATGCCGTGGTACGGCCACAACTTCGAGGATGCCATCGTTCTCTCGGAGAGACTGGTGAAGGAGGACGTCTATTCGTCCATTCATATCCAGGAGCTCGAGCTGCACGTGCGCGACACCAAGCGCGGGCAGGAAGAGATCACGCGTGAAATTCCGAACGTCGCCGAGGAAGCGTTGAACGATCTCGACGAGCGCGGCATCGTCCGCATCGGCGCTCACGTCAAGCCCGGCGACATCCTGGTCGGCAAGATCACGCCAAAGGGCGAGACAGAGCTTTCTCCCGAAGAGAAGCTCCTCACCGCGATCTTTGGTGAGAAGGCCAAGGACGTGAAGGATTCGTCGCTCAAGGTGCCCCCGGGAATGGAAGGTGTCGTCATCGACGTCAAGATCTTCTCACGCGTGGACGACCAGGTGGTCGAGAAGGATCGCGGCGAGCGTATCGGCGACATCCGGCGTCTCGAGGGTGAAGAGAAGATCCGCGTCAATGAAGTCCGTGATGCGGAGCTGGTCGCGATTCTCGAAGGTCAGACAGTTGGTCTCGCCCTCAAGAGCGGAACCGTTGAAGAGGCCATTCCGTCAGGCACCAAGCTGACGGCGGCGGTTCTTCAGGGCGTCAAGCTCAGCGCGCTCGACCTCAAGACTTTCCGTCTCGAGAACAAGTCGGCGAACGAAAAAATCCGCACCATCATCGAGGCCGCCAACGACGAGAAGGCGAAGCTCGAGGAGAAGGCGGAAGAGCGCATCGACAGAGTACTTCAGCCGGACGAGCTGCCCCCGGGCGTCATCCAGCTGGTGAAGGTTTACATGGCCGAGAAGCGCAAGGTCTCCGTCGGCGACAAGATGGCCGGACGCCACGGCAACAAGGGTATCGTTGCCCGCATCGTGCCCGAGGAGGACATGCCGTTCCTTCCCGACGGCCGCCCGGTGGACATCGTTCTCAACCCGCTCGGCGTGCCGAGCCGCATGAACGTCGGACAGATTCTCGAGACGCACCTCGGCTGGGCGGCGAAGCTTCTCGGATTCTACGCCAAGACGCCCGTGTTCCAGGGAGCGAACGAGCGTGAGATCGGACTGCTGCTCAAGCTTGCCGCGGTGACGTGGCTGCGCGACGCGCTCGATCTCAGGACACCGCGCATCGAGATCAGCGACGCCGAGCTGCGCAAGGTCATTGCCGATACGCGCCACTCGGGCAACAAGGAAGAGCGGGTGGAGCTGTTGAGCGACGCCACCATCGACGATCTGTCGCGCCGCGGTGTTTCGGCGGAGACGCGAGACGTCTACAACCGCATTCGAGAGTTCGTCACCAGCGCCGCAAAGGAGCTGGCCGAGCGCGAGTACGCGGAGCTCGACAACCAGATTGCGTTCCATCAGGGGACGGCGGATGACGAGGAAGTGCCCGCGCCTCAGCGCGCGCAGTTCCGCACCGCCAACACCCAGATCCAGAAGCGACGCGAGATCGAGGCCACCTCGATTCTCGGCGACCTGGAGCTTCCGGCGCTTGCGGCTTCACTTGGCAAGAAGGGAGACATCGAGGTCGACGAAGCGGCGGCCGAGCTGATGCGGCTGGCGGGAATCTCCGCCGGTGGCAAGGTGAGGCTGCGCGACGGGCGCACGGGCGAGACGTTCTCGAATCCGGTGACCGTCGGCGAGATCTACATGCTGAAGCTGTCGCACCTCGTGGACGACAAGATTCACGCGCGCAGCATCGGACCGTACTCGCTGGTGACGCAGCAGCCGCTGGCCGGCAAGGCGCAGTTCGGCGGACAGCGTTTTGGAGAGATGGAAGTGTGGGCGCTCGAAGCGTACGGCGCGGCTCACACGCTGCAGGAGATTCTCACCGTCAAGTCCGACGACGTGAATGGCCGCAGCAGAGTTTATGAAGCGATCGTGAAGGGACAGAATCTGCCCGAGCCGGGAATCCCGGAGTCGTTCAACGTCCTCGTGCAGGAACTGAAGGCGCTCGGAATTCACGTGAGCATGGGAGCGAACCCAACCAGCGGTTACGGTCTCGGCAACAGCTCCATGGGCAACAATGGCAACGGGAGCGAGGAGTAACACATGATTGATTTTCGCAGCTCGCGCGAGACCCGCGCGTCTTCATTCGATTACATCCAGGTCCGCATCGCCTCCCCGGAGGAGATGCGAGGGCCAAAGGATCCCAAGGAGCGGGAGCGGCTCGAGATGCAGGGCCTCCGCACCTGGTGGTCGTGGGGCGAGGTCCTGAAGCCTGAGACCATCAACTACCGTTCGTTCAAGCCGGAAAAGGACGGACTGTTCTGCGAGCGCATTTTCGGCCCTGTAAAGGACTGGGAATGCCATTGCGGGAAATACAAGCGCATCCGTTACCGTGGAGTGATCTGCGATCGCTGCGGCGTCGAAGTTACCCTTGCCCGCGTTCGTCGCGAGCGCATGGGCCACATCGAGCTCGCCGTACCCGTCGCCCACATCTGGTTCTTCAAGACTCTCCCGAGTCCGATGGGGAACCTCGTGGACCTCACCCTCCGCGATCTCGAAAAGGTCATTTACTACTCGAACTATGTCGTCATCGAGACGGGTGACCAGGACGTCACCCAGAACGAGCTGCTCGACGAGGACAGGTACCTCGAGATCAAGCAGAAGGCGAAGGACGAGGGCGACGACGAGTTCCACGCCGACATCGGCGCGCCCGCCGTTCGCGAGCTGCTCAAGCGAATCGACGTCGACAAGGTCGCAGCGGAGCTTCGTGCCGGACTCGTCGACGAGGGCTCGCAGCATCGCAAGAAGCAGATGCTCAAGCGTCTCAAGGTTGTTGACGCGTTCCGCAACTCCGGCGACAACGGCAACACCCGCAACAAGGCGGAGTGGATGATCATGGACGTCATTCCGGTTATTCCGCCGGACCTTCGTCCGCTCGTCCCGCTCGACGGTGGCCGGTTCGCCACTTCCGACCTGAACGATCTGTATCGCCGCGTCATCAACCGCAACAACCGGCTGATGAAGCTCATCTCGCATCGCGCGCCGGAAGTCATCCTGCGCAACGAGAAGCGAATGCTGCAGGAGGCCGTCGACGCGCTGTTCGACAACGGCCGCCGGTCGAAGGCAATTCGCGGCCGCGGCAAGCGTCCGCTCAAGTCGCTGTCCGACATGCTCAAGGGCAAGCAGGGCCGGTTCCGTCAGAACCTGCTCGGCAAGCGCGTAGACTACTCGGGCCGTTCGGTGATCGTCGTCGGGCCGGAGCTCAAGCTGCACCAGTGCGGATTGCCCAAGGCAATGGCACTGGAGCTGTTCAAGCCGTTCATCATCCACAAGCTGGTGGAGAAGGGAATCGCCGAGACAGTCAAGCGCGCGAAGAAGATCGTGGAGAAGGAGTCGCCCGAGGTGTACGAGATCCTCGAGGAGATCATCCGCGACCATCCGGTGCTTCTGAACCGCGCGCCGACTCTGCACCGTCTGGGAATCCAGGCGTTCGAGCCGGTGCTGGTCGAAGGCAAGGCCATCCGCATTCACCCGCTCGTCTGCGCGGCGTTCAACGCCGATTTCGACGGCGACCAGATGGCGGTTCACGTTCCGCTTTCGTTCGAGGCTCAGCTCGAGTGCCGCCTGCTCATGCTGTCGTCGAACAACATTCTCAAGCCGTCTGACGGACGCCCCGTCGCCGAGCCCAGCCAGGACATCGTTCTCGGCTGCTACTTCGCGACCAAGGAGCCGGCCGATTACGACAAGCAGATCAAGACGGCGCGCCGCTTCAGCAACGTCGCCGAAGTGGAGATCGCGCTGGCGCAGGATCGCGTCAACTTCCACACGGCCATCAAGTTCTGGGTGGACGACATCGGTGGAGCAAGGTGGGTAGAGACGACGGCTGGTCGCGCGATGTTCAACGCGATCATCCCGAAGGAGCTCGGCTACCAGAACCACGACATGAAGAAGAAGGCGCTGGGCGAGCTGGTGTTCGAGTCATACCGCAAGTCCGGGCTCAAGGGCACCGTGCCTTTCCTCGACCGGCTGAAGGAGTTCGGGTTCCGCAACGCGACGCGGGGCGGAATCTCCATCGGCATCGAGGATCTTCACATTCCCGAGGAGAAGGAAAGTCTTCTCCAGGACGCCACGGAGCGCGTGGAGCGCTTCCAGCGCGCTTACCAGACCGGCAACATCACGAACGGTGAGCGCTACAACAAGGTCATCGATACCTGGACGCATGCGAACTCCGACATTGCCGACGCAATGGTGAGCGCGATGCGGAAGTCGAACGACGGGTTCAACCCCGTGTTCATGATGTTCGACTCCGGCTCGCGTGGATCGCGTGACCAGATCCGTCAGCTCGCCGGCATGCGAGGGCTGATGGCCAAGCCGCAGAAGAAGCTCACCGGCGGCATTGGCGAAATTATTGAAAGTCCAATTAAGTCTAATTTTCGAGAAGGATTGTCGGTGCTCGAGTACTTCATCTCGACGCACGGCGCACGAAAGGGTTTGGCCGACACCGCGCTCAAGACGGCGGACGCCGGATACCTCACGCGCCGCCTGGTGGACGTTGCGCAGGACGTGACGATCACCGAGGAGGATTGCGGCACGATCCTCGGCCTCGAGGTTGGGGCGCTGAAGGAAGGCGAGGACATCATCGAGCCGCTGGCCGAGCGCATTGTCGGCACGGTTGCGGCAGAGGATATCGAGGATCCGCACGAGACAGACCAGTCGGGACGACGGACGCTGCTCGCGGAAGCGGGACAGCTGATCGACGAGGACATGGCTCGCTTGATCGAGGACAGCGGAATCGAGACCGTTCGGATTCGCAGCGTTCTCACATGCGAGGCGAAGCGAGGTCTCTGCCAGATGTGCTATGGCCGTAACCTGGCGACGATGTCGCAGGTGGATCGTGGCGAGGCTGTTGGAATCATCGCCGCGCAGTCAATTGGAGAGCCGGGCACGCAGCTCACGCTGCGTACGTTCCACATCGGTGGAACGGCCGCCCGAATCGCCGAGCAGACGGCGCGCAAATCGAAGGTGGACGGAACGATCGAGTACGGCGACCGCCTGGTCAGCGTCACCAACGCCGACGGACAGCAGATCGTCACGTCGTACGAAGGTGAGCTCACGATCCGTTCAGCCGGCGACAACAAGGTAGGCGCGCGTCTCCAGGTTCCTCTTGGAGCGACGCTGCTGGCAAAGGACGGCGAAGATGTGAAGAAAGATAAGATCATCTTCACCTGGGACCCGTACAGCAATCCGATCATCTCCGACGTCGAGGGCACGATTCGTTTCGTGGATCTCGTGCCGGACGAGTCGGTGTCCGAGGAGCTCGACGAGCTCACCGGTCTCCGCCAGACAGTGGTAATCGAGGACCGCGAAAAGAAGCTGCACCCGCACATCGAGATCTGGGAGACCAAGGGCGCGAAGGAAAAGCGTCTGCGCGACTTCGTGATTCCGGTGGGCGCTCAGCTCACGGTGACGGACGGCACTCGCATCACCGCCGGAACCATTCTCGCCAAGGTGAGCCGCGAGGCCTACAAGACGCGCGACATCACCGGTGGTCTGCCGCGTGTTGCCGAGCTGTTCGAGGCGCGCAAGCCGAAGGATCCGGCGACCGTGACCGAGATCGACGGTGTGGTGCGGTTCGGCGACATCAAGCGCGGCAAGCGCGAGATCTTCGTGACGCCGATTACGCCGGATGGTACGCCGGACGCAACCGCGGAGCCACAATTGTACGAGGTGGGCGCAGGCAAGCACCTCCGGGTGCACGAGGGAGACCGCGTGCGCGCCGGTGACCGTCTGTCAGAGGGACCGGTAAACCCGCACGACATTCTCCGGATCAAGGGGCCGCGCGCGGTGCAGGAGTATCTGCTGAACGAAGTGCAGGAGGTTTATCGCCTGCAGGGCGTGAAGATCAACGACAAGCACATCGGCGTGATCGTCAGGCAGATGCTTCAGAAGGTGCGTGTGCTCGATTCCGGCGATACGCCGTTCCTCGAGGGCGAGCACGTTGACAAGCAGACCTTCCGCGATATGAACGAGAAGACCAAGAAGCGGAAGGACGATCCGGCAACGTCGGAGCCCCTGCTGCTCGGAATCACCAAGGCGAGTCTCACGACGCAGTCGTTCATTTCTGCGGCGAGCTTCCAGGAGACGACGCGAGTTCTGACCGACGCGGCAATCCGCGGCGCGAGGGACGAGCTGATGGGCCTGAAGGAGAACATCATCATCGGCCACCTGATTCCGGCTGGTACAGGCATGTACCGGTATTCGGAGGTGGACATCGAGGGTGCACCGCAGCCGCCGCTTCCGGAGATTCTGCCGGAGCCGAGCATTGCGGAGATCCTGGCGGCTGAGCCCGACCTGGAAGAGGTCGCGGCGGCGCCGGCCCTGGCGGACGACGAGTTGTAAAGCGCTGCCGGATTTCGAGTTGAAGAACGGGGGGAGAGCCAAGGCTTTCCCCCCGTTCTTCATTGCTACGTCAAATGACGGATGCCCGCTGCCGCAGCCGGGGCGATGTTGAGTCACCTCAAACAGCGGGAGCGTTGGGATGCGACAAATCATCATTGCTCTGGTCTTCGTGTCAGCCGTTTCACAGCGAGCGGCAGCTCAGGCCGTCGAGACGCTGCGCCAGGGCGTACATATCGAAGTCCGGTCAGTAAACGGAAAGCCCCAGACAGGAACGCTGATGTCTCTGGGGAATGACTCTCTTGTGTTCGCCACCGATCCGCGAGCCACCGCAACCGGCCTCAGGAAAAGCCAAACGACCTCACTTGCTTTTGCGGATGTCAAATCCGTGCGCGTAAGTCGTGGCCAAAGCAAGCTCGGGGGGATCCTCACGAAGGGACTCCTCGGCACAGGAATCGGCATGCTCAGCGGCGCAATTGTCGGCGGGGCGATGTATACACAACAAACCTCTCAAACCGGATGGGGCTGTTTCATGATCTGCAGCCGAGGGGCGGCTGCCGCCTTCGTCGGTGGTGTAGGGGGAGCCATTGGTTGGATCGCGGGTTCGATATACGGAGCGAGCCACCCGAACGAGAGCTGGGAAACCGTCGAGCTGCCCAAGCGATAGGTCGGGACGAAAAATCGCGCAGAGGCGCAGGCAATTATTAGCGGAACTCTACCGGCGTCCCGGGCTCGACAATCTCGGCAAGCTTCAGAGCGTCCCAGTTGGTAAGGCGAACACAGCCATGGGAGCTGACATAGCCGATGGTTTCCGGCGACGACGTCCCGTGAATTCCATAGTGCGGCTTTGACAGCGAAATCCAGACGACACCCACCGGTGAGTTCGGCCCCGGTGGCAAGTGTGCATCGGGCTTTGTGTCCGGAACTTCATGGAAGAGCTTCGGCTGGTAATGAAAGGCGGGATCGCTCGACACGTCAGTGACCTTGAAGTCGCCCGTTGGTGATGGATCGTAGCCCGCACCGAGCGTCGATGGAAAGTGATAGATGATGTGACCCGCGGAATCAACGGCGTGCGTCCAGAAGCCTGTTTTTGAAATGACCAACCGCGCAATCAGCAGACTGTCGGCGGGATTAGCGGCAGCAGGGTCCCGCACATTGGGAACGATGAGACGGGTCCCTGGCGCGAGATGGTCGAGCTTCACCCTCGGATTCAATTGCGCGAGAAGCTTTGAGGATGCATGAAATCGTTCGCCGATCTCTTCGGCGGCCGATGTGTAGCAGAGGCATTTCAGCTTCGCCTGAGAGTAGACGAGCTCGGGAATCGTCACAAAAGGGCCGGCGAGATCTTCGTGCGTAACGCGGTAGGTCTGTGTCAGGGCGACGGACTGCGACGCAGCAACAAGCCTATCGTACGTTACCCTGTCTATCGACGTTGCGGCCGACGAATCCATGTCATTCGCGAGCCGAAACCACCTGAGAGCCTTTACCGCGTTTCTCCCCCAGCTTCCATCGATGGCTCCAGGAGAGAAGTTTGCGCGGTCGAGGAGAATTTCCAGTGCGAGCGGAATCGCGCCGTCAGCGGGAATGCGGACAGGAAACTTCACAAAAATCGAGCTTGCACTCCTGCCGCTGATCCTTGCAAACGTCGAATCAGCCGGCGCAGTCGCACCGTTTGTCCCCTGGTTGGCCCCCTTTGCTGCTTCGGGCGGCGCACCGTTGCCGGCAATCAACGCCGCCATCAGTAGAACCGGGCCAGATTTCGACGTGAAGAAAGGGATCAGAGCCAAGGCATTCCTCCTCTGTGTAACGTGAGTCGTGTATTTGCGGCGGCGCAACTCTTATCGTAACGTCCTTTGTCGCTGGAATCCCAGGCGACAAAGGACATCGCATTTAGGTTGCCATGCCATTCGTTCCGCAGTTCATCTCGAAACGGATCAACCGCAGCGCTCTTCGTTCACTGCGGAAGCGTGGAACGCGCATAGACCGTTTCAAGCTCTCGTCCAGAAAGCACGTTCGCACAACGCTTCTGGCGCAGCCGGAAATTGCAGCGGCCGTCAAACGCCACGCCATAGACAACCAGGTTACAGAGGCAGCTGCGTGGAAGAAGGTCGAGTTGTATATCGACGAGATCGTGCCCTTCTTCAACATCCTCGCGTACTCGAGGGCCTGTTATCCCCTGAGTCACGCCTTTCTCAACGCGTTTTACAAGGTCTCCGCCGACCAGCATTCTCCTGTCGGAGCCAGTTCACTGCCCAAGGATGCGGTCGTCATCTACCTGATGAACCACCGCTCCAATGCCGATTATGTGCTCGTCGGTTACGTTCTGAGCGGCAAAGTGGCCATTTCCTACGCCGTCGGCGAATGGGCCCGCGCATTTCCCCTTGAATACATCTTCAAATCGTTCGGCTCCTACTTCATCCGTCGAAAGTATCGTGAGCCGTTGTATCACGCCGTGCTCGAGCAATACGTCCGGCTGATCACGGTCAACGGTGTCACGCAGGGGATTTTTCCCGAAGGCGGGCTGACGCGTGACGGCAAGCTCAAAGCTGGAAAGATCGGTCTGCTCGACTATGTGCTTGGCGTTGCCCGCGATCCTGCCTACCGCGACCGGATTTATCTCGTACCGGTGGCCATCAACTACGATCGCGTGCTGGAGGACCGCTCGCTTCTGCGCGAGCTTGCGAAGTCAGGCGGGCATCGGCCGGTGCGCCGGCGCACGCAGCTGTATGAGGTATCCCGATACCTCTGGTGGAACGCCGCCCGCATTGTCGCCCGCCGGTGGAAGCGCTACGGTCGAGCGGCGGTGACGATTGGAAAACCAATTTCGCTCGCCAGCTGGTTCGAGCAGACGAACGACTACGGAGAATCGCTGTTCGAGATGCCTCGGCATGAGCGCCTTGCCCGCGTGCAGTTGCTGTGCGACTCGATCATGCTGAGGATCGGCGAGATCATTCCCGTTACTCCGGTTCCTCTCGCATGCGCGGCGATCCAGTCGTTTGACAGCGACTTCATCTCCCGCGACCGCCTTCTCGAACGAATGTCGGAGATGCGCGACGTTCTTCTCGAGCTGAACGCGCGGGTGATTCGCGCCGAAGGCGGGATAGAAGAGACCTTCGACAGAGCGTGGAAGATGCTCCGAATGCGGCGAATGCTCGTGCGCTCCGGCGATGGTTACGTAGTGCTTCCCGACAATCGCCCGCTCATCAGCTACTACGCCAACAGTATCGCCCACCTCCTCGGCCCCTTCGAGGAAGGTGTGCGCATGCGCGACTCGCTACCGGCAAGCCGAATTCTGTCGTAGCGACTGGAACTGCTCAAATTCGAGGCCGGAAGGGGCTTCCCCGGGCTGGCTCGAGGCCGCATAAGTTTAGATGCTGCTTTGACTTCGGGCCTGCTTTGCACTTCCCGCTCTCGCTTGACACTCCTCGCCTGCCGGTCTAACTTTACAGGCTGCCCCGTCCTCGTTGCGGGGGATTTTTACACCCCAGAAGCTTTAATGCCGACAATCAATCAACTGGTTCGCCAGAGCCGCCGCGACGTTCAGAAAAAGGAAAAAGCGCCGGCCCTCAAGTCCAATCCGCAGAAGCGTGGAGTTTGCACCCGCGTTTACACCACCACTCCCAAGAAGCCCAACTCGGCGCTTCGGAAAGTGGCGCGTGTCCGTCTCACCAATGGCTTCGAAGTGACGGCGTACATTCCTGGCGAGGGACACAATCTCCAGGAGCACTCCATCGTTCTCATCCGTGGTGGCCGTGTGAAGGACTTGCCGGGCGTCCGTTATCACATCGTTCGTGGAACTCTCGACGCATCAGGTGTGAACGGGCGCAACAAGAGCCGTTCCAAGTACGGTACCAAAAAACCCAAGCCCGCGACACCCGCGGGAGGAAAGAAGTAAATGAGCCGTCGCAAAAAGTCGGTGAAGCGCACCATTCTGCCTGACGCGCGCTACGACAGCCAGACAGTGTCGAAGTTCATCAACGCGATCATGTACGAGGGCAAGAAGTCCACTGCCGAGCGGATCTTCTACAGCGCGATGGATCTCGTCGAGAGCCGCACCAGCCAGTCGGGAGTCACCATCTTCAAGCAGGCGCTGACGAATCTCAAGCCTGCGGTCGAGGTGAAGAGCCGCCGCGTTGGTGGCGCGACGTATCAGGTGCCAGTTGAAGTCCGTCCCGACCGCCGCACGGCGCTGGCGATGCGCTGGCTGATCACCTTCTCGCGCAGCCGCAACGAGAAGTCGATGGCCGAGAAGCTCGCGGCCGAAGTGATCTCGGCGTCAAAGGGCGAAGGCAACGCCATCAAGAAGAAGGAAGACACGCACCGTATGGCTGAGGCCAACAAGGCGTTCGCACACTACCGCTGGTAGCACCGCACCGCTTTTTGTAAGCTCGCGTCCCGCCTTGCGTTACGTCGCAGGGTGGGACGTTTTGCGTTCGGTGATATGCGCCTTGGTGTCCGTTCATGGTGTCCATTGGTTATGAAATCGCTGCCTTTTTGAGTGTCGGCCGCTCTGTCAGCGCCTTCCGCTGCGAGTCCTCGTCCGGACGGATATAGCAGCTTAACACAGTCTGAATCGACTTCCATCCGCCGAGATCGCAGAGATCCCGGAGATTCGTGTTGCGGAGCTCAGTCGCGAACTTCCGCCTGAGACTATGCCAGCCGAGCCGTTCACCTTTCGGCAGCCCAGCGGATTCTGCCAGCCGCTTCCAGACGTTGAACACGGCGTCACCGCAGGTGTCCGTTCAGGTGTCCGTTGGTTCCGGACAGATGCGGACAGAAGGGAAGGGCGCACAGGACATTTCGCGGTCCGTCATAGTGAAATGAGGACATCTTGTCCGATTCCCTTGCCCCAGTACCACGCCTGGAAAGTGTTCTAGGTGCTAGGGCGTTTTAGCAGAAGTTGCGAAAAATCAATGACTTACGTGCGAAGGGTGCGAACTGTGAAATGGCAGTTTCGCACCCTTTCTGCATGCC
>Ga0097691_1001958_pt1 | contig 14405 bp, 10 predicted proteins | sample NGESurdeep072012_8_FD_72858 | JGI IMG/M metagenome (GOLD analysis project Ga0097691, IMG submission 72858) | Arctic peat soil microbial communities from Barrow, Alaska - NGEE Surface sample 210-1 deep-072012 | ecosystem: Environmental > Terrestrial > Soil > Wetlands > Peat ...
GGCGCCGATGGGTCACCACCGAACCGCGCACCATCCGCGGACCGCCTGAACCACCTCGACCAACCATCGCACCCATCCTCCTATCTGCCTGGGGTCCCCCGGCAGATTCTGCCGTGCGATGGCACCACAACCGAGTATTCGCGGAGCGTGTCGTGCTGCTTTCGAGCGGCGCTCGCAGACCTATCCCAGAAACCGAGCGACTGAGTCGTCAGCAGCAATCGGCGTCACTCCAAAGGAGCCGCACCCAAATGATTCCTCTGACGGCGGTTAGAGGTAGGGCAGGTTATGGTTGCGGCACGGCCAAGCTCTACTCCACCCGCGGCGCCCGCGCGCTACTCGCCCGCTACGCCGCTGCGGCCGGCCTGCCGCACAACATGCCCCGCACCGGCTGCGGCACTTGCTGTTCACCTGGCTGAAGACCCAAGGCATCGACGACGCCCTGATCCAGAGCCCTACAGCGGCCACGCCAGCCGACAGTCCCTGGAGATCTACAGCCGCTTCGCCCTCGCCGACGCCCAACACAGCTACGACGAGGCGATCACCCGCTTCCCGGTCTGAAGATCATCTTAGTTTGCGGCTGACGACACGCTCAGGAGTGTCGGGCCAAATCGAGTGAGACTTGGAGGGTTGCTCGGCCACGGCGGGGATGTAACGGGAGCCAGGGACAGCGCGCTCGGCGCTCTCTCTTGCGACCAGCCAAGCGGTCAGCTCTGCTGCTGGGACCGGTCGTGACAGGTAGTAACCCTGGACGGTTTCGCATCCGAGCTCGGTGAGCTGGGCCAACGAGCTGGCGGTCTCAATGCCCTCAGCGATAAAGCCCAGCCCAAGGCCGCGGGCCAATGCGATCGTGCTGGTGACTATGGAGGCCGCCCGACGGGCTGCGATGCCGTCGCCATCCATCGCTCGGATGAACGACTGGTCGAGCTTGAGGTCGTGAACGGCCAACTCCGCGAGGTAGGCGAGCGAGGAGTAGCCCGTGCCGTAGTCGTCGATGGCGACTCTCAGCCCCGACTGGCTGAGGCGTTCGAGTACCTGAATGCTCTTCGCACGATCGCTCATCAGGACCGTTTCGGTGATCTCCAGATGGAGCGCGGAGGATGGCAGGTCGAGGTTCGCCAGGAGTGCGTGGACGAGCGATGGCAGTTCGGCGTCCAGCAGGTCAGACGCCGACAGGTTGACAGCGACGCTGAGTTCGACGCCGCCGGCGCGCCATGCTGCGCACTGACGCAGCGCTTGGTCGAGCACCACGGTGGTCAGCGCCGGCATGAGGCCGGCGGCCTCTGCCAGGGGCAGGAACTGGTCGGGGTAGAGAAGGCCGCGGTGCGGATGTTGCCAGCGCACGAGCGCCTCGACACCGGCGACTTGCCCGGTCGCCAACGTCAGCTTGGGTTGGTAGTGCAACACCAGCTGGTCGCTGTACAGCGCGATGCGCAGTTCCTCCGTGATGACGAGACGATCGTCTATGTTCCCGTCTCGGTCGGGCGCGTAGGTCTCCAAGCCGGAGCCGGTCGACTTGGCCTGGTACATGGCGAGGTCAGCCCGCTGCAGGAGTTGGTCGACCTCGTCTCCGTGCTCGGGGACGAGGGCGACGCCGAAGCTCGCGTCCAGATGCAAGATCAGCTCGTCGAGCACGAACGGGGCCTGGAGCGCGTCGCGCAGCCGTTTTGCCGCAGACTCTGCCGCGCCTCGGTCGACGCCGGCGACAATAACGGCAAACTCGTCGCCGCCGAGGCGCGCCAGCAGGTCTCCTGAGCGAAGCGCGCCGGTAAGTCGTTGCCCGACCAATTGGATCAGCATGTCACCGACTCGGTGCCCGAGGCTGTCGTTTATTTGCTTGAACCGATCGAGGTCGATGACCATGATGGCCAGACGGCGGTCGGCAATTGGGACCTCGAGCGCCTGGGCCAGCCGGGAGTAGAAGTGTCGTCGGTTGGCCAGCCCGGTGAGATCGTCGGTGCGGGCTTCTCGCCGAGCCGTACCGAGGGCCTGGACATCGCGCAGGGTCAGCGCTGTCCTGGCCAACCCGGCCATGACGCAGCCGGCGGCCAGAACCACAGTGGTCGCGGGCAGACGGCCAAGAGAGCCGTAGGTGAGGAGTCCGAGCCCGAAGAGGCCGCTCAGCGACGGGACGAGGAGCGCCATCCGCCCCGCGGGCTGCGCCTGCGCCTTGGCGGATTCAGGCCGCCAAGCCGCCAGGGCTGGCAGAGCCAGTCCGATCCGCCAGCCCGCGTCCAAGCTCATACCCGGTCGATACGTCCCTTCCGCCGCCTGGAAGAGGTAGACCGTGTCACTGAGCACCAGCGCGACTACTCCCGCCCCGAGCAGCCACCAGACCGGCGGCGGCTTCCAGCCAAACAGCCCCAGTGCGCCAATCACCGCCGCCAGAAGCACGAGATCACCGACCGGGTAGCTGAGATTGGTCGCGACCGTCGCGAAGGGGCCGCCCGTCGCCGTGACGACGGCCGGGAGCGCCACGGCCGCGGCAGCGGCAGCCGCCAGTCCGCCGACGAGGCCATCGAGCCACAGATTGGCGCGAAATTGGCTGCTGTGCCTCCTCTGGAGCAGGGCGATCCCGCACCACGCGAACGGGAAGAAGGCCAGCCAGCCGACATCGGCCCACGTCGGGCTGGGTTGCGGAATTTGCAGCCGGACCACCAGGAGGAAGTACAGCTCGCCGGCGGTCCAGCAGGCGGTGGCCGCCGCGAAGCAGGCCCAGGCCGCCCGCTCGGGCGGTACCAGGACGGCGCGCATCGCGGTGATGACCACGCTGAGCAAGAGGACGGCTGTGCCCAGCCAGAGATCTCGGGGCCCGCTCCAATGGCTCTGGAACCCCCCGAGCGGTGGGGTCAGTACGACGATCTCGACGGCGAGCAAGGCCAGAAGGAGCGCCCGAAGGACCCGTACCGTGGCCCACGTGCGGGGCGCAACCTCGATCATGGACTGCACCGATCTGTCAACGCGCCGACTGTGCCGCCGCGGCGGCGACCACGGCGTCGTGGATCTGCACCCCCGGTGTGCCTTTGACGACATAGGCGTACGCGCCGGCTCGTCTGGCCGCCTCCCTGAGTGACGGATCGTCATAGGCGCTGACGACGATCAGTGCGGGTGGGTCGGCGACTCGCATTACCTCGGCCGCGAGTTGCAGGCCGCCCATTCCGGGCATGCGCAGATCGGTGAGGACGACCTCAGGGCGGAGGGTCTTGATGAGCACCAGCGCCTGAATGCTGTTCGACGCGATTCCGACAACGGTGTGGTTGAAGTCGGTCAGCAGCTCGCGAAGACGGGACGCGACCTGCTGGTCGTCGTCGACGACCAGCACCCGAACGCCACCGACGGGTTGTGCCGATGATGCTTCCTCATCTTCGACCTGCTGGTTCACGCGCTGACCCCAAGCTCGTCGAGGTCGGAGCAAGGTTCGAGCGACTCGGGTGCGGCGCCGAGCTCAGGCAGCATGGCCGTGATCCGGGTGCCCCGTCCTGGAGTGCTGTCGAGGTGCCAGCTGCCGCCGCCGAGCTCGATCCGTTCCCGCATACCGACAACGCCGAAGTGCCCGTCGCGCAACCGTGCCCGTGCCTGTTCGTGGGTGAATCCGATGCCGTCGTCCTCGATCGACAAGACGACAGACGACCCGGTCCGTTCGAGCTGGACGCACACCTTGCCGGCCGAGGCGTGCTGGGCGGCGTTGAGCAACGCCTCCTGTGCCACCCGGTACAGCACAGTCTCGGTGTCAGGCGGCAGCCTTTCGGCACCCAGCCGACCGACGAGCTCAACCTTGACATCGGTCTGCCTGAACACGGTGGCCAGATGGTCGCGGAGGGCATTCTCCAGGCCACTCTCGTCCAGCACGGGCGGGCGCAAGTCCGCCATCAGCCTGCGCAGCCCCTCGATCTCACCGCCGAGCTCGCCCAGTGCCTCATCGACCAACATCAGACCGCCGCCGTCGCCGCGGCGGGTCAAACGCGCCGAACGCTCCAACAGGTACCCGAGCGCGGCGAGACGTTGCACCGGCCCGTCGTGGAGCTCGGTGGCGATCCGAACCCGTTCCTCCTCGCCCCGCGAGATGGTCCGATCAAGGAGCAAGGCTCGGTCCGCTTGCGCCTCACGCAACGCCCGTTGCGCCACGAGGAGCTCGGACTGCACGACAAGCTGACGGACCGAGACCAACGCCACGAGCACGACCACGGCCACGTACACCACCAACATGGTGGCACCGATGTTGCGCTGCGCCTGGACGATGAGGGCGACGTTTGCGGCAAGCCCGATGTAAGGCAGCCAGCTCACCCGGCGTCGCGACACTGCGATGGGGCGCGGTGCCCTCGGTGCCTCAGCGACCGGCTGGGCAGTGGCGGCGAGCATGAAGAAGGCCAACGCGACCATCCAGCCGGCATCGACCAAGTCGCCCCCCGCATAGGTGCCGTGCAAGGTGACCCAGCCGAAAACCACGTCGGTCACGACAAAGCCCACCAGGCCGACGCCAACCAAGGCCAGCGCACCGCGCATGCCGGCCGGCGCGCCACGAAAGAGCAACGCCGCGACACCGACCAGCAACACCATGTCGCCAAGGGGATAGGCCAAGGACACGGCCATCGCGACCTCGCCCTGCCCGCCGGCAGCGAGCGTCGGACCGAGGCTGACGTACCAGATCGGCACGGCCCCCGACAAGGCGACAAGTGCGCAGTCCAGGCCCAGCGTGACCCGCTCCCGCGGGCTTCGTCGGGTCACGGGAAGACGGAACAGGGCAGCGAGTGCCACGGGGTAGAACGCGAGGTAGCCGACGTCGCCCAGCGACGGGTACGGCTTTGCCCGAGCCACGACCTCGTAGTAGGTCTGGACGACATCGCCGAGCAGGTAGAAGGCCAGGGCCAAGGCGAGCAGCTGCCAGCTGCGCCGTGCGCGAGGCTCGGCCCGGCACCTGCGAGCGGCCAGCAGCGCAGCCACAACCGCGGCAACATTGATGGGCATGAAGAACAAGTCGCCGATCAGCGTCTTGTGCGCGGCACCACCCCAACGCGTGAGCTGCCACGAGGCGTAGATCGCCAGGAACACTCCCGACAGCACCGCAGCGCGGACCACCCGAGCCCGAAGCGCGGAACGATCCGCGGCGCGAGCGCCTGAATCGCTTGCCTTGGGAGCCACATGTCCTGGATGGAGAGGCACGACGCCTGATCGACTGGCTTGCCGCCGACCTGTAGTCCATGCGCACCGGGGCATCGACGCCGGCGCTAGCTAGAGCTTCGTCTGCGGAACAGTGCGGTGGTCTTTAGCGGCTAGCGGTGCCAGTGATGACTGCACCGGCGTTGCCGGTGACCGATGCGCAGCGGGTTGAGCCGAAGCGAATGGCGGCGTCGACGACATTGCCGCACCGTACGGTCGTGCAGGCGAAGGCGTTGCTGTGGGCCGCCGACGGGGTGGCCAATCAGGAGATCGCTCGTCGTTGCGAGGTTGATTCGGACGCGGTGCGGCGGTGGCGGGGCCAGGCCAACGAGCCGCTACAGGCGGTTCATACACCGTGAACGGCGTGCCGGCCACGGCCTAGATCCCGTTGACCGGAGCCTCCAACTCACCGTAACCAGCGACATGCCTTGTAGGGATGGGCGAAGCCCGGCTAGGGATCATCGGCGAGGAGGAGGTAGTGGTGCGGGCCGCGGTGATGCACGCGATGGACGTCCACGGGCATAGGCGAACCCCTGGGTCGGAAAGTGGGATCCGCGAATCGCTGACTGATGCGCAACCCGCCACCGTCTGAGCTGTGAGGAACGGCTTCATTGGCGGGTGCGGCTGGGCAGGCGCCGTGATCAACGTGAGCAGCGAGCAGCGAGGTAGGAGTGTTCCCCGCCGCCGGCTTACTCAGGTGGCGGTAGACGGTGGGCGGGTGCCGCCGAACTCGCCGGCTATCTGGGCGACGGTGTGCTTGCGCTTGCCCTCGGCGTCGCATTCGTCGTACATCTGCTGTGCAGAGCTTGGCTTGGCGCGGTCCGAGCTTGGGCTTTTAACCGCCTGTGCGGCCGCGGCTGCGGGCGGCCTCGTCGAGCCCGTCCAGGGTCCGCTCGGACATCAACGCGTGCTCGAACTCAGAGATCGCCCCGAGGATCTGGGAGAGCATCCGGCCGAGGGCGGTGGAGGTGTCCACGCCCTGGTCGAGTACCACGATGGTTCAAGCCGGCGAGCCGGTGGTCAGGTGGGCGGCGGATAGCTTGCTCCGGCGTGGTCGCTTCGCTCCGGCGGGGTCGCCTCGGGCTCGTTGGTCTCCAACGTCGGCTCTCCGTTCGCTTTTTGGGCGGAGCAGGTGAGCTCTTGGTGGCACTATGCTGAGTGAGTCTCACTATGGGAAGTACTCCGGGGGAAATAGTGTGAGGACCGCCCGCGTCGACGCTGCCGATCTTCCCGTTTTCGTTCAGTTCAGTCGCAGGCGACGGCAGCCGATGCTCAACGAAGCTTGGGCGTCCGCCTCTGACTGACATGGAAGCCAGCCGAGGAGGCGATACATGCCGCTCCCACCGAGCGTTCTGACGGGAACTGCCGTTGTCACGGTTGATTCGACCGTCGACGTCCACACCGCCGAGACACTGTGGACCTTGTGCGGCAGCTCGTTCGCTTCGCTGCAGGACAAGGCTGCCGCGAGGCAGCTCCTCAGCCGGGCAGAGTTCGAGCTGGAGGTGCTGGACCCGCGCGTGACCAAGTACATTGCGCGAACCGACAGTGGTCAGATCATCGGGCTGTGCACTCTCTCGAATGACCTGACCACCGTCCCTTGGGTGTCCCCAGAGTTCTACGCGGCCCGCTACCCCGCCCAGCTCGCCCGCGGAGCCGTCTTCTACTGCGGCGTCGCCATGGTGCACTCCGACGAGGCCCGCCTCACCGGCGCGTTCGCCGCGATGGTCTCAACGTTCGGGCGTGACATCGCCGCAGCGAACGGCATCCTGGCCGCCGATATGTGCCGCTTCAACGTCGATGTGGTCCAACTGGCCAGCGCCGTGACCGGGATGATGAAACAGGCGTGGGGGGCGGCGAACCTCGTCGAGCTGGACCGCCAGATCTACCTGGCTTGGGAGCCCGCCAATCACTCGCCGGGATTGCCTGAGCAACTCGGTGCTGGGACGGTCGCGCGGCCGCTTCTATGACGCGCACAGTTCCACGGAGACGGCCGCGGATCGCCGAGCAGCGCGCTCGAGCGCAGGACAGATCCCCGCTGACTGCCGTTGGCCCTTTCCTGCTTCTCATCGCCGTCCTCACTGCTGTCTACGCCACCCACTCCACGAGTGTCGGCGGCGCGACCGCCTACGCCGCGGTCCCGCTCGGCGCGGCCGCGGCAATCTGCTTCGGAACGCGCCGCTACCGGCCCGCCGCCCGGGTCCCCTGGTACCTGCTGGCGGCCGCGCCGACGCTCGGCAGCGCCGGCATGGTGCTGAGACTGCTGTTGGCTAGTGCGAATGGGCCGGTCGTCAGCCTTGTTCCCGACCTCGTCACGATCCCGGCGTACCTGCTGCTGATCGCGGGCACGGTGGGCCTGCTTCGGGCCCGGCGAGGTGCCGGCGCGGCGAGTGCCCTGGACGGCGGCCTAATGGGTGTGGCCGCCCTCATGTTGAGCTGGGCGATGCTCATCGACCCGCTGCTGGGCAACGCGGACATGCCCATTGTGTTGAAGGTCATCAACGGCGCCTACCCCACCATCTCGGTCGCGGTGCTGTTCGTCGGAGCCCTCCTGGCCATGACCGAGGCACGGTCGATTCCCGCCTTCTGGGCACTCGCGCTCGGCTGGGTCGGGTTGATGACCGGCGATCTCGTGTACGCACTTGCCTCGGTGGGCGTCCAGACCCTGCCGCTATGGGGTGCCAACTGCGCCTACTGCATCTTCTACGGACTGCTCGGCGCCGCTGGGCTGCATCCGTCGATGACGGTGCTCAGCCGGCCGGCGCCGAGGCGGGTCCGCGGATACGGCCACAGCCGTTTCAGCTCCGTTGCCGTGGCGCTGCTCGTTCCTGCCGCGGTGGTGGCGGTGAGGCCGCTGACCGGCACAGCTGATCGGATCGTCGGCGCCGGACTGCTCGCTCTGCTTGGCGTGCTGGTCCTGCTCCGCGTCGGCGGGGCCGTGAACCGGTACGCGGCGTCGGAGCTGCGTCTGCTGCATCTGGCCAATCACGACCCGCTTACCGAGTTGCCCAATCGGCTGCACCTGACGTCGCACCTTCAGGACGTGCTGAGCCGTGCTCAGGGCACCGGCGGGGGGGTCTGCGTGCTCTTCATGGACCTAGACCAGTTCAAGACCGTGAACGACAGCTGGGGTCACGAGACAGGCGACGAGTTGCTCGCCGTGGTGGCCGGCCGCCTCCAGCATGAGATGCGCCGCGACGAGCTGATCGCCCGGGTGGGCGGTGACGAGTTCGTCGTCGTGTGTGAAGACGTGGACGAACCTCGTGACGCCGTCGCCATGGCTCGACGCATCCTGGCCGTGTTCGAGGAGCCGGTGGGCCTGAGGTCGAATCGTGTCGTGATCAGCTCATCCGTCGGGGTCGCCTTTGCCGCGCCGTCGCTGCGCACAGCCACGGCGGAGGATCTGCTTCGCGAGGCTGACACGGCGATGTACCGGGCGAAAGCTCGCGGCGGGGATGCGGTGGTCCTGTTCGACGAGTCGATGCGCACGGAGATCGCCGACCGCATCGCCCTGGAAGGCAGCTTGCGGTCCGCGCTCGAGCGCGACGAGTTGCGGCTGTACTACCAGCCGATTGTTGAGCTGTCCTCAGGCATCACGACCGGTTTCGAGGCGCTGATGCGGTGGCGGCATCCGGACCGAGGGATGGTCCCACCGGATGAGTTCATCCCGGTGGCCGAGGACACGGGGCTCATCCTCAAGCTGGGGCGCTGGGCCATCGACCAGGCGGTGGATCAGCTATCCCGATGGCGGCAGGAGTTCGGAGACACGCTGTCGATGTCCGTAAACCTCTCGCCGCGCCAGCTGCGCGACCCGGATCTCGTCTCGACGGTGCGGGAGGCGCTGCAGCGCGGCCGGCTACCCGGTGCTGCGCTGTACCTGGAGATCACGGAGTCGACGGTGATGGAGGGCGCGGACGCCGGCGCGACGATCCAGGCCCTGAAGCGACTCGGCGTGCGCCTGTCGGCGGACGATTTCGGCACCGGTTACTCGTCGCTAGTGTACCTGCGTCGATTCCCGTTCGATCAAGTGAAGGTCGACCGATCGTTCGTGACCGGCCTCGGGCAGGACAGCGACGACAACGTGATTGTGGGTGCCGTCCTGTCCATGGCAGCGGCGTTGTCGCTGTCGACAGTGGCGGAGGGTGTGGAGACGCAGGCGCAGCGCGACGAGCTCCTGTTGCTTGGTGCCGACGGCGGCCAGGGTTGGCTCTTCTCTGCCCCGCTACCTGCCGTCGAGGCGACGGACTACCTGCGCCGCCGCGACGAAGATGGCGGTCAGCGCAGGGGTCTACCCGTTCCGTTTAGCGCCGGGCGTCGTCTGCCGATTCAAACCCTGAGCAGCGCCGACCTGGGCGCTGACGAACCTCCCGAGAGCCTCGACCCATGTCCCCCTGGCGCGGCTCCGACTCATCCCGGCTGAACATTCAGGTGGCCGCCGGTGCGGGCAGTGGTTGCACCTCGCTGGCCGCCTTCGACTCCGCCCTGCAGACGGTCGGCGCGGCGAATTTCAATCTCATCCGACTGAGCTCCGTCATTCCAGCCATGAGCATCCTCAGCCTCGCCAGCACGCCACTGTCGCCACCGGGTCATTGGGGTGACCGTCTCTATCTCGTCTACGCTGCCAGTCGCACGACAGTGCCTGGAGCCCAGGCGTGGGCCGGCATCGGTTGGATCCAAGACACGGAGTCCGGCTGTGGCCTCCTCGTCGAGCACGAAGGCGGATCCGAGGCGGAGGTGAGCGCCGACATCCACGCGAGCATTGCGTCGCTTCGCAAGGGACGCGGTCACCTCGGGGAACAGATGGGCAATGTCGAACTTGCCACTTGTGGCGTCACCTGCACAGATCAGCCAGTCTGCGCGCTCGTGGTCGCCGTATTCAAGACCGAGCCCTGGACCTGTCACGACCTTCCCGAACCAAGCCTGGCGCACTGAATCGTCCTGCGTTCCATAGGGGCTTCGTCTCCGTGTGGAGATGGCGCCACGGCACGCTCGAGCAACGGTGGACGTCGTGTTCGGACAGCCAAGATCCGCAACTTGCTGCCTGACATCGACGTCGAGTAGTACGGCAGGCCGTGGAAGAGCCCTTCGTCCCCCGACGAAGGGCTCTTCCACGTGAGTCGCGGGCTCGGGCTGGTGCCCGGTATTGAGCACGCCATTTGGCTTGACTAGCGCCTCCACGTCAGTTCCGGAGGCGCCCCAGCGCTTCCCGCAGGGGATTGCTGACCGGGTCATGCCGAAGTCCGGGCAGGGCGTCGACGACGCGGGCTCGGCTGCGGTCGTCGCTTCGAGGTACCGGCGGCGGTTCACGACCGGGCGTGTTCCGGCGGTAACCACGATTACGGGTGCTGTCACTCCGCTGGGCTATTGACCGCGGGGTCGCTGGTGACGAGGCCTTGCGGGAGACGCGAAGTGGGATCGAGCCCGCGCTCGCGGTCAAACGTCCGGCCTTTGCGGAAGGTGTTGTGGACGCAGTCAGGGCAGGTCTCCCGGTCGGTGCCGAGCGGCCGGTCCGGGTGTGGGCCCGAGCGCGTCGGCCGGATGGTCTGGTGGAGCGGACGCGCTGGTTGTTCTGCCTGTGCGTCCTGGCGTCCCTGGCGCTGACGCTGCCGGCCCCGCTCGTCGCGGCCAATGCCACGACTCTGCTGTTGGTCGTGGTGAGCTCGGGCGCCCTGGTGACGTCCTGGGTGTACCGGTACCTGACCGGCACCGACCCGCTGTCGTTCGACGTCATGGACGCGGCGGCGGTCCTCGGGTTCGCGCTGGCTTGCCCATCCCCGACCGTTGCGTTCGGCGTCGCCTTCTCGGCGCTGTGGTTCCGGGCGGTGTACGGCTCCACCCGGCGCGTCGTGCTGCACGGCGCCGGGACCGCGGCGGGGATCATGCTCGCGCTGCCGCTGTGGGGCCTGGTGCCGGGGCACGCGGCGACCGTGCCGGCGGGCCCGGTCCTGGCCGCGCTCCCGATCATGGCCCTGACCGTGGTGGTGGCCCGGCACCTGGCGCTGGGCCTGTTCGGCCATGAGCAGGCCCAGCTCCGCGACGCCGCGCTAGCCCGGCTGGGCACCCAGTTGTTGGCGGTGGCCGACCGGGACCGGATCCGGGAACACGGTTGGGAGACGGTGGCCACCATCTGCGCCGCGACACCGGGTCTGCGCGTTCTGGTCGTTGACGCAGCCGCGGACGGCCTGCGGGTGACCGGGCATGCGGGCCCGTTCAGACGGTTGCCCAGCACGCTGCCGCGCGCGATCCTGCCCGGCAGCACACCCGCGGGCGAGGTCCGGCCGCTGGCCGACGGCGCGCCGCTGGCAGGCGCGGCCGGAGCGGCAGCACGATGGGTGTGCACCGCACTGCCGGAGCGTCCCGACGCGTGGATGTTGATCGGCGCGCCCTCCGGCGTCCCAGCCGAGGCTGTCGTCGCCCTCCGGTCCTTGACGAACCAGGTGACCCTCGCCCTGCGCAACAGCGACGCCCACCAGGACCTCGCCAGCCAGGCGCGCACCGACTCCCTGACCGGACTGGCGAACCGGGCTACCTTCACCACCGCCCTCCAGCTCGGCCTTCGCGACCCCGACGACGTGCTCGCCGTGCTGTTCCTCGACCTTGACGACTTCAAGACCGTCAACGACGGGTTGGGGCACGCGGCCGGCGACGAGCTGCTCCGGCACATCGCCGCCCGACTTCGCAGCGCAGTGCGCACCGGCGATCTGTGCGCCCGACTCGGCGGTGATGAGTTCGCCGTCCTGCTGCACCACGCCGGCAGGACCTCCCAAGGCGCACAGGGCTCCCGGGGCCCGCAGGACGTCGCCGACGTCATCGCGCAGCGCCTGGTCGAGCTCGTCGCCGCTCCCGTCACGCTCATGGGACGGGTCGCGCGGGTCGGTGCCAGCATCGGCCTGGCCCGCACCTGGCCGGACGCGTCGGCCGAGCAGCTGGTCCAGCGCGCCGACATCGCCATGTACGCCGCGAAGGCCAAGGGCAAGAACCGGGTGCAAACCTTCGACCCCAGCCTCCTGCAGGCAGACGTCCAAGCGGCGTTCGAGGCCGAGCTCGCCGCCGCCGCCGACGCCGGCCAGCTCGTCGTGCACTACCAGCCCATCCTGTCCGTCCTGGACGGCCGCTGCACCGCGGTCGAGGCCCTGGTCCGGTGGCAGCACCCCAGCCGCGGGCTACTGCCCCCCAACGAGTTCGTCGGGACGGCCGAACGCACCGGCGCGATCATCGGGATCGGCGCCGCCGTCCTGCGACAGGCCTGCATCGACGCCACCCACTGGCCGGACGACCACGGCGTCCCGCTCCGGATGCACGTGAACGTCTCCGCCGCCCAGCTGACCGACCCCGCTTTCGTCGACACCGTCCGCGGCTGCCTCACCGAATTCGCCTTCGCCCCCCAGCAGCTCGTCCTGGAGGTCACCGAGACGATGGTCCTGAGCTCCGCCGCTGTCCGCAGCAGCCTGGGCGACCTGGCCGCCGCCGGCGTCGCCCTGGCCATCGACGACTTCGGCACCGGTTACTCCGCGCTCACCACCTTGCGCACGCTCCCGATCAGCGTCGTCAAGATCGACGAGTCGTTCGTCGCCGACTGCCCGACCAACCCGGCCGACCAGGCCGTCGTCGAAGCGATCGTGCAGATGGCCGGCCGGCTCGGGCTGCAGACCATCGCCGAGGGTGTCGAACGCCTCGAGCAGCAGCAGTACCTTCGCGCCGTCGGCGCCGACGCGACACAAGGGTTCCTGCACCTGCGACCCGCACCCGCGCCCGACGTCGAACGCTGGCTGCGAACCCAACCCCAGACCCAGCAGCCGCATGCAGATCACAACATCATCCCGCTGCCGCGACGTCGAACGGCCGAGGTGAGGTCCCCACGGTAGCCCGGACACCCGGGGCACCCGGGGCACCTCACCCCATGTCCGGGAACTTCCCCCGGCCCAGGCGAAACGGCGACCGGCAGCGGTCCGGGCACCATCGGCACAGCTGTGGGGCGGTGCGATGAGACGCGGGGCGGGGGCTGGTGCGGGCGTCCAGGGGACGGGCGACCGGACTGGAGCGACACCGCCAGCCTGCAGCCGGCGGCACCCGCTGACCACCCGAGACGGGTGGCTGGAGCAGTACTCGTCCAAGGTCCTGGCCGACGACCCAAGCCCGCTCCCGCTGGAGACCGAGGCCGACGGCTGCGCCCGGGTCCCGGATAGCAGCAGGCAGGACGTCGCGCAGCTGCCGTCCACCAGCCGTCCACCGAGGTTAGCCGTGTCGCCGCACTCACAGACACCCGGAGCCGCCCTGAGTACAGCGCCCAAGCTCCGCAGGAGTCGTACGCCCAAAGCCCAGCGTGACCTACGCGTCGCCGGATCGTCGAATGGCGCGAGCGGTGCCTGCTCGGCGCCACGGAAGCCCGGCGGAGGTGCACGCACAACCATGGCGACCCGTCGGACGATCAGTCAGCGGAACGGATCAGCTACTGAAACAACGGGACGGTCAGACCAACTGGCCTCACTGATCGTGCACAGCGAGGCCAAGCAACCTGCGACCGCGGTCGCCGGCGCGGCGGTGACGGATCACCGGCGGCTCGGATCGCCGTTCCCCTCTCTGCCAACCTGTCGTGAGGCACCCACCCCCCAACAATCACTGACATGAGGGCGGGGATGGAGACTCCGCGTCGCCGGCGCGGCGGTGACGGATCACCGGCGGCTCGGATAGGTGGGCGAGCGATAGGTGGGCGAGCGCTGCGATGTCGGCTTGGTAGTAGACGTAGCTCCCGCGCTCGGACAGGGAGTCAACCTCCAGCCCGAACGACTTCTCGTCGGCAGGAACGGCCGGGAGCCGGAAGTCGATGTCCACGCTGTTGCCCTAAACGATGGCCACCAGGCGAAGCCGGGATGCTTCCTCGACCGGCCGCGTTCGGCGACCCGTGGCAGCAACCGGCCGCCTGGCCACGACGCCGGCGACCCGAGCGATCGCCCGCTCCGTCGCCGGGATCAGGCGAGCGACGTCTGATGCTCGAACCTCGCCCAGCCGAGCATCAGCCCCCCGCAGCTCCACCCGGAGCCCGCTGTCAGCCATCCCGCCGCCTGCCGCCACGCTGACCGGCTTTCCCGCACACGACCGATGTTCGACGCCTTACCCTCCGGAACAGCCCGCCTCTCCGCCTCTGAGCTGGCCACGGACATGCGCCGCCGCGAACCCGGTGACCTGCTCGACGTGCTCGAGCCGGTAGCCCTGCTCGACCAGGCGTACCGCGTCCTGCAGCGACCAGCCGCTCC
>Ga0097691_1001959_pt1 | contig 14404 bp, 16 predicted proteins | sample NGESurdeep072012_8_FD_72858 | JGI IMG/M metagenome (GOLD analysis project Ga0097691, IMG submission 72858) | Arctic peat soil microbial communities from Barrow, Alaska - NGEE Surface sample 210-1 deep-072012 | ecosystem: Environmental > Terrestrial > Soil > Wetlands > Peat ...
GTTTTCGGGACCTCCGCGGCGCGGCGGCGGGTCACTCCAGGTAGCGGTTATCTGACCCGCTATAAATCCAGCTATGACACCGACGCCCGGGGCGGGCCGCCCCGGGACCCCCACCGACGGCTGTCCCCGACCCGTTTAAACCGCAGCGTCGCCAGCTCAGCCAGGCGCTCACCCACGCCAAGCGGCCGCCCGCGACACCGGGCATGTGGTGGCCCTGGAGAAGGCGGTGCTGGCCGCCTTCAGGGACGCGTCCACGCCGGGCTGGGCGCTGAAGTCGGCGATCCGCCAGGGTGCCGGCAGGCAGGCAAACCGCAGCCGGCTGGCCAGCCGGCGCGCCTCGGTGGCTTCCACGACCGGGCGCCGTGCCGGGCCAATGTGCGCCGCTTCGCGTGCCGGAACCGGTGGTGATCACGCACGATCGGCTGCTAAGTGCACAGGACCGCAAGCAGGGTGCCGGTGAGCATGTACGGGGCGAACGGCAGCTGCGTGCGCAGTCCGGCCCGGCGGCGGGCGAGCAGCAGGAGGCTGCCGGCAGTACCGAGGAGAAAGGGTGCCAGCAGCGCGAGTGTCCAACTGTCCCAGCCCAACCAGGCCGCGGCGACGCCCAGCACGCCGGCGAGCTTGACGTCGCCCAAGCCCATCCCGGATGGGTGGATCAGTCGGATCCCTGCGTACACCACCACCATGGCGGCGCCGCCGAGCAGAGCTGGCGGCAGGCTGCCGGAGCGGGACCCGGCCAGCGCCGCCGCCGTCAGCAGCCCGACGGTGATCGGGTAGGCGGGCAACGTCAAGGCGTCCGGGAGCCGCTGCTGCTCAGAGTCGATGCGAGCCAGCGTGACCCCGAGCCCCGCCAGATAGAAGTACGCCGGTAGGGCCGGGTCGGCGCGCAGGTGCAGCGCCAGCAACGCCCAGCACCCGGCGGTGGCGGCCACCGCGACGGTCCGGCTACCGGGGGGTGCCAGCAGCCGGGCCAAGTGGCGGGGCCGCGGGTTCGCTGCCGCGGTGCTTTTCCCTATTTCCAGTGGTGGGCGGGGCTTAGGGCTCGCCGCGCGCCGAGGTGCTGGTCGCCGATGCTGTCCTCCTGGGGCGCCAGCCCGGGACTTTCGGCCCGGAAGGGGACCAATCCTCTCCGGGACCGAAAGTCCGGCACCTCGAGGCCGAGCTCCGCCCTGCACCACCCGTGTGCGGCGACCTCGAGAGCCCAGTGGGAACCGGCTTACGCCGATCGAGCTCATCATAAGAAACCAGAGGGTCGTCGCGGCTCCGGCTTGTGGTCCCGGGACCGGCGCGGCCGGTCGGCGGCGGCGGGCCGGCATCCAGGCAGCAGCGTTGCGGGGATAGGCCTCACCCGGTTGGGCTGCCTGCGAGGACGAGGCGACGGGGTGGGCGCGGGTCGTCGAGCTCGTCGAGTAGACGAGCGGTTTCCGGTTCCACATCACCCCCGAGCTCGCCGGTGATGGCCAACAGCCGGTCGACCGCCTCCCGGACCGCGGCCGCGTTCCCGCTGCCGTAGGCGGCACGGATGCGGGTGCGCCACAGCCGTTCCATCCCCGGCTCCACCGCCAACCCAACGGTGACGGCCTGCTCCGCGTCCCGCCACCGGCCTTCCAGAAGCCGGCGGCGGGCGAGGGTGTCGGCGACATCCACCACCACCGTGATCATGGTTTGTTTGAGGCTTTCCGCCCAGCCGTAGTAGGTGGGGTGCACGTGGTCGAACGGGCGGCCGCGAACCAGCGCGAGCGCGCGCTCGAGGGCCTCGGTGCCGGTGCGATCGACCGCCGCGGTGTCCGGCACCAGGGCCCGGAACTCTTCCCAGTCGGTGGCCACCGCTTCGGTGAACCGGTAGCCCTCGGTGCTGTGGTGCGGCAGATAGGCCTCACCCGCGCTGTCCTCGCCCAGCCAGCGCCGCAATCGGCTCACCGCCGAGTTGCGGGTCTGCCCGCTGATCCGCTGCCCCGGCCACATCGCCGTGTCGATGGCGGTGTGGTTGACCCCGGGATGCAGGGCGAGGAAAGCCGCCAGCTCGGTGAGCCGTCTGCGCTTGGACGGTTCCACCGGCCCGGGAGCGGCAGCGACGGTGACCGGTCCGAGAACCAGGATCCGTGGCGGGCGCCGCACCGGCCGGCTTTCCTCTGCCGCCGCCACCCCGGCCGGATCAGCCGCACCTGCGCCGGAATCCTCGGCGTTACCAGCCCTGCTGGGCGCAGCTTGCGGCCACTCCACCCGCTCCGCGCCGGGCGCCCGGTCCGGGTCTGGCGCCGGGTCCGCGGCCGCCGCGAGCTCGGTGCCGTCCACCGGTGCGGCCCCGTCCCCGGCTACGTTTCCGGCCGGATGCGCACCGGGTGCGACAGTGGCTTCCCCTACAGGGAAGCTGGTCGGGGCCGGCAGGTCCGCCAGCGCAGGTTCCGCGGGGACAGCCCCGATGTCGTCGTCCTCGGTGGCGGTGGCCAGCACCTCGAGCACCTGCCGGTAGGACCGGTCGTCGATGCGCTGCGGTCGCAACGGCAATCCCAGCGGCGCCAGCACAGCTCGCTCGGGGTCCTGCTCGTCGAGCTGGAGCGCCCACGGGTCGGGGCCCACTGTCGCCCCGCCGGAGACCACCGCGATCGCGACCCCCGGCAGCACCTCCACCAGCTGGGCGAGCTGGGCACGTTGCCGGGCGGTGAGCTCCCCGACGAGCAGCACGATCTCCGGGGTCCAGGTGTCCGGCGCGGCCCCCTGGGCGCGGGCCTGGTGCAGGTCGTCGGCGCCGGCGGCGGCCAGCGCGGCCCGGTCCCGTCCCGCCCGGCGGAGAAGGTCCTCGAAGATGTCGCCGACTGCGGGTTGGTAGCGGACCCGGCCGGTTTGTAACGCGTCTTCGAGTTCGGCGAACGCCCCCACCACCGTGACCTGCAGATCGTCCGCCCACGGACTGGTCGCCAGCTCCGCGGCCACCGCCAACAGCACCTCCCGGCGGTGTGACTCTGTGCCACCGGTCACCGCCAGGGTGCCCAGATGCTCGAGGTCGACTAGGACATGACCGCCGTCGTCGTCCTGCCCGATGGTGACCAGCCCAGGAAACGGCGCCGGCACGTCCGCGGCTTCCGCGGCGGCGGCCTGGACCGCTTCCGCCGGCAGGATCCACACCGTGGAGTCGACGGTGGGCGTCCACGGGGCCGGTAGCTGCTCCGGGTCAGCCAGGTACACCTCGAACTGCTCGGCGGTCAGCCGAGCGGCGCGCAGCACCGGCAACGATGCGCCAGTTCGCGCTTGGTCCGCAGCCAGCCGGCGCAGCGCCGCGTCAACGCTGGCCAGGCTCACCGGGTCGGCGGCCGCTTGCAGTTCCTGCTCAACTGCGGCGCCCTCCCCTACCGGCATCGGCACGCTGCTCCCCGGCCGACGGCGGCGCTGTTGCGTGCGGCGACGGGCGGCGAGCAGGCCCAACAGGCTGGCCGCGAGCAGTGCCCCGATGCCGCCGGCGGTGCGCAGTGGGGCCGACCGATCGAGCTGGTCGTGGGCTGGCGCAGGCGCCTGGTTGAGGCCAGCGCTGCCCCCTGCCGCCCCGCCCGCGGTCAGCGGGGCGGCGGACCCGGGTTCGCCGGCATCAACCGACCCCGGGATACCCGCAGCCGGGAGGCCACCAGAACCGGGGGCCGACCCGGGGGTGCTGGCGGCGGGTGGCGGCGGCTCGGGCTCGGTGCCGACGCCCGGGACTGCATCCCCAGCCGGTGCGGGGTCGGATGGCGGTGCTGGGATGTACGCCGGCGGTGGCGAGCTTGGTGGGTTTGCCGCCGCGGACGCCGCCGGGACGGTGGGGAGCTCCAGCTGCCAGCCTGGTTGGATCAGGTCAGGGTCGGTGAACCGCGCCCCAGCGCCCATGTCGTGGCCGAGGTTGCGCTCGAGAAGCTGGGTGACGGTCACCGGCGGATGCGTCTCAGCGATCGCGGAGATGCTGTCCCCGGGGCGCACTTGGTAGTGCGCCGGCGCCGAGCCCGGGGCGGCACCGGGTGTCATCGCCGTCGGGTGTGCGTCGGTGACCGCGTCGGCGGGTAGCTGCAGCCGCCAACCGGGCTGAATCCAGTGCGCATCGGTGAGGGTGCGCCCATCGGGCTGCGGGCGGCCGTAGTTCAACGCCGCGATCTCCGGCCAGCGATCCCCGGGCAGCTGCTCGCCGGCGGTCGGTGGCAGGTGCTTAGCCGCCAGCCCCCACAGCGAGTCACCCCGACCCACGGTGACGGCAGGCTGCTCCGCCCCCTCCGCGGGCGCTGCCGCGGGCGCCGAGGAGACGCCGGTGCTCGAGGGGGTGCCCGCGGCCGCTATCGGCGCCAGCTGCGGCGCCACCAGCTGGCTCGCGGCGACGGGTTGCGCGGCGACCGCCGCCGGGGTCAGGGACAACCCGGCGTAGGACACCGGGTTCAGTGCCAGCGAGACCGCGGTCACCAGCGGCGCGGCGAGGCGCTGCAGCGGGTTGAGCCCGGGCAGCCGGGGCGCGCTGCGCCGCCGGGCCCGCGCCACCACCTCGAGCACGACCGCGACGGTGAACCCGAGCCAGAACAGCAGGTAGGCCGCCCAGAACACGGCCACCAGGAAGCCCAGGAACAGGCTGCCGTCATCGGGGGCCAGCAGCCGGGCACCGAGCTCCCCCCAGTGCGGCCAATGTGCGGGTACCGGTGACCCGACCACGGCGAGCATGCCCACCGGCAACCCGAGGATGACCGCCGTGAGCACCAGCAACGCGCCGGCGGCCCGCCACCGGGGTCCCACCCCGCTGCAGCGGGCGTGGCGGGCGGTCACGGCGCCGCGTCCGGGGTGAAGCGTTCACAGGTTCCGGCGGCGACCTCGTCGATCGGCAGCGCCACCCCGGGAATCAGGGACACCACCCCGCCGCGGACCTCCACCCGGGCCTGCACGGCGGTGCGGGTGACCGCGACCGCCGGGTCGGCGATGAGCTGCCCGCCGGCGTCGCGCAGGAGGGCGGCGGCGGCCTGCGTCCCGGCGCCTTCGGTGCCGTCGTAGAGCCGGGTGGCCCGCAGGCCTTCCGCGGCTGCGGCCTGGGCGACGTTGCGGGCGTGGTACCACAACGCCGACTGCAGCACGAGGGCGATCAGCAGCAGCACCGCGGACATCACCACCACGTAGGACAAGGACGCGGACCCGCGGTCGCCGGCGTCCCCGCCGGCACCGACCTGGCAGCCAGCTTCGGGTTGGGCGCCCGCCTGGAAGGCTGGTCGGCTCATGGCGGCGACACCGCGGTGGTGACCCCGCCGGTGAGCCGGGACCGGCCGTGCCCGGTCGCCGTCACTTCCCCGATCCCGATCAGGCTCAGCACCCGGGTGGGGTGGGTGACGGTGACGGTGACGTCCACACTGTCCCCACTGACCGCGACGGTGTGCGGGTGCCCGGTGGCGGCGAGGTAGTCCTGCGCGGCCTGCTGCCCGGAGGTGAGCCCGGGTGTGAACCGCCCGGCGCGCGCCGCCGCCACGTTCACCGCCTGCGCCCCGGCCCGGGCCGCCTGCTCCGCTTCGTTCGCGGCCTGCTGGTGCGCGGTGAGCGTGACGCTGCCGTCGACGACCAGGCCGGCGGCGGCAAGCAGCCCGAACGCCAACGGGAGGACCAGCAGGGACGCCGAACCCGTCTCCCCGCCCGCCCGGCCAGCCCCGGTGTCGGGCCGGCGGGCCGTGCCCGCGGGCTCCCGGGTCCTCATGGCGCTCTGCCCCGGTAGGAGTCGACCGGGGCGACCGCCTCGGCCGTCATCGTCTGGGTGCCGGGCAGTCCGGGCACCGCCAAGTCGGCGAGCGCGACCTGGCAGCGCACCGTGGCCCGCACCGCGCTCGCGGTGCCCAGCGCCGCATCCAGGCCGGCCGCGTCCACGCTGATCTCGCTGCGCGCGCACGCCACCCGCGCCCCGGTTAGCGTCTCCTGCGCCGCCTGCCCCGCGGCGCCCTGCGCCGTCGCGGCGCTGCGCTGCAGCGACGCCGCCCGGGCGGCGTCCCGAGCGGCGTCGGCGACCCGGCCGCGGGCGGCGGCGAGGCGGCCGCCGGCGATGACCAGCACCAGCAGGGCGATCAGTGCCACCGCGACGATCAGCGCCTCCAGCGCCGCCGAGCCCCGGTCCCGATCAGCGTCGGTGGACCATCGCCGACGGCCGGCCCGAGGTGAGCGGGGCGGCGCCAGCGGTGCCGTGGTAGGGGGCATGGGCGGCGTGGGTCAGGCCCCGAGTTGGCCCATGTAGCGGTGGACAACGGCCACGATCGCCGCCACCACCGCGAGCGCTATGGCGAGCAGGCCGGCACTGATCACGACCTGCTCCAGGGTGACGCTGCCCCGCTCGCTGTCCGCGCGAGCCAACCGCGTCCGCAGCATCCCGGCCACGGCCAGCAGCACAGCGAGCTGAGGAGATGTGGTGACCAAGCGTCGCATCGTGGGGTTCCTTTCCCGTCGACGAATGCGTTACCGAAACTGCGAGCGCAGCGCAATCACCGCTGCGAGCGTCAGGCTGAGCGCCACCAGCGCGAGCATCCGGGCGCGCAGCCCGAACCCGCAATCGAGCTGGATGCCGCCCCGTTCACCGTCCCCGCGGGCAGCACCCCAGCGCGCCCATGGCCCCCCCGCCCCGGCCAGCAGCACAGCGAGCTGGGGGACGGCGCGAAGCAGGCGTCGTATTCCGGGGTTCCGCGTCGGCATCAGAACACGAACCGGACGCACAGGACGACCACTAGGGCAACCAGGGAAACGACTCCCGCGGCCGTTACGGTGCGCTCGAGGGACGAGGGCATCGACTCCAAGGCCTGCTCGAAGGACGCGCCCACGGTGTCCGGATCCCGGTAGGTGACCTCGGCCCCCTTGCCGTCACTCAACGTGATGCTGTGGTCCGGGTGGTACACCACCGTGATCCCGGGAGGCTTCATAACAGGCTCTCCTTAGCTGGCGAACACGCGGGCGAACACGGGGAAACCGAACAGCAGCAGGAACCCCAGTAGCAGCACCGCCCCGGGCAGGGTCATTTTCTCGGTCTGGGTGTTCGCGGCGGTTTTCGCCGCAGCCACCTGCTGGGCGCGCAGCGCCTCGGCTTTGCGCACCAGCGCCCCGTGGATCGCGGCCCCGTCCTGCCCGGCCAGCAGCACGATGTCCGCGAGGTCGCGCAGCTCGGGAATCTGCAGCTTCCCGGCGAGCTCGGCCAGCGCCTGCCACGGGGTCTGGCCCGCGTACCGGGCATGGTCCAGCGCGGTGGCGATGCGTCCGAACGGCCAGGTGCTGCTCACCGCCGCGGCCCGCTCCAGCGCCTCGGCCGGCCCACCGTCGGCCGCCCGGACCAGAGCGACCAGGTCGAGGTAGGCCCCGACCGCCTCCCGGAACTCCGCCCGGGCCTCGGCCGCCTCTCCGTGCACCACCAGATCCGGGGCGAACCACATGGCGACCGCGAGCGCCAGGCAGCCCAGGACCGGGAGCTGGGCCGGCAGGCTGATCCCGAGCAGCCCGAGCACCGCCGCCAGCGCCGCGGGCAGCGCCAGCCCGTAGCCGGCCATCAGGGCCTTCTGGGTGTAGAAGACCTCGACCGGGCGGCGCAGCAGCAGCAGGTCATCCCGGGGCGGGGCCAGCCAGCGGATCCCGACCAGTCGCGGCGCCAGCCACGCCCCGACCGCCACGCGCAGGTCCCGCCCGGCAACGCCGGGAACCGGCGCCGCCAGCGGCGGGTCGTCCAACCGGGCGAGCACCGCCGCTAACCGGGGGCGGGCCGGCCACATTTCGCGCACCAGCAGCCCGACCCCCAGCCCGGTGACGGCGCCGCCGACCAACGCCGCCGGGTGCGGGATCATCGCGGCCCTCCGGCAGCGGCGAGCACCGGGTCACCGTCTTGGGCCAGCAGGCGCGGTGGCGGCTTGGAGGTCGCCAGGTGGTGCATCCACCACAGCCCGGCACCGAAGATCAATCCGACCAGGACCAGCGCCAGCTGGCCCACCGGGCTGCCGAAGGGCGCCAGATACGCCCGGTCAAACAGCAGCATCCCGCCCGCCATCCCCAAGGTGATCATCGTGACCCAGCGGGCGGTGGTGCGCGGGGTGGCCCGGTCGGCTTCGACCTCCCGGCGCATCGCCACCTCGGCGGCGGTGTTGTCCGCCAAGCTGGTGAGCACCGCCGCCAACCCCGGCCCGCGTTTCCCCGTCGCGAGCAGCAGCGCGGCCACCACCCGGTCCGCGGTCTGATCCGCCAGGTCCGCGGCGAACCCACGCAGCGCCACCTCGGTGGGCACCCGGGCGTCGAGCCGGGCGACCAGCGTTCCGACCTGCGGGCGGATTCCTGGCGGGCAGCTTCGCCAGCTCGCTTGCAGCACCTGCTCCACCCCGCCGGTCGCGCCGAGCAGCTGCGCGAGCCGCCGGGTCCAGTCCGCCACCGCCTCCAACCGCTCGATCCGGCGCTGCGCCGCGGACCGGCCGGTGAACAGCGCCGGTACCCCGAGCACGCCGGCCGCGGCCAGCGGCGCCGCCACCGGCCACCCGGTGTAGAGCCAGGCAGCGACCCCGGCGCCGGTGGCGATCGTCAGCCGGCGCCGCGCCCGCACCCCCGCGCCCACGCGGGCGGTCAGCCGGCGGGTGCGCCGCCAGCACCGGGCGCCGACCGGTTCCCGAGTCCCGTACGCCCCGATGCCGGCGAGCAGTAACCCGAGCGCGGCCAGGACGCCGCCCAGCGCGGCCAGCGCGCTCACCAGGCGGCTCCGAGCAGCTGCGGGTCGAGACCGGCCCGCTCCAACTCCAATTGGCAGCTGATCGAGGTACCGGGGACCGCTCGCCCGTCCGGGCCCGGGTGGAACACCTCGTTGGTGCTGACCCGGTCGTTCTCCCCGATGCCGGCGACCTCGAGCACGGTTGAGACGTAGCGCTCGCGCCGGCCCTCGCGCCCGGTGGCATCCCAGGCCGTGTCCATATCCAGGTGGACGATGAAGCGCACCCCGACCGCGATGGAGTAGTGCACCTGCGCCGGGGTGGTGTTGCCGGTGGCGTCCAGCGCCAGGGCGACCACCCGCGGAAGCACCGCGGACGGGGTGTCGGCGTGCAGCGTGCCCATCGACCCCGGCCAGGTGGCCATCACGTCGAGCATCGGCTTGATCTCCGCGCCCAGGGCCTCGCCGAGCACCGCGCGTCGGGAGTTCGTCCGCTTGGCGTCCTTGACCAGCGCGGCCAGGCTGATCTCACCCTGGCCCTCGCTGTTGGCTTCCTGCGCCTCCCAGGAAACGACCTGTCCGCGGTCGGCGCGTCCGGACAACCGGTCCAGGAACAGCTCGCCCTCCTGCTCGAGGACGAGCACCTTCTCCCACGCGTCGATCTCCGCGGCCAGCGCCCGCAGCAACGTGGTCTTTCCGGCATCCAGGGTGCCGGTCACCCAGATCGACTTGCGGGCCCGGACGGCGGCCCGCAGGAAGGCCGCGACCGCCTCGGTCAGCGTCCCGTTGGCGACCAGGTCGGCGAGGGTGATGTCCACCAGTCGGTGGTTGCGGATCGTCAGCCCCGGCCGAGCGCTGATCCGCCGCCAGGCGGTCAACCGGCTGCCGCCGGCGAGCCGCAGCTTGAGCAGTGCCCGGGCATCGGACCACGTCCGCGCCGGTATCGAGTAGTTCGCGACCCGCTCCACCCGCTCCACCAGGTCCGCGTCGCTGTCCGCGACCGGCCCGACCCGCTGCAGCCGGCCGCCGGCGTACTCCACCACGACGTCGTCGAAACCGTTGACGTCGATGTTCTCGACCGCCGCATCGTCCACGAGGGCCTGCAACCGGCGGCCCAGGCCGAACACCTCGGCGAACACCGCTTCACAGAGCAGCTGCTCCGCAGCCCCCGACGCCATCACCCGCCCGGCGGCCCCCCGGCGGTCGGTTTCCGCAGTCACCGCGGAGCGGATCAACCCACGGGCGAGTTCCCGAACCCCCTCCGCGGACAGTTTCCCCCCCTTGGCCTGCAGCGCGTTCTGCTGCTCGATCAACCCGGCGGCCACCTCGGCGCGCAGCGCGCGCACCGTCGCCTCCGTCACCACCGCCCCACCGGAGGCATCCACCGACGGCGGCGGGGGCACCAGCCTCGGCACGAACGTCGAGCGCTCCGACGGCAGCGGCACCGACGGCACCGACCCGTTCCGGGCCGCGGCCGGCGGCGCCGGGTCGGGCCAGCCGCCCAGGGCCCACAGCTGCGAGCCGCCGCTCACCGGGCACCCCCGCTGGCCGGCACCGGCGGAACCTCCGCCGGTGCCGCCTCGCCCGGTTTGCCGGCTCCCGCCAGTGCGCGGCGGGTCAGCAGGCGCTGCAGCTGCTCGACCGCCTGCCGCGTAGACGTCATCAGCGCACCACTAGCGAACCCATGCCGGGGGGGCTCGCCGAAGGCGAACACCGCGGCCGAATCGGAGTCTTCAGCCAGCGTCGCCGCCACCGGCACGCCCAGGACTGCGCTCACCTCGCGTGCCACTCGCGCACTACCGCCGATCAACAACACCGCCAGCTCGGGGCCAACCGGGGGCGGCGGCAAGCCTTCCTGCATCGCCTGCAGCCGTGGCCGAACCCGGGCCAGGTCGATCGGGCTCGGGCGGGTGACCAGCAGCACGACGTCGGCTCGGGACAGCAACTGGACGGGAGTCCCGATTGCGCCCAGGCGCCCGCAGTCGGCCAGCACGTCGGTCGGCTGCTCGCCCGCTGCCTCCTGAAAGGCGTCGATCAATGCCGGCCACGCCTGCTGGAGCACCCAGCCCTTCGAGGGATCCGCCAGTCCGGACAGCAAGCTGACCCGCCCATCCGACGTCAGCCCGGTGGCGTGCTGCCACAGCCCCTCGCCGAGCGGCTCCCGCCGGGCGGCCAACGCCGCGGTCAACAGCCCGCCCCGCTGCGGCAGCTGAGCCCGCAGGTAGCCGGCGATAATGTCGCCGCCCGCCGGGTCGCACTCCGCCACCAGTACCCGCCACGGCCACACCGAGGCCATGGCCAAGGTGGCCACCGTGACCCCCGGCGAGTGCTTCGCCGACACCAACGCCACCACACTCACCGCCGACTCACCCGGCCCGGGGCAGCAGCAGCAGGCTGATCCGCCCAGCGGCGGCGTCCCCCGCCAACCCCGGGCCGTCGGGCTGCGCGACCAGCAGGTCGACGACGTTCACCCCGTCGGCGTTCACTCCCACCGGCCGCACGCCGACGACCTCGGCCGGCCGCTGCGCCCCCGCCGCCGCCGCGGCCGCGCTACCGGGCCCAGTGGTCGTCGTCGAGCTGGTGGTCGTGGTGCCGCCGTTGCCGGTGGCCGTGGACACCGCCAGCACCCGGTCCCCCGCCACCAACGGCCGGGCCGGCAGCTGCCCCGGCTTCGCCAGCACCCCCACCACCACCTGTCCGCGCAGCGGCGGGCCGGCCGCGGTCAGCTGGTCCGCGGTCAGCAGCGTGCCCGGCCGCAGGTCCACCGCCGCCACCTGCCCGATCACACTGTCGCGCCGCTGCACGGGAATCGGCCGCAGCGCCACGTCCGTCGGAATCCGCGCGATCGTCACGTCGGCGGCGGTGACCGGGGTTCCGGCACTGACCGGCCGGGCCACCGCGAGCACCGCCGCCCGCTGCCCCGCCGAGCTCGCCGCGGCGAACGCCACTGCCCCGCCCGCGGCCACCAGGCACACCGCAAGCAGCACCAGCAGCGGGCGGCGGCGGCGCGGCAACGACGCCAACCGCGGCGGGGGGACCGCCGCGCGCCCGTTCGGGGAGCTGCGCGCCCGGGTCGATGGAAACGCGGCCATCGGCTTCAACGTCTGTGGCCCTCTCGGCTTAGTAGTTGACGGCCTGCAGCTCGCCGACCCGCAACGCGGTCGTGACGGTCTGCGCCTGCGCCGGCGCCGCGCCGGTCTGGCCGCCACCAGCCCAGCTCACCGCCCACTGCGCGGACACCGACACCGGATACGCCTCCCCCGGCTGCCGCGCCGAGGACCGCCGATAGGTGTGGCCGCAGTCCGGCGAGCTGCGCGCGTGTCCGTCCGCCTCGTAGGAGGAGTCGTAGGGGGTGCCCGGCCCGGCGCAGGTCACCACCGCACCGTCGCCGAAGTCCCAGGTGACCCGGCTCAGCTGGGCGGTGGCCGTGACGGTCATCGACGCCACGCCGTTGGCCGCAGTTGCGGTCGCGGTCTGCGGCGCCACCGACTCCGGCGCCAGCCAGGCCCAGGTCGGAATGCCCACGATCTGCATGTTCGGGGCTTCCGGCGAGGTGTGGATCACCAGCTCCGGCAGCTTGAGCTTGCTGGCCGCCTGCGCGCCCAGCACCGCCGGTGCCGGTAAGGGTGGTGGTGCCGGAGCGCCCGGAGCGGCGGCGGCCGGCGCCGCCGGTTGCGGCTGCCCCCAGTAACCCGTCGCCGCGTCGGCCGGCTGCCCCGGGCAGTGCCGCACGTACCACACCGGCAGGTCCGCGTACTGCTGCGCGTCCGCGGCGAAGTAGCAGCTGTCGCTATCACCGCTCGATCCACCGCTGCTTACCGGCTGCGCGGAGCTCCCACCGCTCGCGCCGCTCACCGGCTGCGCCCCCGATACAGCGGCCGTGAGTGTGCATGAGTCACCGCTGCAGCTGATGCCGCCACGCTTGCCGGTATCTGCCCAACTGGGTCCACCGACTAGAACCAAACCAATTGCTATTGCAAGGCATTGCGTGGTTGGCCAAAGCTGGGGCTGCATTTCAGCACGACCCGGGATCACGGACGACCAGCTTGCTGATTACCCAGTTGCCCGCCGGCTGACGATCGAGTGTCGCCTCGTCTAACCTGCGGTCAGCAGGCAGGCTGTTCACCGGCTGGCCGGTCGCTACGACGTACAGTGGCCACGTCTTTTCATCAATACAGGCAGTAACACTGGCCGTGGTGGGCTTGCTTTCTGGTGCAACTTGCACAACGCGAGCGTCGCTGATCTCGGGTTGCCCACGCGCGGCCAGCCCATTCTGAGTATTGCGGTAGGCGATAGTCCGCCAGAGCGCGAACGCCTGGCCGGTGGCGTGCTGTGGCAGCCTCGGGGAGTTCCAGTCCTCTCCGGCGGCGACCACGTCGTCATACATCGCCAGGTACGCCTGCAGCGCGTCTTGCTTGGCCTGGGCGATCCGGTCGAGCAACGGGGACGGGGACGGTTGCGCTGGGGCACTGATCGGAGGGGCTGGTGGTACCGGGGCACGGATGGCGGCCTCACCGCTGCGCCAACATCCCGCCAGAGCGAGCACGGCAACGAGAGCGGCCATGCGAGGCGGCAGTTTCATCGCGACCTCCTTACTGCCCCCGAACCCCAGACCATAGGAGGCGGTGCCGACAGATCGACATCCGCCCCGGACCGGGGAAGCGTCGCCGAGGGTACCGCTGCCGTAACTCCGTGGACCCGTGGGTGTGGTCCAGCCGGCAATCCGCCGCGGCACCTCCGGAACAGTCGATACCTCCACATCCCAGAGAAGGTGTCGCCGCGAGCGCTGGTGTGACCGCTGGCGCCAAGAAAGTCTTCAGATCACTCAGGTCTTTCCCGGCGGCTGTTCCAGCTTCGTCCCGGTCTGCTCGAGGAACAGCCGCAGCAGGGCCTCGATGAGGTCGGCCTGGGAGATCCCGAGGCGGCGGGCGGCGTTCGCGGCGGTGAACGCGACGTCGGCTGACACTGCGGCATAGAGGGTGCGGACCTGAGGCGCCTGGCGGCGGCGGCTGGTGGCCCGGATAACGGCGGCCGGATCCGCAACCAGGTCGTCGAAACTCAGCAATTGGCGCTTTCGCGGCACGCCCGGACCGTAGTGGAGATCCACTCACGTGCCGTCGGCCACCCCGGACCCGGGCGCGTCAGACGAACTCGCGGAGGCGGGGCAGGACGCGGGCGAGTTCGTCGAACAGCCCCGGCCAGCCGCGGCGCAGCCAGGTGACCCGACCTTCCTCGAGGCGGTTGCCGTCGAGGAGGTGCGAAACCCGCAGGAAGTGCTCGGGCGCGCCGAGGCGGCGCAGCTTGGCGTACACCGGGTTCACCGGAAGCCGGTGGCGGGCCAGGTAGCCCCACACGTCGGCGGTCTTCCAGTCCCAGATCGGACCGAAGGCGACGGTGCCGTCCACCCGGCGCACCAGCCCGCCGTGACCCCGGCGGCGCGCGGTCGCGGGACTCAGGCTCCCGGCACAACAGCAGCGCGCAGTCCCCACAGCTCCCCGGGGCCGTGGTCGCGGTGCGCGCGAGCCGCCGGCTCGGTGATCAGTACCTCGTGCAGGTCGGGAGTTGGGTGCGAGGCGGCGGTGTGGTCCCAGGCGCCGGAGGCGGCCAGGACGTCCAAGGTGGTGTGCCGAGCCCGGATCCCGTGCAGCTGCAACCCGAGTCGTTCGCGCAGCACCTCGAGGTAGCGGTAGGTCTCGGGAAACTCCAGGCCAGAGTCGAAGAACACCACCGGCACGTCGGGTTCCACCGCGAGGTCAGGTGTAGGAC
>Ga0097691_1001960_pt1 | contig 14401 bp, 15 predicted proteins | sample NGESurdeep072012_8_FD_72858 | JGI IMG/M metagenome (GOLD analysis project Ga0097691, IMG submission 72858) | Arctic peat soil microbial communities from Barrow, Alaska - NGEE Surface sample 210-1 deep-072012 | ecosystem: Environmental > Terrestrial > Soil > Wetlands > Peat ...
GATCATCAGGCGCCCCGAATTTACCCACGAATGATTCGGCTTTGTTCTCGTTTCGATTCTGTGCTGTTCACCCCAAAGATCTCCGAGATTCCCAGCTACTGCAATTATTCGAGGTCCCCTTTAGCCTATTTACCGCTTCCCTTGGCCCGCGCTTTCCCAATACCATCCTATACGGTCATTTGCACGTCATCCGGCGCTGTTATCGCGCAAAACGAAGATGGCGGCCCCAACTCGGAGCAATTCCATGGCACTTCGAAAATTCGGCGCAGCGGCGGCAGTGACTGTTGCGCTTGCGCTCGCAACGCCCGCTTACGCTGTGACCGAGATTCAATGGTGGCATGCGATGACCGGCCCGAACAACGACGTCGTGGTCAAGCTTGCCAACGACTTCAACGCTTCGCAAAGCGAGTACAAGGTCGTTCCGAGCTTCAAGGGCAGTTACGCCGATACGCTGAATGCCGGGATCGCGGCCTTTCGGGCCGGCAATGCCCCGGGCATCATGCAGGTGTTCGAGGTCGGAACGGCGACGATGATGGCGGCCAAGGGCGCCGTCAAACCGGTTTCCCAGCTGATGAAGGAGCAAGGCGAGCCCTTCGATCCCAAGTCGTATCTGCCGGCGATCACCGGATACTACTCGACCTCGAAGGGCGAGATGCTGTCGTTCCCCTTCAATTCGTCGAGCATGGTGCTGTGGATCAATCTCGACGCCCTGAAGAAAGCCGATATCGCCGCCCCGCCGAAGACCTGGCCGGAGGTGTTCGCCGACGCCAGGAAGTTGCATGCAACGAACCCGACCTGTGGCTTCTCCTCGGCTTGGATCACCTGGGGACTGATCGAACAGTTTTCCGCGTGGCACAATGTCCCGATCGGCAGCAAGGCCAACGGCCTCGACGGCTTCGACACCGTGCTCGAATTCAACACTCCGCTGGAAACAAAGCTGCTGGAGAGCCTCGTCGATCTGCAAAAGGACAAGAGCTACGACTATTCGGGGCGAACCAACACCGGCGAAGGACGCTTCACTTCGGGTGAATGTCCGATGTTCATGACATCCTCGGCGTTTTATCCGAGCGCCAAGGCGAACGCCAAGTTCAACTTCACCGCAGTCCCGATGCCGTATTTCCCCGACGTCAAGGGTGCTCCGCAAAATTCCATCATCGGCGGCGCTTCGCTTTGGGTGATGGGCGGCAAGACGCCCGAGGAATACGAGGGAATCGCCAAGTTCTTCACCTTCCTGTCGGACACCGATCGCCAGGTCAATCTGCACCAGGCTTCCGGATATCTGCCGATCACCAAGGCCGCCTACGAAAAGACCAAGGCCTCGGGCTTCTACGAAAAGAACCCGATTCTCGAAGTACCGCTGAAGGAACTGACCAACACGCCGCCGACCGAAAATTCGCGCGGCCTGCGTTTCGGCGGCATGGTGCAGATGCGTGACGTCTGGGCCGAAGAAATCGAGGCGGCGCTCGCCGGCAAGAAGTCGGCGAAGGACGCCCTCGACGCGGCCGTGTCGCGCGGCAACCAGATGCTCCGGCAGTTTGAGCGCACCGCCGTCAAGTGACGGCCGCCAGGATCGTGGCCGGGCTGGACGCGGCCACGATCCATCAAGCGAGGCATCATGGAAAACCGGGCGATCTTTTCAGGCAAGCTGCTGCCCTATCTCTTGATCCTGCCGCAGCTCGCGATTTCTCTGATCTTTTTCTACTGGCCGGCCGTGCAGGCCCTGCAGCAGTCGTTTCTGGTGCAGGACGCCTTCGGGCTCTCGACCGAGTTCGTCTGGTTCGAGAACTACGTCAACCTGCTGCAAACGCCTGAATACTACCAGGCGATTGGCGTCACCTTTGTTTTTTCGGCGCTGGTGGCGTTCTTCTCGCTAACGCTCGGCCTCTTGCTCGCGGTGATGGCGAACCGCAACATCCGGGGCGTCCAGATCTATCGCACGTTTCTCATCGTGCCCTACGCGGTGGCGCCGGCTGTCGCCAGCGTGCTGTTCATCTTCATGTTCCAGCCCGGCCTCGGCATGATCGCGCGGGCGATGCAACGCAACGGCATCGACTGGAATCCGGTGCTGAACGGCACGCATGCGATGATCCTCGTCGTCATCGTCGCGGTCTGGAATCAGATCAGCTACAATTTCCTGTTCTTTCTCGCCGGTTTGCAGGCGATTCCGAAAAGCGTCATCGAGGCTGCGGCAATCGACGGCGCCAAGCCGATGCGGCGCTTCTGGACCATCGTTTTCCCGCTGCTCTCGCCGACGACGTTCTTCCTGATCATCGTCAATATCACCTATGTCTTCTTCAACACCCTCGGCATCATCGACACCGCGACCGGCGGCGGGCCCAACGGCGCCACCCAAACGCTCGTCTATAAAGTGTTTCAGGACGGCAAGGTCGGCTCCGATCTCGGCGGCTCGGCCGCGCAGTCGGTTATCCTGATGGTGATCGTGGTCGGCCTCACCGCGTTTCAGTTTCGTTACGTCGAAAAGAAGGTTCATTACTGAACGCCATGGTCGAACATCGCCGATTTGGAAACCTGCTGCCCCACCTCGTGCTTCTGGCCGGCGTCGCGATCGTCGCCTTTCCGGTCTATCTGGCCATCATCGCCTCGACCCACGACAATTCGGTGATCGCCAACGGCCAGATGCCGCTGATCCCCGGCTCCCACGCGATCGAGACTTACTGGAACACCATCGTCTCCGGCACAGGCAAGACCACGCGCGAGCCGGTCGGCGGCATGATGCTGAACAGCCTGATCATGGCGCTCGGCATCGCCGCGGGAAAAATCGCGATCTCGATCATCTCGGCCTATGCAATCGTGTTCTTCTCGTTCCCGTTCAGAATGACGGCGTTCTGGACCATCTTCATCACGCTGATGCTGCCGGTCGAGGTGCGTATCTTTCCGACCTACAAGATCACCAGCGACCTGCACATGCTGGATTCCTATGCCGGGCTGATCCTGCCCTTGATCGCGTCGGCGACCGCGACGCTGCTGTTCCGCCAGTTCTTCATGACCGTGCCGAAGGAACTGGTCGAGGCCTCGAAAATCGACGGCGCCGGTCCGATCCGGTTTTTTTGGGATACCCTGCTGCCGCTTTCGGTGACCAACATCGCCGCGCTGTTCGTGATCCTCTTCATCTACGGCTGGAATCAGTATCTGTGGCCGCTGCTGATTACGACGCGCGACGACATGCAGACCATCGTCATCGGCATCAAGAAGATCATTGACGTGCACGACGCCCTGACCGAATGGCAGGTGGCGATGGCGACCGCCGTGCTCGCCATGCTGCCTCCGGTCGCGGTCGTCGTGTTGATGCAACGGCTTTTCGTCAAGGGCCTTATCGAGACGGAGAAGTGAGATGGCCAGCGTCACGCTCCGAAATGTAAGCAAGACCTATCCGGGCGGCTTTGAGGCGATCAAGGGCATCGGCCTGGAGGTTGCCGACGGCCAGTTCTGCGTGCTGGTCGGCCCCTCCGGCTGCGGCAAGTCCACGCTGCTGCGCATGGTCGCGGGGCTGGAGACCGTCAGCGGTGGCGACATCGACATCGGTGGGCGCATCGTCAACGCGATCGAGCCGGCCGAGCGTGACATCGCCATGGTGTTCCAGAATTACGCGCTCTATCCGCATATGAGCGTCTACAACAACATGGCCTACGGCCTGCGCAACCGCGGCATGCCGAAGCCCGAGATCGACACCCGCGTTCAGGAAGCCGCGCGCATTCTCGAAATCGGCCCGATGCTCGACCGCAAGCCTGGGCAGCTCTCCGGCGGGCAGCGCCAGCGCGTGGCGATGGGCCGCGCCATCGTGCGGCAGCCGAAAGTATTCCTGTTCGACGAACCCTTATCAAATCTCGACGCCAAGCTGCGCATCGCGATGCGCGTCGAAATCCGGAAATTGCAGCGCCGGCTGAAGACCACGTCGATCTACGTGACCCACGACCAGCTCGAAGCGATGACGCTCGCCGATATTCTGGTAGTGATGAACAGCGGCCGGGTCGAGCAGATCGGCAACCCGCTCGATATCTATCAGAAGCCGGCCACCACCTTCGTCGCATCGTTCATCGGCGCGCCGCCGATGAATCTGATGCCGCTGCGGGCGGACGAAATCAGATCGCAATTCCCCGGCGATAGCCGTGCCGGCGACAGCCGCGCGACAAGGGAAGCCGGCATTCTGGGAATCCGCCCCGAGGACTTCCTGATTTCGAGCGATGCGATTGCGGGCGGCATCGCGCTCGACCTCACGGTGGAAGCGATCGAGCGCGTCGGGGCGGAGACCTTCATTTACGGCACCCGGCAACATGAGGTGCAAGGCGTTGCCGCCAATCCCGGGGAATTGCCGCCGGGCGAGGTGATCGTGCGGATTCCCGGCGCAATCGCGCCCGCCATCGGCGAGCGGATCAGGGCGATTGCGCCGCGCGACAAGCTGCATTTGTTCAGCGCCGACGGCCGCAAGCGGATCGATCTGTAAACCCCAATTCCCTCATTCCGGGACACGCGCCTTCGCGTGGACCCGGAATCCATACTCCCGGTGGTGGTTATGGATTCCGGGCTCGCTCACTTTGTTTGCGCCCCGGAATGACCGGGATACGGCTGCTTCCGCAGGTGCTTGAACGCCCCTTAAACCATGCCCATATTGACTGTTGACCGGACGGCAATCCGCCAGCCGGTCGCCATGGGGCGCCGCAAGGGCCCTGAACTGCCAAAGTCGCTTCGAGAGGACTTTGTAAAAATATGTCACGTGTTCCTTCGTTATCCAGTCCGTTTTTGCTGGGATTCGACCAAATCGAGCGTGCGCTCGATCGCGTCGTCAAAGGCGCCGACGGTTATCCTCCGTACAATATCGAGCGGTGCGATCGCAGCAACGGCCAGCCCGAACGGTTGCGAATCACGCTGGCGGTGGCGGGTTTTACCCGCGACCAACTTGATGTAACCATTGAGGAAAACCAGCTTGTGATCCGGGGCCGCCAGCAGGACGACAAGGCCCGGCAGTACATCCATCGCGGCATCGCCGCGCGCCACTTCCAGCGCACCTTCGTGCTGGCGGAGGGGATGCAGGTGCTGGGCGCGGACTTGAAAAACGGGCTGTTGTCGATCGACCTCGCCCGGCCTGAGCCGGAGAAGATCGTTAAGACAATCGCTATCAATGAACATGAATAATGGAACGAGTAGCGGACTCGACCGCTTAGTCTCACAGAGGAGTCGAGACCATGACTGAAGCTGGTGTTGTGTTTGAAACCGCTGGTGTCTCCACCGAGACGCTGGCGACCTTGGGCGAGGGCCATATCGCCTATGTGAAGCAGATCCGTTCCGAGGACGTGCCGGGGCTTTTTCCCCAGGCGCCGAAGATCGCGCCGGGACTTAAGCTGTTCGCGCTGCATGCCGCCGACGGCACGCCGATCATGCTGACCGACAGCCGCGAAGCGGCGATCGCGAACGCATGGAGCAACGAGTTGCAGGCCGTCAGCGTTCACTGACCGGGCCCTTGCCCGTATCACTCAACGTAGCCCTTGCTGCTGTCAGTGACGCCACAAAAAGGAATTCGCGATACGCGGGCGTCTGTCCCCGGCTTGACCGGAGACAGCCCCCGCGTATTTTTTTGGCGAATAATATCTGCCTTCTGGGTGCCGGACAGGTTGCATGAGCGGTCAAGAGTTGCGGTTTGTTGCGCCAGCCGAAACATCGCGCGCCGGATCATTGAGCAAAACCCTGCTTGCGCTCAACAACGCCCATGCACGGGAACTGTCCTGGCTCGAGCCGGAGCGGCTGGAGCATCTCGTCGAACAAGCGTTCCTGGCACGAAGAATTGGAGACCTCGACGCCTTCCTGCTGGCATTCGATCAGGACGCTCAATATGACAGCCCGAATTTCCTGTGGTTCTGCGCCCGCTATCCACGCTTTGTATATGTGGATCGGATCGTGGTCGCATCATCGGCGCGCGGGCGCGGCTGCGCGCGCCGGCTTTATCAGGATCTGTTCGAGTATGCGGTCCGGGCCGGGCACGAGCGCGTTGTCTGTGAAGTCAACATCAGCCCTCCGAACCCGGCGTCGGACGCTTTCCATGCCGCATTGGGATTTGTCGAGGTAGGTACCGCAGGCGTCTATGACGGCAGCAGGACGGTCCGATATCTGTCGCATACGCTGTAGATGCCGAAGATCGGCTGAGCGCGGCGAGGTTCAAGCAGTAAACACTGAAACGTCATTCCGGGGCGCGCAGAGCGAGAACCCGGAATCTCGAGATTCCGGGTTTGCATTTCCGCCCTACGCGGCGCTCGCCGGCGGCAACGCCAGCACCGAATAGATCGCCTGCGCATCGCGCGAGGCGCGCAGCTTCTTGGCGACGTCCTGGTCGCGCAGCAGCCTCGCGATCCGCGCCAGGGCCTTCAAATGATCGGCACCCGCACCCTCAGGCGCCAGCAGCAGGAACACCAGATCGACCGGCTGGCCGTCCATCGCCTCGAAATCGATCGGGCGTTCCAGACGGGCAAAAAAGCCGAACAGCTTTTCCAGTTTGGGAAGCTTGCCGTGCGGGATGGCGACGCCATAGCCGACGGCGGTGGTCCCGAGCTTCTCCCGCTGCAGCAGAACCTCGAAGATCGTGCGTTCGTTCTGCCCGGTCAAAACGGCGGCCCGCGCCGCCAGTTCCTGCAGCGCCTGCTTCTTGCTGTTGACCTTCAACGCCGGGAGAATCGCCTCGGGTGCGACCAGATCGGTAATCGTCATGGGGCGTTCCGAGGTGAATTTAACCGTCAGGTTGCGAAATAGGCTTCAGCAGGCGGCGTCGAGAAGATGAGGCGGGAGACGGGCTTACACCCGGGTCCTAATTGGGGGGGCTTCTACTCCAACGCAAGACCGGTGCCAACTCCCGCGAAGTTATTCCCGGCCCTCCTTCCCTTTGGGGCGGCGGACCATAGGGAGGGTGCCCAAGGGCGTCAATGCCGATTGGAGCCTAGCCCCCAGACTTAACCACCGGAGGATCGACCCAGCCGACATTGCCGTCCGGCCGCCGGTAAATGATGTTCACCCGGCCGCTTGAGCCGTGCTGGAACACGATGCAGGCGGCGCCGGTCAGGTCCAGCTCCATCACGGCTTCGCTCACCGACATCCGCTTCAGCGACGTCGTCGCCTCGGCGATGATCACCGGACTGTAGCCGGTCTCGTCGTGCTCATCGTCTCCCGCGGGCGCCTCGATCACGTAGCTCGGGGCATTGAGGGTTGGCGCGGTCAATTCAACCATCGCAATCGCTTCGGCATGCGACTTTCGCGCCGAACGATCCTTGAGGCGGCTTTTATAGCGGCGCAGCCGCTTCTCTATCTGGGCCAGTGCCTGGTCGGCGCTGGCATAGGCGTCGGCGGCATTGGAATCGGCCTCCAGCGTAATTCCGGAATCTAGATGCAGCGCGCAGTCGGTGCGGAAGCCGAAGCCATCCTTGCTCAGCGTGATGTGGCCGGAATAATTGCCGTCGAAATACTTGCGCAGGACTTCATCGGTGCGCTCGCTGACGCGCCCGCGCAGCGCGTCGCCAACACTGATGCTTTTTCCCGAAATCCGTAGAGGGCACCTCGAACAATGACGATTTGTCGTTGGATCTGCCCCGCGGTGGCGTAACGCTCGTTTTCACTGTTGATTTGTCACGGAAGCGGCTGCGTTTACGCGACCTGCGTCCCTTTTTATGCGTACCGGGCACACTACTCCCTCATGCGGTAGCCATGCGCTCCAGCGTGACAAGACGGCGGATGTTGTAGGCGAGGTTCTGGAGGCCGATTTTGGCTTTCGCCCGCGCGATGCCGATCGTCCTTACGATCCGACCACCCGGGGAGGTTTGCTGAGCACCGAATACGTGCTCGACGCGAACCCGAATCCGGCTCTTTTTGCGGTTTGCGTTCTGCTGCGCCTTCGATAGCGGATGATTGCGGCTCGCACGCTGATGAATCCGACTGCGTAAGCCGCGTACCTTGAGCTTTGCCTCGGTCTCGACCGACCGATAAGCGCTGTCCGCGTACACATCCGCAGACGTATTGGTCTTGTTCAGAAGCCCCTCGAATTTCTGGCTGTCATGCACGCTCGCGTCGGTCACGTCGTATTGTCGGATCAGCTTGTGCATGGCATCGGCATTCACGTGGTTCTTGTATCCATAGAAACTCTTGCCGTGCTTTTTGGTCCAGCGCGCATCCTTGTCTTTCTGCCGGTTTTTCGACGGGTCTTTCTTCCAAGCCCCAGGCGTCTTGCCGGCCGACGTGGTTGGAAAGTGACGCCTTCGGCGGAGGGTCGCGCAGGCTCTCTGTCAGCATTACGGTGGACTAGCACAACTTCGTGACTGCCGGGCATGGTGAGCGCGCAGCTGCTTCTCATGAAGAGCTAGACGGAAGCTGCCGACACTCCGGCCGGGATTCCCGGTGCGCGTGATCGTTAACCGAGACCTCGTGCTTGAGCCTTACAAAGGTTAGGGAACGCGAATGGCAAAACTAAAGCTCGGCGCCATCACTGACGACAAACCGGTCAAGTTGACCGTCGAACTTCCGGCAAATGACCATCGCGATTTGCTCGCATACGCCGAGGTGCTCGCGCGGGAAACCGGGCAGGCGATCTCTGACCCCTCGAAGCTTGTCGCGCCGATGCTGGTGCGGTTCATGGCGACTGATCGGGCGTTCGGGAAAGCTCGTTGTATGAATCAAACCTCGGGCGAGGGATAGCGCTCTCTCAGAAGTGTCAGGAAGCCAGCCAGAGCTGAATTGTCATTTTCAGCCCGCCAATGGGCCGAATAGCCGATCCGGCTCGGGCCGGTACCATCGCGTAGTTCTCGATAGATGAGACCGGAAACGCTGGAGCCGATATCAGATTCGGTCACGAGACCGACGCCGAAACCGAGGCTGAACAGGCTTTTCATGGTGTCGCGGCTGACGTCATGGCGTTCAATTCTGGGGCGCTCCTCGGAAGAGACGAGCTTGGACCTCAGAAGATCTTCAAGCTCGCGTCCTTAGTCACATTGTGTTAATCGGCGCGGGGTCCCGACGCCGATCGGCGAGCCAAGCCATTGATCTACCGAGTGGTGGAGGGGTCAATCTTGGACGCTTTTTCACAGATAGGTGGCATGAAGCATCGCGGCGTCGAGTACAGGATTATCCATCCAACGCGGTGTTTGGAAGTGGTCGGTGGAGACTGAGACTGGAACAAAGTCCGGTACATCTCAGAGTAGGGACACGGCGATGAACGCGGCTAAACACGTGATCCGCGCTCAATCGCAAAAAGCACAAGCTTTACCCGCCGTCATGATCGGCAGCGCGCCCTTTGCCAGCATGAAGTGCCCCTCCTGCGGCGGGCTAGAACCGCAGGCGACGCCAATCATGGTCCAAATTTGGAAGCGCCGGCAGCGGCGCCGCCGACCGGATCGTACCACCGGTTTCACGCCGGGGGGCAATCCTCGATTTACCAAATTCCGCAGCGCAGCGAAATGACGCGATGTGCCAGATTCAGACTTGATGGCTGGCAGCGAACAAATTCCATCGAACTGGAAGTCCTTTAAGCTTGCGCGATCCACGTTCTGAGAACATCAAACCTGCCCCAGCGACGAGGTCCGTAACTACTCTTAAGATAAGAATTTCGCCGGGCTTAGACTGTCCATAGCGCGAGATGCCGCATGAACGGCTATACCTCCGATATCCCGGTCTCTGATTTCTATTTCGCCGGTGCGTAAACCCGCGCGCAGCGGCAGACCTATCTGCTTCGAGGCCGATCCAAGCGCCATAGCGCAGCTAACGGCTCGACCCGGCGCGACCATGGCGCCTCCTGATAGACATGAGTTGGACGAGGCAATGCCATCTTGCATTGCACGCTTCAGCCGCGAGCTGAATCGAAAACGGCTCTCGCAACCGGACCTGGACCGGATTAGCCTTACGGCCGCTTAGCCGGATCAACCGGCCGGCGCATACATTGGGAGGATGTGATGACACGCGAAGTGCAGCGCGATCCGGAATCAATGATTTCACGACGAACGCTCGTCCACGGCCTGGCGATCGCCGCCGGTGCCACCGTGGTCGGGGCCAGCGGCGCGCTGGCCCAGCAGGGCGGCCAGTTGGGGCCGCCGACGACGATCACCAGCCCGCCGCGCGATTTCGGCCCTGGCGGCGCCCCGACCACCTATTTCTGGGATCCCGACATCATCGCGGTCGATCCGTCGTTCAATAACCTCGCCCAGCCTAACGCGGCGATCAAGCGCCTCTATACCGGATTGTTGTGGGCCGAAGGCCCGGCTTGGAGCGCGCAGGGCCGTTATCTGCTGTGGAGCGACATCCCCAATAATCGGCAGATGAGATGGTCGGAGGACGACGGTCGCGTCAGCGTGTTCCGCTCTCCGTCCAACAACTCTAACGGCAACTCGTTCGACTTCCAGGGTCGACAGCTCTCCTGCGAGCATCTCACGCGCAGAGTCGTGCGCTACGAGCACGACGGCACGGTGTCCGTGCTCGCTGATAACTTTAACGGCAAGAAGCTCAACTCGCCCAACGATGTCGTCGCTCACCCGGATGGCAGCTACTGGTTCACCGACCCGCCCTATGGCGGTCAGCTCTACGAGGGCGAGCCGGACAGTCCGGGAGGCCCCAGCAATGCTGCCGGCAAGCTCAATCCACGGATCGGACAGCCGGCCGGGTTCGTGCCGGGCAAGCGCGAGCTCCCGACCAACTGCTATCGCGTCGATCCCAGCGGCCGCATCGACCTCGTGGTGAGCGAGGACCAGGTGCCGGATCCCAATGGCCTGGCGTTCTCGCCCGACTACAAGAAACTGTACGTCATCAGCACTGGCAAAGGGCCGGGCGATACTGGTCCGGGCGGCAAGGGCGACATGTACGTGTTCGATGTCGGCGCCGACAACAAGCTCACCAATCAGAAGCGGTTCAGCGATTTCATGATTGACGGCGTAAACTGCGGACCGGACGGCGTGCGCTGCGATGTCAACGGCAATGTCTGGGCCTCGAGCAATGCCGGCCGCCACGTGGGCTACAGCGGTGTGACGGTATGGACGCCGGACGGTAAGCTCATCGGTCGGATCCGCCTGCCCGAGGTGTGTGGCAACATCTGCTTCGGCGGTCCCAAGCGCAACCGCCTGTTCATGGCCGCGAGCCAGTCGCTCTACGCCGTGTATCTCGGCACGCAAGGGGCAGGACCGGGCTGACCCGTTCCGCCATCGCTCGATACAGCGAAGGAGGCGTCGGCGTGACCCGCCGGCGCCTCTTTGTTCAAGCGTGGCTGTGGCCATGGTGGGTCAGGAAAATTCACATTAAGTGTCCCAACAGGCATCACCGCTTTCCTATTGTTATCGTTGACCAATCCCTTGGGACAACTAGGACAATTGCAGCCGCGGACTTGGATCGGCCTGCCGAGTCGGCACCTGCCGCCGCGAGAGAATTATATCGCACAGCTGCACCGATCCCCGACTTGAAGCCAGGCGGTTATGATCTCAATCTGACACGAGTCACATTTCCGGCGCAGATGCCTTCCAACCCGCCACACCGCGATCCTGGACCCGAAACGGACATCGGTCGTGCATGGCTCCAGCGTCAGTGGCCGCTGGCAGCGTAGATTTGATAGAATGTGATGACGATCTCGAACGCGATCAGCACAACGACAATTTGTTCGAGGCGCAGTGATCGGCGTGTATCAATGATGTCAGCGAGAGTGTTGGCCGTTTCGGCCACGACGGCGAGCTTCCGGTTGAGCGCGTCGACGCGCTCTTTAAGCTCGTATTCGTCTTCAAGCCGTGCATAGAGCCGCTCTAGGTCTGGACGGTCCCACAAAGCATCGGGTTTCTCTGCTATGGCCACGCGGCCCGATACCCTGTGCTGAACCAGTAGGGCATTTCCGATCAGTTTCAACATTCCCGTTCGGTCTCGCCGGGTTCGTCCGTGATCTGCCAGCTCTTTTGCAAATGGCTCGATGATCTCAAACACTTTCGCCACTTCACGTTCGTCATGAGCGAGCACGACGCTCTTTGCCAGGACATCTGCAATCACAAGAAGTCTTTCCGGCGACATGTCCCGCAACTGAATTGGTCCGCCCGCCTGAACCTGATCCTCGGCCTCACTGGCTAGCGCAACGATCGCGGTTTCGTCCTCAAAACGCGCGAGCTTCCCTCCTATCCGAGGTTTCAGCTTTTCCAAAAAGCGGCTTTCATCTTCCGGCGAAAGGCCGATCAGCACCGCGACGCCGTAGCGAAAAAGCACAGCGATCCCGTTCTTGCCAACCCGGATCGCGAGCGGGACCGCCGACAGCGCTTCTGCTTCGAAGCCCATCGTATTGATCCGGTCTCCCACATGCAGGGCGTGTGCGGTAACCCGCGTCCCCATTTCGGCGGAAATAAATTCGTGTTTGGTCGTCACGCCGTCCCCCTCAAGAACAGGCTTGCCCCGTTGCACCGCGCGTGTGAGGCGAGCCGGTGTCTGGCGGAGTCCGCCAGTATAACATCCGGTCAGCTTTCATCCCATGCCGCGAAGACCGCTTTGATCTGGCGCAATGCTGACGTTGCTCAACAAGCTTAGCCTTTCCCAAAGAGAATCGCCAATCAGTGGCGCTTAATGCTGTGGTACTTTTCGAACTTCGCGTCCGTGCTTGGTGATGTCCGCTCAAGGAGCGCGATCGAAGCGATAAACCAGCAGACAATTATGCGCGTCATCAATAAGGTTGCTAAATCTATCCGTCGCGATATGGACGGCAGCGACATCGTGATCGGTCCTGTGGTATCTCGACCGAGCTATGACACGTCGATGCTCATCCCTTATTTCGATGTAGCGACTTCGGGGCGCAAGCAATTTCGAAGCGTTCGTTCGTATCGATGTTGAAAACGACGATGATCGTGCGCTGTTAATAGCCGCTCTGCGGGCAATGCAACCACCCTTGACGATCCATATAGTGGATGACGAATTAGAGATGCTGCGGCGCTGCGAGACGTTGTGGCCCGGCGAGCTTGAAAAGACAAGGCAGCGCTTGGGTTGGCAGATGCCTACCCTATAGCTGCGATGACGTGAAATAGCGAATTGCCTCGGGGGGCACCCGCGCGCGACACGTTGTTCACAAGCACTAACGCGGTGCAATTTGTGCTTCATTAGCCAGCATATTTTGTGACACAAGAAGGGCTAATGGCGAACAGCAGGCGACAATTGTGAGAAAGACTATACACGCGGCGGGTGGAATCGTGGTGCGCAGCGGGACACGACCGAAGGTCGCCGTCGTCCAGCAAAGTAAGGACAGACTCTGGGTGCTTCCGCGCGGCAAGCTCAGACGTAACGAACTCCCGTTAACGGCGCGCGGCGCGAGGTAGTGGAAGAGACCGGCTTTCGCGTAAAGGTATGTGAATTTCTCGGTGCCATCACGTATCTGGCAGGCGGCCGGCCAAAGGTAGTTCAGTTTTGGGTCATGCAGGCGGCGGCTCAGCCAAGCTACGAAGTAACGAAGGACATCGCGGCGGTCGAATGGCTACCGCTCGCCGCTGCGGTCAAGCGACTAAGCCATCCGCTAGAACGGCTGTTCCTGACCAACGTCGGCCGTTATGCGATTCTCCGACGCAAACGCCTCCCGCGGCGCAAGGCTCGCACGCCTGCTACCAAGGCTAAGCCACGGCGGCGGCTTCTAGCCCGTAGGCCGGGTGGGACAAAGCCAAAATAGCTGCGTCAAGGACGACCCGCGTTGTCCGTGTGACTATTTTACAACGGGCGCCTGAACGTTAGCGATCGTATTACGTGCCAACGGCGCTTGTCGCAGCGCAGCACCACGCTTGCGCGGTACTTTCCAAAATGCCTTCGCACTGTCGAAGCGCGAATATGCCTTGCGCGCGCGATCAATCAATTTCTTAACCTGCGCCTGTTGGTCCCCAATGATGAGACCCGCAGCAAACGAGCGGTGACGGTTTTGCTCACCGGTCAAACCCCTTGCGGGACTAGCGATGATATCCGCGAAAAGGGCTTTGTGCGTTACAATGTCGTTCATCTTGCCCAGGCAATTCTGCAATTGCATCAAGGATGATTTAATCCTTTTGCACCGCTTCGCGGACTTCTTGCCGTGGAATACGCCAGCAAAGAATTCGGTCGCATATCGGGCTTTTTTGACTTGAATGCGCAGCCTATGCAATTGCTGCGGATTCAAGTTATTGATCCTTGCGCCCCGCCGCCTGATCCTTTTTCGACGTTGCGAAAGCTGTTCGGCAGCATAAATCTCGATCGGCATTTCACGGCGTGTGCGCATCAACGCGTCTTCCGAGGCGTTCCAGGGGCCAGTCTCGATCCATTCCGCGGTATCGAGAACAAGTCTGCGGAAACGAGCCGACTGAACCCGTATAGCCAAAAAATTAAATCTATAAGAAAGTCGGGTAATTATCTCATCCCAGCGTAGCCTCACCGCGTGTCGTCCGCTAGGTTTTGT
>Ga0097691_1001962_pt1 | contig 14400 bp, 18 predicted proteins | sample NGESurdeep072012_8_FD_72858 | JGI IMG/M metagenome (GOLD analysis project Ga0097691, IMG submission 72858) | Arctic peat soil microbial communities from Barrow, Alaska - NGEE Surface sample 210-1 deep-072012 | ecosystem: Environmental > Terrestrial > Soil > Wetlands > Peat ...
AGCTCGCCGACGAGGACCCGCAGGCCATGCTCGGCGTCCTCGGGACAGGTGGCGCCGTCGAGCGCGGCCCAGTAGGCGGCCCGCACCCTGCTGTGCAGGATGGGTCGCTTCGGCAGCTTGGCGAGCACGTTCCGGAGCCGGTGCACGGTGCAGCGACCCCGGTCGGCGTCGGGCCACAGCTCTTCCGCCGCCCGCACGAGCCCGGGAGCCCCGTCGGTGACGACGAGCAGCGGGCTCCGGAGACCACGCCGGACCAGGCCCCGTCCGAGGTCGAGCCAGTCCTCGGTCCGCTCGCGCTGCCCGAGGCAGACGTCGAGCAGGACCCGTTCGCCCTCGGTGCTGAAGCCCCACGCGACGAGCACGCCCTCCTTGGGACCCTCGGGCCGCACCGGGAGGTAGATGGCGTCGAGGAACAGGGCGAGCAGGCGGACCTCGCCGAGGCTCCGCGCCCGGAAGGCCCGGTAGCGGTCGCGCAGCTCGCGGCAGACCGTGCTCACCGCGGTCCGGCTGATGGCGCCGAGGCCCGCCTCCCGGGCGAGGCTCTCGATGTCGCGGTCGCTCAGGCCCCGGACGTATGCCCCGATGACGAGCGCCTCGAGGGGCCGGGTCCGGATGATCGAGCGCGTGTCGGGGATGACCGAGCTCACGAAGCGCGTCAGGGTGTCCCGGACCTGGGGCATGTTGATCGTGATCTCGCCCTCGGCGGTCTGGACCCGCCGTGGCCGATGGCCGTTGCGCGAGCCCGCGGCATCGGGCGTCCGCTCGTAGCGGGCCCGCCGCAGGAACGCTGCAACCTCGTCCTCGACCGCCCGCTGGAGGACGAGCTGGGCACCCAGGCGGCCAAGGGTGCTCAGGGCATCGGGGTCGGCGAGGCCGGCGGTCAGGACCGCTTCGATGGCGGCCTCGATCTGGACGCTGGGGGCTATCCTCTGTTCCACGGCGTGGTCTCCTGATGCGGGTTTGCAAGGTCCGCTTCGGAGCCTACGCCGTCTTCACTTTTCCAGCGGTCTCAGGACGCCACCCACACACCAGCACGAAAAGTCCTCTTGCTGCCGCACTCACCCGCCCCTGATCACCCCGAAGGTGTGGCGTGGGAACGGCCCGCCCTCAGGACCGTCGAGACAGAAGCAGCCCCACAGCCACGACCGCGATCAGCGCCCCGGTCGCGTCGATGCCGACGTCCACCGCCGCTGCGTGGCGCCCGATCACGCCGCCCTGGTGGAGCTCGTCCGTGATCGCATAGAGGACCGCGAGCGCCAGCGCCCAGGCCCACGGCCGGCGCCACGCCGTCGTGCCCGCCATGGCGCGCCAGAGCAGCAGGGCCAGGATCCCGAAGACCGCCATGTGCCCGGCCTTGCGGACCAGGAAGTCCAGGCCCGCGTCCGGCACGAACCGCAGGTTCGGCTGGGCCGAGAACGCGAAGATCAGCCCGGCCCACGCGATGGCCGGCAGCCAGCCGAAGAGCAGCGGGCCGAGGGCATGAGCCGGGCGCGGCGTCCTCTCGTCCATCCCCGGAACGATACCGACGCTTGCAGGTCGGCGCGGCATCCACCCGACAGCCTGCCGGAGGCCCGAGTCCAGGCGGGCTCCATCACCTGTCTTCAGCAAAGAGGTACAAGTTGACAAAGTATGCCAAGCAGCAGACGCTGTCCGCGGAGGAGCGGAATGAAGCAGTTCTACTCGGTCTCAGAGGTGGCAGCTCGGTTCGAGGTTACGAGCCAGTCGGTTCGCAACTGGATTGCCGCGGGGCAGCTTCCATCCGTTCAAGCGACCCCCGGCGGCAGATACAAGATCCCTGGGCAGGCGCTCCTCGCATTCGAGCAGAACAGCGGTCTACGTCCGAAGGACGCCGAAATGGACCCCGCAGATGGTCCACTCATGAACGCGATGGCAAGCACTCACCTGGGCGTGCCGATCGCCTCCGAGCTCAAGCGGGTCGTCCAGGCCATCGTGACCTCCGTCCAGCCTGATGGAGTGATCCTGTTCGGGTCGCGCGCCCGCGGCGACTTCCGGGCCGACTCTGACTTCGACCTGGCCATTCTCGCGCCGGATGGGGTCGCGCGACGTCGTGTCGCGATGCGAGCCTACGAGAGCCTCGCGGCAGTGGCCGATCGGTCAGTCGCGGTCGACATCGTGGTGTTGACCCCTTCGCTCATGGCGGCCGAACGGGATCTCACGGGCTCGATCGCCCGTGCGGTGTCGCGAGAAGGAGTCTTCGTCTATGGGTCCCCAGCGGCTCTCGCCTGAGGACGTGCGCCGTCGAGCCGTGGGGGCGTGGCTCACGGACGCCTACGCGGACCTCGCCAACGCACGCTCGCTGGCCGCCCACCGCGACGAGGGCACCACGCCCTTCGCGTCCGCGTTTCATGCGGAGCAGGCCGTCGAGAAGGGCCTCAAGGCTCTGCTGGTGTGGCACGCGGTTGACTTCCCACCCAGGCATGACCTCGCTCTGCTCTTGAGTCTCGTGCCCGAGGGGGCGACGATCAAGGAACTGAACGTTGGCGGTCTTACCGTCTATGCGGTCGAGCAGCGTTACGTGGCCGGTACTTCGAACCCGATGAACCTGGTCGAGAGGCCTACCTGGGACGAGGCCGAGGAGGCGATCACAGAGGCGACCGACGCCCTTTCAAGGGTTTCCGCCGATCTCGCCTCAGCCGGGTTGGCCGCTCCGGGGTGACCCTGTGGCCCTCACGATGCCTCGTCAGGCAGGACGATCGTGATCCGGGCGGCTTCGGCCAAGGTGCGCAGGACGACGTAGGCATGGGTCAATGCCCGGTGCGGGTCAAGGCTCTGCTAGCCGGACAGCATACGAGCGGGCAGGCGGCGGCGACCGTCACTTCCAGTTCTGCGCCCAGGCCTTCGCGCGAGCGTGGAACGCGGCGGGGACTCGCGACTTCGGGAGTGTCTCGACGCGGTCGGCCAGGATAGAGAGATCGAGCAAGCCGGCACGCAGCAGCGCGTCGACGAACTCGAAGTCCTTGACTCTTCCAGCGGCGAGTTTGGCGGCAGCAAGGTCGTGACGTTCGAGGCACAGCCCACGACCGGGTTCGGCGCCTGGCGGCGCGAAAGCGACCAGTCGCTGCTCCCAGCCTTCGGGCGCCGTAGCGGTCTTGAAGTCAACACCGTCAGCGTAGTAGCCGTACATCTCATGGAACGACGACAACTGCCCCAGCGAGCCCTCGATCGCAGCGCTCTTCTCGCCAGTCGGGTCATTGAATGGCGCGAGGCCGGCCTCCTCTTTGCGGCTGGCCGCGCGCGGCAGCACATTCTCGGAGTACGTGCCCAGGATCGCGGCCGAGCCGATGACCAGGAAGTCTCGCTGCTTGACGAGGCGCGAAGCGGCTCGCAGGACGTGCTCAAGCACCCTCGCGCTTCAGCGCTCGGTGGCGCTCGAGGCTGCCTCTGGTAGTTTGGACGTGGGCCGCACGGTTACGAAAGCAACGGGGAGGGCATGCGACATGGCGATCGGGAGCGGCACGAAGGGGGACCCGTGGGTCCTGAAGACCCCGCCTGGAACCTCCGAGTACACGATGTACAGGGACGACGCGGCTGACCCGCCGGTCATCGTGTGCCAGGTCGGCGGCACCAGGCTGCTCTATGACGCCCGGGCCATCGATGACCTGCACGCGATGCTCAAGGCCCACGGCGACTGGATGCCGCTGGGCGGCGCCGACGAGCAGAAGCCGGCGTCCGAAGAGACGGTCGAGGCGTGGGGTCGGTCCGAGTCGAACCCTCGCGGCGGCTGGTACGGCGTGAAGAAGGGTCTTCGCGGCCGGTTCGGCGTCTACATGCCGCCGCTCCTGGAGGCGCTCGGCCTGGCCGAGGTCACGCACGACGCCAAGAACAACAAGATGCGCGCGACCGGCTGACAGGAGCGGCTCGTCGGGTGACGCGGGAACACCCGCCGAATATCCGTCCGCCTCGCCGAACGTCATCTCGGTCGGCGGAACCTCGCTCACATTCAACTCGAACGGCACCCTGAAATCCGAGACTGGGTGGAGCGGGTCGGGGGGTGGTTGCAGCCAGTACGAGACGGCGAACTCGGTGCAGTCCAGCTTCAGCGAGTACGGGCAGGTCGCCTGCGCCGGCAAGCGCGCCACCCCGGACGTCTCGCTCGACGCCGATCCGAACTCCGGGGTCTCGGTCTACGACAGCACACGCTATTCGGGCCAGAAGGGCTGGTTGACCGTCGGCGGCACGAGCGCGTCCTCGCCGATGTGGGCCGCCCGCGCGGCTGACGCAGGCAGCGTTGTGGACGCGAGCTACGCCTACGGCCGCAAGATCACGTATCGCGACATCGTTTCCGGCAACAACGGCGCGTCGTGCCTGGTCGGCTACGACCTCGTGACCGGCCGCGGAAGCTGGCTGGGGTAGCCCGTCCGGAGTACCCGATCCGCAGTAGCGACGGGGTCCGGCTCGTTGCGTTGGACCCCGCTCGTGCGAGGTGCCCTGATCAGCGGTCGCTCCTCGCGATCCCGCCGTTGGGATTCGATCTACACTGCGGGCTCGCCGCCGACGTGGGTCGGCTCTGCACGATGTCCGAGGGGGCCCGGTCATGACATTCCGTCCAGTAGGGTTCCGCGGGGCGCGATCGCTCGTCGTCGCTGCCGCGGTCGCGGTCGCGATGCTCGGCGCCTCGTCGCCCGTGGGGGCCAGGTCCACGACCGCGTCAACGACCACCGCGTCGACGACCGGCAACGATATCTCGTACCCGCAGTGCGGTAGGACGTTCCCGAGCGGGCAGGCCTTCGGGATCGTCGGGGTGAACGGCGGACTCGCGAACAGGCTGAACCCCTGCCTCGGCGAGTACAACGGCGGACTCTCGACGAGCGAGCTCTTCTGGGCGTGGGGATCCACCGGCAGTCCGAAGCTGCCGAAGGCGGCGCTCTACGTCAACACCGCCGACCCGGGGACGGGCGTCGCCGACTGGCCGAAGGACAACACGGACCCCAACGGCGTGAGCGAGGCCCCGGGGACCCTCCTGAACCCGGACCCGTACGGCTCGTGCAACGGGTTGGACTCGCAGGCGTGCGCCTGGCAGTACGGCTGGGACCGTGCGACCCAGGACGTCGACTGGTTGGTAGCGGCCGCAAAGCAGGTCGGGGTCGTGAGTGCGCCATCGACATATCGATGGTGGCTGGACGTCGAGACCGGAAACAGCTGGGAGACGGGAATCAGCGGCCTCGCCAACAACGTCGCGGACCTGCAGGGGATGGTCGCCGCGTTCCGGGCGACGGGGACGGGGGCGTCCGTCGGGATCTACTCCACGTCCTACCAGTGGGGCCAGATCACGGGCGGCTCGACGGCGGGCAACCTGAGCAGCCTGAGCGACTGGATCCCCGGCGCCCGCACGCTGTCGGGCGCCAAGTCGAACTGCTCACTGACGGGCTTCACGGGCAGCGTGATGATCACCCAGTGGTTCGGGAAACCGTACGACGGGGACTGGGCCTGCTGACGTCGGTCGCTGGTCCGACCCGCTGAAACCGAGTCGACCCGGCCATCCGACCGTCGACCTCGACGGCTTCGCCGTCCACCGCCAGGGAGTCAGGCGGTAGTTGACAACCAGCCGTTCGCAAAACCTGCGCGGCGCAATCCCGTGACGAGATAGGGACACCGCTTCATCAGGCTCCAGAGGAAACCTGACCTGTAGTTCTCGATCATCAGGACGATCGGCCCCTGCTCGATTCCGTAGTAGCCCTGCGAGTGCCAACCCTCCCCATGTCGAGACCCGTGCCGGAAGGTCTGGTTGAAGCTGCACAGCAAGCCGTAGTGGCTCAGCAACTGCGGGTGGGCTTCGTGGAAATGCAGGATCGTCGGTAGCACGATCTCGGGCGCAAACGGCAGCGAGGCGACCGCCGCCCACGGGGCGACGGTGCCGTCGTCCGGCCCGTACGGGATGCTCCGCGCCTTGTAGTCGTAGAACCGGCGCTCGACCCCATCGATCCTGCGGGTGGCGGGGCCGGGGCCGTCGCTCGCGGTGACCCCCCAGCAGTATTCGCCGTAGCCCTTGAATTGTCTCGGGTTGCGGATCGCGTACTCCCGCTGCACGAACGTGGCGCGGCGGCTGTTCTCGAAGTAGTCAATGCCGCGCTCGCGCATGGCGTCGTCGCGGATGCCGCGGAAGTCTATCCAGACGTGCGAGAGCTGGTGAATGAAAAGCGGCCCGGCGTACAGGAATTCACGGCCGTAGAGCGTCTTCCAGCGGTAGGTCCGGGTCCACGCTTCGTAGCTCGTCTCCGGCAGCGCGTGGGTCGGCGATCCCAGGCCCAGCACGTACAGGAGGATCGCCTCGCTGTAGCCCTCCCACCTGGATTTCAGGAACCCGCGCTCCGGCTTCCATGCGTGGGCGACTGTCAGGCTGCCGTTCTGCGCCCACCGCCAGTCAACGCGGCGGTAGAGCGCGTCGGCAAGCTTCGATATCTCGCGCTCTTCTTTCGCCTCGCCGTCAAAGTAGGTGGCGGCGGCCAGTGCCCCGGCGATCAGGAACGTCGTATCGATGGTCGACAGCTCAGAGTCCCAGGCACGCCGACCGGTCTGCATGTCCAGGAAGTGATAGAAGAATCCCTGGTAGCCGGTCGCGTCCCGGTCTTTACCCTGCGGACTCTCCCAGAAGAACCTGAGCGTCGCGAGCACGCGCTTGATCGCGTCGGCGCGCGTCATGAACCTGCGCTCCGCGCCGGCGGCGTAGGCAGCCAGCGCGAAGCCGACGGCGGCAATGCTCGACGGCGCCCCCTCGCGCGTGCTGTCCGGCACCAGCCCGTTCGAAGGGTTGGTCTCTTCCAGGAAATAGCCGAATGTGTTGCGCTGGAGCGTGTCCAGCGCGTCGTCGCCCAGAACCGTGCTACTCATGCCTGGACGCCGCGCGGCCGAGAAGTCAGTACCCAGAATTGTCCGAGGCGCTCGGCACGGGTGCCGTCCCGCCGACCTTCGCTACAGAGAAGCCATTCACGCCGTCACCCGTGGTGTCGCCAGGCTTCGCGTCGCCCTGCCAGTAGTAGAGCGGCAGGCCGTCGGAAGTGACTTGCATCGTACCGTCCGCTCGCGTCAGAGTCCCGAGCTTTCCGGTAACCCCGGCCCCGGCGGTCGGCTGCCCCCCGGCCGCCACGGTCAGAGGCGGCCACGCCGTGGCGCACGCGCCCGTGCACGTCGAGGTGTTCGGGCCGTCGCCCGCGTGGGTGTACAGGGTCTTGCCGTTCGCGCCCGTCAGGAAGGTCCCGAGGCTTGCCGAGCTGGCTGTCCCGATGGCTACCCCGCCAGCGGCCGCCGACGCGGGGCCTTGGCTGGCGGGTGCCGGGCTCGTCCCGGGTGACCCACCACTCGCGGAGCACGCGGTGACGACGAAGCTTGCGGTGAGGACGAGGGCGGCAATGGTGCGCCGACCGGGCATTGGGGAGCCCTCCGCGATGCTCAGGAGACGACGGACGGGCCGCCGTCATCATCGAGTCGGCTGAGATCACGCGCCTTCTCGGCGCGGTACTCCGCCGGATGGTCGCCACGATCCTTGTCGCTGGTTCGGGCGATCATGGCCAGCGTGGCCTCGACCGTCATCGCGTTGGCGTCTGCCGCCCGCTTCACGTCTTCGTAGGTGAGGTTGATCCCAGGCTTGCCCATGTCGTCGTGGGCCCGCATGCAGCCGCAGTTCAGGCACATCTCGTTTCGACTCCTTCCCCCTGATGGGGGGTGTGGTCACGGTTTGACGGCGACCCAGTTCGTGTAGATGCCCTTCGAGTCGCCGGGGGCCTTGTCGCCGGAGTAGAAGTAGAGCGGCAGCCCGTTGTACGTCACCTGGGCCGAGCCGTCGTCCGCCCGTGTGATCGTCCCGAGCTTGCCGGTGACATCGCTGGCGCCCGCTGGCGTCGAGCCGGCCGGGACCTCGAGCGCCGGCCACTTCGTGAGGCACCCGCCGGTGCACGCGCTCGTGCCGCTGTTCGCGACATCCTTGGTGAACGTGTAGACCGTCATCCCGTTCGAGCTGGCCACGACGAGCGTGCCCTGGGTACCCACGGTCGCGGTCATGACGACCGGTCCGCCGGCGGCCGGCACCCCTGCGGAGGCGGCGGGGGACGCTGCCGAAGCGCTCGTGGCGGGAGGGGCCGTTGCTGCGCCGCTGCACGCCGCCGCGAAACCGGCCACGACAATGATGGCTCCGGCCATCAGGGTCCTTGAGCTCATCGGTCACCTCGTTCGTATCGTCCATGTCGGTTCGGGGAGGGCAGTCGCCTTCCTCCTACGTCCCTGCTACGTCGACACGGGCACGTTCGGTTTTCGCGACGTCGAGCCGGCTGAGTGATCTTCCCCGGGGCGAAGGAGACGTGATCGAATCTCATGCCGGACGAGGTGGCACGAGATCGTGCGACGATCGATGGATGAAACCGCATCCGCCGTGCTCGAGGCTCACGCCATGAGGTGGCTCCGCCGGGCGCCCCGCCCCCTGGCTATGCAGGCTCCCGTTCGGCCCTGACTACCGCTGGGGACACGCATCCGGCGGCCATGCATCTTGCGGGCATATCAACCACCCTCGATATGTACGCAACGTGCATAGAGCGAACCAATGTCTCCCGGGCCGTACGCGCAGGCGAGCGGGCGGCTGCATACGGGCTCGGGATACGGGATACGGGCTCGGGCTTTGGGACTACGCAACCTTGACCGCATCTGTACTACTCATGTAGTCTTAGGACATGAGCGAGAAGCGCGAAGGCGCCAAGCTGGTCGAACTCCTCCACCTGGCTTTGCTCCAGGTCATGCCCTCCTACCTGCCAGTCTCCGACTACGCGGTGAAGGGGGGTGCGAACCTGCGGCTCTTCTACGGCAGCCGCCGTCGCTCCCAGGACATCGACTTCGATTATCTCGGCAGCCGGTTCCACGCCGTCGAAGGCGCGGTCGACGCCGCCCTGGCTTCCCGAGCCTTCCGTGACCTTCTGCGGGTTGCCGGGGTCGAGATGTCGGAACCGACAAAGCCCAAGCAGACCGATACGACGCGGCGCTGGAAGTTCTACGTCGATGGTCCGGACGCTCATCTGAACACGAAGATCGAGTTCTCGGCGCCAGAGGCGGACGCCGAGCACGCCTTCGAGACCGCCCGGGCCGACCTCGGTCGTGCGATCGGCCTGCGCGTGGTCAAGGCCGAGCACTACCTGCCGCCAGCCGCGATACGGCAGAAGATCCGCGCTCTCGCACAGCGGCATGAGGCCGAGCCACGTGACGTCTTCGACCTCGATCTCCTCCTTGCGACCTACCGGGACCAGATCCGACCTGGCGAGGTAGACGGGCCAACCCTGCAGGGGGCGATCGACGCCGCGCTCAGCATTCCGTACGAGACGTATGCAGACCTCGTCGTCCAGTACATCGAGGACGACTTCGTCGGGATCTACGGACGGCGAGAGGCATGGACCGACATGACGCTTGGGGTCGCGGAGCGCCTGGAGGGCCTCCGATGACCCGCCTGCAGACATACACGACGCTCGAGAGACTCGGACCGGTCGTCAGGACAGCAGAAGCCGCGGCTGCCCTTCGCAGGAGCGTGAGTTCGACGAGCCGGATGCTTCGCGCCCTCGAGGAGGAAGGACGGGCCCGCCAGGTTCGCAGCGGAGTCTGGTCCGTGGGGCCGGATTTCCCTGATCCTTTCACGATCGCTCCCGAACTGACCCGACCGCATCTCGCCTACGTCTCGTTCGACTCGGCGCTCAACTATCACGGGATGATCGACCAGATTCCGCGGGAGGTCTCCGTTGCCTCCCTTGATCGCGCTCGTCGAATCAAGACGAACATTGGGACATTCGCCATTCATCACCTGGTGCCCGAGCTATTCGGCGGTTGGCAGGAAACGCGGCGAGGAAGCGTCGCCCGGCCCGAGAAGGCGATCTTCGACATCTGCTACGCGAGCGCCGCCCACCGCGGAAGAACGCGCCGAATCCCCGAGCTCGAACTTCCAGCGGGGTTCGATGTCCACGTTATCGAAGAGTGGACGACGCGGATCGAAAGCCCGCGGGTCCGCACCCTCACTCGAAGGGCAATCGAGTATGCGATGTCTCGCGCCACTCGCTGATCCGGCGCCGCTCGCCCCACCCTCCGCCGAGCCACGGGCGTGACGCACTGCAGCAATGCCGCTATGCTGCAGCCATGAAGACGTACCTGGTCTCGGTTCGATCCCGGGGCACCCTCGCCCTTCCCGCAGACCTCCGGCGTCGGCTGCACCTCGATGTGCCGGAGTCGCAGGTCCGCCTGATTGACCATGGCAACGGCCGCGTCGAGCTGGTGCCCGTCGTCGCGGTGCCAGCGGATCAGGCCTGGTTCTGGACGGATCGCTGGCAGGCCATGGAACGAGAGGCCGACGCCGACATCGCTGCGGGGCGCAGCACCGTCGTCGATGGCGTGGATGAGTTGATCGCGCACCTCGACCACGCCTGACGCTGGCTCATGAAGTTCGAGGTGCTCGACTCCTTTCGCGCCGACTACGCGCGACTGTCCAAAGCCGAGAAGGGACGCTTCAGGAAGGTCCTGCCCGTTCTTGTCGCCGCGTGTGACCGATACGCTGCGGACTCGTCGGCATCGTGGCCGGCATCTCTGCGCGTGAAGGACGTTGAAGGCGCCCCGGGCATCTTCGAGATGACGTGGAGCTTTGCAGGGCCCGATGGGCGCGCCACGTTCGAGTGGACGGCCATCGAGGGAGCGCTCGGCCTTCGCTGGCGTCGTATCGGGGGCCACCGGATACTCAAGGAGCCGTAGTCGCTCGGTGTCGACCGCCTTCGCGGCGCCCGGGCTGCCGCGTGACTGCGTGACCTTTGGTGAGCGCGACGACGGTCCCAATGGCTACGAGGTCGGCAGCGCTGATGCCTCCGACCACGAGTGCCAAGACGGTGGGTAACGCGAGGAGGGCCACGAAGACGAAGCCCCGGGCGTCATGGGCAGGTCATCCGGCGCCGCTAAGGGCGGATCGAAGACGCGTACGCGGCAACGACGGGGATCTGCCCGCGCGAAGCCTGGGCGACGGCGACCTCCAGCTCCCGCTTCATATCGTCCGGGATATCTGGGGCCGTGCCCTCTTCGAAGTAGACGAGCGAGCGCAGGAAGATCGCGGCGGGGAATTCGAACAGTGGCCCGAAGATCGTCGTCGCGTAGCCGATGATGTCGGCAAGGACGAGGTCGTTGCGCAGCAGGGTCGCGATGTCGACGTAGTCCCTCCACTCCGATCGATCCAGGATCGCCTTTGCTTTGGTGCCGGCAAGGTCGAAGATCGAGGCGACCACGACACCGTTGTCGTCCGAGATTGCCGGCTCGGCCACGCACAGAATGCCCATGTCGCCGCGGAACGAGAGATTGACGGCGCTTGGAGTCGTGACGACGAGGTTGTTCGCGGAGGCGTGGTTGACGGTCACCCGCCCCAGCCAGGCGAGCTTCTCAAGAAGATCCGTCGGGGCAAACGGCTCGGCGGAGAAGAAGTCGAAGTCGACAGACTCCCGGTGACCGATCCGCAGGGCGAGGCCGGTTCCGCCGTACAGGACGAAGTCCTCGGGCACGTCGAAGAGCCGCGGCCACAGCTCGACCTGTTCGGCCGGCAGGGTTCCAGTTTTCGGCTCGAGGACCGGCAGATGGGAGAAGCGAGACAGGCGGCTTTCGCGGCTCACGGCACGTGCCGCACGGGCAGCGGCACCGACCGCTCGAGACCAAGGACCAGGTGCCAGTAGTTCCACGAGCGCCGATCGAAGACGCCGGGCGACGCGTTCTCCAGGGCCTGGCAGAGCACCCGGCGGCCGAAGAATTCCTCCACGTCCCGGATCTCGTCCATCGAACCGGATGCCATGACGCGACCGACGAAGTCCAGGGGACGCGCGAGGGTCTTCTCGCGGCTCTGCCACCACGCGATCCGCCGCGCGATCTGCGCGATCCGCTCCTCGCCTGGTTTGGGGGCGCGACGAGTGGCCGCGTACTGCTCGACATCGGAGCCGAGCCAGATCCTCCCGCTCGAGAGAGTGGCCAGCGGGGCCGGGAAGTCCGGCCTGGAAGCCCAGTCACGCACGAAGTTGGATGGCTGGACGCCCACGGAGCGAGCTGCCTCTCGGGTCGCCATCAGCCGGTGCGCGAGCGACAGCAGCGTGCCGTCGTCGCGCTTGATGGCAGAGACCTCCCCCGAGTCCGTCTCGATCGACCATCCGTACTTCGGCAGCCGCCGGTTGCAACGTGCCCTCTTCATGGAAGAGATGATAACGCTGTTATCGTGCGCATTCAAGCGTCTCGGCGGCCTTGTCAATGGCCTTCGGCTATGCAGTCTCCCGATCGGTCCAGACTGCCGCAGGGAGCTCCTCTCCGGCGTGTATGCGACCTGCGGGCATATCCACCACCTTTGATATGTCCGCAACGTGCATAGCGGGAAGCGGTGAAAGCGGTGCCCCTCGCGCCGTACGCGCCGTCGAGCGGGCGCCTGCATATGTGCATTCGCGCCGGCGCGGCCGGGCGCCGGGGGGCAGGGAGAGAGGCCTTCCCGTCTGCGGCGTCAGGCGTCAGCTGCCGCCGGTTGTCGGGGGCCGTCGCTCGAACTCCAGCTCGGGCCGGAACAGGTCGCGCAGCCCGATCAGCCGGACCCCCGGCTCGGCCCGGAGATGTCGATCGAAGCCGGAGCGCGAGTACATGAGGAGCTCCGGCCGGTCGCCGGGCGCGACGAGCGAGGCGTCGCGACGCAGGTCCGCGAGATCACCCGGCTTCATCATCTCGCGGGTCCACTTCGCCGAGCCGGCCGCGAGCAGGTGTCGGCCGCGTGTGCCGGCGGCATCGATGTCGCCTCCAGGGAACCACCAGAACCCGACTTGCGCGAGCGGGCCGATCGCCCCGGTGCCGGCCAGGCGGCGGAGATGCTGGCGTGCCACGTCCTCGAACACGCGGCTCACGTAGGCGTCGAACGGCTCACCCCACAGGTGGTCGAGGACTCTGGCGCCCTGGCCGGCCTGGATTGCGCTCCTCCAGGGATCCACCAGGCCGAAGTAGAAACGAAGGTACGGATCCGAGACGACGTACTGGCTCGTGCGGGGTCGGACCTCGGAGGCCTCGGTCGGCGGGACGCGACGCTCGGCGAGCTCCAGGTCGATGAGGCGCTCGATATAGGGGTTGACGCGGTTGGCGCCCGCGAGACCCGCCCGCGATGCGATCTCGCTCGGCGTCGTCGCGCCGCTCGCCATGGCCCGGAGGATCGTCTCGTACGTCCGAGGCTCGGTGAACTCGGATCGCAGGAGGTCCGGCGCCTCCCGGAAGAGGCGCCCATCGGGCATGAAGACCAGGCGCAGGAGCTCGTCGCGGAAACCGAGCTCCGGGTCGAACTCCTCGAGGTAATCCGGAATCCCGCCGCCGACGGCGTAGAGCCGGACGCGGTCCTCCGCCGGCCATCCGGGCGCGAAGCGCGCCGCGTGGAAGTAGTCGAACGGGCGCAGGTGGATTCGACGGGTCGGCCGACCGTACAGGGCCCCCTCTGACGAGACGAGCCTCCGCATCATCGATTGGTGCGAGCCTGCGAGGACGAGGACGACGTTCGACCGCGATCCCGTGCGATCCCACCAGCGCTGGACCAGCGACGGCAGCGCCGGGTTGGCGTCCACGAGGTAGGGGAACTCGTCGAGGACGAGGCCGACGCGGCCCCGGGCAGCTGCCCCTGCGACGGCGTCGAGGGCCTCATCCCAGTCGCCGAGGTCGAGTCGCGGGGGGCGTCCCCGGCGGAAGCCAGTGGCCATCGGGCCGAGGACGCGGCCGAGATCGGCGAGCTGGTCGCGTTCGAGTTGCTGAGCCGCGACGAAGTACGCGACGGGCTTGGCTGCCGCCCAGCGTGCGAGGAGCTCGCTCTTGCCGACTCGTCGCCGCCCATGCACGACGAGCAGCTCCGGTCGTCCGGAGGCCCAGGCTTCGGTGAGGGCGGCGCGTTCGAGGTGGCGGTCGATGAAGCGCATCGGCGACCATTGTCTAACTCCAAATAGACTAAGTCAACTTAGACTAGAAGTGCCGGGCCCCACGCGCCCCATCGCCGGGGGCCCTTCCCGCGCCCTCGCCGAACCGGCAGCGTACAAAACGGCAACCGAAGCATCCCTTCGTCGATACCTGATCTCGCGAACCGCATTGGTATGGTCGGCCGACCGAGCGCACGAAGGGTATCCAGCGTGGCCGAGTCACCGTCTCTCTATGAACCGTCCTTCGAGCACGATGCCTGCGGGTTCGGGTTCGTGTGCGATGTCGCGGGCCGCCCGTCCCACGGGATCGTCCGCGACGCGCTGACGGTGCTGGTCAACCTGGAGCACCGCGGGGCCAGTGGGTCGGAGCGGAACACCGGGGACGGCGCGGGGATCCTGGCGCAGGTCCCGTTCAGCTTCCTGGGCACCGTGGCGGCGGAGCAGGGGCTCCACCTGCCGGGTGGGGGCGGGGACG